>SMVB01324053.1_pt1 | contig 19022 bp, 13 predicted proteins | sample 2456461 | NCBI WGS metagenome assembly SMVB01 (sample SAMN11095934, study PRJNA526329) | marine sediment metagenome | biome: Marine sediment; feature: Surficial sediment; material: Deep marine sediment; isolation source: Hadal surficial sediment | place: Pacific Ocean | collected 2014-05 | depth...
GGCCGGCGCCCGGAGGTAACCACAGCGGCGGCGATGTCGGGAGCCACGGGGGCACTTGCAGCCGGACGCCCCTCGCCGCTCACCGGCACACCCCGATGGGCGGCGCGGCGCCGGCACCGGGGGGGCCGACAACAACAGGACCATGCGGACGAGCCGCGGCGGCAAACGCCTCTTCGAGCGCCACCACCGTATCGAGCTGCAAGGACGACGTGCTCCCCCTCCACCCGAGCTCTTGCAGGGAGGTTACCGGCTGGTGCAGCCCGCAGGGAACGATGCGGTGAAACCCGCTCAAGTCGTTGTACACATTGAGGGCAAAACCGTGCCGCGTGATGCCGCGCCGCACCGCTACGCCGATGGCCGCGATCTTGCCCTGACGCGTCCATGCGCCGGTCAAGCCGGGGCGCACGAAAGCATCGACCTGCGCTCTTCGCAGAACGGCAATCAACGCGCCTTCGAGGGCACCGAGATAGGCGCGCACGCCGATGCCGCGCCGGTGCAAATCGATTATCGGGTATCCCACCAACTGACCCGGCCCGTGAAAGGTCGCCCCACCGCCTCGATCGGTCTCCACCAGCGTGATGCCGGCAGCGGCGAGTTCGGCAGCGGAGGCCAGTAATTGGTCCGGCGCCGCGCCGCGCCCGAGCGTGATCACCGGCGCGTGCTCCACGTACAGCAGCTCGTCGGCACCACCACGGCGGACGGCGGCCGCCGCCCGCTCCTGTAGCGCCAAGGCGTCTGCGTAGCTGCGGCGCCCCAAGCGGCGAACGAGGAGCGTGCTCGCAGTGCTGTCGCCGAGACTGAGGTCGGTTGCGGGGTGCATGCACGACTCCAATTGGGCGCCCGTGCGCAGCCTCTCAGACGGCTCTCACCAGGGGCGACCTCAAGATGCGGCGATTATGGCACAGGAGGGGCACTGTAGCAACGAATGAAACTCCCGATGAATTCCTACAACATATTGATAAATAAGCACTTAGTCGATCACCGCGGGATCGTTTCGAAGCCTTGTCCCCATTGACTCGACCGCATCGCACACATAGAATCCGCCCCGATTTGGCGGGGTGCTGAAGAACTTCCCCCGGTGTCGCTCCTGCGCTTGACGAGGCAGCGTGGCGGCCTCCCCGGGGAACTCTTCAGCAAACGAGTAGGGACGACGCAAACGGGAGGCTGCTGGCGTGCAACGGGACTGGTGGAAACGGTGCCTGGCTGAGGGAGTCGGCACCTTCGGGCTCACCTTCATCATCACCGGCGTGATCTGCGCGAATCAGTACAGCGGGGGAGACATCGGGCTGTTGGGCATCGCCCTGGCTTCCGGGGCGGCTCTGGCCGCCATGAGCACCGCCACCGCATCGCTGTCGGGTGGTCATGTCAATCCGGCGGTGACCCTGGCAGCGGCCGCCAGCGGCCGCATCTCGCCAACGCTGGCGGCCCTGTATATCGTCGCGCAACTGGCCGGGGCGACGCTGGCCGGGGTGACGCTCTCCCGCCTCTACACGCCGGAGGTTTGGCAGCCGGTGGGCCTCGGCACGCCCTCGTTGAGCCCTGAGGTGGTGTTCTCCACCGGAGCGTTTCTCGAGGGCGTTCTCAGCTTCCTCCTGGTGTTTACCGCCCTGCGGGTAGCGGAGAACGAACGCGGTACTGATATTGTGTACGGGCTCTCGATCGGATCAGTGCTGGTTTGCGGCACGCTGGTAGCGGGAAATCTCACCGGAGCGGCGTTGAATCCGGCCCGCGCTTTCGGCCCGGCGCTGGCATCGGGAGTGTGGGCCCATCACCTGGTCTACTGGATCGGTCCGATATCGGGCGGCCTCGTCGCCGCCATGGCGTGCCGGTGCTTGCAGCCGGCGGAAACAACCTGACCTGAACATGGACGACACGCACGAAACCAACGTACGAGACGGTCCCCACCTGGTGGTGCAGAACGAGGACGGCCAGGACACCTATATGCCGCTGGCGGGGGGGGTGGTGACGGTGGGGAGACGCACATCCAATGAGTTGCAGATACTCGACCCTACCGTGTCGCGTGAGCACGTCCGCGTCTCGTATGTCGATGACGGCGGCCTCATCGAAGACCTCAGCAGCACCCACGGCACCTTCGTCAACGATATCCGAGTCACTGGCCCGCAGGCACTGAGCCACAACGACCGCATCCGTCTGGGGCGCGCCAACAACAACATCATGATCTTCCGCACCCATCGGGAGTTCTCCGACCTGATGAAAACCGCCGACGAGATCGAGCCCACGGCAGAAAACCTGCGCAACTTGTGGGCGCTGCTGGAGATCAGCAAGGCGCTCAACTCGTCGCTGCATCTCGACGACGTTCTCGAGAAGGTGATTGAAGCCGTCCTGGCGCTGACTCGTGCAGAGCGCGGCATCTTGCTGCTGGGGGAAGACGCCGATCACATGGAGATCGAGGTGCAACGCAACTTCGACACCTCGGGCTCGGATGAGCCCCGCTACAGTTCCACCGTGGTGCGCGACGTCGTCACCACCGGCGAACCTCGCATCCTCACCGACGCGTTGCAGGACGAGCGTTTCAGCGGCCAGGACAGCATCGTCGGCCTGAACCTGCGCACCGTGATGTGCGTGCCGCTGCGACTGGGGCACCGGCGCCTGGCGCCGGTGCGGACCACCGCTGCCGACGACGCCACCGCCGCGTCCGACCATATCGCAGCGGCGTCCGTAGCGACCGCCGCCGCTACCGAGGCGATGCAGAGCTCCGGGGGTGAGGCCGCGCCGGATTCCGATCTCAATCTCATTGGCGTCATCTATGTCGACCGCCGCTCGCCGACGCGCTTCTTCACGGCCCAGGACCTGGCCCTGTTCGAGTCCTTCGCCAGCCATGCCGCGCTCGCCATCGAGAACGCACGGCTGTTTGAAGAGGCCGTCGAGAAGCGCCGCATGGAAAACGAGATGGAGGTGGCGAGAGAGATCCAGCAAAGCCTGCTGCCGCACGAGTTCCCCGAGCTCTCGTGGGTCTCGATCTACGGTTTCAACGAGCCCGCGCGCCAGGTCGGCGGTGACTACTACGACGTCTATATGCGTGACAACGGCGACCTCGACTTCGCGGTCGGGGACGTGTCCGGCAAGGGCGTTCCTGCCTCGCTGGTGATGTCCACGCTGCAGTCCTCGTTTCTCGCCGAGGCCTCGGCGCACGAAAATCTCGCCAAGGTATGCGAACGGGTCAACGAGTTCCTCGTGCAGCGCACCAGGCCGGAGCGTTACGCCACCTTCTTCGCCGCGCGGCTGCAGCCCGACGGCACGTTCGTGTACGTGAACGCCGGCCACAACCCCCCGATGCTGTTGCGCGGTGACGAGGTTCACCGGCTCACCGGTGGTGGCCTGCCGCTCGGGCTATTCAAGGGTCGCACCTACGAGCTGCAGCACGACAAGCTGGAGTCTGGTGACCTGCTGCTGGTGTTTACCGACGGCGTGACCGAGGCCAACGACCCGGACGAAAACGAATTCGGTGAGGAACGGCTGTTGGAGGTGGTGCGTGCCAACCTCGACTGCAGTGTCCAAGTCCTCACGGAAAAGGTATTCGCCGCCATCGCCGAGTTCAGCCTAGGGCTGCACAATCCGCACGACGACATCACCCTGGTGACGGTGCGCGTCCACTGAGGCTACAGGCACCGCTTCAGACGTCGTGTTACGGGGCCCCCGACCAACCCACTCCGACCCAACCCACCCCGACCCAACCGGACCGAAGGTACAAAGATGACTCCATTGATCGCCGCCGCACTGTGCCTGGTGGCCTATGCACTCGCCTACCGGCTGTATGCGCGCTTCCTCGCATCACACCTGTTCGAGCTATCGGCGGAGCGCGCCACGCCGGCCCATACGCTGCGCGATGACGTCGATTACATGCCGACCAACCGTTTCGTGCTCTTCGGCCACCACTACGCCTCGATCACCGGCCTGTCGCCGATGCTGGGCCCGGCCATCGCGGTGATCTGGGGCTGGCTACCGGCGATGTTGTGGGTGGTTCTGGGCGCCATTTTCGTCGGCGCGGTGCACGACTTCGGCGCCCTCGTCGTTTCCATCCGAGCCCGCGGCATGTCGATCGGAAAGGTCGCCGAGAGCCTGATAGGCAAGCGTGCCAAGAGCCTCTTCCACATCATCATCTTCTTTCTGATCGCGCTCGCCATGGGAGTTTTCGTCGATGTCGTCGCGACCCTGTTCTCGCCGGACTTCTATCCCGAATCGGTGCTGCCTACCGGAGCGCTGATGGTGATCGCGCTGATCATGGGAATTCTGGTACACCGGCTCGACTGGTCGCTGCTGCGGGTCACCGTCGGCGGCTTCGTGCTCATGATGGGCTTCGTCTGGCTCGGCATCCGCACACCCATCGTGGGGCCGTCGATGGCGGAGTGGAAGTGGCTGCTGCTGGGCTACGCCTTCGCCGCCAGCGTGCTGCCGGTATGGACGCTGCTGCAGCCGCGCGACTACCTCAACAGCCTGTTGCTGTACCTGGGAATGGGGGGAATGTATGCCGGCTTGGTGGTTACCAACCCACCGTTCGTCGCACCGATGATCGATTTGAATCCCACCGGAGCGCCGCCAATGTACCCCTTCGTGTTCATTGTCATCGCCTGCGGCGCCGCCAGCGGCTTCCACTCACTGGTGTCTTCGGGCACCACGGCCAAGCAGCTCGACCGCGAACCGGATGCTGTCTTCATCGGCTACGGCGGCATGATCGGGGAGTCTCTGCTCGGCCTCATGGCGGTGCTCGCCTGTACCGCCGGGTTCCTCTCGCGGGAGGAGTGGCTCGGCCACTACGCTACGTGGGACTCGGCGCAGGGGCTCGGCAACAACATCGGCGCCTTCATCAGCGGCACCTCGCGCTTCCTCGAAGGGCTGGGCGTACCGCTGCCCGTAGCCAGCACGTTTATCGCGGTGGTGGTGGTCTCGTTCGCCCTCACCACACTCGACTCGGCGACCCGCCTGCTGCGATACAACATCGCCGAGATCAGCGAAACGGTGCGCGTCCCGGTTCTCGGCAATCGCTACCTGGCGTCGATCTTGGCCATCGCGGCAATCGGCCTCTTCGCGTTCTACGAAGTCAACGGCGTAGCCGCCGGACTGGTGCTGTGGCAGCTGTTCGGCACCACCAACCAGCTCATGGCAGGCTTGGCGCTGCTCGCCGTGACGTTGTACCTGCTGCAGCGCGGTAAGCCGATCATTTATACCGCCGTGCCGATGTTCTTCATGCTGGTGTCAGCCATGGCAGCCATGGTGAGCAAGCTCCGAGACTTCTGGAACGCTCGCGATTGGCTGCTGCTGGGAACCGGCGGCGTGCTGTTCGTCATCGCCATCTGGCTGAGCGTCGAAGCCATCGTCGCGGTACGCCGTTACCGCCGCGAAGCGCCGGTAACGACGCTGGAAGTCGAGTTCAAATGACCAAAGGCCACGGAGCCTGGCTCCCTGGCCTTTATTTGTACGCTGCAGATAGCTCCTCGGGGTGGCGCCGCAGGACCACCCCTAGCACCACGCGCAGCACTACCCACCGAGTCGCCGCTTATGGAAAGTCGACTCCGGAGAGCACGTAGTTGTACTCCGTGAAGGCGTTCCACTTCTCCGGCACTTCCTCGTCCATGAAGATCGCGTCGACGGGACAAACCGGCTCACAGGCGCCGCAGTCAATGCACTCTTCCGGGTGGATGTAGAGCATGCTCCTGCGACCCTCTTCGGGGGTGCCGTCGTGTTCGGTGTTGCCTTCATCCGGAATTTCGTAGATGCAGTCGACAGGGCAGACTTCCACGCAGGCCTTGTCCTTAACGTCGACGCATGGTTCCGCGATGATGTACGTCATGCTCGTGCTCCTAGCGGTGGTGCATGGTCGTGTTTTGGCGCGAGGCAACGTCACCTCGGATGAACGCAGCATATCATCCGGCTTGCGGGATGCAACCCGGCGCTAGAACACCTCCTGGCGTGATTCAGAAGAGGGTGGCAGGACACCTGTTATTTCGCCATACCTTCGCCTGCGGTGAACAGCCTGAGTAGTGAACAGTTTGCCCCGCTCGATCGGGGCTATCCACAGCTTTTCCACAACCACTGGGGGTTGCGAAAACGAAAAACCCCAACATATTGTGTCTTTAGCGCTTGACTTCATTTCGCTGGAAACGTATAACGGCAGGGTTTCCAGTACCGTACGTCGCCACGTCGCCTGGACGAGCCCCCGCCTGGGCAGACCGGCACCAGCTTCTGGAGGAACCATAGAAATGGCCGCTGAAGAATACTCCGAGCCTGATAGTCAGGCGGCCGAACCCGAGGCTGCAGAGCCATCTCCCCAGCCTGCCGACACTCCCGAGAGGAATGCCGGAACCGACAAAACGGCGTCGGCGCAGCGCGGCCTGCGCTTCACGCGCTTCTTCACCGCCGACGGCGTACACCCCTACGACGCGGTCGAGTGGGAGTCGCGCGACGCGATCATTCTGAACGCCGAGAGCGAGACGGTCTTCGAGCAAAACGGCGTCGAGTTCCCCACCTTCTGGTCACAGCGCGCCACCAACATCGTCTCCTCCAAGTACTTCCACGGCCAGATCGGAACACCGGAGCGCGAGTCCAGCCTCAAGCAGCTCATCGGCCGGGTGGTGGGCGCCATTACCCAGTGGGGCGTAGACGGCGAGTACTTCGCCAGTGCGGCGGACGCCGAGATCTTCTCCGACGAACTCACCCACCTCCTGCTGCACCAAATGGTCGCCTTCAACTCTCCGGTATGGTTCAACATCGGCGTTGCCGGTGAGCGCCAGCAGGCTTCGGCGTGCTACATCAACCACGTCGACGACACCATGGAGTCGATCCTCGACCTGGCAAAGACCGAGGGGCTGATCTTCAAGTGGGGCTCGGGCGCTGGCGTCAACCTGTCGCGCCTGCGCGGTTCCCGCGAGCAGCTCTCGGGTGGTGGCGTCGCCTCCGGCCCGGTCTCCTTCATGAAGGGCTTCGACGCCTTCGCCGGGGTCATCAAGAGCGGTGGCAAGACACGTCGCGCCGCCAAGATGGTCATGCTGGACATCGACCACCCGGACATCGTCGAGTTCATCGAGTCCAAGGCCAAGGAAGAGATGAAAGCCTGGTCGCTGATCGAAGCGGGCTACGACCCCGCCCTCGACGGCGAGGCCTATTCCTCGGTCTTTTTCCAGAACGCCAACCACAGCGTGCGCGCCTCCGACGCGTTCATGCGCGCCGTCGAGGAAGACGGCGAGTGGACCACCATCGCCCGCGTCGACGGCACCCCGGTGGACACCACCCCGGCCCGCGAGCTGATGGGCAAGATCGCCGGCTGCACGCACCAGTGCGGCGATCCGGGCATGCAGTTCGACGACACCATCAACCGCTGGCACACCTGCAAGAACACCGATCGGATCTACGGCTCCAACCCGTGCTCCGAGTACATGTTCCTCGACGAGACGGCGTGCAACCTGGCATCGCTCAATCTCATGAAGTTCCTGCGCGAGGACAGCTCGTTCGATGTCGAGTCGTACCGCCGCGCCGTGGACGTGACCTACACCGGCATGGAGATCATCGTCGGCTACGCCGAGTATCCGACCGCCAACATCACCAAGAATTCCTTCGACTACCGGCCGCTGGGCCTGGGCTACGCCAACCTCGGCGCCCTGCTCATGCACCAGGGCATGCCCTACGACTCCGACGCCGGCCGCTCCTGGGCCGCCGCCATCACCTCGATCATGTGCGGTGAGGCCTATCTGCAGTCGGCGCGCCTCGCCGAGGTCAAGGGACCGTTCGCCGGGTATCCGCGCAACAGCGAGCCCATGCTCGAAGTCATGCGGATGCACCGAGACGCGTCCTACGAACTCGATTCGACGCAGGTTCCGGAACGCCTCGCGAAGTGGGCCACCAAAGTCTGGGAGCAGGCGGTCGAGCTGGGCGAGCAGCACGGCTATCGCAACAGCCAAGCAACGGTGCTGGCGCCCACCGGCACCATCAGCTTCATGATGGACTGCGATACCACCGGAGTGGAGCCGGACCTGGCGCTGGTGAAGCACAAACGACTCGTCGGCGGCGGCACCCTGCGCATCGTCAACGACACGGTACCGGCGGCACTCGGGAACCTCGGCTACAGCGACGACCAAGTCAAGGACATGGTCGCGTACATCGACGAACACAGCACCATCGAGAAGGCACCGCACCTGAAGGACGAACACCTGCCGGTGTTCGATTGCGCCTTCCGCGCCCTGGGCGGCGAACGCTCGGTGCACTACATGGGTCACCTGAAGATGGTCGCCGCCGTGCAGCCGTTTATTTCAGGCGCCATCTCCAAGACCATCAATGTGCCGCAACAGGCTACCACCGAGGAAATCAGCCAGGCCTACATGGAGGCCTGGCGCCTCGGCACCAAAGCGGTTGCCGTCTACCGCGACGGCAGCAAGCGCACCCAGCCGCTGGCCACCGCCGGCAGTGCCTCGGCGAGCGCCAGTGCGGCAAGCGCCGGGGCCCACCAAGGGGCCGCCTTGGTGGGCGCATACACCGATCAACCGGTGCGCCGCAAACTACCCGACGAGCGCCACTCGCTGACCCACAAGTTCAGCATCGGCGGTCACAAGGGGTACATCACCGTCGGGCTCTTCGACGACGGTACGCCGGGCGAGATCTTCATCACCATGGCCAAGCAGGGATCGACCATCTCCGGCCTGATGGACTCCTTCGCCTGCATGACTTCGTTTGCCTTGCAGTACCACGTGCCCTTGAAGTTCCTCGTCGGAAAACTCAGCCACGCGCGCTACGAACCCTCAGGATGGACTGGGAACCCGGAGCTTCCGTACGCCAAGTCGATCACCGACTATGTCTTCCGCTGGCTCGCACTGCGCTTCCTCAGCGCCGAGGAACGCGCCGAGATGGGCATGCAGACAGAAGCGGATCTCGAAGTACTGGGAGAAATGAACGCCACCGCCGAACAGGCCGGCGCGGTCTTCAAGAACAACGTGAAGCCACTGGTTACGAACATGGGGGCGGCGCCGCCGGTGGCCTTCCACCCGCAGCCCGACGCCCCGCTGTGCCAAGCCTGTGGATCGCTGATGGTACGCAGCGGCGTCTGCTACAAGTGCATGAACTGCGGAGCCACCTCCGGATGCTCGTAGACACGAGCCCCACGCCGAAGGTGGCTTCGGGAGTCACGAAAAGGTTGCCTCGTCAGCGAGCGCGCCGAGCGGGCCGCATTGGGGTGGGCGGCGGTCATGCTCGTCGCGCCGCTGGCGGGCGTACAGAAAAGATATAGCGGGCCGGCCGGGGCCGATGGCTGCCTCCCGCCGTCGGTTGAGGGCTGCGCCGGCCGGCCCGCTTCTATTCTGACGAGCAGAAGGCATCATCTTATCAAGATGATGGTCTCCCACCAGGCGAAAAGCGGAACAAAGTCCACCACCCCCACCAGACAAGAAACGCTCCCGCTCAATAGGCTTTTGCCGACCCGTTTCTCCGCGGATCCGCAACCGCCACGCGGGTACCGTCAGGCAGGATGAAAATCGAGTGTGCGTCCCCCTGGATGCCACGCCGCTCCGAGAGGACGTGCCCCATGGCAACCAGAGCCTCGAAGGACGCATCCGGGAAATTTCGTTCGAGGCTGGTGCTATCGGGCAGCCACTGGTGGTGAATGCGCGGCGCCGCCACCGCATCCTCGAGACTCATGTTGAAGTCGATGACGTTGACCACCAGCCGCAACACGGTGTTGATGATGGTCTTGCCGCCGGGGCTGCCGACGGCCATGATCGGCTTACCGTCGCGCGCCACGATGGTCGGCGTCATCGACGACAACATGCGCTTGCCGGGCGCGATCAGGTTGGGCGCGGTACCGATGTTGCGGCCGCGTGTCATGCCGGGCCAGGTGTTGAAGTCGCCCATTTCGTTGTTCAGCAGGAAGCCCGTCCCCGGCGCCATCGCCTTGGAACCGTAGCCCTGCTCGATGGTGTAGGTGGTAGAAACGACGTTGCCGGCGGCATCGACCACCGAGTAGTGCGTCGTCTCGGGCGACTCCGGCGCCGTGATGATGGCGGCGCCGAGCTCTGCGCTGCGGCGCGCCTCGCCGGGAGCGATCAGTGCTGCCTTTTCGGCAGCGTACTCCTTGGCGGTCAGCATACCGAGGGGCACGTCGACGAAATCTGCGTCACCGAGGTGAGTGGCGCGGTCGAGATAGCCTTGCCTCATCGCCTCGATGAGCAGGTGCACGACCTCCGCGTCGTTCGCCTGATGGGAGCTCAGATCGAAGTTTTCGAGGATGTTGAGCATCTCCACCAAGGTCGTTCCGCCGGAGCTCGGCGGCGGCATCGAGATGATGTCGTAGCCACGATAGGTGCCACGAATAGGCTCGCGTTCCTTGGCTTCATAAGCGGCGAGATCCTCCATGGTGATCAACCCACCGTTGTCGGCCATGGCAGCCGCCAAACGCTCGGCGATCTCTCCCCGGTAGAAGGCGTCGGGACCGTTGGTAGCGATCTGTTGCAGCGACCAGGCGAGGTCGGGCTGCACCAGCGTCTCCCCTTCCTCGTAGGGCGTGCCGTCGGCATGCTGGAAGGCCTCGAGCGAAGCGGGATAGGATTCGAAGCGGCGAGCGGCGCTGGCCAGCGAACCTGCCAGATAGGGGCCGAGCTCGATGCCTTCCCCGGCGAGCTCCACCGCGGGTTGCACCAACCTCTCCCACGGCAGGCTGCCGAGCCGCTGGTGCGCCAGCGCGAAGCCCGCCACCGTACCGGGCACGCCGACCGCCGTCCAACCCACATGGCCGCCACCGCGATCCCCGGTGCCGTCGTCGAGCATGTACATGTCTGCTGTCGCCGCCAACGGCGCCTTCTCGCGGAAGTCGAACGTGGTGTAGCGATCCTCGTCGGCGACATAGATGGTCATGAAGCCGCCACCACCGATGTTGCCCGCTGACGGATGGGTAACGGCGAGCGCAAACCCCACCGCGATGGCGGCATCGATGGCGTTGCCGCCGTCCTGCAGCACCTCGATACCCACCTGGGTGGCGTAGGCGTCGACACTGGCCACCGCCCCCGCCGAACCCGTGGCGACGTTGTCGGCGCCGGCAACGGCGACGCTGGTCGCGACCGGGGTGGAATTTACCTCGGCAGGTTGTCCGCCGGGGCCGCAAGCGCCCACGAGAAGTGCGAGCAGGGTGACGACGGCGGCAAGTTTCGACTTCAGCATCATGTCTACTCCATGGAGAGCGCGGTGGGACCGGGTGCAAGCCTAGCAGACGGCGATGGATTCCTTGCCGGCACCCGAAATTGAGCGCTCCTGCACACCATACCGGAAGGTCGCTCCACCGGTGCTTGACGCCGTGCGCCGCGATGTTCCTATAATCGAGCCGCAGCCGACAAAGGACATCTAGTTGCACTCCGCAGCTGGTGGGTCCCCATCTTCTGACGACCCATAGGAGGCCACTGCGCAATGTTGGAACTCAACGCCGACTACGCCGAGCGGCTATTGTGGGCAGCGGTTATCAAGCGCGCCATCGACGACTACCGCACCGTCATTCGGTACCGCTCGCAGGGCGACCTCTCGAAGGCCGAGGAACAGCGCCTCTTGAAGATCTACAACCACGGCAGCGACCCCGAGAAGTGGATCTTCGGCAACGACTCCGGTTTCGAGGACATCTGCCGCTACGTCGGCCTCAACCCGGATCACGCTCGCGCCAACCTGCGCCGCCAATCGACCGCCGGCGACGCCTATTAGCCCGAACACACGAATCAAGAACAACGCCGTCATCATGGGCCGGTGCGCTGGCGCCGTCGCGACCCGTCGAGATATTCGGGCTAACCGAGCCGGCTGAGGCCAAACGATATCGGGGCAACGCCTTTGGTCTGCAGCATGACCCGATGGGCGGTGCCGATCTCGGAGAACAGCAGGTGCCGTAGCCCGAGATGCCGCGATATGTCCGCCGCGCCGCCCGCCACGCCGCCCGCCGCCCCGGCCGCGCCCCCGTGCTCGGCTGGGGCGAGGTCGTCTGCGGCGCCGAAACCAACCAGGAACACCGCCAGGCTGGCGATGCCACCGTCGTCGAGACCGTTGGCAGCGCCGCAACGTCTCAGGTTACCGAAGTCGACGTGCGCGGTGATGTCCTGTTCGCCAATGCGCTCGAAGGGCGCTGCATTGAGCTGATAGCGATGCTGACACACCAGCGAGCCGTGCACGCGAGCGGCGTCGTACAGCGCGGCGGTCTCGGCACCGTAATCGACGGTAAGCACCAAGCCCCGCGCCAGACTCCGCGCCACCCCCTCGACCCACGACGCGACCTGGAGGTTGACCTCGACCACCTGCCCTTCCTGCAAGGTAATGTCGTTGGCGGCCAAGTACCCGGCCAACTCGGGCGTCGACGGCGCTAGCTCGCGCTCCACAAAAGCCTCGACGTCTTTGTCGATATCGACATCGACATCGACATCGACGAAAAGCTCTCGCAACCCATCGCGCCATACCACACGGTGCACCGGAAACGCGTCCAGCAGCTCGTTGCTGACTATCAACCCGTGCAACGAGCCCGGCGGTAGCTCGTCGAGAGAGGCGACCCACTGAACCCGTGGTGCATGCGCTGCCAGCCGCTCTTGCTGTTGGGCTCGCGACGCATCACCGGGCTCGATGCTCCACACGCGGGTGCGCGCGTAGAGCCCCGGGGCACGCCGCTCGAGCGCGTCACACAGGTCGCGTAACAACGCCCCGTCACCGCCGCCCATCTCGACCAGGTCGAAGGACACGGGGCTCCCCAGTGTCACGTCACATTCCTGCACGACATGCACCACGGCGACGCCCAACGAAGCATCTACTTGGGGAGCGGTTACGAAGTCAGCATCCACGCTCCATGCCGTGCGGGAGCGCGTGTAGTAACCCTCGCCCGGGGTGTAGAGGGCGCGGTCCATGAAGTCACGGAACGTCATCGGACCGTCTGCGAGAATCGCCTCGCGGATCCGCCGGGCGAGTACCGTGGGCGACGATTCGGCCTCGTCGGCGCTGCCGTTTTCCAAGTTGACCGCTGGCGGGGTTGACACTATATTGGCGCCACTCAGGGGAGGGTGTGTCGTTCGGCGGATCTTAGCAGCTCCACCGAACCTCCCCGCCGGCCGGGGGCGTACCGCGCAGCATGGCACGAGATGACAAAGTAGAAGGGCTGCAAAAGCTCATCGAGCAGGGCAAGAAGCGCGGTTACCTCACCTACGACGAGGTTGACGCGGTGCTTCCCCAGGGCGCCGCCTCGGCCGCCACCCGCGGCCAGCTCACCACCATGTTCGAGGACATGGAAATCGCCGTCGTCGAGAAGAGCCCCGAGGACGAAGACAACTTCGAGGAAGACGACCCCGACGACGCTGAAAAGGCCGTACCGGCGGGCAGCGCCAAGTCCTACAGCGCTGCCGCCGGCGATCTCGACGATCCGATCAAGATCTACTTCCGTGAGATGGGCGAGAAGCCGTTGCTCGACCGGGAAGGTGAAATCCGCTTGGCGCGGGGCATCGAGGAAGGGCTCGAGGGAATCGTCACCGCGGCCCTCACCTGTCCGGTGGCGAGCGAGTATCTGGTCGACATCCGTGACCAGGTTCGCTCCGGCGAGTTGCCGTTGGAGGAAGTGCGACGTGACGCCGAAGAGGTGCCGGACGAGCGTGCCACCATCCGGACGATGATGGGCGTGCTGACCAAGCTGAAGAACCAGCGCAACAAGCTGCGCGCCGCACGCTCCAAGCTCAACTACGAGTTGCGCCCGGCAAACGAGATCAAGATACGGCTGGGGCTCATCGAGATACAGGCTCACATGGCCGACCTGATGATGGATTTGCAGCTCACCGAAGAGGTCATCGACGACATCATCGTGCGCATGCGTCAACTGCAGGCACGCTTCGCCTTGGCGGAGCGCGCCGGTAACGAGGCGCGCGTCGCCGACCTCGAGCGTGAGCACCTCATCGCGCGCCGGGAGCTGCAGTGCTACCTGCGTGCTGTGGAGGACGCCGAGGCGCAACTCGAATGGTGCAAGAGCGAGCTCACGCAGGCGAACCTCCGACTGGTGGTGTCGATCGCCAAGAAGTACGTGAGCTACGGACTGCCGTTTTCCGACCTGATCCAAGAGGGCAACATCGGCTTGATGAAGGCGGTCGAGAAATTTGATTACAAGAAAGGCTACAAGTTCTCGACCTACGCCACCTGGTGGATCCGCCAGGCGATCACCCGCGCCATCGCCGACAAAGGCAAGACCATCCGCGTGCCGGTGCACATGATCGAAACGATCCGCAAGGTGTCACAGACCTCGCGCCATCTCTTCAAGTTGACCGGGCGCAAGCCGACGCCGCGTGAGATCGGCAAGGAAATGGACATGTCCGCCGACAAGGTCAAGGAGGTGCTGCGCGCCGCCAAAAAGACCCTGTCGCTGGAGACACCGGTGGGCGATGGCGAGGAATCCTCGCTGTCGGATTTCATCGAAAACGATGCGGTCGTTTCGCCGCTCGACATCGTGCTGTCGAAGAATCTCTCCGACCAGACACGCAAGGTGCTCTCCACCTTGACGCCGCGCGAGGAACAGGTGCTCAAGATGCGTTTTGGTATCGGCGAGGAGCGCGAGTTCACCCTGGAGGAGGTGGGCAAGTACTTCAACGTCACGCGCGAGCGCATCCGCCAGGTCGAGGGCAAGGCGCTGCGCAAGCTGCGCCATCCACTGCGCTCAAAGAACCTGAGAGAGTTGCTGCAAGAGTAAAGTCACACAGCAACCCTCTCAGGTTCTTCGGCGCAGCCCGTATATATCAACGGGTCGCGAAGCGAGCTCGCTCCTAGCGGGGCGGAGCCACTGCACTGGGTTCACCGCATCCGATCCTTCGCGGATTTCGAAGTACAGGCTCGGTCCGATCAGCGACCCCGTCTCCCCTACCGTCCCCACCACGGTGCCCGCATCGACCCACTCGCCGGTGCGCAGCCTGACCTCGTCGAGGTGGCCGTAGATGGTGAAGAAGTCGTTGCCGTGGTTGACGATGACAACCAGACCGTAGCTCTGAAACCAGTCGGCGAACGCCACCCGCCCCTGGTATACCGACCGCACGAGCGCACCGGCGCCGGCGTCGATCTCGATTCCCTTGAACAACGTCACGGTGTCGTACACCGGGTGGACCTTGCGACCGAAGGTCTCCGTCACCAGCCCTTCGGCCGGCCAGGGGAGCTCACCACGGGTGGCAGCGAACGCCGGGGGCACGGCGCCGTCCTCCACGACCACCGGCGCGGTGCCTACTTCGCCGAGTAACGCCTCCAGGTCCGCGGCGCTCTTCTCCTGCGCCGTCAACGCCTGGCGCCCCGCCGAGGCCTCGATATCGATCTGCCGGATGAGTTGCTGGCGTACATCCTGCTGCCCGGTGAGGGTGGCGATCGCCACCGTTTCCTGTTCGCGCGTGTCCGCCCAGCGTTGGGCCGTCTCCTGCATCATCGTTACGGCGCGCTGGTGCTCGTCCATGCGGGTAACGATGTTGGCCACCAAGGTGCGATCCTGCGCCGCAAGGCGGCCTATGAGTTGGTAGTTGGCAAGGATCTCCTCGGGATTGTCCGCCGCGAACAGGAAGCGTGAATACGACAGCGGGCCCATGCGATAGAGCGCGACAACGCGGGTGGCAAGCTCTTCGCGCGCCGTCACCAGCTCCTCCGTCAGCCGTTCGACCTCCGCCTCGCGGTCCGCTGACTGCTGGTACAGAATCTGCAACCGGAGCTGAATGAGCTGGAGCTGGCGACGGCTCAGAGCGAGCTCGACGTCGACCGTCTCGAACTCGTCTACAAGGGTCTCGCGCTGCGCGCTCATGCCGGTTAGCTGCGTTTCGAGCGCGGTGATCTGGCCGCGCAGGCGATCGAGGTCGAGGCGCAGTTGCGCCGCCGTCATCGAGTCTTCCTGCGCTCCCGGGCTCGACACCGGCACCAGCACCAGCAACCCCAGAGCGGCACCCACAGCCATCGTGAACCATGGCGCCCGCACCGACGCGAGGTGTGGAGAAACGCGAGCTGGTCGCTTCATGGGCATGGGGTCAGTAGCTGTAGAAACCTCGACCCGCCTTGCGACCCAGATGCCCGGCGTCCACCAGGCGCCGCAGCAACGGGCAGGGGCGGTATTTGGAATCGCCGAAGCTATCGTGCAAGACCTCGAGAATCGCCAGGCAGACGTCCAGGCCGATGAGATCGGCGAGCGCCAGCGGCCCCATTGGATGGTTCATCCCCAGCTTCATCACACCGTCGATATTCTCTGCCGAGGCGACCCCCTCGTAGAGGCAGAAAACCGCCTCGTTGATCATCGGCATGAGGATGCGGTTGGAGACGAAGCCGGGGACGTCGGCGACCAGCAGCGGCGTCTTGCCCATGGCCTCGGCGACGGCGGTGACGGCGTCACAGGTTGCATCGCTGGTGAGCTCGCCGCGCACCACCTCGACCAGCGGCATCAGCGCCACCGGGTTGAAGAAGTGCATCCCTACAACCTTATCCGGCCGCCCCGTCGCCGCCGCCAAGCGGGTGATCGATATCGATGACGTATTGGACGACAAGATGGTCTCGGGAGGACAACCTTCGTCGAGGGTGGTGAAGACCTCTATCTTGGCGGCCTGGTCTTCGATGATCGCTTCGACGGCGAGGTCGACGCCGAATAGATCGGCGAGATCGGTGGTGCCGGTGACGCGGCCGCGGATCTCGGCTCCCTCTTCCTCGGACACCACTTCCTTCTTGACCCAGCGGCCGATTCCACCTTCGAGCCGCGCGATGCCCGCATCGACCAGGTCCTGAGTCGGTTCAAGCACCACCACCTCGAAGCCCGCACGGGCACAAACTTGAACGATTCCGGCGCCCATGGTTCCAGCACCGACGACACCCACACGTTGGATTGCCATCACACCTTCTCGACGGCCAGCGCCACTCCGTTGCCGCCACCCATGCACATTGCCGCGATACCGCGTTGGGCGGACCGCTGTTTCATGGCGTGCAGCAGGGTGGTGAGTATGCGCGCGCCCGAGGCGCCGATGGGGTGCCCCAGCGCCACCGCGCCGCCGTTGACGTTGACCTTTTCAGGATCGATCCCCAGTTCTTTGACGACCGCCACAGACTGCACCGCGAACGCTTCGTTGAGCTCGTACAAGTCGACTTCGTCACGATTCCACCCGGTCTTGTCCAAGACCGTGTTGACGGCGTCGACCGGCGCCATCATCACCAACTCAGGCTCGATACCCGTGGTCGTGTACGCGACCACCCGAGCGAGTATCGGCAACCCTTCGGCAGCGGCTTCGTCCTCGCCCATGACCACCACGGCGGCGGCACCGTCGTTGACCCCCGGAGCGTTGCCGGCGGTGACCGTACCGTCGTCGCTGAAAACCGGCCTCAATGTGGCCAGCGCCTCGGCGCTGCTGTCGGCGCGAATGGTTTCGTCGCGGTCGAAGACCACCGCCGCTCCGCGGCGCTGCGGCACCTCGACGCCGACGATCTCGGCGTCGAAGGCACCACTCTCCTGCGCCGCAGCAGCGCGCTGATGCGAGCGCAGCGCCCAGGCGTCCTGTTGCTCGCGGCTCACCTCGTAGCGCTCCGACACCAGATCGCCGGTGCACCCCATGTGGTAGTCACCAAAAGCGCACCACAAGCCGTCGTGTACGGTGGCGTCGAGCAGCTTCCCGGAGCCCAGGCGGTAGCCCTGGCGCGCTCGGCGCAGAAGATACGGACCGTTCGACATGCTCTCTTGCCCGCCGGCGACAATGCAGCGAGCGTCGCCCAGAAGGATCGCTTGCGACGCCAACACCACCGCCTTGAGCGACGAGCCGCAGACCTTGTTGACGGTGAAGGCACCGACGCTCGGCGGAATCCCGGCGCCGAGCGCCGCTTGCCGCGCCGGGTTCTGGCCCGAGCCCGCCTGAATGACCTGCCCCATGATAACTTCGTCGGCGGTTTCCGGGCGGCGCCCGGCCCGCTCGAGGGCGGCTCTGACGACGATGGCACCGAGCTCCGGAGCACGCAAAGGAGAGAGCGAACCGAGCAGCTTTCCACTCGGCGTACGGACGGCTGAAACGATCACCGGGCGTGCCATTCCTGGACATTAACAATCGCCGCAACACCTTGCAAGTCAAGGGCTTAGACAGATTCATCAAGCTTGTTGCGAGTTGCGGCGGAGGCTAGACTTCGAGGCTGTTCATCCCTTTATCGCGACGCTCGTATTGCACAACCACTACAAGATCGTAGGCACCGCCGGCCACATCGACCATGGCAAAAGTGCATTGGTGCGCGCCCTTACCGGAACCGATCCCGACCGGCTGAAGGAAGAGCGGGAGCGCGGCATCACCATTGATCTGGGTTTCGCCCATTTGCAGCTCGATGACGGTATCCGCGTTGGCTTCGTCGACGTGCCCGGGCATGAACGTTTCGTCAAGAACATGCTCGCCGGCATCGGCGGCATCGATACAGTTCTGCTGGTGGTGGCGGCGGACGAGTCGATCATGCCGCAAACGCGCGAGCATCTGGCGATATGCGAGCTGCTCGGGGTGGACAGCGGCGTCGTGGCGATCACTAAATGTGACCTGGTCGACGACGAGATCGCCGAGCTGGTGGAGCTCGAGGTACACGAGCTGCTGGCCGGGTCCCTGCTGGCGGAAGCGCCCATCGTGCGCACCAGCGCCACCTCTGGCGCCGGGCTCGAGGCTCTACGCAGCGCGCTGGCAACCACCCTGGCGGCGGCCGCGGCGCGCCCCTCGAGTCCATTCGTACGCCTGCCGGTAGATCGGGTGTTCACCATGCGTGGTTTCGGCACCGTGGTGACCGGGACGCTGCTTTCGGGACAGATCTCCGCCGGCGACAAGCTCGAGCTGCTGCCTAACGGCACCGCTGTAACCGTGCGCGGCGTCCAGGTGTACGGCGAGAAGGTCGACGCCGCCACCCCGGGCCAACGAACCGCTGTCAACCTGCAGGGCATCGACATCGACGCCGTCACCCGCGGCAACTTGCTGATCACGCCCGGCTGCCTGGCCCCCACCTACCTGATCGACGCGCGATTGCGACTACTGCCGGAGCACGCCCTGGAGCGGCTCCAACGGGTCCGCTTCCAC
>SMVB01034598.1_pt1 | contig 19017 bp, 20 predicted proteins | sample 2456461 | NCBI WGS metagenome assembly SMVB01 (sample SAMN11095934, study PRJNA526329) | marine sediment metagenome | biome: Marine sediment; feature: Surficial sediment; material: Deep marine sediment; isolation source: Hadal surficial sediment | place: Pacific Ocean | collected 2014-05 | depth...
TCGTTACGCAGGATGATGTAAAGAAGCTGGCCACCTACGACCCGAAAGCGCCTGCGAAAGTAGAAATTCCGTTCCTTCCATCCCGTGTTCTGTTGCAGGATTTTACAGGGGTGCCTGTCGTGGTCGACCTCGCTGCGATGCGTTCTGCAATGGGACGTTTGGGCGGCGACCCGGACGAGATCAATCCGCGGGTTCCGGTTCACCTCGTCATCGATCACTCGGTTCAGGTGGATTCGTTTGGAACACCGGACGCGATTGTCATCAATGCTGATCGCGAATTTCAGAGAAACAACGAGCGGTACGAGTTTCTTAGATGGGGAAAACAAGCCTTTGACAATTTCTCAGTTATACCGCCCGCCAGTGGCATTTGCCACCAGGTAAATCTCGAGTATATCGCCCGGTGTGTATGGAGTAAAAAGGAAGACGACGGGCTGAGCACGTACTACCCGGATTCGTTGGTCGGAACGGATTCTCATACTACCATGATCGACGGACTCGGCGTTGTGGGCTGGGGCGTGGGAGGCATCGAAGCAGAAGCTGTGATGCTCGGGCAACCTGTTTATATGTTGATGCCAGAGGTAATCGGATTCAAATTAAGCGGTTCGCTTCCGGAAGGAGCGACGGCAACGGACCTTGTTCTTACCGTAACCCAGATATTAAGAGAGTTTGGCGTGGTAGGTAAATTTGTAGAGTTCTTCGGTCCCGGCCTTGAACACATGAGCGTCCCTGATCGCGCTACAATTGCAAACATGTCGCCGGAGTATGGCGCCACGATGGGTTTCTTCCCGATCGACCAGGAGACTCTGAATTTCCTTACACGTACGGGTCGCTCGCCCGAGCTGGTCGAAGTGGTCAGGCGGTACACACAGGCCCAGGGATTATTCCGAACCAATGATTCTCCTGATCCAGAATTTCTACATGTTCTTGAACTCGATATGTCAACGGTTCGGCCGAGTTTGTCTGGCCCGAAACGTCCACAGGACCGGATCAACCTTGACGACATGCAGACGTCGTTCCGCCAATCACTCTCGGCGCCCGCGGGCCCGCAAGGATTCGGTCTTTCAGATTCTCAGCTTAATATGGTTGGCGCGTACAATGACCCGACTGGAGACATTGAGACCTTGACCCACGGAAACGTGGCTATTGCAGCCATCACAAGCTGTACAAATACCAGCAATCCGTCTGTAATGATTGGAGCTGGTCTTGTAGCGAAAAGGGCGGTAGAAAAAGGACTGTCTGTCCCCTCTTTCGTTAAAACAAGCATGGCACCTGGTTCGAAAGTTGTCCGCGATTACCTGGAAGAAGCCGACCTGCAGCGATACCTGAATAAGATTGGATTTGATATAGTCGGGTACGGCTGTACCACCTGCATCGGCAACTCTGGCCCGTTGCCGGAGGCTGCTTCTGCCGCCATTGCGGATGGCGACCTGATTGCGGCAGGTGTTCTTTCCGGAAATAGAAATTTCGAAGGCCGTATTCACCAGGAAGTCCAGGCAAACTATCTGGCATCTCCCCCACTCGTTGTGGCCTATGCGCTTGCTGGAACGGTGGATATCGATCTTTCAACTGATCCCCTCGGCACCGATACCGATGGAAATCCTGTTTATCTGAGAGATATCTGGCCTTCGAGCCAGGAAATAAGCGACATTGTAACCCGGTGTGTGACACCCGAAATGTTCGCTCGTGAGTACGACGGTATTGAGGACAGCAATGAAACATGGAATGCCATTCAGATTCCTGAAGGGTCGATTTATGAGTGGAGCAATACGTCAACATATATCCAGGAGCCCCCATTTTTCTTTGACTTGACTCCTGATACACCGTCGATCAAGTCGATCGCCGGAGCCCGAGTTCTTGTCATGGTTGGCGACTCAATCACTACGGATCATATATCGCCGGCAGGCGCAATCTCACCTGATTCACCCGCTGCCGCGTACCTCACCGAAAACGGCGTATCTCGTTCTGATTTTAATTCGTATGGATCTCGTCGTGGGAATCATGAAGTCATGATGCGTGGCACATTCGCCAACATCAGACTCAAAAATAAGCTCGTTCCCGGGACTGAAGGTGGAATTACCAACTATCTCCCGACAAACGAAGTTATGAGCATATTCGATGCCGGAATGAAATATCAGGAAGCCGGAATTCCGCTCGTTGTATTGTCTGGTAAAGATTACGGCATGGGATCGAGTCGCGACTGGGCTGCGAAAGGAACGTTACTGCTTGGCGTTAAAGTTGTAATCGCTGACAGTTTTGAGCGAATTCACCGTTCCAATCTTATCGGGATGGGCGTTCTTCCCCTGGAATATGCGAACGGGCAGACCGCCGACTCGCTGGGCCTGGATGGTACCGAGACATTTGATGTCGATGTTTCCGACGATCTTACGGCGCGCTCTACCATCAATGTTCGGGCGGTCCAAGTCGACGGAACCACAATCGAGTTCGAGACGAATTCGCGCCTCGACACACCGGTTGAAGTGGAGTATTACCGGAATGGCGGAATCCTGCACTACGTTTTGAGGGAGTTTCTAAACTCGTCGACGGTCGACGCCTGAGCGAGAATACGCGATAAACGTTCGAGCGAGAATACGAGCGCGGAAGCCTGACCACATAGGACTATTTGACTTCTTCGAGCAACATCACACCGTTCTCGTGGGCTGGCAAAAGTATCTGCCCGTACGAGACCATGGCGATTTTGCCCGTATAGGCATCGCGCAGAATAGTGTCGTCGTCGAAGACGAGTGATACTTTTAATCTCACCTTTCCACTCGCTCCGAGTACAACCAGAACCTCATCAACGTCAGGACCTATTCGCAGCCCCCGGTAGAACATATACGGGTCATTTGAGATGTCCTCATGAGCTCCTTCCCCGATCGCGGGGTGTTTATCTCGAAAGGAACCAAGGATTCTCCAGTGTTCCATAGTAGCAGGATCAGACGCGACCTGACCGTCATGAAGGGCTATAACTCCTGGTTGCAAAAGAAGTGAGTTGAGATCATTGATAGTAAACGACTCGGTGCCGCTCATCATACCTATGTTCGACACGTCCGGATGATTGACGGCAAACTCTACAGATCTACTGAACTGGTTTCTGAGGGCAAGATCGTCAGACTCCCTGGGGAGGACCCACGATTTATTCATCGCCGCATCAACCCACAACATTCCTTCGAAAGTGTCGATCTGTACTGCGTCCTCAAACACAGCCCCAATCCAAAGTCGATCGTCCTCGGTATCTGCCTTCCGCAAAGCAGCCATATCATTTCCCGCGTCCGATGCAGCCAAGTTCACGATTATCCCATCGACTCCCGTTTGCACCCTCAGAGCATTAAACGCAATTGCATCCTCAGCACCACACCAGTTTTCTCCTCCCTCAAACAGTGCGACGCGCATGCCAAGAGAGTGTGATGCAGCAATGAGATCTTTGAACCCGGTTGCGCCACCGATTGTCACATCCAATTCCTTTCCGGCGATCGCGCATTTTTCAGACCCCTCTGATTCACCGGCAGATGCAGATGCCAAGGACAACTCAGTCATAGCAGCCGAAACGACCAACGCTTCGATTCCGTGTCCGCTGAACGGGCTCTGATTTAAACGCGCTGTTAATTCTGCAAAACTCTGATAATCGCTGGTTCCGTCGGAATTAACGACCACCATATATGTCGTAACGCCCGACCAGGAAAACGGATATCCTGTGTCATCTCCGGCGCGGGACTGCGCCTGCAGTTCCCCCGGTCCTGTGATCAGCACCACAGCGCCGAGCAATGCGGCAAAAAATGTCAGTTTGGGTCGGGAAATCATGCGAAGCACGAATAAGGGGATTCAGAAATTGGAGAGGCGATATTTATCGTAACAAAATAGTACGTTTGAGAGGGAAAGTCTCGTGATCAGCTGGAGCAATATATCAGCCTCGTTATCCCGGCGCCTGGCCACCCGCCACAAAAAAGTCATCCTGGCGCCATGCACAATCGACGTCGACGAACCCCGCTCGTTCCATCGCCTTCAATTGCCGATACAAGGAGAGAGAACCAACATGATCACCTATGATGACGTGTCCACCAGGAGTAAGAGATGCCCGAATACTTTGAAAAAGTAATTCGAAACGGCCCTCTGCCTCTGCAACCGACAAGTTTTCGCCCACCAACTCATGCAAAGAAAGAGTAGCGACCACCACATCGTACGGCCCGCCGGGAAGAGGATTTCCATCGGTGGAAATCGTTGCCTCGATCGTTTCCGGATCCACCTGTAACTCATTCAGCTTCGCACGGGCAATATCCAGCATTTTAGTATCCCGATCGATGAGTACCACCTCGGACGTCGGATAGGCGGATAGAACGGTAAAACTGCCATTTCCTGTTCCGCATGCGAGATCACACACCAATGTATCATCTTCCAATGGTGGTAACGCAATCAGGAGTTCCTCCAACATGGGAATAGCAAGAGGCATGCGCCTCTCAAGGTGCAGATCGTACCAGTACCCATTCTGCCAGAACCCACCCTTTCGACCCAAATTCAGTCGCCAATTTGGCTTTTTCATCCCTTACTTTCTTCGGTGCAACAATGCAAAATTATCTTCGCAAGTTCCACACGACCGCCGCCGATAAGATCCGTCTAATTCAGGTGAAAAATAATAGGATGCCTTACCTGCGAGCCTAATTCCGGAATATGCCGGATTTGTTGACGTGTCCCACATATCTCCCGAGAACACGTACTTCCTCAAATACGTCGGGCCGGATCAGGATATCATCGTATTTCTCGTTTGCCGGCTCCAGCCGCAAGCCCTGTTCGTCGTAAAAGACGCGCTTGAGCGACGTCTCGCCGTTGTATAAAATGGCTCCAATTCCGCCATTCGGAATATCATCATCGATCAACAAGACATAATCACCGTCGTGAATCTCTGCTCCGATCATCGAGGTCCCGGATACACGAATCGCAAATATCCTGTCGATCTGCGGAAAAAGAGTCTCAAGAGTAATTGTACCCAGATTTTCTTCAATGGCCTCCTGAAGCCTTCCCGCAGCGATGATCCCCTGAATCGGAATGCCAATTTCTGTAACGGGATCCTGGTTTTCTGGCGGCAGGTGAAATCCTGATTCATCCCGCATCAGGTACCCCTTTCTGAACAACGCCTGCAAATTCTGTGTAACACTGTTTGGAGATCGGAAGTCGAAGCGTTCACTGATCTCGCGATAAGTAGGCCACACGCCACGATTTCGAGCATAGTCCGCTATGTACGCCAGGAATTCTTTCTGCTTAGTTGTGAGTTCTCTACGAGGCATGATCTGAGACCGGGTCAAATATCTATCATATGTTACACATATGCTAACCTATGGAGAAAATAGCTGTGGTGCAAGTCCTGAGTACATACTTTCAGTGAGGGCCTGTTAACACTTACTGAAAACGTCCTGCCGTAGGCAATTTGTTGTCCGGCAAAGCAGAATCCACGTTCTCAGAATGGCCTGCCTAAGCGGGCGAAAACGCGTTCGCTTTTGTGCGGATATGCCTCTTCAAAGTGGTATTTCAAATAGGCCGAAACGAGTTCTTCCACTTCCCGGCGTTCTGTATCATTAAGAGTCATGTGGAGAACATTGGATAACGATGCGCGCGCCAAGATCGCAAACGCGCGAAGAGCACTTCTGGACGCGCGGTGGCCCGGCATCGATTCGTCTCCTATCACTCCCGATTCCAATTCCAGTGCCCCGAACATGCCGGACAGATTCTCCAGATCCCCCTTATCAAATCCGGGGGCAAATCCTAGAATTGCCGCTATCTGTATCTGGAAGTAGGGTAATATGTTTCGTCGATTTTGCGTTGACGTCCCGAGGGCCGTCAGGGTACTAACCAATAGCGAAAAAACTTCACGGTTGGGGTCTCCATCCTGCATAAATGCGTTCGTTAATTCCATCATTCGAAGCCCTGTTTCGATGTCTTCAAGGGATTCTCGGATCGAGGGAAACGACCGGATAAAACTGGCTTCGCTAATGGACTGAAGGTCGCGAGACGGCTTCACATAGATGACAGATTCGATATACGAAAGCACCTCCAGCGTTGAACCGAACTTACTTTTAGGATTTCTCGAGCCCCGTGCCAGGACAGCCATCTTCCCAAAATCAACTGTGAAAAGTGTTGCGATCCGACTCGACTCACCATACTCCATGGATCGAATTACAATGGCATCTGTGGTGACTATGGACTGTTTAACGGACAACGAAAATTACCGGGTGTAAAATTTGCGCATCATCGCGCGTGAGTATCAAGTTCTGAGGTTACATCGCACCGCTGTTCGTGTCAACGGAATAAAGCTCAGAACCGATGAAACAGCATATACTATCAGGGCGAAAGCTGCTATACAAGATTCAGCACTACATCGGGATGACCGAAAAGGAATTCCGGATGTTTTTCCTCATTTCTGTTCTGTTGTTACTGGGATCGGCCGTTCGTTATGCCAATTTTTATGACGAGACATCTGGGAATCCGGACTTTGTGGCCTTCGACGCCGAATTTCGTCGCCTGACCGACCGGGCAGACAGTTTGTCCCGTATAGACCTTCTTGAGGCCGAGGCGAAAATTGCTGCTCTCCCGGAATTTCAGCCTCAGCCCGACACAGGAATTGAGCTGAATGCTGCCACAGCCCAGGAATTGCAAAAATTACCGCGAATTGGACCGTCTCTCGCGGCCTCAATTATTAAGACCCGCAACCAATTGGGTGGTTTTCTGATCGTCGACGATTTATTACTAGTCTCAGGAATCGGATCGAAAACATTGGAAAAACTTCGACCACTGATCCGGGTCGAATCGCGAATTAATTCCTCTCCAGAAAACCAATGAGCTTCAGTGATTTCGAGCAGAAATTTACCGGCCGGAGCTACTTTGCGTGGGCTCGCTTTGCGCGGAGCTACTTTGCTCGGGCTCGCTTTTTCCCGTCGTTTTTTCCTTTGAGCGTTTTTGCAAGGCCTCCACCGTCCATTGCTCCGAGATCTTCTCCTCCTTCTTTAAAAATCGGTACACGGGTACCAGAAGTATTGCGGCGAGCAGGGCAAAGCCGACCAGTGAGACAAGAATGACGACGGTATATTCGTCCATGGGCACGTACGATTCGAATGAATCCGAGCTACACCGACTCCGTCAATCCGTTCCCTGCACCGCTCCCGGATGTGATCACGTTCGATCCATGACGTGCTGAACTTCCTGTCGTGCGGCGATAAAGACAAACACCGCCACGAACGGAAGCGTCCACATCCCTGAAAATATTCCGAAGACCGCGAAAACAACGGCGATGATTTGTCCCGCAAGTGAGGCGATATGTGTTGCCGTTCTGTAGTCCATCTGAGTGGCGAGGGCGGCCCGGAAAACGCGTCCTCCATCCATCGGAAATGCCGGCATCATATTAAATACGACCAATCCGATGTTTATCCACATCAACATTCCAAGCACGTTTGCCTGTGTATTCATGGCCTCGTACATCGATATATTAGCACCCATCATTCCATTCACAACGTACAGAACGGCGGCTATGGCCACATTTACGGCCGGGCCGGCAATGGCAATCATGAACTCTTCTTTGGGCTTCGTTGGCATTCGCGTTAAGCGTGCAACGCCACCGATAGGATACATGGTGATGTCCAGAGTCGGAATCCCGTAATGTCTGGCCATGAAAGCATGCCCTAACTCGTGCAGAACAACACAACCGAAAACAGTGGAGATCAGCGCTACGCCCATAAGAGCAGCCACGACACTTAATCCCTGATACAAATAGAAGGCAAACAGACCGGCGAGCATCACCAGGAAAGTCCAGTGCGCAAAAATGCCGATCCCTTTTACTGTGACAACTCGAAATGAAGATTTCAAAATTTGTACCCGTTCTAACTGTTAATTCGTGAAACGCGTCTTCTCCGTAAATCATCGCGGTAAGTCCGCGCCTACGACCTAACCCAATATTTGTGACACGACAAGGATATCGTACAGTGCATGAGTCCAGGCTGCCACGCCAAATCCGCGAACCAGGAAGAGACCGTTGAGCGCAAGACCGAAAAGGAATCTGAAGAAAAAAGAGGACAATTCGAACACATCTCCCAGGGGACCGATGTAATGAACCGCACTGAAAATGGCTGCTCCAACAACTGCTGCTATCAAATATGCCGTTACTTTTTCCGAAGCGAGGTGCTTTATTCCCCAGTACAAGCCGCCTACCAGCAGGACACGGAAAACCAATTCCTCATACAAGCCAGCGCCGATCGACAACACAAGCATTTCGATCTTCCCGGGTCCGGACGCCTGTGCCGACATTGCGGTGCCCGTAAACGCCTCAACATTTACCAATCCCGCTGCAAAAATAGCCCCGACTATGTAGGAGACTATGAACGCCACAACAATCGCATACAGCAGGCTCTCCCCGATCATCAAAAGGAAATATCGCCCATACACGGGTACATTCTTTTTTCGTTCAGCGAAATACACTCCGGTCCCGATCAGGATTACGAGTAGGCCGATAGAAAACAATCCCGGCGCGCCGATCGTCGACATGGCCTGCTTAATCCAGACGTCTGCTCCAACCCTTATCTGAGCGGTTCCGCCGCCGTTCACTACGAGAATCAATATTTCATAGGCCAGAAACAGCGGCAGCGCGGCCAGATAACTGTAAGTGGCCGTACGCGTGAGCGAAAAATATTCTGTGCGCCCACCCGCTATGGCTTTCGTTTGATACTCCATCAAATCAATTTTCCGTAATAATTTCGACGGCCTTCATTTCGATCAGGTCCGTTCCGTCTCTTTTCATTCCTAAGTGTGTTGCAACGGCTTCCGAAACGTCGATTATTTGAGGGTGTCCGGTAAATGCGCGGTCGATTATTTCTGCAAATGTTTCTTTCTCCGAATCCGGCGAATACAGAAGCACGATAGATCCCGTTCGAAGGTCCGGATGACTTACGACAAACAGATCCGGTCTGTAAGCCCTCCCACTCGCCGTCGTACGGCCTATATAGTTCTGAGGATACACTACGGCGATTCCAGAGCCGATATTTTCCATCGACGCCACGACCTGACGACTATGTTTGACCGAATCTGAGAGATCTGTATCACCATGCCCCGGAATCAATAATGTCTGTCCAGACCGGAGATTGCTGCCACTCATGGAGTTGGCTCTTTTTATTTCGTTCACCGACACTCCATACTGCCGCGCGATGGCAAAAAGCGTTTCACCGGACGCTACTCGAATCCGGCGAGCCAATCTATCGGTTGGTACTCGCAACACATCTCCTGCCTGTAAATAGGCAGGCAAGTTTTCGTTCAGAGTCAAAATCGAATCAATCGGAATGTTAAACTGAGTCGAGAGGCTGTACAACGTCTCTCCACCACTTAGAACGAACGGAGAGGTGCCGGTAGTATCCGCGGTCTGTGCGAAGGCTGAGGCCGCTGGATAGAAAGCGGTTAGAATCGCAATACGAACAATCGCTTTTTTGGCTGAATGTATCATGCGAACATAGAATGACGGAAGTGGGATCTGAATATGCGGAAATCTATCGACTCCGGCAATACATCAATCAAATCCAAGACCTTCTGCCTCGAGGAGCGCTGACTGGAGTTCGGATCGTGCGTGCTGATCCGACTGAGCACCTGCGATCTTAATGCCCTCTTTGTAGGCTGTAATGGCGTCGCTTTGTCGATCCAGCGTTTCGTACAATTTCCCGATGTGGTAGTACGTGCCTACGTAGTCAGGATCATTTTCGCGCAATTCCTCGAACCATTTGAGTGCTTCTATGTGTTCGCCCTGCTTTCCATATTCGCTTGCCAATGCGAACCGGATAAAACTGTCGCCCGGGTCTTCTTCGTGATATTGTAAGAGTGTCGTTAATCGATCCATGTTACCAACTACCACCGGCACCACCACCACCAAACGAGCCTCCGCCCCCGCCGAAACCGCCGCCACCAAAGCCCCCTCCTCCAAATCCGCCGCCGCCGAAGCCGCCGCGGCTGCTTGCTCCGAGTGCACTCCACAACAGTATGGGCAGCAAACTATTGTTCCGATACCGCGTGCCGCCAGTGCCACCCCGTCTATGCCGCAAGCCGGAGACGACACGAAAAATGATAACAATCACTATAAGAAGTAAACCTGGTGGGATACCTCGTTGTGTACGTTCGACTTCTCGAAACGAGTCAGCATCGAACTCGCCCGAGGCAGCAGAAATAATAATTGAAACAGCGTCAACAACTCCTTGATAAAAATCTCCTTCCCGAAACCGGGGAATCATGATATTTCTCACGATTCGGCCTGCAAGTGCGTCCGGAACAGCACCTTCCATCCCGTAGCCGGTCGCGATAACGACCTCACGCTCGTCTCTCGACATTAATATCACGATACCATTGTCTTTCCCACCCTGCCCGACCTGCCAGTCACGCCCGACAGTCAGGGCAAAATCAGCCGCAGTTTTTCCGCCGAGATCCTGAACAGTAACAATTACGATCTGGGTCGAAGTGGTATCGGCGTAACTTTTGAGCATTCCATTCAACTGCCGCTCCTGAGCGCTTGAGAAAAAGTCGCCCTGATCTGTTACCCACTGACCCGAATTTCGAATTCCGGAGTCGGCGTCAACTTGCGCCACCGCGAGTGTTGTAAACGCCGGGCTCAGAAGAACAAGAACCAGCGCCAGGAGCCGTTGAAAACGGGAAATCAGCGTATTGTGCACCAATAAAACCGGATTTAGAATTCTACGACAGGCGCGGTTTCGGCCCCTGCTTGCGCCTCAAATGGCGCCTTCGAATCGAATCCTGTCATGCTTGCTACCAGTGATCCCGGGAATCGTCTGATGCTCGTATTGTACGCAGCAACGGATCCGTTATAGTCTCGGCGAGCCTGATTAATCCTGTTTTCGGTGCCTTCGAGTTGAACCTGAAGATCCCGAAAAGACTCGGTCGCGCGTAATTCGGGATAATTCTCCGAAATGGCGAGAAGTTTACCAAGAGCCCCGCCTAACCCTTGCTGGGCAGCCATGTATTGCTCGAGTTTGGCAGGATCTCCCAGATCCGCTGCTGATATTGAAATCGAGGTCGCCCGAGCGCGCGCATTCGTGACGGCTTCAAGAGTTTCGGACTCGAATTCTGCAGCTCCACGAACCGTGCTCACAAGATTTGGAATAAGATCCGACCGGCGCTGATACTGGGTTTCAACGTTTGCCCACGCCTGTGAAACGGCCTCTTCATGGGTCACAAATCCATTGTATGTTCCGACACTGGAGAATGCAAAAAGGCCAACCCCCAACACGATTGCCAGTAGAACTATAGTTCCTGTTTTCATAAGTATCCCGATAGATGCTGTTAGTCAATTCAGGTCCGGCATACGGCTGAATACCGACTTCAGTTTCTTTGGGTCGGACGATTCCCGGAACACTTCACGGGACCCTCGTGATGGGCTACTTTGAAGAATGCAATTCGCTATCCCATTCTTGCATCTGGCCAAATACTCCGGAAACGAAATTGTCATCCTCGACAATTTTTTCGAGCAAATGGTCTAGAGCACCCTCTATCCGAATGATAATGAGTTCGTCCTCGTTCAGGACCAGTACCATGAGATCCCGAATTTCATCATACCACTCTCTGTATAAAATCCAAATGGCCTCGTCCTTCTCACGCACAAAAGTCGCTGGTCGCCAACCATCTTCATCGAAACGAGTCAAGCTGAAAAGATTGATCTCATCTTCTGCGGGCAACGATTTAATTTTATATACGCCTACTTTGACCCGCCTCAACTCCTGAATGTATCTCCCGGCCTCATACAAATCGTCGTTGTCGGAGACCCTTCCGAGGATTCGACCGATCGTAGTAAACGCCCCGCCTTCGAAGGATACCTCCGCCTCTTTCTCGAATCTGGTCCCCGGTATTTCTGATTCAATATCGCGCCTGACATGGGCGATCTCTTTCGCCGAGAAGCATCCTGGGAGCATCGTTGAGGCTAGAATCGCGATAACAACAATACAATTATTCGTTTTCGAAGTAATGATATTCATCTTTTTCGGTTACAATCCCCCCATGTTGAATTTGTCGCCAATCAAAGAAAGCTGTTCCGGATCAATATTACCGACGATATTCAGATAAATCATTTCATCTGATCGTTGGTCCGACGAAATGAGTACGATCCCCGCTATATCAAGACCGTTGGTTTTTACATACATCTGGACACTTTCATCCCGGTCATTCACTTTTAAAAATATTTCCCAGCTGCTGCGCTCCAGTTCAGCCCGGAGAGTCCTTCCTTGCCTTTGCACAAGATTGACATCCAGTCCGGACAGACGGTATCCACGGACGAAAATACCGTCAACCGTAGTTAATAATTCGGCCAGTTCAGGGTCGTCTTTCCGGGCCGCGGCGATAACCAATCGAAGCATGGCTCCATGAATGTTTATCTCCTTGTCCGCCTCAACGCCGAGTTGACTACTGATTTCGGAAAAGTCCACATAACCGGAATGGTCCGTTATATCCTGGGCAGCAATCGGTTTTGCAGAAATTACCAGCAGAATCACTACCAGGTTAATGATGTTTTTGTAATAAGTCATACGTGATCCTCTCGGCTCGTATTCAGTTTTGAGTTTCCGTCAACACATCAAGTGTGCTTCCTAGTCGGTCAATAAGAAGAGGCTCGACGACGTCGGAACGAACAGTACCGGCCGCATTCGAGCCCGCATCGGACAACAAAGCCAGTGTCCATTTAACATCATCCAGGGCTTGTTCAACCGATGCTATGGGAGCACTTTCCCCATTATTCGTTGCCACGTTGTCACGCAGTACAAACATCACGGCAATAACAATCAGACCGGCGAGCGCAAATTTCCGGTACCCGCTCAGCATTATTTCAGTGCGTTCGATCCAGCGCTTAATCGCGCGCTTCCTGATGTCGCGACGAATGGCACGGTGAATCTCCCGCGAAACGGCTTCCGGGCAGGCGATACTGGGCATGGACCTGAATTCTGAACGGATTCTATTGGCCATCGACACTTCCGCCGAAAGCAAGGCGTCCTGGTCCAGCAGTGCCTCCAGTTTCACCACTTCGGTCTGCGGCAGTTGCCCGTCCACGTAGGCCTCTATCCGATCATCCCACTGCTCTATTTGATGATTATCCGACATATTCTATATCCATGCGTTCGTTCAATTCTTTGCGCAGTGCTTTTCGGGCTCGGTGCAAATAGACTTTGACCGTATTGAGCGGAATGTCCAGCACTTCACTTATTTCCTGATACTTGTATTCCTGGATTTCCCGGAGCACCACGATGCTTTTGTGAGGCTCTTCCAAGGTGTCAAGCGCCTTTCTGAGGTGCTCTTGAAAAATGGAGGATTCTGCCTGGGCATCGGGCAGTGGCGACTGGTCTGCTTTTTCCATCAACACGTCCGTATTCGTTTCCACTCTTTTTTCGTACGCTTTGCGCCTTCTGATTGCATCGACACAGGCATTTCGAGTCACTCTCAGCAACCACCCGATCAATCGATCTTCATCGACTGAATCGCGGTGATTCCACAGCCGCACAAATACATCCTGTGTGACATCCGCCGCACTTTCTGAGGAATTCAGATAGTGGTATGCGAAACCGTACACGCGGTGCCGATACTGGTTAAATATTTTGTTGAATCGACTTGTGGTCAATGCTGCGGGCAGTTCATCTCAATTCAGTCGGAAAACGTTCGTCGCTTGAGAAAGGTTACACATATGGTGTATGGAATCATGAAACAAAATCAGCCTTGGTGTCGAATCAGTCGAGTCAGCTCTGCGAATATCTTGAGCCACCTTTTATACTGGCCCCGAGGGGCCTAAATCCAGCGGATTATGCCGTCTAAATCCTCTCGCAAAATACTTTCTGCTGTTCTACTAATCGCTGTAGGCGTGTTCATCGGAATTCAGGCCAAAGATCTCATTGGCGCTGACGACACATACGAACAGCTCAAAAAACTTGAAAACGCGTTCCTGCTGATTGATCGTCAGTATGTCGACGAAATCAGTCCGTCAAAATTGACTGAAAGTGCCATTCAGGCCATGCTGGATGATCTGGATCCCCATTCTACGTATATCGATGCAGAAAGCATTCGACGTGTTCAAGAACAATATGAGGGATCATTCGGCGGAATCGGTGTCTGGTTCGAAGCACCTGCCGCTGATACCGCACGCGTAACATCAACGATACCAGACGGTCCCAGTGAAATAGCAGGTATTCGTGCAGGTGACCGACTGATTGGAGTGGACGGCGACGACATCACCACAATGGGCTCACTTGATATTCAAAGACGCCTGAAAGGTGAGCCTGGAACCACGGTTACGTTGACGGTCGCAAGACGAGGTGTAAATCGTCCACTCTCGTTCGAAATTACCCGGCAAATCATACCACTATACAGTGTGGACGCCAGCTATATGCTGGACGACAAAACGGGCTACCTCCGGATCGGTCGGTTTGCGATGACGACGCACGAGGAATTCGTCGAGCATGTGACAGCTCTGAAAGCGCAGGGGCTTGAACGTCTGGTGCTGGACCTGCGCCAGAATCCCGGGGGAATTAAAAGTGCCGCGGTTAAGATTGCTGATGAAATGTTGGACGGTACCGGAACGATCGTATTCACCCGAGGTCGGAATCCACAGGAAAATGAAATCGACCGGGTAACTCCGGGCGGAATATTGATAGACGAGCCAGTAATCGTACTGGTAGACGCCAATTCAGCGTCTGGAAGTGAAATCGTAGCCGGCGCTCTGCAAGATCACGATCGAGCCCTGATAGTGGGTCGACGGACATTCGGAAAAGGCCTCGTGCAACGCCCGTTCCAGCTCACCGATAACAGCGTCCTCCAGATCACCGTCGCCAGGTATTTCATGCCTTCAGGGCGTCTCATCCAGACTCCTTATGAAGATGGGAACGTGGAAGATTATTACGCGACCAAGTTTTCGGATTACGAACTGGCGGTCATGAATCCCGAAGAATACCTGGACCACATCCCTGACTCGCTGCGTTTTGAAACTCTCCACGGTAGAACAGTTTATGGAGGTGGTGGCGTCATGCCCGATGTGATTATCGCTCCTGACACGACGTTGGCTCTCAATAGTCCGTTGGTGCGATCCCTCCTTCAGAATGCAGTACTGTCAAAGTTCACGAGGGGTGAATTCGACAAATATGAAAGCAGAATTCGGACGCGCTGGGATGATAAAAAGGACGAGTTTCTGGATACGTATTCGATCTCAGACGAAATGTGGTCACAATTCGTGAGTTATGCGGGTGAGGAAGGATTCACATTTGTTCAGGATGGCGAAGACATCGCAGAAGGAATTTTTCTGAAGTCTGATCTGGCGCGATCTCAGGACGTTTTGGAAGTTCTTCTGAAAGCCAGAATGAGCCAGAGATTATTCCGCAGCGAGGCCTGGTATCCGGTTTTTAATACGATCGATCCGGTAATCCAGGAGACGCTTAATCTCTGGGGTTCGGCCCTCGATCTTGTCGCGTTATATCAGTCTCCCCCCAGGTCATCATCCGAAACCGGTTTCTAAACCGTCCCGGATCTATACGTCACATGCCGTTTCGTCTTCCCACCCACGTCGTCCTTGAACCGGGCAGCGTAGCTGAATTGTCCCGGTACATGAACCGTTTTACCGCTGAACGGGCCATGCTATTGTATGACCCCGGTTTGGCGAAAACGAAATGGCCGGCTGTCGTGCGGGCTCAGCTCAACGATGCCGGCATTGCTGTCGTTGAGTTTGACGACATCGAACCAAACCCGCGTGTTGAAACCGTCGATCGTGCAGCGCGGATTGCCCGACGGGCGGATCTCAACCTGATTGTGGGAATTGGTGGTGGAAGTGTTCTGGATGCCGCCAAGGCTGTTTCGATGTTGATTCGAAATCGTGGGGACATCTTGAAATATGAGGGCCGAAATCTTTTCCCTGAACCGGCTGCGCCGTTCATAGCTATTCCGACGACTTGTGGCACCGGGTCTGAAGTGACCTGGGTATCGGTCCTGTCTGATCCCATCTCTCGCCGGAAAATCAGTATAAAAGGAGACGGTATGTTTCCGGCTCTAGCGATCGTGGATGCGGATGTGCTGGAAACTCTTCCAACCACGTTGATTGCGCAGACCGGGATTGACGCTCTCACGCATGCGGTCGAAACAATCATAGGGAAACCGGCGAACCCGGTTTCAGACGTGCTTGCACGCGAAGCCGTTCAGTTGCTGGTTGAACATCTCCCTTCACTCGTCAAGACGCCAGCCAATTCGGTTGCGCGGGAGGCCGTTATGCGCGCATCAACGCTCGCCGGAATGGCGTTTGGAAATGCAGATGTAGGAGCAGTGCACTGTCTGTCCGAAAGTATCGGAGGGCTTACAGACCTTGGACATGGATTGTTAAATGCTGTATTGATTGCGCCTGTACTGACATATGAGCTGGAAGCCATCAGAGAGCCGCTTGGATCAATTCTTCCGGGAATAAACGCGGAGGCCATGCTTAAAATTATCCGGGATATTGTAACAGATGCAGGCATTCCTTCGTTTGCCTTTCTCGAAATAGATACGAACCTGTATGAAGAGTTGTCTGTTCAGGCGGCACAAAACGGTTCAAATCAATCAAACAGAAAAACAATGTCTGCGGCCAACTACAGGCAAATTCTGGATTCCCTTTAATTGATTGCACTGTAGCATGCATGATACAGTGTAAACACCCCAACATTTATGCAGACTGATCGACGAACTATCGCCACGTCAATTTCTTTTCTGGTCTTCGGAATAGTAGCGTTTCTATCTACCAGTGTCAGCGCGCAAAGTATTGACCTGACGGCTGGGAACACCGGTATATCGTTCGGTGATTCGGAAGAAATCACTGGAATCAGATTTAATTTCAAGGACGTGCGCTTGCGAAGAATGACCGGACTGAATGTAACGATCTGGTCTCCGTCTGAGAATATTCGCAGTACAGTGACGGGTGTTGCCATCGGTCTGCCGCTAGCAGGCGCAAGGAATTTTACAGGGCTCGGCGTTGGCGTACTCGGATTTGGTGCGCAAGAAAATACCACCGGAATAATTGCAGGTTTACTAGGCGCGGGAGCTGGTCAGGACATGTTTGGTATCGGTATCGGTGGGCTTGGCGCCGGCGCTGGCAGGGACGTTCAAGGAATTATGATCGGTGGCCTGGGCGCTGGTTCGGGCAGAAACGCGAAAGGCATCATGATCGGTGGGTTGGGAGCAGGCTCGGGGAATGACGCCGTCGGAGTGATGATCGCCGGGTTAGGTGCCGGTTCGGGGAATGACGCCGTCGGAGTAATGTTTGGCGGGTTGGGGGCGGGGGCAGGACGAGACGCAACGGGAATGATGTTCAGTATTCTGGCCGCCGGAGCGGGACGCAATCTAACGGGTATTTCTGCGGCGGGTATCGCCGTTGGAGCAGGCGAAAAACTAGAAGGTGTCCATGTGGCTGGTATTGCGGTCGGTGCTCCCGAAATAACAGGATTTGCAGGTGCTCTTGTTGTTGGAGGCGAACGGATTAAGGGCCTTGTTATTGCCCCGGCATATTTTCGGGTTGGAAAAAACGGCCAGGTAAATGGCCTCACTATTTCTGCGTTCAACCACGTGAAAGGAGAACATCGTGGCGTCTCCATCGGGATTCTGAATTGGGCTGAGAAGCTAAACGGCCTGCAAATTGGTCTCTTGAATTTCGCGGGCAATAAAGACAAACTGAAATGGTTGCCCTTTTTCAACTACCATCGAGATTGATGCGCTGACGCGGGCACCGCGATCAGCACCCCATCGCGCGGGATTCAGATCAGCAATTCATCACCCGTACCGGGCGAACTGATATCAATATCCGCGTTAAAATAGCGGATGTTATCTGACATCCATTCCCGTGCTTTCGTCTCCCCATGAACGAGCACGATCTTGCCCGGGTTAAGTTGGTCGACCAATTTCAACAGATCCCTTCGGTGACTGTGCCCGCTAAATCGAAAACGCTCCACGCGGCAATTCAGGCTTTGTTCGCCTCGGGCACGGTCAATCACGACGGCCGTTCCGCGCCCCTGTTTGGCTGCTTCTATAATATGATGCCCGGGTGAGTTGGGGGGTGTATATCCGACAATGAAGATGGCATTTTCCTCGGATTCTGCCAGTATCTGAGCCAGCCTGTTTGAAATCGTCCGTTCGAACATCATTCCACTTCCGACTACGTGAATGCCCGGTTCCGACAGAGAGTTTTTGAAAGCGGCCTGGCCCCGCGGCAGACGGTTCTGTGGGACTCCAGATACCTGGAAATCCTGATTCAGTCGCGGCGTAGTATGCCGGGTCTTATCGTAAATGTTCGAAATCGCTCTCATCAGACCCGCGGTAAAAACCGGCGTCTCATCCGGAATGATGCCACGCCTCTTGAACCGATCGATCAGAGCGATAATTTCTTGACCACGGCCGAGTGCAAAAACCGGAATAAGAACGGTACCGCCCGCTTTCAGCGTCTCAGAAATCCCTTTCCCGAGGCGAATTTCTTCGCCTCGCCGGCTCGTGTTTTCTGTCTCGGGATCAGCACCGAGCGTAGATTCAAGGAGTAACGTGTCAATGGCCTCGTCCGGATATGCAGCGCCCGGCAGAATAGTCTGCGGGTTCATCCCCGTATCTCCCGTATAGAATAACGATCTAACTGAACCGTTCTCCAGATAGTTCAGCAGAATACCAGCGGATCCAAGTACATGCCCGGCGTCAAAAAACCTAGCTCGAACCGGAGATTTTCCTTTATATCCTGTTATATCGAACTGAGATTCAAGGTCATGGGATACATAAAGATAACTACATGCCTCAACATCATCCTCTGAAAATATAGGATCAGAAGTACTCGAGCCTTCTCGAAGTTTTCGCTGCTGCAGTCTCGCAGACGCGGGAAGTAGAATGTCTGCCAGTTCTCTGGTGGCGGCAGTCATATGCACCGATGCGTGCGGAAAAGACCGAATGATTGTAGGAAGACCACCTAGATGATCGTGATGGGCGTGCGTGATAATGATGTGGTCGACGGGCCTTTCAGGATGATCCAGA
>SMVB01296021.1_pt1 | contig 19015 bp, 19 predicted proteins | sample 2456461 | NCBI WGS metagenome assembly SMVB01 (sample SAMN11095934, study PRJNA526329) | marine sediment metagenome | biome: Marine sediment; feature: Surficial sediment; material: Deep marine sediment; isolation source: Hadal surficial sediment | place: Pacific Ocean | collected 2014-05 | depth...
CAATATTTCTTACAAACTTTTGGCCGAACTTTCCGGCGGGCGGGTTATCGGCCCAATCCTGTGGGGTATGCAAAAATCAATCCAGATCACGCGGATGAACTCAACCTCAACCGATATTTTGAATATGGCAGGCCTGGCGGCGATTGGTTCTCTGAGTGAGGAAGAAGCTTTTTTCCCGGGGTTTTAGGAAAAGATTTTGCGGGTTCCTTCCCGGGCGTCATATTTTCGCAGCATAAATAATAAAATAAGCCCCGGCACCGCCGCCGCCATGGTGATGATGAAAAAGCTTGGCCAGCCATACAACTCGGCCAATGCCCCGGAGCCGGTGGAAAGCAGGGTTCTCGAAATCGCAAAAAGCGAAGAAAACAAAGCATATTGGGTCGCGGTATAACGGATATTACAAAGGATCGACAGGTAGGCAATAAACACCGCGGTTCCCATGCCACTGGCCAGGTTTTCCGCAGCTATGGTCACTGCCAGCAATTCGATATTGTGACCAACATAGGCCTGGATAACGAACATTGTGGTTGAGATGATTTGCACACCGAAGCTGATCAAAAGCGCCCGGAACAGACTTACTTTTGCCAGCAATATTCCGCCCAGGGCCAAACCGCCCAGGGTTGCCCCGAAACCAAAAACTTTGGCAACATTTGCAATTTCAATTTTCGAGAACCCGAGGTCGATCAGAAATGGGTTGGTCATGGTTCCAACCAGCGCATCGCCCAACTTAAAAAGTGTAATAAAAAGCAAAATGGCCAGCCAGCCCTTGCGAGTCAGGAAATCACCAAAAGGATCAATCACAGCCTTTTGCAGCCAGGCAACAACATTTTTGGGCCGGCCATTTTTGGCGGCAACCCCAGAAGCTTCCGGCTCCTTGGAAAAAAGCGTAGCCACCGAGCCAACCAGGATCAGCCCGGCCATGGCGATATACGTCACGCTCCAGGAATAGCTTGATGCCAGATACAGCGCCCCCGCGCCCGAAGCCAGCATACCAATGCGATAGCCATAAACATAACTGGCGGCGCCCGCGGCCTGTTCATTCGGTTCCAGTTTTTCAATCCTGAAGGCATCGATGACAATGTCTTGGGTCGCCGAAAAGAACGCGACCCCAAAAGCCATTAGTGCGGCCATGCCAGGATTTATATCGGGGGAAGAAAACCCAAGCGCAATGATGGCGGCGATCAGCAGCCCTTGGGAAAACAAAAGCCACGACCTGCGGCGCCCGAAAAGCCTTCCCAAAACCGGCAAGGGCAGGTGATCCACCAAAGGCGACCACAGGAATTTTATTGTGTAGGGCGTCCCCAGCGCGGCAAAAATACCGATGGTGGTCAGGTCTACCCCGGATTCGCGCATCCAGACAAACAGCGTTGAGGCGGTAAGCGCCAACGGCACTCCGCCGGAAAACCCGAGCGCCAGGATGGTCAGGAATTTGGGTTGGAAATATATCGTCCACGGGACTTTTTGTGCGCGATCAACTGACATGCCCCGCATCTTAGCGGCTGATTAAGTTTAGAAAAGGAAAATACGACCAATAAGTATTTTTTCGAGGTCAGTTTTTTAAAACTCTTTCAGGGTTCTTTTCGCCCAGCGGGCGTATGAAGATAACATTTCCAACGCTAATTCTATCGCCATGTTTCCCCCCTTTTGCATCCGCGGACCGGCGGTTTTATGAAAAAACTTCAATTCAGTTTCAAGCACACCAATTGTTTTCTGGATTGATTGAACCAAAGAGGCCAGCTCTTCATCCTTGAAATATAAATCAGAAAATGAAAGTTTGACAAAAAGAGCGTCTTGTTGGTGGAGGATTTTATCCACCTCCAGTGGCGACATCATCCATTCCTTCAAAATATCTTTGCCGACCCCCGTAATTGAAAAAACCATCCTCGGCCTGGAGGGGGCACCCTCCGCACGCCCCTTAATCAGTTCTGCTTTCTTCAAATTTGCCAAAGCAGGATAGACCGATCCAGGGCTGTCTGTGTATCGGGTGATCGGCATGGATTTCAAGACTTGTCGAATTGAATAACCGGATTGTGGTCGGTTTTGAATCAGCCCCAGCAGGAGGTAGCCAAAAACGGTTGGTCTTGATTTTTCTTTCATATTTATATATATAGTACGACTCGTATTATAATGCTACTCATTAAGAAAGAGAAACCATGAAAAAATTTTCTCCAAAAATCATTTCGGCCTGGGTTATAAGCGTCTTGCTGGGGGCAAGTTTTCTGTTCGCTGGATTTCCCAAAATAAGCCCAAACGAAAGCATGATTTCAAGATTTGAGGCGTGGGGATACAGCGGTGACTTCGCAATTTTCATTGGCATCGTGGAGTTGACGGTTGGATTGACAGTATTGTGGCCAAGAACAGTATTTTACGGCGCATTTCTTCTGGCCGTGGAAATGATAGGGGCTGCAGGGACGCATATTCACACCGGCATCGGCTCCCCGCTTTTTGCTTTTATATATCTTGCTATGGCGATGATTCTTTTGGTTTTACGGCGGAAAGATGCTTATTGGCTGCCAGAGGCTTTGCGGGCTCGCTGATTTTCTGCCGGAGGCTTTACAGCGACATTTGCGGATGAATGCGCCGGTAACTTAACGCTTCGGCAATATGGTGGTGTTTTACCCCCTCGGCCAGCTCCAGATCGGCCAGCGTCCGGGCGACGCGAAGAACCCGATGATAGCCGCGCGCGGTCAGCTTCATTTTATCCACCGCTTCGCTTAAGAGTTTTTTGCCCCCGGCATCGGGCGCGGCAATTTTTTCCAGAAGCCGGCCGTCGGCTTGGGCGTTGGTCCTGATGGTCTCGCCCTTGACATCTTTATAGCGTTCAAGCTGGACAAAGCGCGCGCTATCAACCCGTTTGGCGACATCTTCTGAAGATTCAGCGCTTGGCGGCAAGGTCAAATCGCTGGCCTTGACCGCCGACACATCGACATGGATATCGATGCGATCAAATAAAGGCCCTGATATTTTTGCCTGGTAGTCGCTGGCGCACCGGGGCGCCCGGGTGCACGCCAGTGCCGGATCATCCAGGTAACCGCAGCGGCACGGGTTCATGGCTGCAACCAGCTGAAAACGGGCCGGGTAGGTGACATGGGCTGCGGCGCGGGCGATCATCACTTTGCCAGATTCGATAGGTTGGCGCATCGATTCAAGCGCTTGCCGAGAAAATTCCGGCAGCTCATCGAGGAACAAGACGCCATTGTGGGCGAGCGATATTTCACCCGGCTTTGCTTTAGTGCCGCCACCTACCAGTGCTGGCATCGAGGCCGAATGATGGGGCGTTCGGAAGGGCCGTGTGCGCCGTAAAATTCCTTTTTCCATTTCACCGGCAATCGAAGTGATCATCGAGGTCTCAAGTGCTTCTTCAGGGGTCAGCGGCGGCAGAATTCCCGCTAATCGCTGCGCCAGCATCGACTTTCCCGCTCCCGGCGGGCCAATCATTAACAGGTTATGGCCGCCGGCGGCCGCCACCTCGAGTGCGCGTTTGGCGGTTTCCTGGCCCTTGATATCTTTCAGGTCGGGCAGGCTTTTTTCGCTCAAAACTTCACCGGGGCGGGGTTGTGAGAGGAGCTGGACACCTTTGAAATGATTGAGCAGGGTTAACAGGTCGCGGGGCGCCAGGATATCAACATCACCGGCCCAGGCCGCTTCAGGGCCGCATTCTTCGGGACAGATCAGGCCAAGGTTTTTGGCACTGGCATGAAGCGCGGCCAACAGCACCCCGGGCACCGGACGGATGCGGCCATCCAAACCCAGCTCGCCCAGCACTACACGTTCGGAAAGTTCATCCTCGGCCAGCGCGCCAAGAACGCTCAAAAGCCCCAAAGCAATCGGAAGGTCAAAATGGCTGCCTTCCTTGGGCATATCGGCGGGCGAAAGGTTAATTGTGATTCGCTTCGGTGGCAAAGCCATTCCAATAGCACTGAGGGCGGCGCGGACGCGTTCCCGGGATTCGGCCACCGCCTTGTCGGGCAAGCCGACAATGGTAAAGGCCGGCAGACCGCCGGAAATATGGACCTCAACCTCGACCGGGCGGGCGTCGATGCCCAGAAAAGCCACCGAATTTACATGAACGACCATAAACCTCTAACCATCCCCTCGATGGCGGCGGGGTATCAACCCCTGCTATTTTGTTCATACTTTGTTCTTGTTTGCTGATAATGGCGAAAACCCTGGAAAGAGTCAACAAACTTAACAAAAATCTATGTCAGCCGTCCTTCAATGGCGTCCCAAATCATGCCCGGGATGTTGGTGCCGTTGAAGCGATCGATTTCCTGGATACCAGTGGGCGAGGTGACGTTGATCTCGGTCAACCAGTGGCCAATAATATCTATACCAACAAAAAGTAGCCCGCGGGCCTTGAGCTCGGGCGCAAGCGCGGCACAGATTTCCTGCTCACGAGCCGTCAATTCCGCGGCTTCCGCCTTGCCGCCAACGTGAAGGTTCGAGCGGCTTTCGCCCTTGGCAGGAACCCGGTTCAGGGCCCCGGCGACCTCACCGTCAATCAAGATTATGCGTTTGTCGCCCTGGCGCACTTCGGGAAGGTATTTTTGGATGATTGGTGGTTCGCGAAAAAAGTCGGTGAACATTTCCAGCAATGCTCCAAAATTTTCATCGTCGGGACCGATGTGAAAAACCCCGGCGCCGCCGTTGCCGTACAGGGGCTTGATAATGATGTCTTTGTGCTCGGCTCGAAACGCAAGAATTTCCTCGCGCCGGTGGGTAATCAGGGTTGGTGGCATCAGGCCCTTGAAGTGGGTGACAAACAGCTTTTCAGGCGCATTCCTGACCGAAGCCGGGTCGTTGACCACCAGCGTATTCGGGTGAAGGTGTTCAAGGATGTGGGTGGTGGTAATATAGGCCATATCAAACGGCGGGTCCTGGCGCAGTAAAACCACATCCATGTCTTGCAGGAAAATGGAAGCCGGGGCGTCCATCCGGAAATGATCGCCAACCTTGGCCTTTACCGTGACCGGGCTGGCAAAAGCACTGACCACACCATCCTTTAAGGCAAGGTCTTTGGGCTGGTAATGAACCATCACATGGCCGCGGGCCTGCGCTTCCAGCATCAGCGCGAACGATGAGTCAGCATTGATATCGATGCCGGTGAGCGGGTCCATCTGGATCGCAATTTTTAACGGGTTTTTGGCCATTCCTGGTTCCTTAATCGCGGACGCTCACTATATGGCGCGGGCACCAAAGATGACAAGGGTTTAGAAATTATCCTCGCCCCAGGCCGCTTTCAGGTGTTTCAGGGAAATACCGGGCAGGACAATTATGGCATCAAAGCGCAGGTCAAATTCTGAAAATTCCGGGCGCGTGGCGATAAAATATTTGGCGGCGCGGACGCATCGCATCTTTTGCCTATAGGTAACCGCTTCGACCCCATCCTGGTATTTTTCCCTGGCCTTGACTTCGATAAAGGCGATGGTGTTTTTTTTCCGGACGATTAAATTAACCTCACCAACCGGAGTTTTATACCGCCGCGTCAAAATTTGATAACCCTTCAGGCGCAAATAAAATGCCGCCAGGAATTCTCCTTTGCGGCCCAGCGAATAGGCCTTTTTGCGTGAGACAGCATCCCGGGGCATCAGGTTTTGCCCTGTATTTCCAGGGCGCGGGCATAAAGGTCGTTTTTGGATTTTCCTGTAAGTGCTGAAACCAGCGCCGCCGCATCTTTGACGCTCAGTTTTTTCAAGGCAGCCTTGAGCGCCGCATCAATATTACCATGATCGCCACTGGCTTGGTCCGGCGGCGCAACCACCAGGACTATTTCCCCCTTGATCGCGGTGCGCGCTTCAAGGTTTTCCGATAACTCCTTCAAGGGCAGTCGCAAAACCTCTTCAAACATTTTGGTCAACTCACGGCAAAGCGCCGCCTCGCGCTCAGGGCCAAAAATATCACGCATGGCGGCAACTGTTTTTGTCACCCGCTTGGGGCTTTCGAAAAAAACCAGCGTGGCCTTAATATCCGCCAGCCCCTCCAGCGCCTTGCTTCGGGCGCCCGCCTTGGCGGGCAGGAAGCCGGCAAAATAAAACTTGTCGGTCGGCAGCCCGGCCGCCATCAACGCCGCCATCGGTGCCGAAGCGCCGGGGATCGGATAAACCGGCAGGCCCAACCCCTTTAATTCTTTCACCAATTTGTAACCAGGATCTGAAATCAGCGGGGTACCGGCATCGCTGACCAGCGCCAGCGCTTCGCCGCCTTTGATACGTTTGATAATTTGTGGACGCAGGCGGTCGGCATTATGGTCGTGATAGGCCAAAAGCCGGGCCTTTATGCCGTGCCCCGATAAAAGTTTGCTAGTCACCCGGGTATCTTCACAGAGGATCAAATCGGCGCCCTTTAAAACCTGCAGGGCGCGAAGGCTGATGTCGCTTAAGTTGCCGATCGGCGTTGCCGTCACATAAAGGCCAAATTTAAGCGCCATTTTTCACCCGCTCGGTTAAGCTTATCCCGGGCATTAAAGAGCGAGGAGCTGTGCCGTTGCAAGAAAAGAATGCGCGGTGGTATAGAAGAATTGAAATGAACACACACTTTATCAAAATATTATCGCTTTCGCTGTTGGTGTTTGCCTGGCTTGGGGCTTGTTTCACCCCGACCACCGTGGAAAGGCCGGAACGCGAACGTTTGGCGTCGTCGCGCTCGCCATTGCGGGGAACGGTCCTGCCACCGGGGACCGGCCAACGCGAAGTGCCGTCATTATCAGACCTGTTTGGCCGCTTCCATGAAGAGGAAATCCGCATCGCTTTACTGTTGCCACTATCTGGCCCCGGCGAAAGTCTTGGCAATGCCTTTTTGGATGCGGCGGCGATGGCCCTGTTCGAGGCTTATGACCCAAGGTTGCACCTGTTTCCGCTCGACACTGGGGGTACGCCGGAAGGGGCCCGGCGGGCGGCGCTCAGCGCCGTTGCTGGCGAGGTTGATATTGTTATCGGGCCACTTTTTGCCGATTCTATCCGCGCCGCTGCGCCGATTTTGCGTGAGGAAGATATTAAAATGATTGGGTTTTCCAATAACCCGGATGTTGCCGGCGATGGGGTTTATCTTTTGAGTTTTATGCCCGAGCAAGAGGTTAAACGGGTTATCCAGTTTGCCTCCGACCAAAACTACGGCCAATTTGCTGCATTGATCCCCGACAGCCTATACGGCGCAGCTGTTTTGGAGGGATTTTCCGAAGCGGTGTACCTCGCGGGCCGGGAAATAACCGGGCTTGAAATTTATACCCGCAACACCCAATCCTTTTTAGAGCCTGTTCGCCGCCTCGCTAATTACGATGTTCGCCGCGATGCCTATCTGGAAGAAGAAACTTTTTTGAAGAATTTGGGCGACGATGATTTCGCCGCCGAAATTTTAAAAAATCTTGAAACCATGGAAACCCTGGGATCACCGCCTTTTACCAGTGTGATTGTGCCCGAATCCGGGCAATTTTTGCGCTCTTTAATCCCTCTTTTGCCCTTTTTTGAGATTGACCCCCTTGAAGTCAAGTTCCTGGGAACCGGGTTGTGGTACGACCCGACCCTGGCCGGCGAGCCGACGCTGGAGGGGGCTTGGTTTGCCGGGCCTGACCCGGAAAAGGTGGAAGGGTTCATGGCCCGCTTTCAAAGCCTTTACGGCTACCGGCCGCCGCGCATCGCCACGCTTTCGTTTGACGCCGTCTCGCTGGTGGCCTCATTGTCACGGATCGAAATTCGCCGCGCGCGGTTTAGCGACAGGACGCTTCGGAATGCCAACGGCTTTAGTGGAATTGATGGTATTTTCAGGTTTCAGGCCGATGGCACAACCGAGCGTGGATTTGCCATTCTTGAGATTCGCAAAGACGGCTTTCACATCGTCTCGCCACCACCGGACCACTTTTAGCCTACCCCAAAAGCTCTCCCAAAATACTGTCCAAAAGCAGCGCCCCCTTGGGCGTTGCCGCCAAATGGGATTGAGTCTCTACCAACAGCTTTTCTGCTATTAAAAACTCAAGCGCCCCAGGGTTAATGAAATCGTTTAGGGGTTTGCCGGAAATGCCTTTAAACGCCGTCTTGGAAAGGCCCCCGGAGAGCCGCAGGGCGGTCATGATAACCTCTTCCCCGCGTTCCGGCCTGGAAACCGGGACGGCTTCCCTGACCGCATTGCCGCCCTCCTCCACCGCTGCCAGCCAGTCTTCAGGCTTTTTCTGCGTGGCTATTGCCTGCCACGATCGATTTGAAAAAATACGGCTGTGGGCGCCGGGGCCGATGCCGGCATAGGCGCCGCCCTGCCAATAATTCAGGTTATGGCGGCTCTCAAACCCTGGCGTGGCATAATTGGAGGTTTCGTAAGCCGGCAAACCAGCCTTGGCACACATTTTATTGGTCAGGGTGTAAAGGTCCGCCGCAATCCCTTCGGGCGGCAAGTGCAAAAGCCCGCGTTTGTGCTGGCGATAAAATGCCGTGTCTTTTTCAAGCGTTAATTGATAAAGCGATACGTGGCCCTCCGCGAGGTCTAGCCCTTGGCCCAATTCCTCTTCCCACTGGGCCAAAGTCTGGCCGGGAAGGGCGTACATCAGGTCAAAACTGAAACGCGGGAAGGTGCCCCGGGCCAATTCAATGGCCCCCAGCGCCTCACCAGAATTATGAACCCGGCCGAGGAATTTTAGCGCCTCGTCGCGGAACGATTGCACCCCGAGCGACAGGCGGTTTACCCCTGCCTTTCGAAATTCCCGGAATTTTTTTGCTTCGGAGCTGCCCGGGTTGGCCTCAAGGGTGATTTCCAGATCCGCATCGTGATCCCAGGTGGCTTTGGCTTTATTGATCACCGCCGCCGTAGTCCGGGGCGGCATTAAGGATGGTGTGCCACCACCAAAAAAAATGCTGGAAAGGGTTTTGCCCTCTGTTTTACCGGCAAAGAAATCAAGCTCGGATAAAAGCGCAGTTTCATAACGGTTGGCGTCGATGTTTTCACGAACGTGGCTGTTAAAATCACAGTAGGGGCATTTGGATTCGCAAAACGGCCAGTGAACATAAAGGCTTAGCGTATTTTGTTTGGCGATCATTTCAGGCAAGCCGCGGTAAATTTCTTAAATGCCTCGGCGCGGTGGCTGATCGCGTGTTTATCATCGGGGTCCATTTCGCCAAAAGTAATGTCATGGCCATCGGCAACAAAGATCGGGTCATAGCCAAAGCCGCCCTGCCCGCGCATCGGCCACACCAGGGCGCCATCAACCCGGCCTTCGAAATGTTCAATGGTGCCATCGGGCCACGCTAGCGCCAGTGCGCAGATAAAATGGGCTGAGCGGTCACAATCAGCCACATCATCAATCACCTTTCGCATGGCAATGGTGAAGTCTTTTGAGGGTCCGGCCCAGCGCGCGGAATAAATGCCGGGGGCGCCATCAAGCGCGGGAACGACCAGACCAGAATCATCGGAAAGCGCAGGCAGACCAGAGGCCCGGGCCGCGGCCAGCGCCTTGATTTTTGCGTTTTCGGCAAATGTTGCGCCGTCTTCCACGGGCTCTGCCAAAGACAATTCAGCAGCGGGTATTACTTTCAGGCCAAAAGGGGCAAGCAGCGCGGAAATTTCCCGCACCTTGCCAGGATTGTGGCTCGCCACAACCAGACTTTTTTCCGTGAGTGGGCGGGCCATAACACCCCCTACCCGGAGATGTCGATCAGTTCGATCTCAAACACCAGCATGCCAGCCGGGGCGCCTGGGCTGTTGTTGTAGGCCAACTCAACCGGGATCCAGAGCAGGGCTTTTTCGCCTTTTGACATGGTTGGGATGGCCATCTGCCAGCCGGGGATAAGCCGTGACAGCGGAAACGTCGCGGGCTCGCCGCGGACAACCGAGCTGTCAAACATCACGCCGTCCGTGGTCCAGCCGGTATAATGAACCGTCACGTCATTATCCAGCGTTGGGAAATTTTCACCGTCGCCTTCGGTGACAATCCGGACGCCGATGCCTTCAGCGGTTACCGTGGCATCGGCGGGAATGGCGCCAACATCGGCGGGCGCAGCTATAGTGTTTTCAGTCATTGGGGCTTCCTGTTCTGTTACATCTTCCGCCTGATCACAGCCAACAACCATCAGGGATAGGGCAAGAGCAGCAAAAATGAGTTTGGGGTTTTGAATTTTCATGTGGTTTCCTTTTTTAGCTCAAGGCCTTGTCCTGGGCCTTGAAAATTTCATCGCAGCCAATTTTGGCCAGCCTTAACAGTCTGAGAAAATCTTCCTCGGAAAAGGGTTCTCCTTCAGCGGTTGCCTGGATTTCAACCAGGCCGCCCTTGCGGGTCAGCACAAAGTTGGCATCGACCCCAGCGGCACTGTCTTCGGCATAGTCCAGATCAAGGACCGGGGTTTTTTCAAAAAGTCCGGACGAAACTGCGGCAATCTGATCAATAAAGGGGATCGCTTCGATCAGGCCTTCATCAACCATCTTCTGAAAACATAAGTGCAGGGCAACATAAGCGCCTGAGATGGCTGCGGTGCGGGTACCGCCATCAGCCTGAATGACGTCGCAATCGAGCCGGATCTGGCGTTCACCGATGGCTGAAAGATCGGTCACCGCGCGCAGCGAACGGCCAATCAGGCGTTGAATTTCCTGGGTGCGGCCTGATTGTTTGCCGCGCGCGGCCTCACGCGACATGCGTTCGTGGGTTGAACGCGGCAGCATGCCGTATTCCGCCGTGACCCAGCCTTTTCCGGATTCTTTAAGCCATCTCGGGGTAAAGTGTTCGAGACTGGCGGTACACAGCACATGGGTGTCGCCAAACTTCGCCAAAACAGAACCTTCGGCGTATTTGGTAAAACCAGCCTCGAAGCTGACCGGGCGCATGGCATCTTGTGAGCGTCCTGAAGGGCGCATATATTCTCTCCAAAAAAGTTCGAGACGGTTCTATCTCCCCCTGCCGCCGCCGTCCAGACATTTGGCGCCTTTGGCGAAACTTTTACCATTGGCTTGAGCTTTCCCTCTGAATAAGTGTACCTAAATGTAACGCTATTAAGGAAAACGGGATCGGAAATTGCCTCGGCAGGACCATAACACCAGATCGCTTGGAATTTTACGCCAGATCGTAGAAACCTATCTTGATACTGGTGTGCCGGTCGGTTCCACTACCCTGGCCCGCGGGGGCCTTTTCAACCTGTCGCCAGCGAGTATCCGCAACATCATGGCCGAGCTGGAAGATGCCGGGTTTTTGTACGCCCCTCATACCTCTGCCGGGCGGTTGCCGACCGAGCGGGGTTTGCGCCTTTTTGTCGATGGTCTTTTGGAAATGGGAAATCTCACCAAGGAAGAACAAAAAGCCATTAATGCGCGGTGTAAAGGTGCTGGGCTGGATCTGGAATCGGTTCTGGAGGAAGCCACAACGCTGCTATCCGGGTTGTCGCATTGCGCCGGGGTGGTTTCGGTGCCCAAGCAAAACACCGCCTTGAAGCATGTCGAATTTGTCAGTCTTGGTACCGGCCGCGGTCTGGCCATTCTGGTGTTTCAAAACAACACCGTAGAAAACCGGGTGATTGAAATCCCCATCGGGCTGCCACCTTCGTCGCTGGTGAAAGCTGCAAATTACCTGAACACCAAGGTTGAAGGCAAAACTCTGGAGCAGGTCCGGGCCCTGGTGCAATATGAAATGAAAAAGGAAAAAGCGACGCTGGATAACCTGACCAAGCAGATTGTTTCCGAGGGGTTGGCGACCTGGGCCGGAGCCGAGGAAGCCCATGAAACCTTAATCGTGCGCGGCCGCGCCAATTTGCTGGAAGATGAAAGTGTTGCTGAAAACCTCGAACGGGTGCGCATGCTTTTTGAAGACCTGGAGCAGAAAAAAGACCTCCTGGACCTGCTGAAAACCGCCAAGGAAGGTGAAGGGGTGCGGATTTTTATCGGAGCGGAAAACAAGCTTTTTTCACTGTCCGGATCCAGCGTAATCGTGTCCCCCTATAAGAACGAATCCGGGAAAATGATTGGGGCGATCGGTGTGATCGGGCCGACCCGGCTGAATTATGCCCGCATCATTCCATTGGTGGATTATACCGCGCAGGTCATTAGCCGCTTGATTTAATTGCCGCAATCCTTATTTAGAGGGCTGAACTCAATTACCGATGAGGGATGTTATGACATCTGGGAAATCAAACGGGTCCAAAAAACCCACTCAGAAAGCCAAAACCACCAAGGCCAAGGAAAAAAAGCCGGAGGTGAAAGAAGAAACCCCCAAGGCGCCCGCCGAAGAGGCTCAAAAGCCCGAAGCGGCGCCAAAGCCTAAAGCGGCGGAGGTGGTAAGCCACGCCGAGGAGATAAAGGTGTTAAACGAAAAAGTACTGCGTGCCCTGGCCGAAGCCGAAAATACCCGGCGCCGGGCCGAGCGTGAAATTGTCGATGCCCGGGCCTATTCGATCACCGGGTTTGCCCGTGAAATGCTGACGGTTCAGGATAACCTGCGCCGGGCGCTGGCGCATTTGCCCGAAGAAATGAAAAATAGCGAAACCTATAAGGCTTTTGTCGAAGGGGTTGAGGTGACCGAACGCGAGCTTTTAAACATTTTTGACCGCCACGGCATCAAAATGGTCTCGCCCAAGGGCGAAGAGTACGACCACAACCTGCATCAGGCGATTTTTGAGGTGGAAACCGATGAGGCAAAGCCCGGAACCATCGTCCAAGTGGTCCAGGAAGGTTATGTAATCCGCGACCGCCTGCTGCGCCCGGCCATGGTTGGCGTTGCCAAGGCACCAACCTCTAAGAGGGAAAAGCCTGAGGAGAAAGAAAAGGAATAATTCCCATTTAATTAGAGGGGTTTAGGGAAAAATTCTTTTGGGCAACCCTTGTACACTGGGCAATCCATTCCCATATAAAACCCGTTAAATATGAGGTTTGGTGCCTTTGGGGCCAAACCAAAAATTTTAATTAACGGCCGCCCAAAAAGCACAAGCAAGTGTGGGGGTCAAAACAAAAAGAAGTGAGGAAAGAATGAGCAAGGTAATCGGAATTGATCTTGGGACCACGAACTCGTGCGTTGCCATCATGGAAGGGTCAAAACCCAAAGTAATCGAAAATTCAGAAGGGGGCCGGACCACGCCCTCAATCGTCGCCTTTACAGATAAAGGCGAGCGTCTGGTTGGTCAGTCGGCAAAACGCCAGGCTGTCACCAACCCGGAAAACACGCTTTTTGCAATCAAGCGCCTGATTGGCCGCCGGTTTGACGATAAAACCACGCAAAAAGACATCAAAATGGTGCCTTACACAATCTCCAAGGCCAAGGGCGGTGACGCCTGGGTAGAAGCCCAGGGAGAAAAGTACAGCCCAAGCCAGATTTCCGCCTTCATTTTGCAAAAGATGAAAGAAACCGCGGAAAGTTATTTGGGCGAAAGTGTTGCCCAGGCGGTGATAACGGTTCCCGCTTATTTTAACGATGCCCAGCGCCAGGCCACCAAGGATGCCGGCAAGATTGCCGGCCTTGAGGTTTTGCGTATCATCAACGAGCCAACCGCAGCAGCCCTGGCCTATGGCCTTGATAAGGGCGAAGCCCAAACGATCGCTGTTTACGATCTCGGCGGTGGCACCTTTGATATTTCCATTCTCGAGATTGGCGATGGCGTTTTTGAGGTGAAGTCAACCAATGGCGACACCTTCCTTGGCGGTGAAGATTTTGATCTGAGGCTGGTCGATTTCCTGGCTGAGGAGTTCAAAAAGGAAAACAGCATCGACTTGCGTACCGACAAAATGGCCCTGCAGCGCCTGAAAGAAGCCGCTGAAAAGGCCAAGGTTGAATTATCATCGGCGACCGAAACCGAGATTAACCTGCCATTTATTACCGCGGATTCCACCGGTCCCAAGCATTTGACCGTGAAGCTGAGCCGCGCCAAGCTGGAAAGCCTGGTTGATGACCTTATCACGCGCACGCTTAAGCCCTGTGAAAAGGCCTTGAAAGACGCCGGCCTCTCCAAAGGCGACATCAAGGAAGTTATCCTGGTTGGCGGCATGACCCGTATGCCCAAGGTTGTTGAAACGGTGAAAAGCTTTTTTGGCCGCGACCCGCACAAGGGCGTCAACCCCGATGAGGTTGTTGCCATGGGCGCCGCCATTCAGGCCGGCGTATTGCAGGGCGATGTCAAGGATGTTCTCCTGCTGGATGTCACGCCGCTGTCGCTCGGCATTGAAACCCTGGGCGGTGTGTTCACTCGCCTGATCGATCGCAACACCACAATCCCGACCAAGAAAAGCCAGGTGTTCTCGACCGCCGAAGACAACCAGAACGCGGTCACCATCCGGGTGTTCCAGGGCGAACGCGAAATGGCCTCTGATAACAAGCTTTTAGGCCAGTTCGACCTGATCGGCATTCCCCCGGCCCCTCGCGGTGTTCCCCAGGTCGAAGTTACTTTTGACATTGACGCCAACGGCATTGTCAACGTCCATGCCAAGGACAAGGGAACCGGCAAGGAGCACCAGATCCGTATCCAGGCTTCTGGCGGCCTTTCCGATGAAGAGATTGATGGCATGGTCAAGGATGCCGAATCCCATGCTGAAGAGGATAAAGCCAAGCGTGAGTTGGTCGATGCCCGCAACCAGGGCGAAGGCCTGATCCATGCCTCAGAGAAAAACCTGAAAGAATATGGCGACAAGGTTGATGATGAGACCAAAACCGCAATCGTCGATGCCGCCGCGGCCTTAAAGCCGGCCCTTGAGGGTGATGATATTGAAGACATCAAGGCCAAGACCGAAACATTGGCACAGGTTTCCATGAAACTGGGTGAAGAAATCTACAAAGCCCAACAGGCCGCAGAAGGTGGCGAGGCCGCCGCAGAAGAGGCGACCAGCGAGGCCAAGGATGACAATGTTGTTGATGCCGACTTCGAAGAGGTCGACGACGACAAAAAGAAGAAAAAGAAATAAACTTTTCGAGGGTTCTTGAATTCGATTGCAGCCAGGTGTCTTAATGTCCCCTGGCTGTGTCGTTTTCGGGCGGGCAATGGTTAAGGAACGGATGGGTTAATGGCCAAAAGCGATTATTATGCCACTCTTGGGGTTGACCGGCGCGCGGATGACGCTTCCCTCAAGTCGGCCTATCGCAAGCTGGCAATGAAATTTCATCCCGACAAAAACCCGGACGATGCCGCCGCGGAACAAAAGTTCAAGGAAGTCAACGAAGCCTACGACGCCCTGAAGAACCCGCAAAAACGTGCTGCATACGACCAGTTCGGCCATGCCGCATTTGAAAGTGGCGGGTTTGGCGGCGCCCAGGGCTTTGGCGGCGGACGCCACCCCGGCGGGGATGCCTTTTCTGATGTTTTTGAAGACCTTTTCGGCGACTTCATGGGCGGCGGCCGTGGACGCCAGCCAAAAAGCGCCGCCCGGCGCGGTGCCGATCTCAGGTTTAATTTAGCAATTTCCCTGGAAGAAGCCTTCCATGGCAAAAGCCAAAACCTGGATGTTTCCGCCACCGTAAAATGCGGTGAGTGCAATGGCTCGGGCGCAGGCAAAGGGAGTTCACCCCAGACTTGCCCGGATTGCAAAGGCGCTGGCCGGATGCGGATGCAGCAAGGGTTTTTTGTTGTCGAGCGCACCTGTCCCACCTGCCAGGGCGCCGGCCAGATAATATCCGACCCCTGCCGGCCTTGTTCAGGCTCTGGCCGGGTCCAAAAGAAAAAATCGCTTTCGGTAAAAATCCCGGCTGGGGTTGAAGAAGGCACCCGGATCAGGCTTTCTGGTGAAGGCGAAGCCGGGGTCCGCGGCGGACCCTCGGGGGATCTTTACATCTTTATTTCGATCAAACCCCACGCCCTATTCAAGCGCAAGGGCAGCACCATTTATTGCCAGGTGCCGATCCCGGTGACCGAGGCTATTTTGAGCGGAAGTTTTGAAGTACCTACCTTGGGCGGGAAAATTGCCCGGGTTAAAATTCCCGCGGGCACCCAGACCGGCCGTCAATTCCGTCTCCGCGGCAAGGGCATGCCGGTTCTGAACTCTTCCCGGGTTGGTGATATGATTATTGAAGTAAAAATTGAAACCCCGGTGAACCTTTCGAAAAAACAAAAAGCCAGCATCAAGGAATTCGCGACTGAAGATGGCAATAAATGGTCGCCGGAAAGCTCAAAATTCTTCTCCAAGGTTAAGGCCTTCTGGGACGACCTGACCGATTAGGCCAAAGCCCTTTTCGAAACCCTTCTTAGCCGTTACAGTCCCTAGGGTAAGGGATAAAACGCCGTGCAAAAAACCAAAATAGCAATCGCCGGGGGCCTCGGCCGTATGGGCCAGAAGACTTTGGTGGAAATCCTTGAAGACGATGGCGCTGTTCTTTCAGGCGTTTTGGTGCGGAAGGGAAGTTATGCCCTGGGCACCCCGGTTTTATTCCCGGACACCCAGGTCGGTACCGGCCAAAATTATTCGGATGACCGGGAAGGTGTTTTCAGGGATTCAGACGTGGTGATTGATTTTACTACCGCCGATGCCAGCGTTGAAAACGCAAAAGCCGCAGCCAAAACCGAAACCCCTTTGGTGATCGGGGCAACCGGGTTCAGCGACGCCCAATTAAAAGAGATCAACGCCTCGGCCAAAGCGGCGCCGATTCTGTTGTCTTATAATATGTCGTTTGCCATCACCGCGTTGGGTCATGCGCTACAGGGTCTTTCGGGTGATTTGGGCGATGCCTTCCATGTCGAGATCACCGATATTCACCACAAGGATAAAAAGGACGCGCCATCGGGGACCGCCCTGATGCTGGGTGAGGCGATTGGGCGACCCCAAGGCGCGATTAAATACACCTCGCACCGCAAGGGCCATGAAATCGGCGAACACCGTATTCTGTTTTCCGGCCCCGGGGAAGAAATCGAGGTCATACACCGCGCCAGAGACCGGCGCCTGTTTGCCCGCGGCGCGGTTTTGGCAGCCCACTGGCTTAAGGGCAAAAAGCCCGGGCTTTATACGTTGAAAGACATTCTTTAAAGGGTTCCGGTATGAATAAAAACCAGATCGAGGAATTTTTCGCGCGATTAAAGAAGGAAAGCCCGGCACCGAGGGGCGAACTGGATTACATCAATCCCTTTACCCTGTTGGTCGCCGTGGTTCTTTCCGCGCAATCAACCGATGTCGGGGTCAACAAAGCCACTGGCCCTTTATTCAAGGTTGCAGATACCCCTGAAAAAATGGTGGCGCTGGGGATTGAGCGGCTCAAGGATTACATCAAGACCATCGGGCTTTACAACACCAAGGCAAAAAACGTCATCCGCTTGAGTGAAATGCTGATAGAGCAGTATGGCGGCCAGGTGCCCCAAGACCGGGTGGAACTGGAAAAACTTCCCGGTGTCGGGCGCAAGACTGCCAACGTGGTTCTCAACACCGCTTTTGGCCAGGCGACGATTGCGGTAGATACGCACCTGTTCCGGGTCGCCAACCGCACCGGAATGGCGCCGGGGAAAAAGCCGCTGGAGGTTGAGCTTGGCCTTTTGAAGGTGATCCCCGAAAAATATCTTAAAGACGCCCACCATTGGCTGATCCTGCACGGGCGCTACATTTGCAAGTCACGGAAACCCGAATGCACCAAATGCCCGGTGTCCGACCTGTGCGCCTATGAAGCCAAAACCATTAGTTAGGTAGTAGCGACACCAGGCATGAGGCGGCATCTACATCGGCGCCGGTTTTTGTCCGGGCGCTTAGGTATGTCGCCTGAAACGCACCACCCGGTTCGCTTTCATAAAAATAGATATCCATCACACACTGGCCGTTGGTGAACTGCATGACCTGACCTTCGCCTTCCCAGCGTTTCAGCGAAACCGGCCCCAGTAAGGCCTGGATTTCGCGCGGCTCAAGCCCCAAAAGAGCGTCAGGATCCGCCACGAGGGGAGTGGACGAAACCGGCTCTGGGGTTGGGTTTGGGGGCGTTTCCACACCCGAAGGGTTGGCGGCCTGGGAAGTGACTAGCGAGCCACGTGCCAGATCTTCGTCCGATGTGCTGACACAACCCGCACCAAACAAAACAGCAAGAAACAAAAACCGGGATCGGCTGGAATGGGACATCGCGAAACTCCTTTTTCACCCCGCCACCTTAATAAAGCCGGCGGCACAATTCAAATGGGTTTCTTTCTTTATTGTTATTCATTACAAGGGCGGAGTTGAAAATAAAAAACAGGACACGCCATGTTTTCTTCCGGGCCTTTTGAGCACCATGTGGTTGGTATTGGCAATGCCATTGTCGATGTCCTGGCCAAAACCGATGATGCTTTTCTGGAGCGCCATAACCTGGTCAAAGGCTCGATGACCCTGATCGACGCCGAAGCCGCCCAGACACTTTATGGCGAGATGGGCCCGGCCCGTGAAATTTCCGGCGGGTCTGCCGCCAACACTATCGCCGGGATCGCGACCCTGGGCGGCAAGGCCGCTTTTATCGGCAAAATCGCCAGTGATGAATTGGGTGAAATTTTCGCCCACGACATTCGCTCGCTGGGGGTCAAGTTCGATACCCTGCCAAGTGATGTTGCCGGACCGACGGCGCGGTCGTTTGTCTTGGTCACCCCCGATGCCCAGCGCACCATGAACACCTATCTTGGCGCCAGCCAGGCCTTAAGCCCCGTTGATATTGAAGAGGTTCTGATCAAAAGCTCCCTGATTACCTATCTGGAAGGTTACCTGTGGGATCCAGAGGATGCCAAGCAAGCCTTTGTCAAGGCAATGGATATTGCCCGGGGCGCCGGGCGGGCGGTGGCGCTGACATTGTCCGATTCGTTTTGCGTCAATCGCTACCGCGAAGAATTTGTCGGTCTGGTAGAAAACCGCATCAATATACTGTTCGCCAACGAACAGGAAATTTCCGCGCTTTATCAAACCGAAAATTTTGAAGAAGCGGTCAAACACATCACCGGTAAAGTTGAGCTAGCAATCCTGACGCGCAGTGAAAAAGGCGCCGTGATCCTCTCTGAAGACGGCCGCATTGATATTCCTGCAAAGCAGGTCACGGTGCGGGATACCACCGGCGCCGGCGATCTTTATGCCGCCGGGTTTTTATACGCCCTGACCCATGGGTTTGCCCTTGAAAAGTGTGGCAAGTTGGCAGCTCTTTGTGCCAGCG
>SMVB01114332.1_pt1 | contig 19012 bp, 19 predicted proteins | sample 2456461 | NCBI WGS metagenome assembly SMVB01 (sample SAMN11095934, study PRJNA526329) | marine sediment metagenome | biome: Marine sediment; feature: Surficial sediment; material: Deep marine sediment; isolation source: Hadal surficial sediment | place: Pacific Ocean | collected 2014-05 | depth...
AACACTAAAAGGGTTTTTAAGGAAGGACTGATATGTTTTACAACAAGAAATTTAGATTAATGGGAATCGCTGCTACGCTAGAACTGGACGTTGGGCATGGCGTGAAGCCCTGGGCCCTGATCGTCGCGGCTTTGCCGGCTGGCCTGGCATGCCTCAACTGTGGCCTGGTTGAAGGAACGAGATGTAGCAATCATCGGCAGTGATGCCGCACTGGATGTATCACCCTCTGGCGTAGAAAGAGTAGGCTCTCCAGTGCATATGTTAGTACTGGTTGCGCTGGGCATGCCCATACTGGACGCAATGAACCTGGAAGCTGTGGCGGAAAAATCGGCTGATCTCAATCATTGGGAGTTTCTGCTTACCGCCGCACCGCTTAAGGTCTCAGGTGGCACTGGCTCACCGCTTAATGCAATTGCTACGTTTTAACAGTGTTGTGTAAAAGGCAAGGAGTAGGGGGCACTCTGGCTCAGGGGGTTCTGTTAGCGAACCAAGGCAACGGGAGAGACTGTGGTGTAGCTGCGATGATAGACAAGCGCCGAGCGTAGAAAAATGACCGCTGTCCTTTCGTAGAGAGGACACCCGGGAGGGGCGCGGTCTGCAGCCTAACCACAGTGCCGCACGGTGGCGTTCGAAGACACCGATCATCTCTTGAGGGAAAGTACCAGGAAAGGGCATCCCCACTCCGTTTTGTGCACTACACGCCTAGCCATTATGTTACTGAACTAGTGATCGATTTTACGCGGATACTTCACGGTCAAACCACTTTTATTGAGCTTCCATTATTTTTCTATTGTCCAAACTCCACGCGCCACCGCCTAAGCCCGCTGCGACTAACAGACCGGCCATAATGGCCAGGTTCTTAACAAAGTTCTGTGTTTCGTGACTGGTTTGCAGACCTGGTTCCAGGGTCCAGAAATCATGCATGACAATACTGATCATCAAGGTTAATCCGGCAAGAAAAAAGGCAATGAATTTGGTTTTGTAGCCCACCAGCAAAGCCGCACCCCCGCCTACCTGGATTACAATGGTGAGCAGCAGAAAAAAAGGAATCATTACCATGCCGTGCTCAGCCATATACTGACTGTTACCGGTAAAGTCTGTAATTTTATTGATGCCCGGAAGAATAAAGTAGATCCCCAGCAATACCCTGCCCGTGGTTACCAGTAATCGCTCAAAATTCTGTTGTACAGCCTCCATATGCTATTCCTTAATTATCTCTATAAGAGCTCGCTCATTTCACCAACATCGGGAAAGCGGTTAGATTCAAACTTAGAGAAGACCATTTCGCCATCACACCTGACATCAAACACACCGCCACTTCCTGGTTTGAGTGTTGCAGCATGACCAGTAAACTCTTCTATTTCGGCCGACACACGGTCTGCCTGGGGTTTATAGTTTCAGGCTGTGCAGTAAGTAATTTCGATATTCATTTCTTGGTCTCTGTCTCTGGTTATTGTTACTTGGAAAATGACTTTATCCAGTCGTAATCAATGGGTTGGTTCAGATCGATATTCTCAAAACTGGATGCCATAGGATATTTCAATCCCGTGGCACAGTTAAACAGTACTACGCGTTCGTCCCTGCGAATTCGACCGGTGACCAATTCCTGCTTCAACGCGGCTAGGGTCGCGGCACCTTCCGGACATAACAAAATACCCTCGTCCCTGGCACATTCAATTTGAGCTTCATTGATTGCTTCGTCGCTTACGGCCGCGGCGAAACCGCCGCTCTCTCTGATGGCATCCAGTATCAGAAAGTCGCCAATCGCTGCCGGTACCCGTATTCCCGATGCAATCGTTGACGCATTTTGCCAAGGCTCTGCATGACGTGTCCCATCATCAAAAGCCTTTACTATTGGTGCACAGCCTTCAGCCTGAACCGCCACCATACGCGGACGCTTGGAGCCTATCCAACCTATCGCTTCCAATTCGGCAAATGCCTTCCACATACCAATGAGCCCGGTACCACCACCGGTGGGATATAAAATGACATCAGGCACTTCCCAGCCAAGTTGTTCAGCCAGTTCAAGGCCCATGGTCTTTTTGCCTTCAATCCGATAAGGCTCTTTTAAGGTTGATGCATCGAACCAACCCATAGCTTCCTTGCCCTCACCAACAATACGCCCACAGTCGTTGATGTAGCCATTCGCGAGAAAAGTGTGGGCGCCTTGAAAAGAAATTTCGTCGATGTTTATTTTGGGGGTGTCTTCCGGACAAAAAACATAGGACTCAATGCCTGCTGCCGAACAATAGGCCGCCAACGCAGCGCCGGCATTGCCATTAGTGGGCATGGCCATGCAGCTAATACCAAGTTCTTTGGCCATAGATACGGCCAGCGCCAACCCCCTGGCTTTGAATGAGCCTGTGGGTAGCCTGCCTTCTTCCTTGATAAGTATTTCACCGCAGTTCAGTTGCGCTCTCAGTTTGTTTGCCGGTAGCAATGGTGTCATCACTTCGCCCAGGCGAACGATATTTTCAGCATTTCTAACCGGCAAGAATTCTCGATAGCGCCAAAATTCAGGCAATCTACTGGTAAGTGAGTCTTTACTGACTGCTTTACCTAGTGCATCGAGATCATAGCGTACCAGCAGGGGTTTCCCCGCTTCCGACAAGCCATGTAGCTGATCAGCGGGATATACCTTACCGGTATAGCTGCACTCCAAATGACTAACAAAAGTGGGGATATCTTCCATAAACTTCTTCCAGTAATACTACGGGTTACAACAGGGCAAAAAACTCTCGTAACCTCGCGGCGTTTTTCCCTAAATCACCGCCACCAACCCGGGACAGAGACCGCGCGTTTAGTACGGTCTCGTTGCTTTCGCGGGTGATATAGATAACCACATCATCCTTGAACCGAAACCAGAAGGTTGTGTCCGTAGCTTCAATGCGCCCTTCCTGGGGCACCGCAGCCACCAGTTCCCAACCTAAAGTTTCTACTGCCTCAAGTGCTCGATCAAAGACCTGGTCAACCGGTTCATTGAATCGTTGGGGAACAATTTCCGGAAAAGCCTCGTGCTGTAATCCAGCCAATCGCTCGGGAGTCATATTGTTCCCGGCACCGTAATCCATGGAATTAGGCGCGTCAGCACGAAGTGGAGCTATGGCTACGTATATAGGTGGGTTAGCCGTATTAGTAGTAATGTCGTGGATGCCCGGAGTACCTTCTGGAGCGCGAAAACTCTCGGGAACGAAATACGCCAGTGCAGCTGCAATCGTTCCAACAAGTGCCAGACTGGCGAGTTTCGAACTGTTACCAAGGTCAATTAACTTGGCACCTGTGAAAGCGATAATCGTGACTAAAAACCCGACCCCAGCTATCCAATCTGAATAGGTATTGACTACTCGAAGCACATCGAAGCCGCTGCGGAAAGTCCACAGACCAAACCACACACCCAACGGACCGCTAAGGGCATACAAGCCAATACCCAGGCCGGCGATCAGGGTAAGAATCGCAGCGATATTTAAAAATGATGATACTGAACCCGCGATTGAACTATCGTTGCTCATAGGACCACTCCTCATTGTTATTTTTACTTTCTGAAATGCATGAGCCGCTTATCACTCATTGTGACTCGTACAATGACCTTTTTGGCTTCATCTTTTTTTGACCTTAGATTACCCGATCAAAAAATCTAAACCACATTGGAGTCAAGCTGATCTACTGATCGGCCTGGCTTGCATCAAATTCCAATCGACGGGCTCCAGCCAGTATCGCAGGCATGGCATAGTTGCCTTCATGACACGCGTACTCATAGATGCCTTCAGCGGGGTACATCGGCATTTCACCGGACCAGGGCTGAGTGTACAGATCAGGGTCCTCAATGGTAAAGGAATAGTGGATCTTGTCGTCTTCAACCCGCTTGAATCGCTCGGTAAGAACGATATTATTGGATGTCATACGTTCCTTGGCTACTTGCCAGGTATTGAAATCTTTGGTCATTACCACCAGGGTATCTCCGTCATAGTAACCGACAGAATTACCCAGCCACTTATCATAGGGCAGATCTTTGTGCTGTTGGTCGATTGCAACTATACGTGCGTCGTGAGCCATCTCGGCCAGAAGCACAACGTGGGTAGGTGACTGAACAATCTGCATCGTATTGTTGTATAAGCTGCTCAGGAAGGGAGCCGTTGAAGCAAAACTTTTCAGGCAACGTTCAGATAAAGTTCTCGCTTCCGGGCCATCGCTCTCTCCCATGTCCATTATCTCCAACTCAGCCTGTTGCTGTCGGCGTACAGTTTGTCCGTCTTCCTTCCAGGGAATTTTGCCATCGGTAGGATTTACGATAATCGAGCTACGAAACTTACCGTTCATGTGAGCCAGGGCCAACCCTGGACTTATCCAGAAACCATTGTACCCACCTACATTTTGTGGGCCCGGTGCCTCGGCGCCGGTAGCTTCCAGGAAAGCGATATAATCCGGCGTAGACACCATATTTTCCAACATGGTGGCCTCATCAACTTCCAATTCACCCTGGTAAACCTCGGGACGCTCCAACCCCGTGCGTGTTTCGTAATTCCAGACACCCTGCACATCAGGCACACCCCAAGCCAATTGAGGTGGTCTATAAGAGGCGTCTTGCGCTGCGACTGGCGTGATAAACAACAGCACTGAACACGCCGTGGTCAACGTGAACCACTGAGTAAGTTTTTGCATTTTTGTTCCCCCATCTGGGTCGATAGTCGAATCACCGTCGATCCGCAAAAAGTGCCGATTAGATTAATTCAGCATCTGATGCAATGCAAATTCTTACAAATAAAGGGGACACTCATTGAAGCCAGTAGACGCAAAGCCAAAGTCCCGATATGCTCCGAATTAAACAATACTCTCGGGAACACGGAGAATTCAGCATGAAACATCTTTCAGCACTACTAATTACACTTTTTTTCACCTCCCCGGTCTTTGCCCAGTTAGCGACACCTAATGCGGCAGGCCTGACTTATGGTCATGTGCACCTCAATGTCTCTGACATGGATCTACACAAGAGACTTTGGGTAGAGCACTTTAATGGCACCGTGGTAGAAAGAGGCCCGCTCACCGTTGTAAAGCTACCGAATATGATGGTTGCACTGACCAACCGTGAACCCACTGGCGGATCACGGGGTACAGTAATGGATCACTTCGGTTTCAAGGTACGAAGCATTGAAAATTTTCTAGCGAAATGGCGCAGGGCTGGCTACGAGGTTGGCTCGGAGTTTATCGGGTCAGAGGGGCAGAAAAATGCCTATATCATGATGCCTGATGATGTGTACGTCGAGTTACAGGAAGACCAGTCCCTGCACGTTGAAATCATGGGCTACCACATACACTTCAGAACGGCGGGACATGAGGAATTACTGGCATGGTATACCGACCTGTTTTCCCTGGAAGTTCGTCCCCGTGGAAGAATTGAAACCACTACCAATGCGCCTGGTATGAATCTGAGTTTCGCAAACTCAAATGAACCAAGAACAGGTACCCGCGGCACTTCCATTGATCACATTGGTTTTGAATTCGACGACCTGGAAGCATTCTGCAAAGAGCTGGAGGCCAAGGGAATCGTGTTTGACGTGCCGTTCCGCGATATACCCAGCATCGGTTTGAAAATCGCCTACATAACTGACCCGAATGGCGTTTATATCGAACTTACTGAAGGTTATGACGAATACTAAGTTACCGGTTAAAGCAGAAAATCGAAGACTCGGTAAAGATCAGGTGAAATTACTATCTTATTGACTGAAAAGACGTATACAGGCCGTAAAAAATAAGCATGATTACCAGTAACGGTAACAAGTAAGCCTGTAGGGAAAATTGACCCGTCAGTAGCAGTTCAGTAGCTGACAAGATAATTTCATCTGTTTGCATTACCTGGGCAAGCAAGCGGTCATAGAATCGGGATACTGTTTGGGGTGAAAGAAATATCAATGCAACAAAAACCCAGATACAACCTGCACTGGTAAATACTGTCTTGCGCCGGGAATTGTTACGAATTATTTGTTTTTGTAGCCTGATTGAAAAACCGCGGTCAGCTATTATCGCTGGCTTCGCCAACTGTTCATCCAGCCATTGATCGTCGGTTTTCGATTCGCTCATGATACCTGCTCCTTCTGCACCGCTTGTACCTGATATTCCTGGTTTACATTAAACGACTTGTGGTCGGTTTGAATTTCTGAATCCGTTGGGTTCGCCGCCAACAGTTGTTTCAGTTTTTCCTTTCCCCTTTTAATATTTGATTTCACGGTACCAAGTGGTGAGTTGAGTATATCAGCCACTTCGGCATGGGAAAACCCATAGCTATGGCATAACGTTATTGCGGCAGCTTCAGCCGAATTGAGTCTGTTGATGGCTTTCTCCAAGTCCATCTGATCGCCGGTCAGTGACTCATACTTGTCAGCTTCAATCAAAATGTATTGCGCATATTCGGTATTTATCTTCTGCTCACGAGCTGCCCTTCTTTCATGTTGCAAAAAACAGTTAAAAGCGATTTTGAACAACCAGCCAGCGAAGCTCCCATGCCCCTTGAAAGAACTCAGTTTTTCATAAGCCGTAATGAACGTTTCCTGGGCTAAGTCATCTGCTTTGTGATAATTTCCGCACAGTCTGAAAAGAAAACCCCGCAACGCTCCCTGATGCATCACTACTAATGCAGAAAAAGCACTGCTCTCACGCGATTTCCGAGCGCGCAAGAGAAGTGCTTTTTCTAAATCAGGCTCACTCAACTAACTTTTTTAACCAGTCTTTGATTCATCATGTCCATACTTCATCACAATCAGGTAGGCAATGCCAATAAATACCGGGATAAGACCAAACAATCCGACTTCCCATTCCTCCCCTCCGTTGACAAAAAACAAAGCTACGGTTAGAGGTATACCTATTGCCAGCCAGACCACACCCTTCCTTAAATCAGCCTTTGGCCCACTGGGCTCGTCTAACATTTTTAACAACTCGGGGTCCACTTCAGCCCCATGCTCAATAAGTTTTACCAGCGTGTCCATTTTCTTAGCCTTGTTTTTGTTTGAAAAGTGTAAAAACAAATAGAACGCAAGAATGGGCCCGCCAAGGGATAGCAGCACTGCTACTATCCCTATTACTATTCCACCTTCCATGACATTGCTCCTGAATTAAAATGAATCGATACTTCTATGATGATCGGCGGAAGCAATTTGGATGCATGAAAGCAAAAAAAATATTATTCCCAGCCGCAGCTCAAAATAGGGCGTTATTTACTCGACGCACCGATTTGCCCGCTAGGGTGATTTCTGTTTTCTCATATTGGGAAGAGGTCAGCGGCAGTCTTCACTTGAAACCAAAAATAGAGTGAATAAGGGGGACATCTATGGTTCAGTTGGCTTCGTTACCTAGTTGCAATGAAGCGCGTAGAATGGTTAGCTTATTGATCGAGTTCATTGCCAAAAAACAGCACGATCATCGGGCCCTATAACAACTACAACGAAGAAGCTTACATTTTGCTGAGACTTGTTTTTATACTTCTTTTTCCCCTGTTTTTAACGGCCTGTACAGACCAAACTGCAGATCGCAGGACCTATATACTCACCACCGGTACCACCGGCGGAACGTTCTATCCCGTGGGCGTTGCCTTGTCCACTTTAGTTACTGCACAGCAAGAAAATCAGTTCTCCCTGACCGCCATCAGTTCGGCGGGGTCGATGGAAAACATCAAGCTGATAAGGGATGACCAGGCGCAATTCGGGCTGATTCTGGGTATATTTGCCGCCTGGGCCTGGGATGGCGAAGGGCCAATCAAGAATCCACAATCCCATCTTCGCAGCATTAGTGCCATGTGGCCAAACGTCGAACATTTCGTCTTGTTAAGTAGCCTGGTCAAAACCGGTACGATGATGGATCTGGATAGTCTGGATGGGGATCGTTACATTATCGGTGCGCGCAATTCTGGCGCCGAACAGACCGGATTTTATATCTTCGATGCTCTTGGCATTGACTATGCGAATAAGATGAATATTGGTTACATGGGCTATGGCGCCTCGGCCAGTGCGATTCAAGATGGCAATATCGTAGGTATGAACGTACCGGCAGGACCACCAGTGACTGCCATAACCCAGGCTTATGCACAAATGCGTGATCAGATAACAATACTTGGTTTCAACGAATTGGAGTTGGCAGCAGTTAATCAGAAAAACCCGCTTTGGGACTTTTACGACCTTGCCCCCGGCACCTACCCTTATCAGGATGAAAAAATCACCACAGCATCCAGCTCCAATGTACTGGTGGTGCGGGATGATGTTAGCGAAAAGATCGTCTATCAACTTACCCGTATGCTGTGGGAAAACCTTGCTACGTTGCAAGAAATACACAGTGCAACTCGGGAAATGAGCCTTACTGATGCCTTAAGGGGTATCGCCGTACCTTTACACCCTGGTGCATTGCGTTACTATCAAGAACAGAACATCGAGATTCCTGCACATTTAATGATCCAGTAAGACTCGGAAGCTCCTGACCAAATCAGTTAGCCGTTTTGACTCTTTCAGTGCTTCCCAAACAATGCAGTCCGCAACGAGGAGCGCTGTAATGAATAAGCTCGACCCTGAGGGAACTCGCCTGCCCATTAAGATCGACAGTACTTCCAATGGCGAATACGAACCCATTCCCATTTCCGCAACCAATATCAAAGCAAATCATCTGGCTCAACAATGGGCAACAGAAAACGCAAGACGCTCAGGCCAAAATCGCCGCCAGTTTCTAATTTCTGGTTGCGGCGCTGCGTCTACTCTACTGGCTTTTAACCACGCCAATGCCTTAAGCAATAAGCGAGGTGGATATTATGATGTTGCCGAAGAAAGTGCGTTGGATCGATTTGCTGCCGCGGAGCAGGTAGATGGTAGCGAATTCATTTTCGATGTGCAGGGCCATTACGTTAATCCAGAGGGTGATTGGCTTAGCCGATTACCCGAATCTGCCAGACCCTATGCGCAGATGGAAAAGGCAAGCTGCGAAGCGACCGGGGGTTCAGCCAATAGAAGTTATTTAAATTGCCTGTCAGCTAATGAATTTATCAAGGACATATTTCTCGATAGTGATACCGACATCATGGTGCTGTCTTTTGTACCCTCAACATCAGAAAACGAACCGGTCACAATCGAAGACGCAAATGAAACCAGGAATATAGTTGCACAATTAGAAGGCAGCAAACGCTTGATGGTGCATGGACGAGTGAATCCCAACCAGGAAGGTGACCTGGAAGGCATGGACGAGCTGGCTGAGAACTGGAACATCAGCGCGTTTAAAACCTATACGCAATACGGGCCCGGCGGTCGCGGCTTTTTTCTAAATGACGATGTCGGTATCGAGATGATAGAACGAGCACAGCGCCTCGGCGTTCGTAATATCTGTGTGCACAAGGGCCTGCCATTTGGCAGGCGATCCTATGAGCACAGCCAATGCTCGGACATTGGTATCGTCGCTAAGCAATTCCCGGATATGAATTTCCTGGTTTATCATTCGGGCTTCGTCGCCAATGTTCAGGAAGAAGAATTTGAGGAAGGTGCCGGGCACGACGGCATAGACACTCTCATTCAATCACTTATCGACAACGGTATTGAGCGAAATGCAAACGTCTATGCTGAATTGGGAAGCACCTGGCGCTTTTTAATGCGAGATCCCGATAATGCCGCCCATGCCCTAGGCAAGTTGTTCAAGCACGTTGGGGAAGACAATGTATTATGGGGTACAGATTCCATCTGGTATGGCTCTCCTCAAGATCAGATCCAGGCATTCCGGACCTTCCAGATTTCGCAAGAATACCAGGACAGGTTTGGTTATTCTCAAATTACACCGGAGTTGCGGCGCAAAGTGTTTGGTTTAAATGCAACCGTACCTTATCAGATCGACCAGAATGAAATTAGGCAGCTTACTGCGGTCGATTCTGTTGCCGCAGAAAAACAAAATTATCTCAATGACCCTCAACCTCATTTTCTAACTTACGGTCCACGTAATCGCCGTGAGTTTTTGAACCTGTTGAAGTGGGGTTAAACTCTTAGTTGAACATCAATCTTAAACCAGAGGCTACACCAATGAAAAAATGTCTTCTGAAACAACACATCATGAACTGTCCGACTCTTGTGTCTCTTGTATTGTTAACTGCAGTGTCAACTGTACAGGCGCAAGATACCGAATCGCGAGAAACTATTGCCGCCTATTCCGCAGGCTATAAAGCCGCATTTACCTGCAGTGCCACCTTCAATAGCAACAAGTCTCCAGGTCAAATCGCAGTCCAGGAGCTAGCCGGAATCTACCCCGCGTATCAGGATGTGGTAAACCAACTCCCAGCAGCCGTGATCGACTACGAGAACAAACATGTCAGCGTTGAATTCAGTAAGACCCTGCCTCCCCGTGTTTCTGTCTGGAGACCTCACTTGGGCTGCGCTCAACTTCCAGTGGGTTCAAGTTTAGAAGACGTTCATCTATTACCGGCAATTAACTTGGATAAACCAGCCGGCGACGACAATGCTCCGTGGCAACAGCGCGCGCCAATTAACGGAACAAGTGGCAATGCGGCCTTGGATCAGGTGATTAAAGGAACCTTCCGCGGCAATGACTTTAACCAAGAATTTGGCCCCAACGCGTTTACCACGGCCATTCTTATTGCAACACCGGATACCATCATTGCCGAACATTACATCGACGGCTACGACCACAAAACCTCACAACGAACCTGGTCAGTTGCTAAAAGCATCGCTGTCACAGTTATGGGCGCCGCGGTAAAGCAAGGTTATATCGACATTAAGAAACCCGCACCGATTGCGGCCTGGCAAAGCCCGCTCGATCCACGTCGTCACATTACGACTGAAAATTTGTTGCACATGGGATCGGGACTGGATAGTAACCGAGCGGGCAACAGAACCGACCGACTCTACACCGGAGGTGGACGCGTAATTGATACGGCGGTTACCAATTCTCTGGAAATTGCCCCGGGTACCCGCTGGAAATACGCCAACAACGATACCTTATTAGCAATGCATTCACTTCGCGCTACCATGAACGATGATGAAGCCTATCGAAGACTGCCTTTCGAGCAGGTGCTATACAAAATTGGCATGTTGGACACCTACCTCGAAACTGATTGGAACGGTGATTTCATAATGTCTTCCCAGGTATGGACAACATCAAGAGACTTGGCTCGACTTGGCACTCTTTACTTGAACGACGGTGTTTGGGACGGAGAGCGAATCCTGCCTCAAGGATGGGCACAATATGTGGCAACCCCGGCGCCAGCACAACCTCCCGGAGGGGCAACGGGTTACGGTGCGCAATTCTGGCTATACAACGAACGCTCACCCAATATTCCTAATGATGCCTATGCCGCTCAAGGTAATCGCGGTCAGTTCTTAATGATCATCCCGAGTGAAAACCTGATAGTGATCCGCCGCGGCCATGACCCTGCAATCGGAGGAGGATTCAGATTAGGCGCCTTTACGGAGGCTGTGCTTGGCGCACTTAAGCAGCACTGATTAACGGAGATTTGAAATGGCTCGTATGAAGTTGATCGTATTTGGTATTTTACTGCCGATCCTTGGGTCGTTTTCCAACTTAAGTGCGGCTCAGGATTCTGCAAACCTGCAGAAACTGAGGGCGCATTCCAACGAATTCAGGCAGGAAATTATACAAGTTACCGAAGGAGTACATCTGGCAATTGGCTATGCATTGGCTAACGTCATCATGATTGAAGGTGACGACGGGCTGATTATAGTGGACACCACGGAAAGCTCGGTCGCTGCCGAGGAGATAAAAGCGGAGTTCGACAAAATCAGCACCAAGCCGGTCAAAGCGATTATTTATACCCACAGTCATCCGGATCACGTTAACGGTGCGGCAGTGTTTGCAGGCAATGACAATCCAGAGATCTATTCCCATGAAAAGGCCAGGCGGGAGAATTTACCAACCGCTGTAGGTCGCGCAAACCGTGGTGGTGCAGATCAGTTTGGCATGCGGTTAACTGATGAAGAACGATTGAATGCCGGAATAGGACCTAAGCTGGTTTTCGGCTTAGGCGGCAGTGGCTATATGGCGCCCACTCAGACATTTTCCGGTGAGCGGATGGAATTTGAAGTTGCCGGAATAAAAGTCGAACTAGTCTATGCCCCAGGTGAAACCGATGATCAAATCTATGTCTGGCTCCCCGAAAAGCGTGTATTGATGCCAGGGGACAATTTTTACCGGGCGTTCCCGAATATTGTCGCCGTACGGGGTGTGCCACTGCGCCGGGCAGATCATTGGTATCAAAGCCTGGCAAAAATGATCGCCGAACAACCTCAATTTCTTGTGCCCAGTCACACGCGACCTATTCTTGGGGAAAACAATGTAAGAGACGCTTTAACTGCTTACCATGACGGTGTTAAGTCTGTCTATGATCAGACCATAGCCGGAATGAACCGGGGCTTGAGGCCAGATGAACTGGTTGAAACAGTTAAGTTACCCGAAGAGCTGGCTGAAAATCCTTACCTGTTGGAATTTTATGGGACAGTGCCTTGGGCGGTCAGAGCAATTTACACTTTCCATCTTGGCTGGTTTGATGGCAATGCAACTAACCTGTTTCCATTGTCTAACGCAGGTAGAGCACAGCGAATAGCGGACCTGGTTGGGGGTGAAAGTACCTTATTGCAAAAAGCCTCAGAGGCATTGGATGCCGAAGACTATCAATGGGCTGCAGAACTGGCAGACTATGTGCTGGCAACCAATGAAGCATCCAATGGTGCAATGCTGGTCAAGGCCAGAGCGCTAAGAGAACTTGGTTCGCAGCAGATAAGCGCCAATGCCCGTAATTGGTTTTTGACCTCAGCACTTGCTTTGGAGAATCAGGCCAGTCGCTAAATACTCCAGATAATGAGAGTATCGGGATACCAACTTAGTCGCGAAATAAAGGGTTAATTCGATCTGATGGGAATTCTAGACGCTCTGGAAGCGGTCATAAAACTAGGCCTACCCATGATGGGCGCGAGTTGGATAGCCTTCAAATGGCTTCAGGACTCCGGAGAAATCACTAGTGATGCGAATTCCAGGGATTTTGAATTTAGAGTAAAAAAAACAAAAAAATTGTCAAAAACCACTGGCAACAAACATGCCAGATTTCTGTTCAATAAATGGGCACGTTTTGGCAGTGGTTTTTATGGTCTTGCCGGCTTATGGACTTTCATTGTGATAGAAACCACTGAACTTTTAAATTTTATCCTAGGAAATGGCTTTTCTAACCTTTTTAGTGATGGATTGGTTAATTTGATAGTCGACCTGTTGGTCAATCAACTGAGCAATTTCATTACCGCCTTGTTGTGGTTTAGTTATTGGCCCGGCCCTTCAGAATCCATTTTATTATGGGTAATAGTAGCTTTTCTAGGTTATCGGGCCGGGATTGAGCTGGCCAGGAGTCGTTTGAAGCTTCCTAAAATGGCTGGATAAAAACTTATTGATTAGAGATTAGTTCGAGGAGACCAATAAATGAGCAATAGTAAGATAAAATTCCTGAAAAGCTGTTTACTACTTGTATTATTAACCGGCATAGCGGCACCGTTAAAAGCGCAACAAGCCACCATAGAACTGACCCAGAGCATGGTCGATTCCACTACTGCATTCTTAAGTGGACTAACTTCCCAGCAGAGAGAGATTGCAACTTACCCGTTCAATGATGAGGAGCGGCTAAACTGGCATTTCATACCCAGGAGCCGCAACGGAATCACCTTTAATGACATGAATACTGCCCAGCGTGAGTCGGCCTCTAATCTACTACAGGCGTTTTTGAGTGCAAAAGGGTACTCAACCGTAGAACAGATTCGCAGTCTTGAAAGTGTATTAAGAGAAATTGAAGTGAACGGAAGATTCGACAGGGATCCTGAAGATTACTATTTTACGGTCTTCGGAACTCCCTCAATAAGTGACACCTGGGCCTTTCGTTTTGAGGGACATCATATTGCACTGAACTGGACATTTGTAGAAGGCAATGGCATTGCCAGTTCGCCACAGTTTTTCGGTACTAATCCGGCGGAAGTTCGACAAGGTGATAAATCCGGCTTACGCGTTCTGGCAGCCGAAGAAGACTACGCTCGCGAGCTGGTAAAGTCGCTATCTAACCAACAACAAACTGCCGCAATTCTCAACGTTGAAACTCCTCGGGACATTTATACCGGTGCTGAGGTAGAGGTAAGTCCTCTGGATAATTCAGGCATCGCGTATTCTTCCCTGAATTCCATGCAACAGATTTTGTTAATGCGAGTAATTGGAGAACTAGCAGGTGCCCAGCCTGATGCCATTGCCGATCAGCGCATGGAACAAGTTCGCGACAATGCCAATGTCATCAAGTTTGCCTGGATCGGGGGCACTGAGAGGGGGGATGCTCACTACTATCGAATTCAGGGTGCCGGATTCCTGATTGAGTATGACAACACGCAAAACAATGCCAACCATATACACTTAGTCTGGCGTGATTTCGATGGTGATTTCGGGAACGATCTGATTCGAATGCATTACAGTAGTGTAGCGGCCGAATTTGGCCCGGGCCATAATCACTGAAAGACAGGTGAATTAAAATCAGGCCCGGCAACCTGTTGGTCAACTCATAGCTTATTGAACTGAATCGAGTTCCTGTTGGCGGGCGCCTGCCAGGATTCCTGGTAGCGCGTAGTTTCCTTCATGGCAGGCATATTCATAAATCTGATCTTCCACTGCATTCATCGGCAGCTCGCCTGTCCACGGCGTTGAGTAGACTTTGGGATCGTCCACAGTGAACTGATACAAAAGGGTGTCGTCAGAGGTGCGGGTGAATCGCTCGGTTACCGTGGCATCGGGTGACAGATAGAAAAAATGTCGAAGGGAACCACGCAAGCTTTGCTGCGGATGATAATTGGTAGTTTCCACTACCAGCGTGTCGCCTTCGTAATAACCAATAGAGTCACCTAACCATTTGGGAATAATGGAATGTGCTGAATCCCGCAACCGAATGATTCGCGCATCATGATTCATTTCTGCCATGATCATTACGTAATCTTCGGTCTGCACGATTTGACTATGATTGTTGTACAGCACAGGTAACATTGGGGGACCACCAGACGAACCAAAGCCAACCAGACAGCGTTCACCTAAAGGGCGTGACTCAGGTCCGGCGAATTCACCGAGGCTATTACCGCGGCCGGCAAATATCGCTTGCATAGCACCTTCAGCCCAGGGCAGGCGGCCGTTTTCAGGATTAACCAGAATAGATGTTCGTATATCACCGTCAATTACAGCCATTCGCTCACCGGGATCCATCCAGAAGGTATTGTAGCCGCCCACGTCAGGAGCTGAATCTGAAGACCGTGTAGTCAAATCTTCAAGATAGCTTTCACCGGTTGTGCCAATATTAGCTGCTTCTTCCTGAGTAATAACTAATTTGCCATTGAACTGCGGACCACGCTCCAACATGGTGACTGTAGCGATGCTATAGGTACCCTGCAGATCTGGTACACCGTAACTGAGACGTGGCACCTGGTAGTCTTGCGCCAAAGTTATTGCTGACACGCCGATCAAGCCTGCCAACGAGATTAACTTACTCACATTGAATTTATTCAATTTTCCACCCCCAAATTCGAATCTTATAAACCAAAAAAACGGGGGATTTTAGCACAGCACCTGGTCAGTTTGCCGTCAATCCAGGCTCGATGCGGCAAAGTAACTGAAAACCACTTTAAAGCGCTGGGCTTTTATTTGAGAAAAACGCTAGTTATCGGTGCTAATAATACGAATATCTCCGTTAGTGGTCTCGATATTGATAGTGTCCCCACCACCATTGATCTCACCACGGCCAATGACTACACGCTCATCCTGGCCTGAAATTGTTAACGGGAAGTCTGTATAAATGCGATAGTCGCCACGGGCTCGTCGAGACACTTCAATTCTAACTGACACATCAGCGCGATGACTGGCAGGGATACGTAATTCAATATCACCACCACTTGAGTTCAAATCAACATGAGAATTCTGTCGTCCCTCGATATTTCCCAACTCGGCTTTAATGCTACCACCCGATGTATCGGCTTCAATAAATCCTTGAACTGGTCCAATAATTATATTGCCTCCTGAAGTATGGGCAATAACCGGGCCGCCACTTCGGATAATAGTTATATTTCCACCTGAGGTGTCTGCATCAATAAAACTGTCACTTCCGGCAAGATAAATATTACCGCCCGAGGTTTCGGCAGTTAGTGTTCCGTTGGCATAACCTGACCTGATAGTTCCTCCAGAAGTATCAAGCTCAACATCGCCGCTGATGTCACCTACAGTAATATTACCGCCCGAGGTTTCGGCAAGCACGTCACCGGTTACATCGCCTACAATAATATTACCTCCTGAAGTATCCGCGAAAACGTCACCATTAACATTATTTATGGTAATACGTCCCCCAGAAGTTTCTGCTGTTATGTTTCCATCGGAAACATCGTCTATAACGATACTGCCGCCAGAAGTATCGACGGACACATTACCCACCAATACCGTCCCTACGGTGATATTGCCACCGCTTGTTTCTGCAAGAATATTGCCACTAATGTCCTCTATAGTAATGCCACCCCCGCCGGTATCTAACTCAACGTCAAATTCATCGGGCACCTGTATTTCAAAGCGAATTCGACTACGTCCGCGTTCGCGGTCCGCCTGTACGATGATCTCATTTCCAGACTGTTCAATACTCACTTCGAAATTACCTGGGTTTCGTACCACGACCCTGACCCTAGCCTCTGACCAGGTCCTCACTTCAATTGATCCCGAATCGCTATTTAGAATCAATCCACCTCCAGGTTGAACATTGAATTCACGTTCAATATCGTCGTTGGATGCCGCGGTTGCTGACAACATCTGACCAAGAAGGAGTGTTGTCGCGGCCAAATGTATTACTAATCGTTTTAGGGAGTACATATTTATAATCTCCTATGCCTAAAAAATGTCTGTTTGCAAACTATTATTTTCAGTTCCTTCAACTATCAAACGTGCTCTATTTCGAATATAGGTATTACTGTCATCATCCATTCGTTGTCTAAACACAGCCAAAGTATCGGTGTCCAGGTTTGTTGCCAGGGCGTTAAAGGCTTCAACTCTAACGCCCGGGTTTACGTCTTTCCGTAATGCATTCCGAAGTGCACTACGGACAATTTCATTGTCAGCATGATCAACCAGAGATCTCACCGCGGAATAACGCACGCCCGGGTTACTGTCACTATTCAGTACATGAATCATCGATGCTGAAACGTCATCACCGAAAGCAGCACTTTGTAATGCTTCGATAGTATCTAACCTAGCGGCTGCATCGATTTCGTTTAACAGTGCAACTGTCATCAGAGTACGGACTCCAGTGTCTGCCACATTACCTTTCAGATGTGTTTGAGAAGCAATTGAGAAAAACAGATCTATTTCACCGGTAACGGGATTGAAATCTGCAATGTGCATATCAGAGATTTCATAATCCTGATCACCAACCAATGAAAGTGGAGACACAATACCGGCCAATGGGTTGCTGGATTCAACCGTGACATCCGTTGGACTGGCAATCAAAAAACCCAACACATAACTTGCAACCAGGACTACCGACTGAAATGCCAGCAATGAAGGCTTGCGTAGAAGAGTGACAAGAAAATTGCTCAGCGCAGATTGACTGGAAACCTGTTTTTGCAGATTACGCCGCAGCTTGAGCCGATTAGCTTCCTGTCTTTCACTGTCAATATAAGGAGTAGTCCCCTGTGGAATGGCGTTGTTCAAGTGCTCTTCCTGCGCCAGCACTTCCTGCAACAGTCTGTTACTGGCAAGCTCTTTTTCAAACTGTGCCTTTTCCTCGTCGCTGAAATCACCATAGAGGTAACGAATTACCAATTGTTCAAGTTGATCTTTGCTTTGTGGAATATTCATTTCGTATTTTCCTGACTAATTATGCAGATTGCCGATAATAGGGATCCAATTGTTTCTTCAACTTATTTCGTGCACGAAACAAGTAAGCTTTTACGGTGTTTCCGTTGCATTCCATGACAACCGCGGTTTCGCGAATCTTGAATTCCTGTTGATGACAAAGTACAAAAGCTATGCGTTCCCTCGCGGTCAATGTCGCCAGAGCGGTGTTCAGTTGTGTGTTCAACTCAGATGACAACATGGTTTCCTCGGGTAAGTAAGCATTTGTACAATGCTGTTCGTCGTAGTCCTCTTCTTCATGAAGCTCGGTTGTCTGCTGCCAGATTCGTTTCATTTTCCGGCGATATGACAGCGATGTATTTACCACTATTCGGTGTAACCAGGTACTGAATTTACTATCCATCTTGAACGAGGCCATGGCTTTGAACGCGGATACCATGGCATCCTGAAAAATGTCATTGGCTTCCTCAGGGTTTTGTGAAATACCTGCCGCCAATGCCAGCATCTGCCGTTCTACCGGGCGCACCAGTCGTTCAAAAGCAGCAATATTTCCTCCCTTCACTGCTCGAATCAGCTCTTCCTCAGTTTCTTGTAGCACGTGCGGCTCCACCTAGTTTTTCTTCGTACCTTGGGTCCGATGGGTAATTTTTATTTGAAATCAGTCCCTGTACACTATCTTAGAGTGCGGTACGGGACAAAAGGTTGACAGAAAATCAGTAAATATGGATTTTTTGGTGACGGATTCTTAAATCAAGAATCAAACCCCTTATTGCTTCAGATTGACCCATAATTCCAAGCAATTTTTGCGAATCGCACTGGTCTGGCGGGGCCAGACCCGGAGGTATCCCCACAAATAGATCGCCAGTTCAGTAACATAGAGGATAGATATGTCGTGCACCTAACGGGGTGGGGATGCCCTTTCAGAATACTTGCCCTCACAGACGAACGCGGTGTCTTCAACCGGCACCGAGTGGCACTGTGGTTAGGCGGCAGACCGCGCCCCTCCTGGGTGCCCTCTCTGCGAAAAATGCCCTGGACAGCGGTCATTTTTCTACGCTCGGCGCTGGTCTATCATTGCCGCTACACCACTGTCCCACTCGTTGCCTTGAATCATGGTTTAGATCGACTATATTCAACT
>SMVB01084059.1_pt1 | contig 19005 bp, 19 predicted proteins | sample 2456461 | NCBI WGS metagenome assembly SMVB01 (sample SAMN11095934, study PRJNA526329) | marine sediment metagenome | biome: Marine sediment; feature: Surficial sediment; material: Deep marine sediment; isolation source: Hadal surficial sediment | place: Pacific Ocean | collected 2014-05 | depth...
AACAACCCGGTCAGGACACTGTGGACACAGGATGGAATCGAGTAGAGGTCGATTGCGGCTTCGATTGGAGAATTAAGTGATGCGAAAAACTATGCGAGGCATATCATTGATGGAGCTGATGATCGTTGTAGTGATCATCGGCATCCTGACGGCAATCGCCTATCCAAGCTATCGTCAATTTGTAACCAAGGCCAAGCGTACTGAGGCAAAATCAGCGTTATTGCAGATTGCGACCATGCAGGAAAGGTTCTATTTGCAGAATAGTCGCTATACCTCGGATCTGACCGCCCTGGGCTTTCCGGTTGCCGCGAATTTCCTGACAGATTCGGATTCATATATCGTCAACGTGACCGCAGCAAGCCCCGGGGCATTCAGTGCCACTGCCACCTATCAAAATGCTGATGCCGAGGCCGGCAAGTGTGCCACATTTTCGATAGACGGTATTGGCTTGAAGACGTCGACGCCATTCGATGACTGCTGGACCAACACACGGCGCTGACAAACACTGCGAATCAGGGAAGATGAAAAGCCGATCTGCACCCGGATCGGCCTTTTTTTATCCGGGCTCCCGAGAATTTTAGCAATATCTCGCGCCAATTCTGCTTATTCGGAGACCCGAAAATTGTGGCAACCTGTCGTAGGAGCCCGGCCCACCGGGCGAAAAATATTGAAGGGTATGTTTCGCAAACATGCCCTTCAATGTTTGTTAAGCATGACTCAACCGCTCCCAATGAAAGAACATCGCTCGCTGGGGCGAGCTCCTACAGCCAGGCTCCTACGATGCGGCGGAGCCACGCCCGGAAAGAAACAACGCATCAATGATCAGGAACGCAGCACCAACCGTGATTGCCGAATCCGCGATATTGAACGACGGGAACGGCCAACCGAGTATCAGCACCTGGATAAAATCGACGACATCGCCATGCATGATGCGATCAATGACATTGCCGATCGCACCGCCAAGTACCAACGACAGGCCCGCTGACAACGTGACCTGGCCTTCCCGGCGGATACGCCATAACCACACCAGGATAACGGAACTGACCGTCGCGCCGAGGCCGATGAAAAACCAGCGTTGCCAGCCCGATGAATCCGCCAGGAAACTGAATGCGGCACCGGTGTTGCGTTGGTGTGTAATATTGATGAAAGAATTGACCGGAATCCTGTCGTACAGGCCGACCCATTTGACGATTGCCCACTTCGTCAGCTGATCGAGGACGACTACAAGAATCGTTAAGGACACCCAGATAGAGAATGAGGCATAACCGTTTGATTTCTTGTCCGTCATATCAGTCAACCCATCGTTCCTTGTTCCAGGCAGCCCTGTCAGGCCGCCAGTATTTCTTTGGCGCGCGCTGAATCGCGGTGCATCTGTTCGATAAGCTCTTTGACATCATCGAATTTTTCTTCACTGCGCAGCCGGGCGATGAAATCAATATGAATATACTCGCCGTAGATGTCCTTATCAAAATCGAAAACGTGAACCTCAAGCAGCGGCTTTGTCCCCTCGAATGTTGGCCGGGTGCCAACACTGGCAACTGCATCCAGCGGGCCCCAATCTCTGCCGGAGACCCGGGCCGCAAATATTCCCATGACTGCACTCTGCATTCGATTGAGATTTACGTTCGCTGTTGGATAACCGAGCGTACGACCCATCCGCCTGCCCTCGATTACCTTGCCCGACATTCTATAGTCCTTTCCAAGGAGGCGCCGCGCGTGTTCCAGGTCGCCCTCCCATAGGGCATCGCGGATGACGGTGCTACTCACCCGCTCGCCGTCCACGATAACGCTGGTCATTTGCTCAACTGAAAAGCCAAGCGCACTGCCTGCTCGCTGCAAAGTCCGCAGATGCCCTGCCCGATCCTGGGCAAATCGGAAATCATCCCCAATCACCAGGTGATTGATATTCAGCGCATGAATAAGGATTCGGCGAATGAAAGTATCAGCGCTGATATTTTTCATTGCGTCGTTGAAACGGGGGCAATAAAACACGTCTACGCCAAAATCCGCCAATGCTTCAAACTTTTCGCGAAATCGCATCAAGCGTGCCGGTGGTCGATCCTGTGCGAAGAACTCCTTCGGCGTCGGCTCGAAACTCATCACGATCGATGGCAGTCTCTGCTCCCTCGCATGGTCGAGAACATGTCCCAGTATTTTCTGGTGACCACGATGCAATCCGTCATAGGAACCAATTGTCGCAACACTCCCCTCGGCGACAAGATCAAATGGAAAACTTTCGATGGTACGTACAAGGCGCATAATCTGTCTTTTCTAACGACTCAAATACTACGTTGGGCTCGATAATCTGAATTGCGACCATCGCAGGCCGAGTACGGCGAGCGTAACAAAATACACGATAACGCAAGCAATGATCGCCATGCCCAGTTGTAGCGACCGATCGAAGGTACTGGCATCGATCCACCAGTCGAGGGGCCGCTGAAACCAGGAAAGCGCCGCAATCATTGCGGCGTTCGCGATCAGGACCCTCAACATTAACAATCCCCAGCCCGCCGTATGCGTAAGAGTGCCTTCCCGACGTAATCCCCGATAAAGTAACCACGCGTTGGCGATCGCGGCGATGGAAGTTGCCAGTGCCAGTCCGGCATGGCTCGCAGCGTAGCCGACTGTTGTCAGATACCATGCCAGAAGAACGCTCAGAACGAAATTGATTGCAAGCGCGATGAGGCCATGTATAACCGGCGTCTTGGTGTTCTCCCGGGCGAAATAAGCGGGCGCCAGAATTTTCACAAATGAGAAGCCCACCAGCCCCAGCGCAAACGCCTGCAAACTGATGGCTGTCATTTCCACATCCAGCCTGGAAAAAATACCACCGTAAAACAGGGTCACCAGCAGTGGCGATGCCAGGAGGACCAAGCCTATGGCAGCGGGAATCGCGATCAGAACGACAAGCTTCATGGACCAGTCAATGGTCCTTGCAAATTCCTCCATCGAGTGGCTGGCCGCCTGCCTGGAGAGGGTCGGCAACATGACCGTGGCCAATGCGATGCCGAAAAGGCCGAGAGGGAATTCCATCAATCGATCCGAAAAATACAAATAGCTGATTTTGCCGACGCCAAGCAGCGACGCAATGATTCCGCCAACCAGCACATTAATCTGCGCCACGGAAGATCCGAAAATAGCCGGCAGCATCAACCTTCCTACACGGCGTACACCAGCATGCCCTGGCCGCCATCTGGGACGTGGGACAGCGTGTATTTTTGCGAGGAAGGGGATCTGGAAAAGAAGTTGAGCGATACCAGCCAGAAATACACCGTAGGCCAGCGCCATTCCCGGCTCGTCCAGTAATGGTGCCAGCCAAAGGGCACAGGCAATCAATACCACGTTCAATATCACTGGCGTAAAGGCCGGCGCCGCAAATTTTCCGTAGGTATTCAGGATCCCTGCCGCAAAGGCGGTAAGCGAAACGAAAAGCATGTATGGAAAGGTGAAGCGGAGCATTGCCGTTGCCAGATCGAACCTGCCGTCCTCACCCACAAAACCCGGCGCTACCATCAAGACCAGCAATGGCGCGGCAATGACGCCGACCAGTGTGACCAGAAACAACATAAGGCCTAATGTGCCGGCGACGGCGTCGACAAATTCGCGGACCTCCCCATGCTCGCGATTCTCCTTGTAACGCGCCATGACCGGAACAAAGCCCTGCGAAAAAGCGCCCTCGGCAAAGAATCGCCGCAGCATATTCGGGATACGGTTAGCCACGATGAAAGCATCCATGACGATCGTGGCGCCGAAGAACCTGGCGAAAACGATGTCGCGAACCAACCCCAGGATGCGGGACAGGAGCGTCATTGTGCTCACGACAGAGGTGGACTTCAGCAAATAGAGGCCCGAGAGGCGACGTTGACGCCTGGGGCTTGAGTCTGGGGCATCGTTGCCGGAGGATAGATCCGGGGGCATATGGGCTGCGATTCCGGCTTTCGAGGACCCGTAGTCTAGCCCGAAATGCGACCAAATATCAGCGCTTTAGACGCCAGTCGGCCAGGTCATTGACAATTAACCGCAGGCCGCGAATAATACGCGGCTGTTTGGCTGCGGATCGCCCCACAAGATCCCGGCCGCACCCTTGAACGATGGTAAATCCAGGAACTCTTGCATTGGCGAACATCAAATCAGCCCAGAAACGTGCCCGGCAGGCCGACAAAACCCGGCTCCATAACATGGGCTTGCGCTCGAAAATGCGTACGCACATCAAGGCCGTCATTGCTGCGGTCGAGAAGGGAGATAAGGACGCTGCCGTTGCCGCCTACAAGGCTGCTGTGCCCGTGATCGACAGCATGATCAACAAGGGAATCGTCAACAAGAACAAGGCAGCTCGCCACAAGAGCCGCCTGAACAAGATGGTGAAAGCACTCGCTGCCTGAGCCCCTGGGGCGCCGCCATGGATGCCCCCGATTGCACCCGATTGCAAATAATTATCGCGTTACCAGCAGTTCGTGCCAGAGCCGCTCTGTCCCTTGTCGCCGGCATGCGTCAGCGTCAGGCTGCCGCAAGTTGTGTCTTTCTCCGCCTGGTTTTCTTGCGGTTCAGCCGTAACGGTGAAGCTGGTTGCGCTCGTGTTGGACAGCGCGATGCTATAGATGCGCTCGGCGTCGTCATCGGCCACCACGGCGCCCTGATCGTTCATCATGAAAGGATTGCTCGTAAAGCCAAGGCTTTCCAGTGACGCCGCATACCCTTTGTTGTCCATAAAAAACTGCTGCTGACGATCGGCCACCTGCAGCAACATCGCCGCACCGGTAGTGCGCTTCGCCCTGACGACATACTGCGTATACAAGGGATAGGACGCCGAAGCGATGATCGCAATGATCACCAGCACTATCATCAATTCGATTAGCGTGACGCCAGCCTGCCGTTTGTGTTGCCAGAAATTTTTCACATTGTTATCTCTACAGGTCCGAATCTTCCTGGAGGAACCAGTAGGTCCTCCAGCGCGTCGCTACATCGACAGTGTCGATTTGCAGGTCCGGCCGCAAAATCTTGTTCGGCGGGATCGAAACGACTTCGGCGGGTATGCCTGCCGAAATTAATTCAGTACTGCGATCATTCTTCGTCGTCGCTGCATCGCCGTCCCCCGAGTCGCCATCAGAATCTGTATCGTCAGACGTATCATAGTTAATGACCGATACGGCAGTCTGCAGGGACACGGCATACAGTCGCCCGGCTCCTTCCGAAGGCGCACAGACTGACGAGGAGCTGGCGCCCTGCGGCAAGTAAGAGGTAAAGAACACGGACCCGGACATCGTCAGCGGTGTCGCAAGAATTTTCTCACCCGTCGACTCCATTTGCAGACGCCAGCCTGCATGTAAATTTAGATTACAGTTGCTGCCTTCCTGGAGACAGTTGTCCGTGACGTCTGCAAAATCTGCGTGCTCATATCCAGTGTTCGTCCCGGCACCCGCGGCTGTGCCGCGATCCTTGATCATGTAAAAGAAATTGCCGGCGGTGCCTCCCAAGTCGAGCGGATCGGCCCGGTCACCGGAACCCAGCAGCACGGCGTCAAAAAGTCCGTCATCGTCTTTAGTCTGCACCAGGTCCGGTCTGTGGAAGAACCGCCGGTCAGACCACTTTCCAGAGGATCCGCCAGCGTGCCTGCCGACGGAAGCCAGCAGCGTCAATTTCCATTCCGCCGTATTCGTGCCGGCGAGGTCAGCGCGCCATATATTGCCACCGGTGTCGCCGACAACCATGCGGTCTATCAACCCGTCACCGTTGGTGTCGGCTACGGTCAGTGCCGACGGGATACTATCCACCAGGCCTGGGTGCTCATATACCGTGGCTGACGACCCGCCAGTGCCACCGCGGGCTTTCCAGATAAGATCGCCAGTCTCTGCATTGACGACATAGATTGCGTTGCCTTCCGAATCGTCGGTGCCAACGCCACTCCGATCGTCCTTGTTCGTATCATAGCCGCCGGCAAACATGAGCACCGCAACCGGGCCGCTGCCAGTGTCGACCATGCCGACGCGTGGATTAGAGAATGTGTATCCAAGTTCAGAAAAATCACCGGACTTGTCGATCGTCCACATCAATTTCGGGTATTCCGGGTTGGATATGTCGAGCGCGTAATAGCTTTTGCCGCCACGACGAAGCCCGACAAACAGCCAGACTTTGTCGCCGGCCCCGATAGTTCCGTCGAAATCGACATCCTGGATGTAGGCGACAGGGGCGCCATCAAAAGTATATGGATGCTTGGCGCCGGTCGCGTTGTTACGCAGGATTTTCTGTGCCGGCATCGAGGTGCGCGGCATGAAGGCCCAGACTTCCTCGCCACTCTCGCCGCCACCAGTACTGGTGTTGCGGATCATGCGCAACATGCCGTCGTTGGACGCTACCGCAAGATAGATCGCCGGATTGCTTCCGCTGTAGCCGCCGCGCGCGCCATAATTCAGCGGCAGCGGGCGCGAGTGCAACGAGTCGCCGAAAATCCATTTCCGCGCTTCATTGTCAGAGCCGTCGCCATCCAGGTCGTCGATATCCAGACCGCGTGCATAGGTAAGCAGCTCTATCGCTTCATCCAAAGTAGCAGCACCAAGGTCGCTCTGTAGCGCGCTTGCCGTCGTCATATCGACATTCAGGTTGGCCAGCGCGCTGGGAGTTGAATCGTAATAAATCGTTCGGCCACCGAGTCCGTTCGCCAGTTGTGGACTTCCCGTGAGAAAGCCCGGAATTTTCTGTCCGGCACCGCCACGCGCGACAGTGCGGCCATCACGACCGGTCACTTCACCTGCCAGGAGGTCGGGTACTGGTAACTGGCTCGGCGATGTCCAGTGTGTCAAAGCATCGAAACGAATCCGGCCGTCACCTGCGATCGCTCCCTGCCCCAACGCATCCAGCAATACGGCATCAGAGCTTGAGCTGTTTGCGCCGACGAACTTGAGCTTCTTGAGGTTGCCCACCCAGTAGGGCCGCGCATCCTCGTTGATCTGGAAAAGCGCAATATACAGGTTGTCGGTGACCTCGGCGCGATTGAATACATTGACCGGAACGGATGCCGCCACGAACGTCGTACTAACACTGAGGATCTGCTTGAAGAGCTCCTGCAGTGTGGCTACCAGTTCATCCGGGTTTTCACTCAATTCGAGAGGCGCACCGGTACCACCGGCTTTGGCATAGCCGATGGTCGTCGTATTGATGTGCTTGGGATCGATAAGAAAATATGAAGTTACGTTTTGCTGATCAGCAAGATTCGGCACGGTGTCGTAAGTCCCGTTAGCGAGATCGGCGTCATACAGGTACTGAATGACGTCTGGAAACTGTTCCTGCGATGAACCAAAGCCGCCATTCAACACACCCGCTTCAATTGCGTCGTCGGAATCGTCTTCCTGGTTTGCCACCTGGAACATGGGGTTGACGGTGAAAATTTTCGAGCAGACTCCGGCCGTCTGCAGCGGCGAGTGATATTTGGGCTTGCTTGCGGGAGTTGCCTCAATCGACCGGTCCCAGGAAACGCCCGGATTGTCGAAATCGAGATTCTTGTTATTGTTTGTCCCGTAATCCGTCCAGCCGTTATGAGCGTTATAGATACCCTGGCCGGTCAGGTAACGGAAGAATTCAAAAAACAACTCCTTGCCTTGATAGGAATGACTGGTGTTGCCTTCTGGTGTCGGCATCGCCTCCAGAATAGCGTGAAATCTCGCTTTCGCACCGTTCGTGTCGCCGACTTCAAAGTCCTGGAAGCCCATGGCAATATAGCCGCCATTGCTGCAACCCGTACGGCCGAATCCTTCGCAATTATTGCGATTATCATGATTTAGCATCAAACCAACTTTGATGTCTTCCAGGGGATCCATGACCTTGCGCAATGCACCGCGCAGGACATCGAAAAAAGTATAGGGCCCTGTTGCACGCATGTAGCCTTCGGCAATCAAGGTGTCGCACACGCCGCCGTTACAGGCCGTCGCACCAAGGTTTGGCCGATAATCGAGTGAGAACATGACCATCGGCTCACTATTCGGCGGCAGGCCAGCGCCACTATTCATGTAGACGTCGATATCGTCCGCATACGCGCTGCCGCAGGTCACGGTTGCCGCCGCAATAGCGAGTGTCAACAGTAGCTTGGTTTTCATGATGTCCATATCCGATATCCTGAAATTTGTTTCGGCACCGCTAGAACTTCGGCACCAGGACAAGTACGCCTTCGGTAATCTGCTGTTTTCCGAGCGACTCGTCAGTTCGGTCGTACGTGGCAATGATCTCAAAGGATGCGCTCGTGAATTTATCGATGCTGGACTCGACGGAGCGAGGTGGCGGACGCATCAATGGCCCCCACCGCTGCACGCGAGCAAACGCGTGTCCGTGCGCGATCGCCGCAGCCAGTGTTGCGTTTGATATCGGCAGATCATATCGATTGCAGCCGTCCAGGCCAGCCGTACAAATCGTGTAACCCTCTCCGCCAACTACGGGTGTTGAAGCAGGGTTCGAAAAAATGGCGTCCGCAAGTGCCTGTGCACCCTGATCCGCCGTGATACGGGATTCCTCGTTCTGCGCCATGAAGAGGCCGATATAGCTGGCCTGCATTGAAGACACCGTCAGCAATGAGATCGCGACAAGGAACACAAGCGTGATAACCAGAATCGCGCCATTCTGCCGGGTCAGTAAATTCAGTCGTGGTTGCATCATGTCAATATCCCATGGCATTCAAGCTGCGAATGTTCTGGATAGTTACCGTCGTTGAAAATACGCGGCGATGAAAACCGTCGCCTGGGGCGAACGGGGCAGCATTGCTGAGGCTATAAGTCTTGTCGTTGTCATAGCGAATATCGTTTTCGAGCGTCCTGGCAAGAATGAAAATCCGCGCAGAAACGACCGACTGCATCTGTCCGATCGTGGGGTTTGGCAGATAAACGTTGGCGTTCCCGTCTTCGGTGGTGTCGATCCCGTATTCCACCTGCAGATTCTCGATACCGGTGGCAAGGCATTCAGTCGCCATTTCGGGTGTTGCACCGGTCAGCACCTTCTTGCACAGCGTGGGAATCTCGTCGCCTGCCACTTCAGCATAATTTCGAATGAAGAAAATGCTCGGTCGGTACTCCCAGTCAGCGCGTGGTAGCGGTATTACGATCGCAGGTGCAGCCGTCATCGGTTGCTGGAAGAGTAAGCCGACCGTGCCATTGCTTCTCAGGTACACGTGGCCATTGCTCGGGGCACCGGCTCGAACCCCCGCAACCCGCTTGATCGAGACAATGTCGGAGCCGTCCTGAAATTCACCGGCGCTGATGCAGGAAAAATTCGCCGCCGCGTCGCCCGCTGACGCATTGTCTACAGCCACAACAGAAAGAAACAAACCCGTGCCCGGCGCCACCGTTTGGTACATCCAGTCGTCAATCCCGACCGGACCACAATCTGTCGACAGGGTCAGGCTGTCGTCCAGCGTTACCGAGCCCGGAATCAGCAGGTCGGCGTAATGACCTGCCATGCTGAGTTCGAAGGCGATCTCCCGCAATGCGTGGCGGGCATCATCCTGCATTCTGAGTATGTTCGCGTCCTGTTTGAAGCTGCGGCTGCTTGTCGTAAATACGGTAATGACGGCGATACTGAGCATCAACGCCAGCGTCATTGAAATCATCAGCTCGACAAGGCTCAGGCCCTGCTGCCGATACTTATTAATAGGAGTCGTAGAATTCATCATGGCGTTCAGATATTCGGGTCAATGAAAGTGTCGACCCGCAGAACGCGCCGGTAAGCGTCGCCGTCGCCGTATTGTCCCGTGCCCGCCCCGCAGGGATCGATATCCGAGTTTTCCAGTGAGACGGAGCCCCGCCAGGCAATCGCCACCGCGTACGTGCCGGCACCGCCGCCAGCGGGTCCGTCAATGCACAGCGTTGGTGTAAGGATGCCGCCGGTTGCTCCTTCGGTGCCGACTTCCTGCTCTCCATCGAGTACCTGTTCCCAAAACCACAGGTCGTGAGTCGCTTTCTGCCCCGCGGTACAGGGTGATGCTGCGTTGTTACAGTCAGAGACCGGTAGCGAGCTGAACTGGCCGCCACCCAGGTCCGGGGCCGCAAGGTAGGTCGCAATACCGTTCCCATTCGTGCGCATTTCTTCCAGCAAACCGTAAGCGATGTGCGACGCAGTTGTGCGCTGCAAGCTTTCGTGATTCGATTTCTTGGCCACCATCTGCAGCCCGGCGATCGACAGTAAACCGATGGAAAATATCACCATCGAGACGAGTAACTCGATGAGCGAGAATGCATGCTGTCTGTTGCGGCGTTTCATAATGAGACCAGGACCTAGGAAGGACAGCTCAGTGAGATGCCATAGGAGTCGTTATCGACGGCTCGCGGCCGGCCGGCCAGATCAAGTATGATTGCCTTGGCATGATCGGAGCCACGCCTGTCACAAAGGGTAAATTGACCCGTATTCTGGTTGACTGCATTTTTCATTAGGCGACCATTCGGTCGATACATGAAAAAGCTTGGATACTGGGCCGAGGAAATCGTGATACCGTCGACGCCACCTCCGACTCGGAGGACTGTTTCGCCGTCATCGACAGTCTGATCGCTGTCCCGATCGACAAATGCGATCCAGCCTTTGTCCCATGCCACTGACTCACAGGTATCGCCATTGCTGCTGGCGCACACCGTGACTCGCGTATTGGTTGTGATCGCTGTATTCCTGGCCAGGTGCATGGTTGAGATCAGTTCGTTGGTGGTTCCGGACTGGCGGGAATTCATCTGGAAAGACTGCATGCTGGGCACGGCCATGGATACCAGCACACTCGCCACACCGAGTGTGGTCAGCAATTCAATGAGCGTATATCCCTTTTGCCTCATCATTGGCTTGTCCTGAAGGTCCTTTCGTTTGCTGATCCCGGCTCCGTCCAGTGACCAGCGACCACTCGATTTGTCACCGGTAGTGGTTGAAAGCCATTATCCGCGTACGCGATCGACAACGGAGTGAGACGTGTCTCACACTTATTAATGTGACCTGGACTTCCTGATGAGCGGCATTATCGAGCCGACAAGCGGTATTTTTGGCACGTTCTTATGTCAATGGGAAAAAATTACCGATTGCCGAAAAGGTGTTTTGCGCAAGGGCTGGGCACCATAGTTCGTCGGTCGCGAGGGACAGATTTTGTCAAATGGAAGGGATTTTGCGGCGCACTGATCGCGTCGTTGCATGACTCATGGATGAATTTTTCAACATAATGCCAGGGGGTCATCCAATGCATCGAGATATTGCATCACTGCCTGACCCAGCTCTGGTATTCCCTTGCCGGTGACGGCGCTGATTTCGTGCACCGGTCCATCCCAGCCCAGCTCTCCCAGCAACTGTTCTTTTACTGCGGCGAGCTGATCGCCGGTCAGCAGGTCGATCTTGTTCAGCACCAGCCAGCGCGGCTTGTCCGAAAGGTCTGTCGAGAATTTCCCAAGCTCACCCTGGATGGCTCGAAAATCGCTGGCCGGGCTGGCGTCTTCGCCGATTGGCGCGATATCGACCAGGTGCAGTAGCAGCCTGGTTCGCTGCAGGTGCTTCAGGAACTGAATACCCAGTCCCGCGCCCTCTGCTGCGCCCTCGATCAGGCCTGGCACATCGGCCATCACGAAACTCTGCAATGGTCCGACAGATACGACACCGAGATTGGGATGCAGCGTCGTGAAAGGATAGTCGGCAATTTTCGGCCTGGCGGCAGACATCGCTCTGATAAGCGTCGACTTGCCGGCATTCGGCAATCCAACCAGACCAACGTCCGCCAGCAGCTTCAGTTCGAGTGCCAGGTGCCGCAATTCCCCCGGTGCCCCTCGGGTTGTCTTGCGCGGCGCCCGATTGGTGCTGCTTTTGAAGCGTGCATTGCCGAGCCCGGCCCGTCCGCCCGCAACGACTTTAAGTCGCTCGCCGTCCTCAGTCAGGTCACCAATCAATTCACCGGTATCGATGTCGTGGATTACAGTGCCACACGGCACCCTGACCTCGAGATCTTCACCGGAGCGGCCCGTCTTGTTCCTGCCAGCACCACCCCGACCGCTGGCGGCACTGAATTTCCGGGCAACGCGGAAATCGACCAGCGTATTAATTGACGAGTCAGCAACCAGGAAGCCGCTGCCACCATGACCGCCGTCACCGCCGTCCGGCCCGCCCCTCTCAATGAATTTTTCACGGCGAAAACTTAAGGCTCCGTTTCCGCCATTGCCCGCTTGCACCCGAATTGTCGCTTCGTCAACGAATTTCATTGGCTTATTCTACGAAAAACCCCGCACACGGCGGGGTTCTTGTTTTTATCCGTAGGAGCCCGCCCCCAATCCGCCCGCATTAACATACATCACGCCAACAAACGGTGCGGATTGATCTTTAGCGCATTGACATTGAGACCTGATATCGCTCGCTCATCGCTTTCGCACATCCATGTGCTCCGCGATATACGGACATCCATGTCCAAAAGGGCGAGCTCCTACAGGCGAGCTCCCGCACAATTCAAGACTCAGCTCGGCACGACGTTCACAAACTGCCGATTCTTCGGTCCTCTCTTCTGGAACTTCACGTGACCGTCGCTCTTCGCATACAATGTGTGATCCCGGCCGATACCAACGTTGACGCCTGCATGAAATCTCGTGCCGCGCTGACGCACAAGAATATTGCCCGCAACAACGGACTCGCCGCCAAAAATCTTGACGCCCAGGCGTTTTGATTCGGAGTCGCGCCCGTTCTTACTGCTACCACCTGCTTTTTTATGTGCCACTTTAGTTTACCTGTCGTTCGAGCTGCCCGAGTATCTTAGCGGACATCATTAATAAAATGCCAAATCTTATTTGGTTTTCTTAGCTGCTTTCTTAGCGGCCGGTTTCTTCGCTGTTGTTTTCTTCGTCGAAGTCTTCTTCGCTGCTGCCTTTTTCGTGACCGGTTTCCTGGCCGCCGGTTTTTTCGCAGACGCCTTAGTTACAGCCGACTTTTTCGGCGCGTCCTCTTTCGGCGGCGCCGCTGCTGTACCCGCCCCGCTGATGCCGGTGATCTCGACCTCAGTGAAAAACTGCCGGTGTGTGTGCTGGCGAAGATAGTTCTTGCGTCGCTTGAATTTAACGACGCTGACCTTCTTGCTCTTGCCCTGTCTCAGGACTTTTGCGCTGACACTGCTGCCAGCGAGCAAGGGGCTGCCAACCTTGATATCGCTGCCCTCGCCCACGAGCAGGACCTCGTCAAACCTGACGCTTGCTCCTTCGTCGGCATCGAGCTTTTCAAGCTTCAATACCTCGCCTTTGCTCGCCCGGTACTGCTTGCCACCTGAGCGAAAAACCGCGTACATCGTAGTTTGCTCCAAAACGCAAGCTGCAACCTATGCTACTTGCTGATATATAAGAGATTTTGAGGGGCAGGCCGACCGGAACACACTCACTTACGGGCCTGCCGCCACAACGGAGCCGGAATTTTATAGATTCAGGCAGCCCGGGTCAACGTCCCGTTGATAAAAATTTCACTTTATTTCAATAGCTTGCAATTGGCCGGAACGGGACCTGTGCGCGCTTCGCAGGTCGCCTCTATGCGCCATTTCAGGCATGATCACTCGCCTGATGCAACTTGCCGAAAACACAGCAGTTTCCCTGACCTTCGATGAAGTGAGAGCGCTGGCGGACACCGATATGCGAGCCGTCGATGACCTCATTTATCAGAGCCTGCAAAGCGACGTTGCCCTCGTGTCGCAGGTTTCCCAGTACATCGTCACCAGCGGCGGCAAGCGCTTGCGACCCCTGCTGGTGCTACTCGCGGCGCGCGCCCTGGGCTATACCGGCGATCAACAGATTCACGCGGCCGCAATCATTGAATTCATCCACACAGCGACACTGCTGCACGACGATGTCGTCGATTCGTCTGCCAGGCGCCGCGGCAAAGATACCGCCAATACCGTGTTCGGCAACCAGGCCAGCGTGCTGGTCGGCGACTTCCTGTATTCCCGTGCCTTCCAGATGATGGTGGATATCGGTCGTATGCGCGTCATGCAAATCCTGGCGGATGCGACCAATATGATCGCTGCCGGCGAGGTCATGCAATTGATGAACATGCATGACCCGGATGTCAGCGAGGCCAGCTATCGCAAGGTGATTTATCGCAAGACCGCGCGACTTTTTGAAGCTGGCGCCCAGATCTCGGCAGTGCTCGCCAACAAAGGCCCGAGCGACGAATCCGCCATGGTCTGCTATGGCCAGAACCTGGGCACGGCATTCCAGCTGATCGACGATGCGCTGGACTACGACGCCACACCGGAGGAACTCGGCAAGAATCTCGGCGACGATCTGGCAGAGGGGAAGCCGACTTTGCCTCTCATCTATGCGATGGAGCATTGCTCCGACAGCGAGAAAAAGATGATCCGCGCCGCTATTGAGGCCGGTGGACTCGACAAGATGGACGAGATTCACGACGTCATTGAATCCACCGGGGCACTGAAGTACACAGTGGCGCGCGCTCAAGAGGCAGCCGATGTGGCCATCAACGCCCTGTCCGGCATTCCCGACTCAGAATACAAACAGGCAATGATCTGCATCGCCGAATTCGCCGTCAGACGGCGATCCTGAGCAATCGCAGAGTCCCGGGCACGACTCGAGCATGGCGATGAACCGGCGGACATTTCTTGCAACGGGCCTCGGTCTGGCCGCCGCGCTGACGACTGCTCGCTCGCAAAAGGCGCATGCAAGGCGACGAGCATCCAGCGATACGTCCGGGAACTTCGAGATTGCCATCATTGGCGCCGGGCTCTTCGGCTCGGCAGCGGCGCGGCATCTCTCGAGGCTAAGCGATGGCGTGGCGCTGATCGGCCCCGCGGAGCCACGACAAAAAAGTACACATCAAGGCGTTTTTGGCAGCCACTACGATGTCAGTCGTCTCGTCCGTGGCATTGATCCCGACCTCACGTGGGCCACACTTGCAAAGCATTCAATCGACCGTTATCGCAGCATTGAAGGCTCAAGCGGCATCGGTTTTTATCACGACATCGGCTACATGATGGTAACACCGGGCGGGCTGGGCACGGACTGGTTCGACCTGCCTGCAATGCGTGAAGTGGCTGCAGAACTTGACGTTGATATCGAAGATGTCGACGACGCATCACTGGAGCAGCGCTTCCCTTATCTACGCTTCACGCCAGGATCAAGCGCTGTCATTCAAAGAAAAAACGCCGGCTATATCAACCCACGGCGGCTGCTTGAAGCGCAACAAAAACTCAGCATCGCGCAGGGGACGACGCTTCTACGAGAAGTGGTAGTACAAATTCGCAAGAGCGGTGGGCAGATAGAACTCGACTTGCGATCGGGACAGAAAGTGCGTGCCAACCGGGTACTCGTGGCAACCGGGGCTTATACCAACGCGACGATGTTGCTACCGCACAAGTTAGACACCAAAATTCGGGCCGCCATGATCATGGAGTCGGAAGTTGCCCCCGAGACCAATGCCAGCTATCCAACCACCCTGTATGCCAAGACCGACGGCGAGGAGGATTTCTGGGGGCTGTTGATGCCTCCGATCACCTATCCCGACGGCCGGTCCTACATCAAAACGATGGACGGCTTCTACGGCCCTGCACCTCTGGAGGGATATGCGGCGCTTGGCGCCTGGAATCGCAGCAACGGACACGAGGATCATCATCGCATTTTGCAGCGGGCTTTGCGTGAGGTTTTCCCGTCGCTCGAGGTTTTATCCACGCATTTCAAACCATGCCTTATCACGGACACGGCATCTCACTATCCGTATATCGATATGCTTGATGATCGCATCGGCATCGTCGTTGGCGGCAATGGCAAAGCGGCTAAATCGTCGGATGAGATCGGGCGACTGGCCGCCGGGATGATACGCACACAGAGCTGGCCATCATCGTTGCCACAGTCCGTGTTTGCCGCGCACTTTGACTAAGAGATCATTTACCTGGACAACATTGCATCTGGCACGAAGTCATATGTCTGTCTACAAATACACGCCGTTCGGGGCCGTGCTCAGCCTGGCATCAACTCTTACTTAGTTCGTTTTCTTCGACTTTGCTAAAGCACGAAACTGCTCGAATTCATCAATCGATTCGCCTTCATTAGCAAACCAGTTTCCGAGCGCCTCCCAGTCAATAGATTGATGTGCTGAAACGAGAATTGCTTGCTCCCGAGACTGTGCATCGCTCCAATGAATCGCGGCGGCAAGCCGGTCCATAACAGATTGCGTTGGCGTGATTATCCGCAATCGCCCAACGTTCAGATCGATGGTCGCACAATCCTTGTGATCAACATGAAGATTCCCAAACGAAATAGGCGTAGGTGGAAACTCTACAAACCATTCAATAAGAGGATGCTCAAACTGCGACATTCGCGGGACGCCCATATGAACAAACCCAAGTGGCGCTAAAACCGGCGCCAAGTCGTCAACCGTCGCCGCAGTTACAAAGTCGAGATCCTTGGATTGATATTCGTTGTCGGTGTAAATGGATACAACCGCGCCACCCGATAACGTTGCTGCAATTCCGGCCTTTTGCAGTGCATCGGAGACAATCGCTGCTACCTCCATCAGCGTAGTACGCTTACTTATCTTTGCCATTTACAGGGGCTTCCCTTTGCGTCGTGGTCGACGCCTTTGTCGAAAATACCTAATCAGTCTTTCCCTGGGAATCCCATAATTCAGTGTGTTTTGTAACAATTGTCTTAGCCCATCGAGCGCCGGATCTCGCGGATTCCAAGTGTACATGCGACTGGTGCCAACCATCCGGCTCACGAGAATTCCGACTTCCTCGAATTTGGCGAGTTGTTTTTGCACTTCACTCAACGGCATTTCAAATGTGTTGGCTATCTGGCTCGCGTACCCCTCGCTATAGTTCTCGATGAACAGGAGCACCCTTGTAGCTGCTCTGCCGCCGAATAGAGTCTCCAATGTTGCTTCTGTCGCCATGCGAGAATCTTCCACCTATAACGTAGTATTAATATACCTAGTTTATAGCTTACTTCCACCTATTTGTTAGGTGATATCTCCGATATTTCAGGTGATGCGGTCGGTGCGAATGTACAGAAATATTTCAATAGCCCACAGAGCGCCGTTGTTCTGGCCCGTAATTCGTGTCTGTATGAATGATTGCGCGCGGTCCCGGCCAGCTCAGCCTGGTAGAGCACGATATTCGGGAGGTGGGGGGCTCTGCCAGTTTGGCGCCCGTTACTCCGATCAATTTTTCCACAGCCGCGGAAAAGTACGTTATTCCACCCGCTGATCGCTTCCGAAATTCGCCTCGATCCTCCACCTTATCCTTGACCGCTCGGACCTCGACAAGTCCGTCTTTTTCAGGCGTTGCTTCAACGTACTGCGATCGATCATCTTGTGCCGTGCCAGTTCCCTTGTGAATTCCAGATCTTTCGGACGACCCGCCACGTATTTGGATATCGCCAGGTCGTGAACCTCCAGGCAGAGCCCGGTCACACCATTGGTGTTTTCGTTCCTGATGCTGACCAGTCGCTCCTGCCAGTCCTCCGGCAACACGGCCGTATTCGGACCGACACCTTGCGCGTAATACCCAAACTCAGCGTGAAAGAAAGAACCTTCTCCGATGGAGCCGTCAACTAATGCGGAAAAGTGTGGTTTGTTTTTCGGATAAATATCCGTTTCCATCGATGCCAGAAGACTTGCAGGCGCCTCCGGAAACTGGCCAAGAACGGACTGGCTGCCAATTACGATGATTTCATCATCGTCGGCAATCGCACCGCTCGCCCGAATCACATGCTCAAGCTCCGAACGCTTCATATATTCGTCTTCGCTCCACGGTACTCAGAACACCTGCAAATGGCGAGGAACTCCGCAGGCGAGTAGCCTCTTCGCTGGTGTTGGTTATGAATCCAGCAATCTCCATCCAGGGCCGGTCGAGAATTTCCTGCCACTCTGCAAGGTATGGCGGATTATCACCAGCAGACTTTTGCCTCCAACGGGCAAGATTCTGTTTTGCTACGGTGAGCAACTCCGGATTCCGGGAAATCTTCTGAGCAATTTTGCAGTGCATGGCCAGGCTTCGGGCGTCAAGAAGTCGATGGTCCGAGTACCTCGATATCCCATCTTCTCTTGCCGGCACCCACCGACTCTCACTTTTGAATCCCGCAGCACGCTTGCGTTTGCGATATGCACGCATCCGCTCAGCGGCGGTCATCGGATTCGCCGTCTTAGGCCTGCCCCGTTTGGCAACTGGCTTGTTCATGGAAATTATCGTAACGCGTTACGATAAATATGGCAAGTTCGTGCTGCCGCTTCTCGCCAACCGCATACCTACTGTGTATGATTGCGCGCGGTTCGGGGTGTAGCTCAGCCTGGTAGAGCACTGTCTTCGGGAGGCAGGGGCCGGAAGTTCGAATCTTCTCACCCCGACCAGTTTTATCTAATAAATACAGTTTGTTACTTTATTAGCTAAACCGTCGCCTTCTCAATTTCCATTCGCGGGACGCGCTGGGGACACAAATAGTGTTCATGCCAGTGGTCGTGCTTTTTTTGTGCCTGCTGGCTTCACTAAAGGGGAATGAAAATGAGTAAGAAATTCAAGATTCCACCGTCGCTGATGGGCCGCGAACGGCTTGAGGACGAACAATACATGGAGGTCTACGACGCAGCCCGTAAGCACGGAAAGCTCCTGGACAAGGCACACGACCAACTGATGGTGGCGTGGGACACTGCCATGGTACTTCGTGGCTATCTGAACGAAACTCACATCGCCGAATGCATGCGAGCGGCTACCTTGGTCGAGCAAATGGAGAAGCTTATCGAAAAGGCGTATGCCCTTGTGGATCAGCACGGAACACAACACACAAATCTGTTCATCGCCTACTTCGATCTCAAGGGAGGTGCGTTATGAGCAATCATGCCGAGACAATCCATTACAAGATCGTGTCTACTCCGGCATCTGTTCAGGACGTTGAGGATATGTCGCAGTACATTCATGAAGCCTATTCGGTGGCAGAGCTTCTAAGTAAGTTTGATGAATCGCAGGATTTCGATCCTTATGCGCTCACCGAAATCGGTAAGACAATCGTCAGACTGTTGTCGCAACCAATGGAGGCA
>SMVB01055837.1_pt1 | contig 18993 bp, 17 predicted proteins | sample 2456461 | NCBI WGS metagenome assembly SMVB01 (sample SAMN11095934, study PRJNA526329) | marine sediment metagenome | biome: Marine sediment; feature: Surficial sediment; material: Deep marine sediment; isolation source: Hadal surficial sediment | place: Pacific Ocean | collected 2014-05 | depth...
CATCGCGGAAAGCTTGTGAAGGCGGCGGATGCTCCACCAAATCCCTGAACCGTCGCTGCCATTCACGCTGATAATCAATCCATTCCTCACTGGAGTCCCCCATTTGTGCCAGTGCATCCGTTATCAGCAATTGTTGCTCATCACTCAGCCGGCCGGTAAACCGCTGCACCATCTTTATTGCTGACTTATTACGATTTTCCCTGCGCTCCTCATCTGTAGGCCCCGAATAATCCTCATACATCTCCTGGTTTAGTTCTTCGAAGTTTTCAAATAACTCTGCAACCTGCTCATCACTAAGGCTCAGCAAAAACCATTCAGAAACAGGGATAATACCGAGCATAAACTCGTCCATGAGGCCCAGCATTTGCCGATAACCATCATCGAGCATCTGTGGTGTCACATAACCAGACTCAATGTCTCTGGCCATCGTATCCAGCACCAATGCAACCCGTGGCATCTGATCCAGCCGCACTAATTCAAGCTGGTCCGATAGTTGCCGTTTAAGTTCTTCTTTTTGCGGCTTGCTAAGGCTTACATAGCCACCCATTTTCCAGACTACCAAGGTGTCTATTTTGTTGTAAAGGAAACGGGTGCTGCAGGCGGTGATGCCAATCACCAGGAAAATGATTATTAGCTGCGGCCATCCAGACCGGATATATCTGGTTCTGCCAGCCGACCACACGTTGCCGGAATGCTGCAGTGTATGGTTAGCTATAGCCATAAGAATCAATGGTAAGGGTGTTTCAGAATAATTGTATGCTCACGGTCCGGACCTGTTGAGATAATATCAACAGGCACACCCAATACCATTTGTATCTGATCCAGATAGTTTCTGGCAGCCTCCGGCAATTGATTGTAGTCGGTCAGCCCGGCAGTACTTTCCATCCAGCCCGGATGTTCTTCATAAACAGGCTCGCAATCTTTATAGAGATCGACTCGTAGCGGCGGTGCATCCAGCAATTCGCCATTAAGACGATAACCCGTGCATATCTTTACTGTTTCGAGACCATCCATTACATCCAGCTTGGTCACACAAAGCCCGGTAATTCCGCTGTTCAGAACCGCGCGACGGGTTACAACAGCATCAAACCATCCACAACGGCGAGCCCTGCCCGTCGTTGCACCAAACTCAACACCCACTTTTGCAAGATACTCACCCATATCATCAAATAATTCGGTTGGGAACGGACCGAAGCCTACTCGTGTTGTATAGGCTTTTACGATACCAATAACACTATCAAATTGTGCCGGACCTATACCCGACCCCGTCGCAGCAGCACCCGCTGTCGTATTAGAAGATGTCACAAACGGATAGGTTCCGTGATCAATATCCAGCAGCGTACCCTGGGCCCCCTCGAACAGCAGGTTATCACCTGCACTCACCATCCTGCCCAGGCAACCCGCCGTATCAGCCACCATTGGCCGTATCCGTTCTGCCATGGTCAACCATTCCGCAATCACCGGTTCGGCCTCGACAACAGGCTGCTTGTAATAGTGTTTGAGCATAAAGTTGTGCAGCTCAAAACTTGCCTTAAGCCGCTCTGCGAATACTGCTTCATCGAACAGATCCGAGATACGCAATCCACGTCTGGCTACTTTATCTTCGTAGGCAGGACCGATACCACGACCGGTCGTACCAATCTTTGCAGTACCACGTGCGACTTCACGCGCATTATCGAGTGCTATATGTATAGGCAGAATCAACGGACAGGCAGCGCTGATCATTAAACGACTCTCTACATCCACCCCATTTGCTATCAGCCCGTCCATCTCTTCAAGCAATGACGGCAGATGGACCACGACACCATTAGCAATGATACAAGTCACCCCATCGCGCAATATGCCGGAAGGGATAAGGTGAAGTACGGTTTTTTTACCGCCGATAATGAGCGTATGACCTGCATTATGCCCGCCCTGAAAACGAACGACACCGTTCGCCTTTTCAGTCAGCAAATCGACAATTTTACCCTTGCCCTCATCACCCCACTGGGTGCCCACTACTATTACGTTCTTACCCACTACATATAGCCCAGATTTAATCCAGCTTAACTAATGATGAGCGTGAGTTACCCACGGATGACAACCAGCAATAGCACTCCGGCTATCATGCTGACAAGGCCAAACACACGCAATTGGCGGTCGCTCAATTGTGCAACCATTTCGATACTCTGCTTCCACCCCCGCGGGTTCGCGAAAGGCAACACGCCCTCAATGACCAGATAAAGGGCGAACGCAGCAAACAGATCAATCCAATCCATACCAGGAAGCGCTTAAATATTCACTGGCTTTGCTGCCAGTGCTATTTTTTTCCTTTCGGATCATTAAGATAGCGGAGAAAAGCGCTATCCGGCCCCAGCACAAGCAAATCACGCTCATTGCCCAGCGAATTTTTATACGCCTCGATGCTGCGAGAAAATGAATAGAACTCTGGATTCCGGTTATATGCTTTCGCATAAATTTCGGTCGCTGCAGCGTCTCCATCACCACGCAGTATTTCTGCATCGCGATAGGCTTCTGCCAGGAGCACTGTTCGTTCACGATCAGCCTCAGCACTGATTCTCTCGGCAAGTTCCGCACCTTCTGCCCGTAATTCTGAAGCTACGCGAGAACGTTCCTCACGCATGCGCCGGAAAACTGATTCACTAACAGAATCGGAAAACTCGATACGCTTAACGCGCACATCCACCACTTCAATGCCGAGTTGTAGGGCATTTGCACGTGCATTGGTTAACATATCTCCCATGATCTCCCGACGTTCTTCCGACACCACTTCCAGCACCGTACGTTTGGCAAATTCTGCCCGGATGCCGTCTTTAACGATTTCCAGTAAACGATTGGCCGCAGTGACGGCATCACCACCCGTTGCCCGGTAATAGACCCCTATATCCGTGATGCGCCATTTAACAAAGAAATCAACGAAGAGGTTTTTCTTATCCGCAGTCAGGAACTGCTCCTGAGGATTGTTTATTGTCATCAAACGCTTGGGATAATATTTGACATTATTGACATACGGAAGCTTGAAATGTATGCCTGGCTCATAGGCATCACCAACAATTTCACTGAAGCGGAACTTGATCGCCAGTTCACGCTCATTCACCGTAAAAACACTGCCGTAAAGCAACCCGAAGACTATAGCTGCAACAACAAGGTATGCACTACCTGAAGTTTTCATTAGCGTACCCCCCTTGAACGAGCATTATCCGGACTGGCACTTCTTTCCGACGGCAATTGACTGCGTGCAGTCGGAGCCGCGTTGTCACTCCCCTTTGGCACGCCCTTTCCCATCAACTTATCAAGCGGCAAATACAGCAGGTTGCCGCTACCCTTAGCATCGAGCAGGACCTTGTTCGAATTACCGTATACATATTCAATAGCATCTATATACATGCGCTCACGGGTCACCTCGGGCGCTTTTGCATATTCTTTCAGCAGTGCTGTAAATCGCGCCGCTTCACCCTCAGCATGCGCAATAACCTCTTCTTTATAAGCCTCTGCATCCTGAAGTCTACGGACCACATTACCCCGGGCGCGCGGCAGAATATCGTTGGCATAGGATTCAGCCTCAAACTTCAGCCGCTCTTTATCTTCGCGGGCCTTAATAGCATCCTGCACAGCCTGCTCAACCTGGCCGGGGAAGTTGACATCACGCAGGTTGACCTTGGTCACCTCAAGACCACCCCCATACTCATCCAGCGCGCTCTGAATAACATCCTCAGTTTCAAGCGCGATAGCCGCACGACCCTCGAGAAGCACATAGTCCATGGTGCTTTTGCCGATCACTTCACGAATAGCACTTTCACTGGCATCGCCCAGGGTCGATTCGGGGTCCACTACATCAAACAAATAAGCAATCGGATCTGTCTTTCGATACTGGACAACCATGTCAACAATCACGATGTTCTCATCGGCTGTTAGCATGCTGGTGGTTTGCGGGAATGGTTTGATCTCGGAAATATTAACCTTATCGACTACCTCTACAGGCCACGGCAGATGCCAGCGCAACCCTGGCATAGTTGTCTGTGTGTAGGCTCCGAAGCGCTGCACAACACCACGCTCGGCATCATCCACCTGGTACAGCCCGGTCAGCCCCCAACCCACCAATACCAGCACCAGTACACCACCAATTAACGGTGCAGCATTTTCGCCGCCACCATCACCGTGATTACCTTTCTTGCCCCCACCCAATAAAGCAGAAAGCTTTTTCTGCCAGTCCCGGATGATTTTGTCCAGATCGGGCGGGCCATCCTGCCCACGCGCCCGATCCCAGGGATTCTTGCCATTACCTGATTCATTCCAACTCATGGTCTGCTTATTCCTTCCTTATTCTTACTGCAGTTTAAAGTATTTACAGTATTCGTTTTACCAGCAGTATTTCTTCTAATAGGTCGTCGCCGTCGAAGCTGGTTGCTCCGGCGGTACACAAAATTGTAAACCTTCCCGGCGCTGCAACTGCTCAAAGTCACGACGATCGAGTTCTACATCCAGCTCCCAGCCGCGGTCTTCCGTGGTAGATTCATCCAGCACCTGACCCGAACTGTATAGTAACGCCCGCAGCTTCGCCTGCGAGAAATCGAGCTGCACTATACCCCGGACTTTGTCCTTAAAAAGGAATTCGGAGATAACACCAAGCAACAAATCTGCGCCATCACCGGTCTCAGCGGATAACCAGACACGCCTTGGCATGCCCGTATCTGCCCGGTCTATTCGCGACGGGACGCCCAGTATATCAGCCTTATTATATACATGAATGACCGGTAAGCCGTCAGCCCCGATAGCCTTCAGAACCGTATTAACCTGATCAATACGCTCAGCATGAGCAGGATCTGCGCAATCGACCACGTGCAATAACAAGCGGGCATCACGAGTTTCCTCGAGAGTCGATTTGAACGCTGCGAAAAGTTCGTGCGGTAACTCCCTAATAAACCCCACAGTATCAGCAAGAATAGCTGCACGCCCATCCGGGAGTTCGAGCTTGCGTAATGTCGGATCAAGCGTCGCAAACAACTGATCAACGACCGCCACATCTGCCTGGCACAAACGATTGAACAAAGTTGATTTGCCCACATTGGTATATCCCACGATCGATACTGTCGGAATTTCCTGCTTGTGGCGCTGCCGCCGCCCCTGTTGCCGGCGCTTTTCAACGCGCTCGAGGCGCTGGTTAAGACGTTTGATAGCCTGACCAATCATGCGGCGATCACTTTCCAGCTGGGTCTCGCCCGGTCCACGCAGCCCGATACCCCCCTTTTGTCGCTCAAGGTGCGTCCAGCCTCGAACCAGTCGGGTTGAAAGGTGCTGCAACTGAGCCAGTTCCACCTGTAACTTACCCTCGAAGGTGCGGGCTCGAAGCGCAAAAATATCCAGAATCAGGCCGGCCCTGTCGACTACCCGTCGCTCAAGCACAGCTTCCAGGTTTTTTTCCTGCCGGGGACTGAGTTCGTGATCAACAAGGACCAACTCGGCATCATGCTCTTTAACCAGCGCCTGTAACTCGTCGACCTTGCCCTTACCAACCAGATAACGCGGACTGGCCACGTCACGTCGCGCAGTAAGACTACCGACTATTTTAGCGCCCGCTGAAATAGCGAGCTCATGAAATTCGCGGCGATCTTCTTCGGTTACAGGGTGTCCGATACCAACAGACAGCAGGATGGCTCGTTCGCCTCGCTGCGGGCGCTCAAACAATCATGACCTCCACGGACCCATATCAGCCTGTGACTTATGTGCGGAATGAACCATCAGCTTCGCTACTGCGGTATCAGGCTTCCGCGTCCGCATCCTCATCTGAGGAAATCCGGACAGCACGGGATGGTACAACCGTTGAAATGGCATGCTTGTATACCATCTGACTAACACTATTATTCAGCAATACGACGAACTGATCAAACGAATCGATAGTGCCCTGCAACTTAATACCGTTCACCAGATAAATTGCCACCGGAACTTTTTCTTTACGCAAGGTATTAAGAAAAGGGTCCTGAAGGGTCTGCCCTTTCGCCATTATTGACTCCTAAGTCTCTTTCAGAATCTTGATTATTTTTATTGTAAATTTATTATAAGTTTTATATGCCGCTAATTAATGTGGCAACAGTGCAGATTCTAGCGACTTATGTCCGCTGATGCATCACTGGCGAACCAGGAATTCAGGATTCCGTCCATTTGCGTGCCCACATCATCAGCAAAACTGTCTATAACGTGTATATCTGGCCATGAACGCAACCAGGTCAGCTGCCTTTTGGCCAGCCGTCGTGTGGCGACGATGGCCTGTTCGACCGCGTCATCCAGCCCGGTTGCTCCGCTGATATGGGACCAGAGCTGGCGATAACCGACGGATCGCATGGCCGAAGTGCCTGCCGAGATACCCGGCAATTCACTGAGTGCCCTTACCTCGGCCAGCAAACCCTCTTCCATCATCTGCATGAAGCGCTCGGCGATACACCGATGCAGTCTGTCCCGGTCCGAGGGCAGTAACGCAATATTCAGATAGTCCGCCTGCAAGGGTGGCTGGGTAGCACGGTGCAATTCAGACATGGGCTCGCCCGCCAGCATGCAGACTTCCAGCGCACGCTGAATGCGCTGCGCATCCATCGGCTGCAGTCGCTCAGCCGTAACCGGATCAAGCTCACGCAACTCCGCATGCAGCGCCGGCCAGCCCTCCACAGCCGCCCGCTGGTCCAGGCGCGCCCGCAAGTCCGGATCCGCGGCAGGCATGGGCGCAAGCCCCCGTTGCAATGCCCGGAAATACAGCATCGTCCCGCCTACCAACAGCGGGATGCGCCCCGCCGCTGTAATTTCCTGCATGGCAGCCACTGCATCCTGACAAAAATCTCCCACCGAATAGCTTTCCCATGGCTCGCGGATATTGATCAGGCGATGTGGGTATGCATCAAGCACTTTGGGTGTGGGTTTCGCCGTGCCGATGTCCATTTCTCTGTAGACCTGGGCAGAGTCAACACTGATCAGTTCAAACGGATAACGCTTGGTCAGTTCGATTGCATGACTGGTTTTTCCCGATGCGGTAGGCCCCATGAGACATACGGCACGTATCGAAGCTGCATCAGACATACCGCAGCAGTCGCCGGCTTTTTTCTACATTCCTGCGCATAGGACTACCGGCCACGCTGAAACAGCCGGTCAAGATCCTGCATACTCAGTTGCGTCCAGGTTGGCCGGCCATGATTGCACTGGTCACTGCGCTCAGTACGTTCCATTTCCCGTAACAAGGCATTCATTTCATCCAAGCGCAGCGCCCGGTTTGCACGCACCGAACCGTGACAGGCCATCGTTGCCAACAGGTCAAGAAATGCATCCTCAATACGCTGACTGTCACCCGTTGCCTGCAGATCACTCAACACATCCCGGAACAGGGCTTCGATATCTGCATCCTGCAGCAGCACCGGAACCTCACGCACTGTCACGGTATCGGGGCCACCACGCTCAACCAGCAATCCCAGCCGCTCCAGTTTTACCTGGAAACGCTCCGCCAGATCGGCCTCGGCCTCAGCTACCCGGATCCGCAACGGGATCAGTAACGGCTGACGCTGCAGTCCGGATACTGGCGTCCCCTCAATATCGCCCGGATCTGCTGCACCCAGAAAAGACTTCTTTAATGCCTCATACGTTACCCGCTCATGCGCAGCATGTGCATCGACAATGACCAGCCCCTCGCTATTGCGCGCAAGTATGTAAACCCCGTGCAAATGCGCGATGGCATAACCCAGTGGCGGAATAATTTCATCATCACCGACAGCATCAGTACCCGCTGCGGGGGAACCGGACCCGGCTGCATTTGCCAGACGCCCGTAAATACTCGCTTCATCAGCGATCTGCGATCCATGCGCGCGCCCGGCAAAGCGCATTGATGACTGTGCGGACGATGCGGATTGCTGTTTACCGGATGAGTATTGCGCCGGGGCCGTAAAGCCCGTTGCGGTCTGCCTGCTGCCAGGGCTGGTTTCTGCCAGTGCGGTCTGGACAGAACGGCGTACAAAATCATGCACCGACCGAGAGTCTCTGAAACGCACTTCATGTTTGGACGGGTGCGCGTTTACATCAACCCGCGCCGGGTCCATTTCCAGGTACAACACATAGGCAGGCTGGCGCCCGTGGAAAAGCACATCCCTGTAGGCCTGTTTAACCGCACTGACAATGACACGATCACGGATCGCCCTGCCGTTGAGAAAAAAGTGCTGCAGGTCAGGCTGACTACGTGAAAAAGTGGGCCGTGCAACCCACCCCCGCAGACGCATATCACCGGCAGCATGCTCGATATAGAGTGCATGCTGCATAAATTCTTTGCCGCAAACTGTGGCAATGCGCTTTTCCTGCTCGGGCAAATCTTCGGCGGCCGGTAAATTAATTACTGCCTTGCCATTGTGATTTAGACGAAACGCAACACCAAATCGGCTTAATGCAATTTGCCGCGCGACTTTATCAAGATGTGCATACTCGGTGCGCTCGGTGCGCAGAAAACGGCGCCGCGCCGGAATATTGTAAAAGAGATCACGCACTTCTACCAAGGTGCCTTCTCCACCCGAGGCGGGACGCGGTTCAGTGCCTGTATCTGCAGCCGAACCCACCGACCAGGCCTTATCCTGTCCGCGCAACCGGGACACCAGGGTGAGTTGCGATACCGATGCAATACTTGGTAAAGCCTCACCCCTGAACCCCAGTGATGCCACCCGCTCCAGGTCTTCCAAACTTGAGATCTTGCTGGTCGCATGACGCGAAAGTGCCAGCAACAATTCATCTGCCGGTATTCCGATGCCGTTATCACGCACCCGGCAAAGTTTTATGCCGCCCTGCTCGATATCAATGTCCAGCGACGTCGCACCGGCATCAAGACTATTCTCGAGCAATTCTTTCAGCACGGAAGCCGGCCGCTCCACGACTTCACCTGCAGCAATCTGGTTAACAAGTTGCGGTGGCAGCTGGGTAATAGGCATGCCGGGATTCTAATAGATGACGGTGATTCGGCGCGACCTTTATACGGGGCTGAACTAAATGCCTGCGCGACAAAGTGGATGAGCGCCCAATACCAGGGCGCCCATTCAAGCAGCCCTATTGGGATTTAAGTATGCAGCGGGGCCGACAAGGGTGAGCATAAACTATCCTGGGTTAGCCAAACGGCCAACCAAAAAGACCCGCCCAAGGGGACTCAGCTTTCTACTACTGGCGGAATGCGTAACACCTGACCGATCCGGATACTGTTGGTATTCAGGCTGTTAGCTGAACGAATTCGAGCAACACTTACGTTGTAACGCTGCGCAATACCACTGAGCGTATCGCCATTGCGTATTACGTACTGACGGGCCAGCCGCTGCGCACGACTGAGCTGGGCCACTCGCGTACCCTGCGGTGGGTTTGCATAAAAATAAGACTTGATACCGTGGTGCATGGCGAGAGCCAGGCGCTGCTGGTACTGCACACTCTTCAGATTGCTCTCATCCTGCGCGTTCGAGATAAAAGCGGTTTCCACCAGGATTGAAGGAATATCGGGAGACTTAAGCACTCTGAAGCCGGCCTGCTGAACCCGGTTCTTGCGCACCTTGCCAATCCGCGACATTTCACCCACAAACAGTTCGCCCACTTCCATGCTGGCTTCCAGCGACGCGTTCTGGGACAGATCGACCAGCACACTGGCCAGCATGTCGTCCTTGTCTGTGATATCCACGCCACCAATCAGATCTGCGCTGTTTTCACGCTCGGCCAGCAGCTTGGCCGCCTCATCGGTCGCACCCTTGTCAGATAATACGTAGACCGTTGAACCGCGCACCCGCCGATCTGAAAATGAGTCGGCATGGATCGAAACAAACAGGTCGGCCCCGGCCTTCTGGGCACTATGAATTCTTTGCTGCAGTTTTAAGAACCGGTCATCGCTGCGCGTCATGTGGGCACGCATACCCGGTTCAGCGTCAATCAGCCTGGCCAGGCGCTTGCCTATATCCAGAACGGCCTGCTTTTCGAGCAAGCCACCGCGGCCACGCGCACCCGGGTCCTTGCCACCATGACCGGGGTCAATCGCAATGATCAGGTCACGGGAACCACTGGGTACTTTTTTGACGATGACGGGAGCCGCATTACTATTAATCGGCAGCAGGTCCACCACGATCCGGTAACCATAGTCTCCGCTGGGTTCTAACAGGAAACTTTTGGGGCGGGCAACATCACGCAGATCAAGCACCAGGCGTGCCACGCCATTATCACGATTAGCACCGCGCAGATTTGCGACCAGCCCGGCACCAGGCGGCAACCGGCCACGCATATTAAAACTGCCTTGCGCGAGATCAATAACGACCCGATTCGGGTTCGACAGGGTAAACAGCTTGTAATCACTGGCACGGTCGATGTCCAGCACGATGCGAGTGCGATTATCGGCATGCGCGATGCGGACATTTTTGACATGCACCGTCTGAGCGGCTAACTGACCAGCCAGCACCAGCATGCAAAGCCCAACGATGTATCTCAAGCCTGACATTTGATCATTCCCTTAATCAATGCCCGCGAGTATACGATATTTAACAAAATATCCAAGGTATTTGTCTGCAAAATTATGTAGATACGTGACTTATCTGCAATTACAGGCAAAGGAACAGCCTGAAGCCAACGTATTTTCAGGCTTTTATACGAGCCATTGCTGCAGCAGATTCTCACCTGCCGGAGTTCCTGCCCGCAGTTCACAACTGCGACCTTCAGGAATTACCTTAAGAAACACCTGCAAGTCCGCATCGGCAAGCCCGCCGGCACCGCGCTCGGGCCACTCAATCAACTGAATGCTGCGCGTGTGCAGCATGTCGCTGATACCCAGGAACTCAAGTTCAGCGCCGTCCTGGAGTCGGTAAAGGTCCATATGAAAAACCTGGTAAGCGCCACAATCATAGGGTTCAACCAGTGTATAGGTGGGGCTGGGTACCCGGCCCGTGTGACCACAGCCGCGTAAAAAACCCCGTGCGAAAGTCGTTTTACCTGCCCCCAGTTCCCCGTGCAGATAGATGCAAAGTAAATCAGGCGCAGCGGCAAAAATTATTTGCGCCAGACGCCGGCCTGTCGCCTCGGTTGCTTCAGGCGAACTCAGACTCAGTGGTTCAAACATGCACGCAACTCCACGAACAAATCAGTGGCAACCAGACCCCGTTCACCCTTGTTAGCAGCCCGGTCGCCGGCCGTAGCATGCAGCCAGGCCGCCGCCGCCGCGATATCCGCACTAGCCACGCATCCGGCAGCAACTTCTTTGCCACACTGAGCATAAATGGCGGCGGTAATTCCGGTGAGCACATCACCCATGCCCGCCGTTGCCATACCCGGATTGCCCGCATGTATTAACCAGGGCAGCGCAGCGGGCCCGGCACCCGCTACCAGCGTACCGTGGCCTTTTAACAAAGCGCAGCCACCGTAGCGATCAGTCAGTTTGCTCAGGCTTGCCAGCCGATCAGCCTGCACCTGGGCTGTCGTCATACCCAAAAGACGACCGGCCTCCCCCGGATGGGGTGTAAGAATCCAGTTATCCCGCTTGTCCGGTGACTCTGCCAGCAGGTTCAGGGCATCGGCATCGACTATCATTGCTTTGTTTGCTGCCAGCGCACGTTTGTATACATGCCTGGCCCAGTCGTCCTGACCCAACCCGGGGCCGAGCGCAATAATCGAAGCACGTTCCAGCATGCCATCAAGATCGGCATCCGTTTCCACACCGCGACACATCAGTTCCGGGCGCCCGGCAACAATAGCCGCCACATTTTCTGCCCGGGTTGCCACGCTGACAAGCCCGGCACCACTTCTCAATGCAGCCTCACCCGCCAAACGGGCGGCCCCGGCCATGCCCGTGTTGCCCCCGATCACCAGCACATGCCCATAATCACCTTTGTGGCCCATGCGTGCCCGGGGTGGCATTAACTTCCGCAAATCATTCTGGCCAAAAATCTGCAACACAGGTTTGACGCGTGCGGTATCAATGGGCTGAATACCCAGATCATCAAACACCAACTGACCCGAATAATCCGGCCCGTTGCCCAGAAATAAACCCTGCTTTAATCCGACATAGCTAACCGTTAAGTCAGCCCGAACAGCCACGCCCATCACCTCACCTGTCAGACCACTTAAGCCGGTCGCTATATCGACAGCAACGACAGATACCGCAGGGGGACGCTGGGCCAGCACCTCCACTACCTCCCGATAGACGCCTTCCAACGGTCGCTTAAGGCCAGTACCAAGCATGGCATCGACAACAATATCGACATCTTGCAGATCGATAGGCGAATCCCACTCGGTAACACTACCGCCCGCAGCCGCAAAATCATGCCACGCAGTAGCCGCATCGCCAGTGAGGCTGCCCGGTGGTGACAATGCGATCAATTGCATCTCCATGCCGTGTTCAATGGCCAGCCGCGCAATAACATAACCGTCACCGCCATTGTTACCACTGCCACAGATAACCAGCCAGCGACTGGCCTGCGGGAAATGTTCCACAGCCGCCGCATAAGTTGCCTGACCCGCACGCGTCATCAGCTCGTATCCAGAGATGCCTTGTTCCTCAATCGCAATGCGATCCAGTTCGCGTACATCATCGGGACGATAAACCGTTTGTGACATTTTACTCATGCCGATGATTATACTTAGGCTTTAACAGAACTCGCAGCGAAAGTTCCGCTGAAGCCCCCATGCCTGTATCCCTATCTGCCAGCCCGGAATCAGCCGCTCAGTTAGCCCGGCAAATCCGCGCCTGGGCACTCGAACTTGGCTTTCAGCAGCTGGGGATTACCTCGACCGACCTCGCCAACGATGAAGCCCAGCTGAACCACTGGCTCGCCAAGAACTACCACGGCGACATGGATTACATGGCCCGCCATGGCAGCAAGCGCTCACATCCGGAAGAACTGGTGCCCGGCACCCTGCGGGTCATTTCAGTACGGATGGATTATCTGCCCGACGAACCGATCCCGCCTGTTCAATTGCTTGAGCAAACTGAGCGGGCCTATATATCGCGCTACGCACTGGGACGGGATTACCACAAACTGATGCGCCGTCGGCTGCAACAACTGGCCGACAAGATCGAATCCGAATGCGGTCCGTTCGGTTATCGGGCCTTCGTTGACAGCGCACCGGTACTGGAGAAGCCGCTGGCACGTAATGCCGGGCTTGGCTGGATCGGCAAACACACCAACCTGATAAACCGTGATGCCGGCTCCTGGTTTTTTCTCGGAGAACTGCTAACGGATCTGCCGCTGCCGATTGATGAACCTGCAACAGAACACTGTGGGTCATGCAGTACCTGTATAGATGTATGCCCTACCGATGCGATCATCGGACCGTTCCAGCTCGATGCCAGGCGCTGCATCTCTTATCTGACGATCGAACTCAAGGGCAGTATTCCGGAAGAGTTTCGCCCGCTTATAGGCAACCGCATTTACGGTTGCGATGACTGCCAGCTTTTTTGCCCATGGAATAAATTTGCACAGCCAACTGCCGAGAATGATTTCACACCACGACACGGGCTGGCATCCGCAAAGCTGACAGAACTGTTTGCATGGAACGAAGCCGAATGGCTGGAAAAAATGGCGGGCAGTGCCATACGCAGGATTGGCTACGAACAATGGCTGCGGAATATTGCGGTATCACTGGGCAATGCCCCGTCATCAGCCGCCGTAATAGATGCGCTGAAGTCACGTGAGCATGATGAGTCGGAGCTGGTACGTGAGCATGTGCAGTGGGCACTTATGCAACATGCCTGAAATACGGTTCAATCCGGGCATTAAGAATTATTTATATCGTGGTGGCGTGCCGCTTGGGAAACACAACACGACGCCCGGGCACGCTCACTCGTCGATATTTACGAGCACATTGTCAATCAACCGAACATCACTCAGGTGCGCAGCTGCCAGGATAGCCAGTCGTGGTGAGTTTTTCTGCGGCATGCTCAGGTCAGTTGCATTTCGTATAGCTACATATTCAGGATCAAGCCCGGCTGCCGCAATTTTCTCAATTGCTGTTTTCTCCACATCGACAAATTCACTTTGACCCGCACGCAATGCGATGGCCGCATCTTCAAGGGCCCGGAATATAACAGCTGCTGTTGCCCGTTGTGCATCGTCCAGTTTTTCATTGCGTGAACTTAATGCAAGCCCGTTTGCATCACGTTCGGTCTCACCTGCCAGCAGCTTCACAGGTATGTGCAAGCCCTCAACCATCTGCCGCAGAATCACCAGCTGCTGATAATCTTTGCTACCAAATACGGCAACATCAGGCCTGCAAATATTGAACAACCGACTTACAACCGATGTGACGCCCATAAAATGACCGGGCCGGGATGCACCACAAAGTTGCTCCGATATCTCGGGCACCAAAACCCGGGCAGAATTTTCAAGCCCACGCGGATACATTTCCTCAACCGAAGGTGCAAATAAAATATCGATACCAGCACGGACCAGCTTGCGTGAATCGACCTCCAGCGGGCGTGGATAACTTGTGTAATCTTCGTTTGGCCCGAATTGAGTGGGGTTCACGAAGATGCTGACTATTACGTGCTCTGCATATTCAGCCGCAAGTGATATAAGGCTCATATGCCCTTTATGAAGATTGCCCATCGTCGGCACGAGTGCGATCGTATCACCAGCTTCACGCCATTCAGCAATAGCTTTACGTAATTTATCAACACTGTGGATTTGTTTCACGGGCGCTCTTCACCAGGCAGGATTATTAGCCAAAGAATATATTTGAGGAATTTTTTAGGGAATATTTTTCTGATAGTTTGAATTCAGGAAAAACAGTGCTCGGGCGCGGGATATGTACGCTCTTTTACAGCCTGCACATAGTGCTGCAATGATTCACCTATCGAATCTGCACCCCCCATAAAATTCTTCACAAAGCGCGGCATCCGACCCTGAGTAATTCCGAGCACATCATATAAAACCAGTATCTGACCGTCGACATGCGGGCCGGCCCCAATACCAATTACAGGCACATCAAGATTGTTGGTGACAGTCTTGCCTAGTTCATTGGGCACGCATTCCAGCAATACCAGATCGGCACCTGCTTCCTGCAGGGCCTTCGCATCATCAACCATCTGTTTCGCCTGCCCGGCATCACGCCCCTGCACCTTGAACCCGCCAATTTTGTGGACCGACTGAGGCTTGAGCCCTATGTGCGCACAGACCGGAATATCATGTTGTGTCAGGTAGGCAACGATATCGACCTGGCTTGAACCGCCTTCCAGCTTCACCATCATCGCGCCACCTTCCTGCATCAGGCGCACGGAGTTTTCGAGTGCCTGATCCGGACTCGTGTAACTCATAAAGGGCATATCTGCGACAAGGAAGGCTCGCGATAATCCACGCGCTACCAGACGCGAGTGATAAATCATGTCGTCAACCGTAACCGGCACGGTGGTATCGTGCCCCTGCACAACCATCCCTAATGAATCACCAACCAGCACCAGATCAGTACCTGCCAGATCAGCCAGCAATGCAAAACTCGCATCGTAAGCTGTAAGACAGGCAATGGGTTCTTTGTCCGCCTTCATTTTCCGCAACGTCGATATGTTCACCGGCGGTTGATCCATGCCACGTTGTTGTAGTTGGGTATACATTATTTATGCCATTTATCAGGCCCGAAAAATCAGGCTAGTGCCGATACCATGGGATTAAAGAACTGCCGACCACTGCGCGTCGTTTCTATCTCGTGCAACAGCATCTGAAAATGTTCCTCATTATTAACCGGGTCTATCGTTGCCGCGTTGACTATTAGCAGCGGTGATTCATTGTACTGATGAAAAAACTGTGAATAGGCTTCCGTCAGGCGCTCGAGATAACGGCGCTTGATATCCTGTTCATACCTGATACCCCGCTGGGCAATCCTGAACAGCAGAGCATCAACCGGTGCCTGCAGGTAAACCACCAGATCCGGGGTCGGAGGATTAAAATCCAGCTTAGCGAATATTTGCTCATAGAGTGACAGCTCATCACGATCCAGCGTTATTTGCGCAAATAATCTATCTTTGGCCAACAGAAAATCTGATACACGCAGGTCAGTAAACATATCAGCCTGAACCAACTGCTCCAGTTGCCGCACACGCTGAAACATGAAAAATAATTGTGTCGGCAAAGCAGCACCGCGCGGATCCTGATAAAAGCGTTCCAGAAACGGGTTAGCCCCCGCCTCTTCCAGCACGGGTTCACCATCCATCACTTCGGCCAATCGGGTTGCAAGACCTGTCTTGCCTACACCGATGGGTCCTTCGATCACTATGTAACGTGAATCCGCCATATAGTCCTTTTCTTCTTGTTGCTTATTGTTGTCATACCCGCTGATAGCCCTTTGGGACTAGCGGGGGTCAAGCTTCGATACGCAACATATCGGTGTCACCAAGCTGGTTGGCAAGGCCGGTTACAAACCCCTGCCCCGGCACTGTCAGCGACGGTGCAATATCGCGCAGGGGGAACAATACAAAATTTCGCTCCGAAATGCCCGGATGCGGCAAACTCAATCCCGGCATCGACTGCTGAACATTCCCGTACACAAGAATATCCAGATCAATAACCCGCGGCCCCCACCTGTCTCCTTCTGATCGCACCCGGCCTAGGCTACGTTCCAATTTCTGTAATAACAACAGTAATTCTTCAGGTGCCTGCCTGGTAAGCAATCCCGCCACAGCATTGACGTAATCAGGCTGATCCTGGGGCCCCATGGGCGGAGTCCGGTACAGGCCAGATACCGCGACAAGCCGTGTGTGCGGCAATTCCTGCAAACGATCAAGTGCGCGCTGCACCTGGCGTTCCGGATCATCAAGATTGCTGCCCAAGCCAACGTAAACAGGCATCCAAAACTGTCGGTCAGCCATCTAAGAGCACCAGCAACGGCTCAGACACAAACCTGGTTGTGCTTAAAAAAAATATCATAGTTGTTTGTTTTTATTGATTATTTTTATTTTTTCTGATTCTGCTTCGAGGACGCTTGCTGCGTGGCCTGTCACGCTGATAGCTTTCCCCCGATTGCAGCAACTTCTGGTTTTCCGGCAGTTCCTGCACCTCAGTCCACCAGTCTGCCTCAGACTGATCAACCTCACCCAGAATGACCCTGAGCAACATTAAATCATAGGCGGCCCTGAAACGTCGGTGCGCGATCAGGGATTGCGCCCGCTTACCCTTGCGGCGTTCAAAGCGCGGCTGCATCTGTAAAATTTCACGCATCGGGAAGGAAAATCGTTTTGGCACGGCAATGCGCAAATTTTGTGCGGCCGACATCTCACCTGCCGCAGCAACCAGAGCCTGTATATCCGACATCTGCTCATGCTTAATCAAATAATTGGCACGCTCACGCACCGGCCCCCACAGCAACACACCAAACATAAACATGGGCGTAATCGGTTTGTCCTGTGCGACACGTTTATCAGTATTATTTAATGCCGACTCAATAAACTCAGCACGACTATTATCGGTTGCTGCTGCCAGCCATTGGGCCGTCATGGGGAACAGATGATCGATCAGCCCAAAGCGGCTCAGTTCCTTCCAGGTGCGCAGTGCATAACCCGCCTGAAACAATTTTCCAAATTCATCAAAAAGTCTTGCGGGCGGGATATTTTCGAGCAGACTGGCGAGTTCCCGGATAGGAGCCGCAGATTGTTCTTCAATTTCAAAATCCAGCTTTGCGGCGAATCTCGCGGCCCGTAACATCCGCACCGGGTCTTCGCGGTAACGTTCTGCCGGGTCACCCAACAGACAAAGTTTTCGGTCACGAATATCGGCAACCCCACCCACGAGATCACGAATCGAAAAATCGTGAATATTGTAATAGAGCGCATTGGCCGTGAAATCACGCCGCCAGACATCATCCTCAAACGTACCCCACACGTTATCCCGCAACACACGGCCACTGCCTGCAGCGACTTCATGGTCGTCATCAGCCTCATTCGCAGGCGCACGAAAGGTAGCGACCTCGATGATCTCGCGTCCAAAGCGTACATGCGCCAGCCGGAAGCGACGACCAATCAGGCGACTGTTATTAAAGAGTGCGCGCACCTCTTCAGGTGTGGCATCGGTCGCCACATCAAAATCCTTCGGCTGCCGACCCAGCAGCAGATCACGCACACTGCCGCCCACCAGATAGCCCTGGTAGCCGCCGTCCTTGAGTCGGTATAGAACCTTCAGCGCCGCATTGGAAATATTTGCACGGCTGATATTGTGCTCAGACCGCGGAATTACCCCTGCAGAAGATTGATTGTTATTGTTTTTAGACTTAGTCACTAAGGAAGATCACGCAAGCAGCTTGAGCGCCAAATAAAGCGGCTTATCATAACAGTGTCCGACAACGGGCGGCAGATTAGCTGTCGCAACCCACCACTTTGCAGTTCCGAAGACTGCAGCACAGAGGATACAACGGTGCGGGGCGAACCAGTGACAGCAGGGAGCTGTCACCTGAATCCGGGCCAAATATCAGCTTTAATGTCAGAACCACCAAATATTCAGGCCTGGCATTTTACGCGGACAGCAACTTGAACTAGAATCTGCGCCCTCGCAGGATGCCAAATAAATGCTCCCTTCGTCTAGCGGTTAGGACGTTGCCCTCTCACGGCGAAAACAGGGGTTCGATTCCCCTAGGGAGTACCAATCTTTTCAATAGGTTACGTATATGTAATTATTGGAAATTAGTTAAATCCGGAGCATTTCCGGAGAAGTCGGTACGCAAAATGCGCGATTGCTTCCGCCATCTATAGATAAGTATGGAACTGCAAAAACTCGCAAAAGCACCATGCGTTGAAGAACTCGCCTTAATAGGTTTATAAAACTTTAACGTTCCGACCACGCTACTCCAAGTCGAAACCCAACTCGCCAAATAGAATTAAACCTGCACCCTACTCTCGCTGATTCTTGTCTAGTCTGCACAGATTGATCGGCGCTGCGGTAAACACGCGGTAAAAAATCAACCCAGGGGTGGGCTTCATTTTTCAAGGGGTGGGGGGAGCAAATTCGGTATCCACGTTTATCCATAGATCCGACCGTCTAAAAC
>SMVB01316334.1_pt1 | contig 18983 bp, 14 predicted proteins | sample 2456461 | NCBI WGS metagenome assembly SMVB01 (sample SAMN11095934, study PRJNA526329) | marine sediment metagenome | biome: Marine sediment; feature: Surficial sediment; material: Deep marine sediment; isolation source: Hadal surficial sediment | place: Pacific Ocean | collected 2014-05 | depth...
CTGAACGAAGACACCTACACGATCATATTCCTGGACGTAGACGCAGACGGCACCGGCACCGGCACCGCCGCCATTGGCGCAACGATCAGGTGGGACGAGGAAGCTCAGCGAATCATGATCGGCATCCGGTCCACCGAACCCCTCCGTATGACCTCGGTGCGCAAGGTTCAGTAGGCGACCGCCATCCCGCATTGATGATCCCAAACCCGAAGACACGGAGGATCACGATGGCAAAGACCTCAACAACCGCACTTCTCGGTGTTGTCATTCTGCTCGCGGGCACCGTCGCGCCCGCGGCCGTCGCCCAGGAGAGAGCGCCGATCACCGCGCCGGACTACAGCCAGTGGGAGACGCTCGGCGGCGGCGTGCTTGCCCCCGACGGCGCCCATCTAGCAGTCAGCATCCGCCGTGTCGACGGCACAACCGAGCTTCGCATCTTCGCCATCAACATGACGGACCCCGAGTCCGGACCGGCCAGCGACCCGAAGGTCGTCGAGAGCGGCAGCGCTCCCCAGTTCGCCAACAACGCGCGTTGGCTCGCCTATCGGATCGGCTACTCGGAGGCCGAGCAGAAGCGCATGCGGGAGGACGATCGCCCGATCCGTAACCGGATGGGGTTGCTGGAACTGGCGAGCGGCGAGGAGGAGATTCTCGAGGCCGTGGCTTCCTTCCAGTTCGACGACTCCGGCGAGTATCTCGTCATTCGCGGCTACCCGGCAGAGGAAGCGGAGGCGGCCGACATCGTGATCCGAACCCTCGAGTCGGGCAGCAGCATCAACTTCGGCAACGTCTCCGCGTTCGCCTGGCAGGACAATGCCCCGCGGCTGGCAATGACGATCTTGACCGAGAGCGGCGCCGGCAACGGCATCCAGCTCTACGACGCGACCAGCAGCTCGCTGTTCGTTCTCGACTCCGGAGACGCGACCTTCACGCAGCCCGCGTGGCGCAAAGACGAAGACGATCTCGCCGTGCTGCGCTCCGAGGAAAGCGAGTTGCACGAGGAGCCGACCCATGTCGTGCTCGCCTGGCGCGACCTTGCTTCCGGCATGTCGAACGCGCTGCGCTTCGACCACCGCGGCCGCGCCGATTTTCCCATCGGGTTGCGCGTCATCGAGGACCGTGCGCCGAGCTGGTCCGACGACGGGCAGGCGATCTTCTTCGGCGTGCGGGAGTGGCCCGAGAAGCCACCGGACGAGACCGCAGATGAGACCGCGGGCGAGGAAACAGGCGAAGAGGCGGCAACCGACGACGAGGCAGAGGCCGGTGACGAGGAAGAAGCCGACGAAACCACGGAGGCCGGCGGCGACAACGAAACATCGGCCGACGACGCTGACACCGAGGAGCTGGAGCCCGCCGACGTCGATGTCTGGCACGCCCTCGACGAGCGCATCATCCCGATGCAAAAGCTGCAAGAGGAGCGCGACCGCGCCAAGAGCTATCTGTCGGTCTGGCACGTCGACGAAGATCGCTTCGTGCAACTCGGCACCGACCTCGACGAGACCGTCGCGCTGCTCGAGGGCCAGGCGCACGCCACCGAGACCGATCGGAAGCCGTACATCTTCGACGGCATGTTCGGACGCCGCTGGTTCGACATCGATCTGATCGACGTGGCGACCGGCGAGCGCACCCGCGTCGTCGATCGGATTCGCTACTTCTCGGGTGGTAGCGCCACCGGCGAGCACCTCCTGTACTTCAAGGACGACACCCATTTCAGCTACGAGATCGCCAGCGGCGAGCACACCGACCTGACCTCGGGCCTGCCGACCGAATTCGTCAATCAGGACGACGACCACCCTGTCGAGCAGAAGCGCTCCTGGGGTCTCGCCGGCTGGGCCGAGGACGACGAAGCGGTGCTGCTCTACGACCGCTACGACATCTGGTCGGTGCGGCCCGACGGCGACGGCGCCCTTCGCCTCACCGACGGGGCCGGCGACGAGATTCGCTATCGCTACGTCCGCCTCGACGCCGCACAAGCCGGGTTCGGCCGCGGCTTCGGCCGCGGCGGCGGCCAGCAGGGAGGCATCGACCTCGACGAACCGCTGTACCTGAGCATGTTCGGCCAGTGGACCAAGATGTCGGGCTACGCTCGGCTCGACCTCACCGGAGAGGGCCGCGAGCCGACCCGCCTCATCTGGCTTGACGCCGGCGTCGGCCGCCTGGTCAAGGCCGCGGATGCCGATCAGTTCGCCTACGTCATCCAGGACTTCGACGACTCCCCCGACTATTTCGTCGGACCCAACCTCGCCCACGCCGTCAAGATCACCCACACCAACCCGTTCCAGACCGATTTCGCCTGGGGCCACTCGGAGCTCATCGACTACTCGTGCGAGTTCGGCAAGCGGGTGCAGGGTGCCCTCTTCTATCCGGCCGGCTACCGGTCGGGTCGCGAGTACCCGATGATCACCTACGTCTACGAGCGCCTGTCGCAATCGGTACACAACTACTCGGTACCGAGCGAGCGCAGCTCCTACAACCCGGCGGTGTGGACCAGCCTAGGGTACTTCGTGCTACAGCCCGACATCTTTTTCCGGGGCCGCCGCCCCGGAACATCGGCGGTCGAGTGCATCCGCCCGGCGGTGCAGACCGTCGTCGACACCGGCATGATCGATGGCGACCGCGTCGGGCTCGTCGGCCACTCGTGGGGCGGCTACGAGGCGGCGTACGTTCCCACCCGAACCGATATCTTCGCCGCTTCGGTGTCGGGCGCCGCGCTGACCAATTTCTTCTCGATGTTCGGGACGATCCACTGGAACCAGGGCTTGCCGGAGAGCAGCCACTTCGAAACCGGCCAGGCGCGCATGGACGTTCCTTATTGGGACGACATGGAGGCCTACGTGCGCGAGTCCCCGGTGATGGGAATCCCGCAGCTCGAGACCCCGATGCTGATGGCCTTCGGCGACAACGACGGCACCGTCGACTGGCATCAGGGCGTCGAGATGTACAACTACGCGCGGCGGGCCGGAAAGATGTTCGTCATGTTGGTGTACGCCGACGAGAACCACAGCAACCGGCAAGAGAAGAACCAGGTCGACTACCACCACCGCATCCTCGATTGGTTCGGCCATTATCTGAAGGGCGAGCCGGCCAAGCCTTGGATCACCGACGGGGTATCGGTGATGGAGCGCAACGACGAGTTGAAGCGCCGCGGGCGGCAGAGATGAGGTAGCGACGGGTTACCAACGATATTCGGTGCGACTCGCCTCCTGATACAGGCGATCGCGGATCGCCTCGGCGTCCTCGGCTTCGAGGTACTCGATCGCGATCTTGTGGCCGACCTTGCCGGCCCCCGCGGTATCGACGTGTAGCGTCGCCATGCCGTGCCGCCGGTCGAACGGCCCGCTTTGCACCCTCACCGTTTGTGCCTTGGTGAACCGAACCACGCTCATCCGGCGGACCAGCCATCCGTCGCGGTAGAGAATCGCCTTTGGCGTCAGGGCGTACGCGGCGTGGCGCGTATAGCCGCGAGCGTAGGCATAGGCGATCGAGCCGCCGAGGATGAGCACCACCAGGCCCCAGGCGCCCAGAAACACCGTCGTGAGGATGACCGGGGCGATCAACACGACGCACGACACCTTGAAGATGCGCCGCCATGCTCGCTGAGGGATCGGGTTCCACTCGACCGCCTCCAGGTCGATCTCCGGCAAGACCGAGCGGAACAGCTCGGCGAGGCGATCCGCTTCGATCAGCGGCGCCAGCCACTCGCGGGCCGTCTTGGGGATGCCTTCGAAATCGACGTCGGATCCCTTGGCTTGGCCTCCAGCGGTTTCGACCTGCACGGTGGCGCGGCCGAACCAGCGGTGGAGGGGCGATTCGCGCATCGAGAGCAACTGGATGCGCGGTGTCGGGATTGTCGCGGAGACCTTGGTGAGCAGACCGTATTCGGCACGCAGGTCGTGTCCACGACGGCGTAACGTGTAGCCGTGCAGGGTGATGAGGTGCCAGCCGATCGAAAAAAGCCTCAGGAACACCAGGAAGAGCAGCAGCACCGAAACGGCGAAGGTCGCTCCCAAGACGACGGTGCTTCGTTGGCTCAGCCATTGCACCCACGCCGGCAGGTCGGCGGCGCCCCGGCCGACGAGCTCGCGCAGCTCCGATTCCCACAACCTCGGGTTGTCACCCAAAGGGCTCCAGTCTCCGAAGTTCCACCAGTCGAACTGTGCCTGCCACGCCAATCCCATGATCGCGGCGACCACGACGAGCCCACGGTTCGAGATCAACCCGAGCTTGACCAGTTCGGTGTTCGACATGCTCAAGATCGTTACGTCGGGGCCCACGTCCGTTGCTGACTCGGCGACGCCGTCGCCGTCGAGCTCGGCTTCTCCCACGGAACGGCCGCCGTCGACGGAATCGAGCATCTCGGCTCCGCCCGACGCGCCACGTCCCGCAAACACGTGCGCGCGCATCCGGTCGACAGCCTCGAGTGAGAGGACGCGGAGCAACGCTTCCGGCTTGTCGCCGCCGGCGGTCTCGAGCCGCACCAAGGCGACACCGAGCATGCGGTGCAGCGGGTTCTGTACCAGGTCCATGTTCTGGATGCGGTCGTAGGGAATGTGGCGCTCGTTGCGAACCACAATGCCGTCGCGAATGACGAGCTCGCCGGGAGCAAAGGTGTAGCGAAAGACCCAGAACTTGATGAAGGCCACGGCGAACGCCGGCATGACCAGAAGCAACGACCAGGTCTCGTAGCTCGACCAGATGCTGGCGCCGCGGCCCGAAATCAGCAACAAAACGACAGCCGGGACGGCCACACCCTTCAGCCATACGCCGGCGATGAACAGCCACGACAACGGATGAAGACGTTGCTCCTCAGACGGCATCAGCTTTGTCGCCCGACACCAGGTGGTCTCGGACCCTGAGAGCCACCGAGTGTTGCAGACCCGCGAGCGAGATCGACGCGTTGTCGGTGCCCGCCGTATGCACGACCAGTGTGCCCAGCGAGTAGGAGCGTTGGAGGGGGCCCTGGGAAACGTCGGTGTGCTGGACCCGCGACAGCGGAATCGAGGTGGTCGACCGCCACAGCACACCCCGCCGGATGACCAGCCCGTTTTCGTCGACGCGATAGCGGAGATAGCGGTAGCGCACCGCCGGCCACCAGTAGCTGAACCACAACAGGCCGGCGGCGACCACCGCCAGGAGGGGCAGCGCCCAGGTGATCCACCAGCGGGCGCCATCGGCCAGGAACCAGGCAATGGTCAGACCCAGGGCATTGACGACCGCGATGCCGAGCACCCAACCGAGCGCTACGATGCGGATCACGGTGATCGACGCCGGGTCGACCGGACGCTCCTCCCCGTCGAGGACCAAGTCTGTTTCCAAGGCGCTCCGCCTACATTGTCCCGACGCGAATCCTGTAGGGGATCGCTTCCGCGCTACCGAAGGCCGGTGCGATCTTGAAATAGTACGTTTGTCCGGCCTCGGCCTGTACGGTCATCGACTCGTTCCCGGTTACGCTCCCCAGATCCTGGTCGGAGCGGTTCTCGTAGTCGCCGAACTCGCCGTCGAAGTACAGCTCGATCACGAGGTCGCCCTCCGGCGCCTCGGTCAACACCGTAATCACTACCGCGCTGGTGGCGGTGATCTTGTACCAATCCCACAGGTCGCCGCTCGGGGGATCGATCTGATCGTCGATCGGCGTGCCGGGCACCAGCTCGGTGGCGTCGGTCGGGAGACCGTCCGGATCGGGCTCGCGGGCGAGCCCCGGATACGAGATCCAGCCCGCCGCTATTTCGAACGGGCCGCCGGCGCCCCAAGCACCGACCTCGACTTTGTAGTCGCCGGCCATCGGAATCGTGACCGCAACCTGTTCCGCCCCGCTATCGCCGTTGAGGTCCTGGTCGGAGTTGCCTTCCGGAAGCAGCTGCCCCAGCGAATCGGTCACGTCGAGCACCAGATCGGCGTCGCCTTGCCCGCGGACAACAACGGTGAGAACACCGGCGGTCTGGGCGTTGAATGCGAAGACGGCAGGGCTGTCGTTTCCACCCGTCATGGCGCTGGTGACCGACCCGAGGGTGAGCTGCTGCTGAGACCAGGCATCCGCGGTCCCGGTGACCATGAAAACGAGAGCCGCCGTGGTCACGGCGGCGAAGAATCTGGCTATTCGCATCGATGTCTCCTGTGTATGGGGCGGTGCCCGAGGCACGCGAACAGGCGCATCAATATGGTGCCTGAAATCGGCCTGAACCACGACCTCTATCCGCGACCATCGATCATACCGATTTTGGCGCCTCCCCCACTCTTACCAACCGGTCAGGTCGCATAGGCAATCACCGAAGGCGGTGGCGATGGTCGCGAGTCGGGCGGGACGCCCGGCGAATTTTTGGTTCACCTCGAGCTCTATGGCGACGTAGGAGGCGTCGTCGTGCATCTCGCGGATGCGCGGCAGAATGCCGTCGGCGGTCCCTTGATAGGGACGGTTCAGCCACACCACCAGACCGGTTCGTGCGACCAGCGCGCCGCGCAGCTCACGCACCAGCGCCGCCTCTGGTTGTCGATACGGATCGTAGAGAAGCCCGATGTCGTTGCCCCGCACCTTGCCGCCGAGCTGCGGTGTGTAGGTGTGGATGCAAAGGTGCACGCAGCGCCCACGCTCGTCGATGATTCGTTCGACCCCCTCCGAAACGGCGTGGCGATACGGCAGGTAGTAGTTCTCGACGCGCCGCCGAACGTCGGTCGCGGTCAGGCCGCGGTTGAACGGAATCCTGTGGCCGTCGGAGACCTGACGAACGAGGACCGAGTTGCCGACGGTTCGATTGAGGTCGACTACCAGACGCGAGTACGCGCCGGCGTGCAGCGGCGCATCGAAAGCGTGCGCCAATCGTTCGGCGATCTTCAGGGCGCCCGGATCCCAGGCGATGTGCAGCGCCAACATCTCGGCCGGTGCCTGCATGCCATCGGGGAGCCGGTTGGAGGCGTGCTCGCAGCTCACCAGCACTTGTCTGCGGTCAAAGCTCATCGTCGTCGCTACGTGCCCTCGCCCGTGAATCCCACTTGCCAGACCCATCACACTTCCACCACGGCCTGCTCGGGCGCCGGAGAATGGCGGAGCCTCGCGTACAGGTTCAGGATACCCCTCTGGCATACTGGGGGCATGCTCGTTCGATTCGTGTTGGGGGTCATTGCGGTCTGGTTGGTCATGACGGTTGTCCGCGCCGCCATCGACGCAGCGATACCGAAAAATCCCCGCAATCGGCGCCGGCCGCCGCCGAGCATGCAGGGGCAGCGCCGCAAGGCTCTTGCCGTCCTCGGGCTCTACGACGGCGCCAAACCGGCCGAGATCAAGAAGGCCTACAAGGGGCTCGCCGCCAAGTACCACCCCGACCGGGTGGCGCACCTCGGCCCCGAGCTCGTCGAGCTGACCTCGGAGAAGTTCAAGGAGATCGCATCGGCGTACGAGTATCTCACCGGCCGCTAGCCAAGACTCTGCGCAGTTCCACCAGGGCCTGCCGGCCGACCTCGTCGCCTTGACACCGGCCCGGTCGCGACACCACGATCAGGGGATGCTTCAGCCCTCGCTCGCCCCCCGTCGCGCGGTGCCAGAGCGCCTACCCACCGCCCGCGGGTGCGGCCCGGCCCTGGTCTTCGCGATCGGTCTCGTCGTCGGCGGCTGTTCGGCGGGTAGCCCGCCCGATTCACCGGCCGGCCTCGGTGCCGAAGATGTGGCTGTCCTGGCCGAGATCATGGCCGAAGAAGACCAGCGTCCCGCGTTCGCCGACGCCAGCGCCATGCGCGACGGCTTGACGTCGGACAACCCCCTGATACGCCGCTTTGCGGCCCGTGGCCTCGGACGCCTGGAAGAGCCGGCGGCGCTCGCCGCGCTAGGCCCGACGCTCGCCGATCCCGACGCGGCGGTGCGCTCGACCGTCGCCGATGCAATTGCGCAGAGCGTCTTCAACCACGACACCGGGGCGGCGGCCGACCTTCTGCGTGGTCGCCTCGTCGACGAACCCGATCCCGCGGTGCGCGGAGCGCTCGCCCAGGCGCTGGGCCGTTTGCGCCCGGATTCGGTGGCAGCGCTCGAAGAGACCCAGGCGATCCTCATCGACGTCGCCCAACCCGGCGTCCCCATCGAAACACTGGTGCCTGCGCTGCGCGGGCTCGAATCACTCGTGCGGACCAATCGAGCCGACATCGAGCTGACCGATCGGACCATGCAACGGCTAACCGACCTGACGCGATACGGTCGCAGCGGCGGCGAGGGATTCGTCGAGCCCGCCGACGCTGAGCAGCTGGACATCGGCGACGGAGCGATCACCGCGGTCATGGACGCGGCGCGCGGCGCGGCACGGGTGCGCCGACTGGCACTCGCGGCCCTCGATGCGACCGGCGCCGCCGACGCCGACACGATCGAGACTGCACTGTACGACCGGGATGTCGAAGTGCGGCGCCTCGCAGCGATCGCCACCGGCCACGTCGACGATCCGGATCAACAGAGGCTCTTGATTCAGATCGTGCTCGCCGACGCCGACGGAAAAGTTCGTTACGAGGGACTGCGCTGGTACGGTCGCCGGCTGCGTCTGTCGGAGGGCTGCGCGCCGATCGTCGAGGCGCTCGAGGACGACGATCCGCACGTCGCGCTGCAGGCGATCGACCTTATGGCCGACGGCTGCCGCGGCGTCGATTTCGCCGACCCCGGCGCCGATGACCCGTCGGTTCCCGATCTGCTGCTGGCGCTGGTCGCAACGCTTCCCGGCGACACGGCGAGCGTCGGCACTGCACCGGTTGCCTGGCACGCCGCCGCCCACGCCTTGACCGCGCTTGCGGGCGTAGATCCTGACGCCGTGGCGCCGCTCATTGCAGCGTTCAGGTTGCACCCGACGTGGCAGGTCCGGATGTACGCGGCCCGCGCCGCGGCCACCGTGGGCGCCATCGATGCGTTGGAACAGCTCGCCCAGGACACGTTTCCCAACGTCGCCACGGCGGCGCTCCGCGGCCTCGACGTCAACCTCGGCGATGCCGCCGACGGCGCCGCCGTGGCGGCGCTGGCCAGCGACGACTATCAGCTGCTGATCACCGCGGCCGACATGCTCGAAGCCACCGAGCACCCCGGCGCGATGGCGATGCTGACCGCGGCGCTCGAACGCGTCACGTTGGAGAAAAGAGAGACCTCGCGCGATCCGCGGAGCGCAATTCTGGAGCGTATCGGCGACCTCGGCGGCGCCGATCGAGCCGACGAGATCCTTCCCTACCTCGAGGACTTCGATCCGCGCATCGCCGCGCAGGCGGCCGAGATCTTGCTCGCCTGGACCGGGACGAGGGCCTCGCCTTCACCAGCACCCCTGCCGCTGACCCCGTTCCCCGACATCGACGAGCTCCTCGATCTCGACGGCGCGCGGGCGCGGATGGAGATGCAAGGCGGCGGTATCATCGAGATCGAGCTGTACCCGTTCGAGGCACCGACCAATGTCGCGCGCTTCGCACGGCAGGCGCGCGAAGGATACTTCGAGGGGCTGACCTTCTACCGGGTAGTTGCCAATTTCGTCATCCAGGGCGGCAGCCCCGGCGCCAACGAGTACGTCGGCGACGGTCCGTACGGCCGTGACGAGGTCGGCGACCGCTCTCACTTGCGGGGCACCGTCGGCATCTCGACGCGTGGTCGCGACACCGGCGACGCGCAAATCTTCATCAACCTGGTCGACAACGTCCGCCTCGATCACAACTACACGATCATCGGCACGGTGGTGTCGGGCATGGACATCGTCGAAGCGGCGCTCGAAGGCGCAACAATCGAGCGCGTCACCATCGAACCCGGCGCACCGAAGTGAGAGTGTGGCGGGTTCGGATAGACTCCCCAGTGGGAGATCAGGACCGATGATTCGCTTCGTTCGAGACAATCGTTTTGCCCGCGGCTCGCGGCTCGTCGCTGTACTCGCGCTCGTCGCGTCGACCGTGACCGCGGTGGCTCCAGGGTTGGCGGCCGAGCACCCGGCGCGTCAGAACGCCAGGTCCGACTCGCTCTGGAAGGATCCGGACGGCGCTCCCCTGCCCTTCCAAAGCGACGAGGAGATCCTCGAGTTCCTCCGAACAGCGGAGATCGAATCGGTCACAGACATCGAGTTGGGGGTGACGAACCCGCGCCGCGTGGTCCTCGCCAAAGACGGCGTCCGCATGCGGGCGGCGCTCCGCGACTACGACGAGACGTTCACCCGGCGGCGCTTTGATGGCGTTTTCTATTTCAGCCTGCGCGACGCGTACGTGTTCGACGTTCCGGCCTATGAGCTGGCGCTGCTGCTCGATCTGAACAACGTCCCGCCGGTGACGTTTCGCCGCATCGGCAGCGACCAGGTTTCGCTCCAAGCCTGGCTCGAAGGCGGCATGATGGAGACCGATCGCCTCGCCCAAGAGATCGACCCGCCGTCGCTCCGACACTTCCGGCAACAAACGCAAAACATGCGCGTCTTCGACTCGCTGATCGGCAACGTCGACCGCAACACCGGCAACATCCTGATCGACGGCGACTGGAATTTCTGGCTCATCGACCACTCGCGCGCTTTCCTGCGCAACGACGACACCCGGTACCTCGAGCGCGTCCAGGCGTGCAGCCGCCAACTGTTCGCCCGCCTCAAGGCGTTGACCGCAGAAGAGATGGTGCGCGTCATGTCGCCGCCGCTCAGCCAGTCGGACGTGAACTGGGTGCTGCGCCGCCGCGACAAGGTGGCCGCCCACATCGATGCCCTGATCGCGGAGAAAGGCGAGGGCGCAGTGCTGTTCGATGATTTGCGATGAGCGAGCAGTCGGCTGATCGACGGATTCAAACGACGTGCCTGGTCATCCTGGCGACCGTCGCGGTCGGCGCCACGCTCTGGTGGCTGCAGAGCGTCTTGGTGCCGTTCGTGCTGTCGTTGTTCATCGCCGTGGGGCTCTCGCCGCTGATCGAGTTTTCGACCACCAAGCTCCGGGTGCCGAAGTGGGCGGCGGTGCTGATGACGTTGCTCTTTGCGATCGCTCTGCTGACCCTGGTCGGGATGCTGGTGATGACGTCGGCGACGCGGCTGGCCGCCAACGCCCCGACCTATCAGGCGCAGGTCCGCAGCCTGATCGACAGCGCCATCGCCAACCTTCCGCTCGAGGATTTCGGCGTCAATCCGGACGAGGCCATCCGCCTGCCGCTCACCGCCATCAGCACGGCGGCGATCGGCATCACCAACGCCATCGTCTCGCTCGTGTCGCAAGGGTCGATCGTGCTGATCTTCCTGATGTTTCTGCTGGCCGGCGGCTCGGCGCGCCAGGCCCCGGTCGGCGGGATGTGGGGTGAGGTCAGGAAGAGGGTACAGAAATACATCGTCTTCAAATTCATGCTCTCGGCGGTCACCGGCTTGCTGGTGGGGATCATCCTCAGCGTGTTGGGCATCGAGCTGGCGATGGCCTTCGGCTTGATGGCCTTCCTGCTCAACTTCATTCCCAGCGTCGGTTCGATTGTGTCGACGCTGCTGCCGCTGCCGGTCGTGCTGGTCAGCCCCGACATGAGTGTGGTGACCATGGTTCTGGCCATCGCGCTGCCCGGCGCCGTGCAGCTGATCATCGGCAATGTCATCGAGCCGAAGATCATGGGCGGGGAGCTCGATCTGCACCCGATCACCATCCTTCTAGCGCTGATGATTTGGGGCATGCTTTGGGGGGTGGTCGGCATGTTGCTCGCCACGCCGATTACCGCGGTGATGAAGATCCTTCTCGAGCGCGGCGAGCGGACGCGACCGATCGCCGACCTCTTCGCCGGGCGAATGGACGACCTGCGCCAGGCTTGAGCGCCTCTTTCGGGCCACCGGTTTGATCCTTGCCTGCCGACGGCTTCCCTGGTCTAGGTGGTCGTCCCACACCGAGGATCTCCCTGTTTCGGGAACTACCGGTGTGGTATTCGTAGTTCGTCCGTCCGTTGTTCCAGCCAAGAACTTGGAAACCACGGGAGGCGCCATGCTCCGAGTCGTTGCGCTCGTGTTCGCACTGAGCGCCGCAGGCACCATGGGACCGAGCCCGCCGATCGCAACTCCGCCTCAGGCCGAGGCGCTAGTCGCGGTCGAGAAAGCGCAGAACCTGCTGGCGGCCGGCAATAGCGCTGCGGCGCTGGAGCTCGCCGAGCAGCTGGTCGCGCAAGCGCCGTTCAATGTCGAGGCTCACCACGTTATCCAGCGGGTCTATCGCAACCGGGGCAACAGCGCCGGCCTGATCTCCCGCTACCGTGGCCTGGCGGCACGCTACCCGGGAATCGCCGCGGCCCAGTACTTGCTCGGCAACGTTCTGCTCTCGGTCGAGGGCTTCCAGACGGCGCGACCCTACTTCGATCGAGCCCTCGAGCTCGACCCTCGATTCGGTTGGGCGGCGTCGATCAATGCCATCCTCAACCAGCTCGATGGCAACGTCGCCGAAGCGCTGCGGTTGGGGCGCATCAGCGCCGAGGAAATCACCAACGACCCGCTGACCGCCGCCGTGTACGCGGATCTGTTGCGCATGAACGGCCTGCGCGAGGAGGCAATTCGCTTCCTGCAAACAGCCGCGACGATGAACCCGAACGAGCCCCGCTACCTCGTCGAGCTGTGGAAGCTGTGGACCCGTGGGGTCGAGGATGTGGAGGCCGCCAGGGCCCAGTTCGCGGCCCAGCTCGCCGCCAACCGCGGCCGTTTTCTCGACACCCCGGAGCATGCGGAGATGCTCGCCAGATTCCTGGCCGGCCCCGCCATGGCCGACCGAGAAGCGTCCCGCGAAACGTGGCTGGCTCTCGCCGAACGCTTCCCCGACGCAGCCGGGGCAAAAGACGCTCTGCTGCGCGCCGCCGGCATGACGACGGATCTCGACGACAAGATCAGTCTCTACCACCGGATCCTCGACGAGAACCCCGATTCGTCGATCCGCTACACCATCTACAGCCGGCTGATCCAAGATCTGATCAGAGGCGAGGAATACGATCGCGCCCAGCGCACCGCCCGCGGCTTGACCACCGAGCCCGATCCCGGTCGCGGCGACAGCGACGACCTCGGCCGCAACGAAGACCCGACGGAGTGGGGCTTCACGCTGCAGGGCATCGGCTACGCCGGCTGGTTCGCCGCGGCGCAGGCCGAAGCCGGCGCCAAAAACGTCGGTTGGTACAACATCCGACTCGGCGCGCGCCAGCGCCGCGAGCAACCGATCAGCCCGGAGGCGCTGGTCGCCGCCCGGGCGCTGGATTCGTCGGGCTGCAGCGACCCCAGAACGCTTCAGTACGTCGGTCAGATCTTGCTCAACAGCTCCTACCACCGGGCGCTGGGGATCAGGCTCATCGAGCGCGCCGTGCAAGCGTCCGAAGGCGGCTACCCGCTGATCGCGCTGCAGTACGGGGCCGACGAGCTCGCCGAGGCGCGCGCGGATCTCGACCGTCTCCTCGACCGCATGCCGTTCTACTACGCCGAAGCGGGGATGCTGGCCGAGGCCGAACGGGCCGTCGACGAGCTGTTGCGCTCGCTTTCCGGCGACGATACCGGCTACACCCACGGCGAAGTCAACTACCTCGCCGGCTACGTCTTCGAGCGCGTCGGCCGCTACCGCGAGGCGGCGCACCACTATCTGATCGGCCAGTGGTACTCGACCGCGACGTTCGAAGGCTTCGAAGACGGGCTCAGCGATCTGTACGAACGCATCGCCGACAACGACATCCGCAGGTTCGAGCCGGGAAGCGGTCTGCGCATGCCGCTGGCAGCCTCGGGTATCCGGGCGTTCGGCGAAACGTCGCTCGACGGCGACCGCCTCGGCGGCGATCTGCTTCTCGTCCTGTTCTGGGGCACCTGGAACCAACGCAGCATCGCCCAGGTCGAGATGCTCGACGCCATGGCCGAATCGCTTCGTGAGAGCGGCGTCTCCGTGCTGGCGGTTGCGGTGCAGGAGCCCGCCCGTACTTTCGTGCGGTCCACGGGTCGCACGATGTTCAGCCGGTTCCTCGAGGACCACCCGGTCAAGATTCCCTTGGCCCGAGCCGAGCTCGAGACCATCGAGCGCCTCGAGTTGGTCGGCTTACCGACCACGTTCCTGATCGACGCCGGCGGCCGTCTGCTGGCCCGCCAGTTGAGCTTCGGCATCGAGCCGGGCGCCTGGGCGATGCAATGGCGCGACGTGATCGACGCCGAGCTGGAGCGACTCCGGCCTGCCAACAAACGACAGTAGGCTAGGCCGGCAGGCCAAACGAGCGGTGGCGGCCGGCCGACGCGGCCGCATCGAACCTTTCGGCGGCGTATCCGTTACTAGGTGTGAACAAGGCCGGCGGGTCCCGTTACCCCGTTTCCGGGCGCGCCCGGCCGGTAGGAAAGGACGCGAGTGGACATAGGAGCACTGGTCGAACGGTGCCGGCAAGGCGACGAGCTCGCCTGGGAGGCATTGGTGCGCCGCTATCAGGGCCGGGTGTTCGCGCTCGCCTACCACTATCTCGGCAATCGCGAGGAGGCGCGGGACGTGGCACAGGAATCATTCATACGCGTGTATCGGGGGCTGGGTAGCTTCCAGGGCGATTCGTTCGTCGCCTGGATGGTCACCATCACGCGTAACTGCTGCTTCGACCGCATCAGGCACCTCAAGGTCCGCCCGCCCCTCGATGGAGCGCCCCTCGACGATCAACTCGAGACCCCCGGCCCCGGACCCGGCCCGGAAACCACGACGCTGGCGCAAGAGCGCCGCCGACTTCTGTACCGGGCGCTTGACCGAATGACCGAGATCAACCGCGAGATCATCATGCTCAAGGACATTCAGGGCCTGAAGCAATCCGAGATCGCCGATGCACTCTCGCTGCCGCTCGGAACGGTGAAGACACGGTCGCACCGGGCGCGCCTCGAGCTCGCCCGCCGCATCCTCGCGCTCGACCCCAGCTTCGGAGCCTGAACCATGGATTGCAACAGCTTCGAAGAGCTCATGTTCGCGGCGCTCGACGGCCCGCTCGCCGGACCCGACGAGGAAGCGCGGAGGATGCATGCGGCCGGGTGCACCCGGTGCGGCGCGCTCGAGCGGCTGATGTCGACCGAGCACCCGGTACCCGCCGCGGCGGCGCCCGAGGATCTGCTCGAATCCATCTTGATCGCGACCTCACCGGCCTGGGCGCGGACTTTCGCACGGCTCAATCGAGAGCTCCCGGGATTGGCCGATGTGCAACCGGACGCCGCGTTCGTCACCGATGTGCTGGCGGCGACGACGGGTGCGGCGGCAAGAGAGGCTGCGGCAGCGGCAGGAGAAGCAGCCGCAGCACCAAGAGCGACAACGGTACCTTCGACCAGCGAAGAAGCAGCGAGTTTCCGGGCACCGCGACGTGTTCGGAGGATCGATCGTTTGGCGGCAGCATGGAAGGCCCTCCTCCAGCGGCCGCGCCTGGCCTTCGAGGGCGCCTACATCGGCGCGCTGGCGCTGATCCTGCTCGTCGGAACGCCGGCGTGGTCGCTCTCGATCTCCCCCGCCGCGTTGATCACGGAGTTCCGCGAGGAACGCATCGAGCCGGCGCTTCAGTCGGTCAACCAGCGCGTCGAGCCGATCGTCGCGGCGGCGGGCGAGAACGTCTCGAGCTTCCTCACCGGCGTCTGGTCAACGGCGCGAGGGCGCGGTAGCGAGCTGTGGAGCACCAGTGTGAAAACGACGGTCGACCGCGGACGCGCCTTATGGTGCGCCGGATTCGACTGCGAAATCGATCCATCAAACGAACCCGAAAGTGACCCCTCGAGGAGGACCCATGAGTGAAGGAACCATGCACGAGAGCGGCGGCGGGGCAGAACCCGTCCGCGAGGCACCGAAAGATCCCACCCCGGCCGGCCAGCAGGCACCAACCACGGCCGGCCCGCCCGAAGAATGGGCTCGCCGCCCGGTCGGCGATTTCGACCCGCGCTACAAGTCGCCGCGCTCGTCGGTATTTTTGTCGCTGATCTTTCCCGGCCTCGGGCAGATCTACACCGGCTTTTACTTGCGCGGCCTGATGATCGGCGCGGCGATCTTCGTGCTCTTCAATGCGGGCGCCCAAATGGACGGCAGCGCCGCTATATTGGTATGGACGATCGGGTTCACCTGGATGTTCGCGATGATCGACGCCGGCCGTATGGCGGCCCTCTATAACTACGCCATCACCGGCGGCGAGGAAATCGAAATGCCGCAGGACATCCGCCTGCCGAACATGGGCGGCTCGATCGTCGCCGGCGCGATCCTTCTCGGTTTCGGCGCTATCGCGCTGTCGAACACTCTGTTCAACATCCCGCTCGACTGGGTGCGCGTCTGGTGGCCGGTCTTCCCGCTGGCGCTCGGCACCTACCTGCTGGCCCGCGGCGTCATGGACTACCTCGCTGCCAACAAGCCGGCGCCGGACCGCAGCGAGCCTGTGCCCGTCGAGCAGGAATAGGCCGCTCGGCAGGGCGACGCGCTCGGCCGATCTCCTTGATGTTGTTGATCATGCGGCGCAGGGATTTGGGGTTCATCAACCATGCGTTTTTCGCCGGTTTGGAGATAGAACTTGACAGTATCCAGGGTGGCGATCAGCGCCGATCCAACGGTTCCCTGGCGCTCAGGACAACCGCGACGCCGGGCGGCCCGACTGGAGGAATCCGCAGGTTCCAGAGGGTGTCGGTTCCGGCCGGGCTCGTGACTTCGCGGATGTTCGCGCCGTTGCCCAGGGCGATGATTGTTCCCGTCATTGGTTGTGGTAGCCGCAGCGTAAGGTTGGCGCCCTCGGACGGCGCGCTGGCAAAGACAACGAAACGATCGTCGCTCAACCACCAAGCCGTCCAGCCGACGCGCTGGGCGGCCCGCAGGACGGAGGAATCCGCCAATCGGGCCGAGCTATCTGCCATTTCCCACCAGCGCAGCTCGTTCAACAGGCGCGCGACGCGTTCCTCGGTCGCGGTGGGCCAGACGGCTAGGTTCTCAGCGTAGGGTCGGGGGGCCGGCCGCGAAACGATGTGAAATCGATACGCGCCCGGGCGTGACCGTCGCTGATTCGCGTAGCAGAGCGCGTTCGGCTCCACGCAGGCCCGTGGGATGTCCGGCGACGGCGCGCACGGCGCTGGCCATCGACCTCCGATCAACAGGACCTTTTCGCACATCGGTGTCGAGATCGGCAGCAGCAAACCGCCGTCGCTGTGCGCCAGGCGTTCGGCGAAGATCTCCGGCAAAGGATTCGACAGCCCGGGCGCCTGTGTCCACACCGTCTCGGCAATCCATGTCGGGTCCTTGTAGCTCTCCGCCCTTCGCGGGTGGAAGTACACGAGGCACCAGACCGCCGACACGACGATCAGTCCATGAACGACGCTCCTGTGCCACCCTGACGCCAGCGCCGAACGGGCTGCGGCGAACAGCGGTACGGCAAGCGGAATCAGCCACAGGGTGTAGCGGCTGATGCTGGGCGTACCGCCGTGGTTCAGATTGGGGTTCTGGGCGAAGGCCACCGGGAAAGCCAATGCGGCGGCGATCGCGATCAGCGATGTGGTGGTCGGCATCTCAAAGGGCCGCCGCCGGGCGAGCGTCACGGCAACCAGGGCCACGACCACACTGAACAAGGGAAAGTTGACCAACAGCCCGATGTTCAGATCGCCGTACACCATCCACCACTCGGCAAACGTCGGCACCGTCGGGGCCCGGCCCCAGAACACCAGCGGAGATACGACCCCGAGACCCCAGAGCGAATAGACAGGGTGGACGAGCACCACGAGGACGACAACGCCGATCCCGGCGAGGAATCCAGTCTCCTTTCGCAGCTCGGGCTTGCGCCAGGCTGCGACGCCGGCGCCGATCGGTACGAGGAGGGCGACCGGCGGGTATTGAACCGCGACCACGGCCCAGGACAGCAAGGCGAGTACCGGTCGTCGGTCGAAGAACGCGAACCCCACGGCGAGCAGCGCGAAGACGAACGCCTCCGGATGGGCCTTGTCGATCCACCACAGGATCGGGCCTATGAACAGCAGCGCTGTGAAGTGGGATCCGATCCGGGCCGCAACGATACCGGCGGCGACGCTCAGCAGAACGAGGTTCAGGATCGTGAACCCGTACAGCGGGTCGAGGCCGGCGACCGAGGTCACGAGCACGAACGGGCTCGCCAAGGCCGAGTACAGCCAGAAGTGGCGGTAGTAGAACCGCCCGTCACGCCCTTCGTGCACCGCGTCGGGCGCCAGGCGCAGATCTCGTCGAGCAAGCTGTTCGCGCAGCGCGTCGATCTGCTCGCTGGTCGATGCCGGTGAACCGTGGCCGATGATCGCCATCGACATGCCGACGTACTCGTCGCCGTCGCCGACGGTCCGCGGCGCGGAAGTGGCGACCAGGAGGATCGCGAGCCCGGCGAAGGCGAACGCGAAACGAGCCGCCGTGCGCCGGTCGCCATCGCGGTAGGGTGCGATATCGGTCATGCGAAAATCAGCCGGGTTTCTTTCAGGCCGCCGCCGATGTCTCAAACGCCACCAACCCGTGAAGGAATCCGCCGAGCATAACGCATGCTTGATGCGAGCCCGTTCGAGCCCATAGTTGGTGCCCGTTGGTGCACTGCAAACGTGCCGCCGTCGACAAGCTACCGCCGGTTGCTGGGACTGATAAACTGAGGGAAGTCGCGCTCACATCCACGCCCACACAGCGCCGGCGGGCTGCCGAGCACAGCGAGCACGAGATTCGCCGTAACTCGCCGATACAACTAAAGATCTTTCGTACGGAGGGGTAGCGAAGCCTGGCCGTACCGCGCCCGACTCGAAATCGGGTTCTCGGGCTATAACCCCGGGACGTGGGTTCGAATCCCACCCCCTCCGCCTTTTCTTTGCTGATGGGGACTTAGGCGTCGATCCTCTGTCGACGCCGTCCCCATTTGCATTTCCTCGAACGGCCGGCAGATCGCTCCGCGTAGCAGTTTGCGTAGCAGTTTTCTGCTCAGCTAGACGCAACGGCCTGCTCAACGTTCCGCTTGACGAGGTGCGCGTAGCGTTGAGTTGTGGCTGATCGTCGAGTGCCCGACACCGTCGTTGGCGCTTCGCGTGCCTTCGGGACCGGTGACCCAGATTCTCAACGGCAAGCGCGCCTCACCC
>SMVB01044783.1_pt1 | contig 18979 bp, 15 predicted proteins | sample 2456461 | NCBI WGS metagenome assembly SMVB01 (sample SAMN11095934, study PRJNA526329) | marine sediment metagenome | biome: Marine sediment; feature: Surficial sediment; material: Deep marine sediment; isolation source: Hadal surficial sediment | place: Pacific Ocean | collected 2014-05 | depth...
CTTCCTACGTTGCCTTGCTGACCTGCTCGAGGTGGACCTCCCGATCCCCGATCACACGACGCTGTCCCGGCGGCTCCAGAAGCTCAATGAGATCCGGTTGCGCAAGCTCACGACCGATCGCCCGATCCATCTGCTCATCTGGCGAGCAAGATCCGAACACGATGACCAGTCTCGGGATGCCTGACAGCTACCGAGTTGCCGTGAGCCCCGCTCGGGGGACGGGGGGATCTGTCCTTGACTCGGAGCCATGCACCAACGCCTCAGCGAGGTCACGGCAGAGGACGAGCCCGACCTCGCTACAGCTTCGTTACGTCGACAGTGCCGTTGCCGAGGCTCGGGGGTTTGGATAGCTTCTTGCGATGATGGATTTTCTTGCCGTGCGTCGCGGCGCGCTCATCGGCACCCTAGTCTTTGCCTTCGTGGTGGTGCATCTTACGGCGACGCTGGTCCTCCCGAGGACGGACGGGCGCCTGTTGCGCGGCGACTCCCGCCGCTATTTCGTATATCTGCCGTCGCTGATCCTCGATCACGACCTCGATTTCAGCAACGACCTGCTGCTGCTGCAGGGCATGGACCCGACTGCCGTCGACCTGTCGAGCGTCGAGCGCACATCAACGGGGCTGTTGGGCAACGTCGCGCCGGTCGGGTGTGCGCTCTTCTGGGCACCGTTCTTTCTCCTTGGGCTGGCGCTACAAGGCGTCGCCGCGGTGTTCGGATGGGCCAGCGCCGGCGACGGATACGGGTACCTTCCGCAGGCTTCGGTCCTGGTGGCGGGAATCGTCTACGCGGGCACGGCGGCATGGGTGACGGCGCGGATCCTGGATCGTTGGTTCCCGCGGGCGGTGGGCACGGCGAGTTCGATCACTGTGTGGCTTGGCGGCTCAGCCCTCTACTATACAGCGGTGTCGCCAGCGTACTCGCACACGACCGCGTGGTTCGCCATCGCTGTCGCACTCTACCTGTGGCTCGAGGCGAGGGAGGCGGGCCGGCCCTCGGCGTACCTTCGATGGGGACTCTCCGGACTGTTCTTCGGTCTGGCCGTCACCGTGCGCCAGCAGGACGCCGTCTTCTTGATCGCGCCCGCGATCGACCTCGCTTGGCCCGCCGGGGGTGCAACATCCCGGTCGTTCGCCGACCGCTGCAAGGCCGCCGCGGCGCTCGGCGTGGGCGCGCTGCTCGGATTCCTACCGCAGGCGCTGGTGTGGAGAACGCTGTACGGCAGCTACCTGGTCAGCCCCATGGGGCCCATGGACGTAGCCTGGACGCTGCCGGACGTCATTCCTACCCTGCTCGGCCTCGGCTTCTTCGGGCTCTTCACTTGGACACCGGTGGCTGCGCTCGGCACCGTCGGGGCGTTCGTATTCGCGCGGCGATATCCAAGGGTGGGCGCCGGGTTGCTGCTCGCTGTCTTGTTGGCAATCTACTACCAGTCGGCAGTCTACGACCTACACCTCGGCACGTCGTTCGGAGCGCGGCGCTTCATTTCAGCGAACGTCGTGTTCGCCATTGGTTTGGCGGTGCTGTGGGAAGCAGTGTCGACGCGGCGACGAACTTTGCCGTTCGTGTTCGCCGCCGCTTTGATTGCGTGGAACGGCATGCTGCTGATCGGATACGAGTTGCTGGTGCACGTCCACGGGTTTCACCCGCCGCTCGGGTCGATTGTGCGGTGGCTGTTCACCGGATATGACCAGCCGCCCTTTTGAAACCGCGGCCGGGCCCCGAGCCCGTCGGTCAATCGTGCACGTCGCCGCCGAACAACTCGGGGACTAGATCGGCCGACAGCCTTTCGCGCGGCGCGCGCGGGCGCGGCGAATTCATGATGTCGAGGTTGATCGCCTGTAGCAAGAGTGTGAACCCCATCAAGAAGCTCAGCAGCGCCAGCACGACGGTGCCGGTCGGTGCTGCCGCTCCGGTGTTGATCGATTGCCACCAGTGGTAGCCGCCGAAGCTGCAGGCGAAGGCGAGCAGTGCCGCGCCCACGATCGTGTAGATCGCGACGGGGGATACGTCCAGGAAGGCGTACTTCAGGACGATCCGGCGCAAGAACATCTTGAGGAGGCGGGGCGGGAAGCTGAGCATCACCCGGGTCAAGCTCATGCCCGATGTTTCGTCGCCGTAGAACGCCGGCATCGGCACGTCGATGACAGCCCAGCTTTCGATGTTCAGCAGCGCCAACATGGAGTTTTCGAAGGCGTACGACCTGTCGACGCGAGCCAGCGGAATCGACTGGAGAGCGTCGCGAGAGATCGCCAGGTAGCCGTTCTGCGCGTCGAAGATGTGCCAGTAGCCGGAGGCGAGCTTGGTCATGAAGGTCAGGCAGACGTTGCCGAACAGCCTGAGCCGCGGCATGTTCTCCAGGTCTTTCAGGTGACGAAAGCGGTTGCCCTTGGCGTAGTCGGCTCGGTCTTCGAGCAGGGGTAGGAGCAAGCGCGGCAACTCTGTCGGGTCCATCTGGCCGTCGCCGTCGATTTTGACCACGAAGTCGGCCTCGCGGCGCAGCGCCTCGCGGTAGCCGGTAACCATTGCCGCGCCGACCCCGCCGTTGACATCGTGGTGAAGAACCATGAGGCGAGGGTGAGCGGCGGCGAGCTCCGCGAGCACGGCGCGGGTGGTGTCGGTGCTGCAATCGTCGACGGCGATGACGTGAGCAATCCATTCTGGCAGAGACCCGATCACGTCCCCGATCTCGCGTGACACGTTGTAGCAGGGCACTACGACCACCAGGGTGTGTTGCCTTGTTGTCATCGATCACCGCCGCCGTGGCACGAAGACGCTGTGGTCGGAGGGTTCCGGTATCGCTTCGTAGTGCCGGTAAAGCGTATCGGTGAACCCCTCGCCAAACCAGGCGTCTGCCTTCGCTCGGCCGCCGGGAAGGCCGACGTTCCAGTGCAACACGATGGCACCGAATTGCATCCCGGCGACGCGACGGTGCAGGTCCAGCGTCGTGAAACGACGTCAGCCCGGCCGCCGACATCTGTTGGGTGATCAGCGCAACACCCTCGCGGCGCATCTCATCGGTTGGCGGGGTCGACGTTCGCCGACCCCGCTGAACAGACCGCCGGTGCGCTCCTGCATCAACCCGGTGGGCACGCCGCTCTCGTCCTTGACGATGTGGCCGCCACGGGGGTCGGGAGTCTCGCCGGTGATCCCGGCCGCATCGAGCGCCCAGGAGTTGTAGACGGAGGTGTGGCCGCCGCGATGGCGGATGCTCGCCGGGCCGTTCGGGACCGCGACGTCGAGGTCGTAGCGATTAACCGGCCGGCCTTCCTCGAGCTTGGTGTCGTCGTACATGAAGCCGTTCACCCACATCCCCGGGGGGGTGTCGGCGGCGCGCGCCGCCATCGCCCGCTGGATCTCGGCGATGGTGCGGAAGTTGACGTTGACGCTGATCAGCTCGTTGAGGCCGGCGCCGGCCGGGTGCGAATGGGCATCGATGAAGCCAGGCGTCACCGTCATGCCTTCGGCATCGATGACCATCGTGCCGCGGCCGATCAGGTTGGTGACGTCATCGGTGCTGCCCACGGCACTGAAGCGACCATGCTTGACGGCGAACGCCTCGGCCATCGGCTGGCCGGCTTGCACCGTGTAGACCCGTGCGTTGACGACCACCAGGTCGGGTTCCCCACCCGCGGTCGTGTGGCTGGTGCCGGCAAGCGCGAGATCGTTGGCGGCGCTCCCGGCGCCGGCCTGTGACACCGTGCCACCCGCACCACCGCTGCTGCATCCCGTGCTCAGGCTGGCCGCGAGCGCGGCCGACATCCCGATGAACTCGCTCCGTGTGAACTTGGCCACGTCTTTCCTCCCGAATCAACTCAACAAGCGCGCCGATACAATGCGCCGGTGGGCAGGCGGACGCAACGGGAGATCGAGGGTGTCGGCCGAAGGATGGGTGCGAATGTGAAGGGATCGAGCCTGTATCTGTGGCTGGCGACAAGAAGCAGTGCGACCGGCGCTGGCGCTACCAGCGCTCGATGACGACCCGCCGGTCGGTGTAGAACGAGATTGCGTCCGAGCCCTGCGCTTTCAGATCGCCGTAGAACGAACCGCGCGAGCCACCGAAGGGGAAAAACGCCATCGGCGCCGCCACCCCGACGTTGACCCCGATCATCGAGATTCCCGCCTTGTAGCGAAACTCGCGCGCCGCCTTGCCACTGCTCGTGAAGATCGACGTGGCGTTGCCGTACTCGACCTGCTGCATCAGATCGACCGCCTCGTCGACGTCCTTCGCCCGGATGAGGCCGGCGACCGGGCCGAAGATCTCCTCGGAGCCGAGCTTCATCGACGGGCTGACGTTCTCGAACACCGTGGGGCCGACCCAGTGACCATCGGGGTAGCTGTCGACGGTGATGTTGCGGCCGTCGAGGAGGAGCCTGGCGCCTTCGGACTCGCCGCCGTCGATGTACTCGAGAACGCGTTCCTTGTGACGGCCGGAGATCACCGGGCCCATCTCGGTCGCCTCGTCGAGGCCGTAGCCGACCCGCACCGAGCCGGCGCTGTCGAGGAAGCGCTCGCGCACCGTCTCATAAGCGTCACCGACGCCGACGACGACGCTACCCGCCAGGCACCGTTGGCCTGCCGAGCCGAACAGCGAGCCGATCAGCGCCTCGTTGGCGGCGTCGAAATCGGCGTCGGGCAACACCACCATGTGGTTTTTCGCCCCGCCGAGCGCCTGCACACGCTTACCGGCCGCGGCGGCCTTCGCGTACACGATGCGAGCAACCCGGCTCGAGCCGACGAACGAGATGCCGGCGATACCGGGATGCTCGAGAAGCGCGGTGACCGTCTCGTGGGCGCCGTGCACGACGTTGAGCACGCCGGGGGGCAAGCCGGCTTCGACGGCGAGCTCGACGATCATCTGAAAGGTCAACGGATCCTGCTCGCTGGGCTTGAGGATGAACGTGTTGCCGGCGGCCACCGCGTAGGGCCAGAACCAGAACGGGATCATCACCGGGAAGTTGTACGGGGTGATCGCCGCAAAAACACCAAGCGGCTGCCGGTAGGTGACGCAGTCGATCCCCGGAGCGATGTCCTCGAGGCTCTCGCCCATCATCAGGGTCGGGATGCCGCAGGCGTGCTCGACGTTCTCGATGCCGCGCTGCAGCTCGCCGCGGGTCTCGATGAGGTTTTTGCCGTGTTCGCGGGTGAGGCTGCGCGAGATCTCCTCGGCGTTCTCCTCGAGCAACCCTTTGAGGCGAAAGAAAATCCGCGCCCTCTCGACCGCCGGGGTCTGGCGCCAGGCCGGGAACGCCCGGCCGGCAGCGACAACGGCGGCGTCAACGTCGGCGGCGGGCGACAGTGGCACGCGGCCGAGGATTTCCCGGGTTGCCGGATCTTCGATCGGCAGCGACTCGGTCGCCGACGAGGCGATCCACTCGCCGCCGATAAAGTTGCAAACGGTCTCCGGGTTCGACGCCTCGCTCATGGGGACGAACTGTAGTGCCGCTGCGCTCAAGGAACAACGTCGGGCGGCCGCCGCACCCCGCGACTCCTGGCTAGCAGGACTCTCCCGCCGCCTGCTGGGCCGTCTCGAGCAGCGGAGCGAGCCGACGCAGCGTTCGCAACGTGCGATCGAGCTCCTCGAGATCGGTCATCGTCTTGGTCACCGGCACCCTGAGCTTATGGTCCTCCAGACTGCCGCCGATCTCGGCGAGTTGGAGGGCGGCCTTCGTTCGTCGCGGGGTGAGGTAGGCCGGCAGGTCTTCGGGGTCGGCGGCCGTCGCCCGGAGTCGATCGTCGATGGCGACCTGGTCTCCGCCACGCACCATCGCCTCGACCGGGATCCCGGTGATCGCCGCAAGCTTGGCGACGCTCCCATCAACAGGATGGAGCTCGAGCCCTTCGGGCAACGAGCCTCCGAGCAACAACTCCATGTGCACCGCAGCCTGATTCTTCTTGCCGGCGACCTGGTCGAGCAAGAATTCGCGGCCGCGCAGGATTCCGGAAACGGTCGTCTTCTGTACCACTCGTCGACCCGGATTGAATTGCAGGTGGTGACGCGCGGCGAGCTTGCGCCACGCCTCCGTGCGGTCTTGCTCGCGGTCGAGGACGTGCATGATCACCAGCGGTGCGATCAGCAATGCCACCGCGAGCCCGATCGTCAAGATGGTCAGCGGCCCGATGTCCATGTCAGTCCTCCGTTGCGGCGGCCACGCCGGCGTCAATTCTCCGCTGCGCCGGCCTCAGCGGCCGCCTTCACGCGCAGCAAGCTCCACTTGACAATGATTCCCGGCCATCGTCCCGAAGACCAAAGTAACCCCGATACGCGGCCACTCAGCCGCCATGATGTGGGTGCCGGTGGCGCCGAGCATCACCATGACGATGACCGCGGCCCCCAGCGTGGTCAGCCTGGGGATCAACAGCATCAAGCCGCCGAGAATCTCGGCAACACCGGTGATCGGCGCCAGCCACGCCGGCAGGTTCCACTGGTTGACGAAGCGCTCCTGCCATACCTCCATCTGGGTGAGCTTGCCTACGCCGCCCAGCACGAAGATGACGGCGAGGAAGATGATCATGGCCCAATACAAGATGTTCTTGTAATTCATGTCGCCCTCATTGTTCCGCCGTCCCGCCGTTTCTGCGGGATAGTCGCCCCCCGGATCGTTGAGCAATTCGCACGACTCGCATTGGCGGGATTCAGCGCGGCGACCCGCCCACTGCTGGAGGCGGCGATTCTAGCAGGGTGCTGAAAAACTCCCGCGGGTACAGCTACGGGCGCATGGGGGTCACGGGCACCCCCGGGGAGTTCTTCAGCATCCTGCATGTAGTGCGCGGAGGCTCCAGCTTCCCGGGATGGGTATGATGCAGGCCACATCAACGGGAGCAATGATGGGACAAGAAACAAAAACGCCAGGCGATCCGTTCGCACGGCGCTCTGCACATGATAGAGGCGCCACGGCTCCCTCCGATCCACGTTCCCCGGAGCGCCGCGAGGTGCTCAAGCGCATCGGTCGTTCGCTCGGCGCCTTGGCGGTCGGATCGCTGGTACTGAGCGGTGCAGGCTGCGCGCCGCTGGTCGATCCGAGCGCCATCACTCGACTTCCGCTCGCCGACATTCCGCAGGGGCGAAAGATGATCCTCCACGCCGACCGGCGGGTGGAGCTGCGGCGCGCCGGCGACACCGTCACCGCCAGGTTGATGGTCTGCACGCACGAGTTCTGCGACCTGACCTGGTACGAGGTAGAGGACAACTACCGATGCACGTGCCACGACGGCAGGTTCTTCCCCGACGGTCGGCCCAAGTCAGGCCCGGTGAGCCGGCCGATGTTCGTCCTTCCGGCGCGGATCGACGGCGATACATTGATCATCGGTCCCGCCGGCGAGATCGAGCTGACCGGCTGAGGTGACGCTTCCCTGCCCGGGGCCGTTAATCGGCGATGGGCGCGCCAATCGGGGACGGGACGAGGTCACTCGAAGCTCAAGACCTGGCGAAACATCGACCGGTCGCTCATGCGGCCGGCATGCGCCACGACGCCGGCGGGGCGCTCGATCGGCGCCCCCGGTACCGGCGGCAACCGCATGAGGAACTCGACGAGAACGAGCTCGACGGGGCCTGAAAGATCCTCGGTCGCCAGGTCGAGCACCAGGGTACCGTCCGGCGGCCGGCCCCAGTGCTGCAGCAACCAATCACCTGCGTCCGCGCCGGAGGCAGATTCGACGACCGATCCGTTAACCGCCCGGAGCGCGACCGAGCCCCCGGGCAGCGGCGAGATATTCATCAGCTCGGGTCCAATGGATGAGCGGATCTCCACCCGCAGCGATCGCACTCGTCCATCGACCACATCGGCAAGGACCTCGACCACGGCTGCAGGGGCGTCGACGGCAGGCGCTTGCGTCAACCGATAGGGGCGCCGATTGCCGTGCAGGAACGAGGCGAGATCACCGGCCCTCGCATCGTCGCCGAAGAACTCCGGCAACCAGACGCCTCCCTCCATCTGCATCGTGGCCCACGACGCCGCCCCCGATTCACGGTCGAGCGCGTACACCAGATCCTCGGGCAGGGGGCGCCCGGGCCCGGGCCGCGCGTCGATCACGCCGACAACACCGAACGCGATCGCCAGGCCGAGCGCCGACGATGGCAGCCACCAACCGTTTGCTGCCGTCGAAATCTCGAACAAGGGGACCAGCAGTGCCAGCATCACAACGGCAACGAGCGCCAGGATCGGAGCGACCGAGATATTGAGCCCGACGTAAACGATCCATATCAGCGGAAACAGGATGAGGACGACGGGCGCTGCTACGACCGCGAAGACGGCGAGATCGGCGCCGTCGAACGGCCGCTCCTCGGTCTTCTTCAATAGCAGCCGCGTCGCCCCGATGGCGAAGATCGCCGGCCACACGAACAGCATGCTGACGCCGGGGGCCAGCCACCCGGAGGCGACCGCCAGCGCCAACGGAATCAGCAACGCGCCGGCGGCAAGGCTGGCGGCACCGAACCACCGCCGGGCGATGACGAACGCGGCGCTGACCGACCCCACGGCGATCGCGCCGACCGACAAGCCGTACCAGGCTTCGTTGTACAGCTCGCGACCGACAATCGATTCGAGCTCGTGGTGGGCGCCGCGCACGACCAGCAACAGCAACGCGGAAAGCCCGGCAGCCAACGCCCCAGCGATAACCACCATCACCAAGCCGCCCGCCACCCCCCCGGCGGAGAGGCGCCCGAGAGCCCGTCCCTGATAGCCCACGACCGCCGCGAACAACACGGCGAGCACCGAAAATACGCCCACCCAGCCATATGGGTAGCTCACTAACCCGACGCCGACGAAGCGGAAGAAAACGACGTCCGGCGCCCGGGTCGCGACCGAGAGATCGAGGTTGCCGAAGTGCCTCGACATCGACAGCGCGTGATCACCGTGGTGCTGAAGGCTCGCCAACGAGAGGTTCTCCACCGAGTCCGTCGGCCGGTGGTACGCGTCGGCGCCCTCGGCGAAGGCAAAGTTGAGCCCGGCGACACCGGCACGTTTGTAGACGCTGAAGTCGGTGTCGTTGGGCAACCGCTGGTAGATCTCGTAGTACAGCGAGCTGCCCGACAGATTCGGGTCGGCGCGGGCGAACTCGCGCACCACCCAGCCGTTTTCGCTGTTGGTCTCGAACATGACCGATTGCCCCGCGGAGCCGCGCGCCTCGAAGTTCAGCACGATCGAGATCTCCGGCCACCAGGGATGCTCGGCAACGAACCCGCGCGCCCCGATCAAGCCGAGCTCCTCGGCGTCGGTGATGATCACGTACAGGTCGTTGCGCAGCGTTTCGCCCCGTGAGAGCGCCCTGACCGCTTCGAGCGTTGCCGCCACACCGGCGCCGTCATCGCCGGCACCGGGGGCAAGCTGCTGCGAATCATAGTGCGAGGCCAGCGCCACCCCACCCGTCGACGACGTGCCGCGCTTGCGGGCGAGGATATTGCGCACCGTTGCCGCCCGAATCACTGTGCCGCGTCGGGCGGTGACCGTCGTCTCCTGGACCTCGACTTCGAACCCCAGCGCACCCAGCTCGGCAACCAAATACTCGCGTACCCGCGTGTGCTCCGCCGAGCCCGGCATGTGCGGGCGCGCGGCGATCTCTTGGAGCAGAATGCGGGCGCGCTCGGCCGAAAAGGTGTCGACCGGCGCGTCGAGCGGCAACGGAGCCGGCGGGCGCTCCAGCCACCAGGACCACACCGCCAAGAAGATCACGACGGCCGTGGCGGCCGGCCCGATCCATCGTGGCGTCGCGGCTACACCGGTGGCGGGTCGCATGATGCCGATCTTGCCATAGCCGATGGCCATGTTCCGCCGTACAGATTTCGTCCAAAGCGCTCTGAGAAGCTCGCCTATCAACCGCTGGCGCCGGACCCGTCGGAATCTGTACTCTCGCCGCGACGATCGCCCGGGTCGAAGTCAGGGTTGAGCTCCGTGGGAACGTACGCCCCCACGGACTCGCGCCAGGAGCGCATCAGCGCGTGGAGCTCCTCGACCTTTGCGGGCATCTCCGCGGCCAGATCGTTCGCCTCGCCGAGGTCCTCGCCGAGGTCATAGAGCTCGAGCGTTCCGCTTTCGAAGAACTCGATGAGCTTGTAATCACCCTGGCGCACGGCACCCACCGGGCTCGTGCGCCACGGCCCGTCGGTGTTGCGGTTGCCCCCCAGATAGGCCGGAAAGTGCCAGAAGAGAGGTCGCTCGGCGAATGCGGCGAGCTCAGCGGCACGCCCCGACAGGTCGGCCCCGGAGCGAGCGGCGTCGGCGGCGTCGAGCAGCGGCACCATGGCGGCAGCGCCGGCGTCGAGCAGCGGCACGATGCTGAGTCCGTCGAGAACCTGGTCGGGGCGACCGGCGCCGGCCAGCTCGAGCAACGTCGGGTAGAAGTCGACGCCGATCACCGGGGTGTCGGCGCTGCTGCCCGGCTCGGTGTGCCCCGGCCAGCGTACGATCAGCGGCTCGCGTATGCCGCCCTCGTATAGCATTCCCTTCATGCCGCGCAGCGGCGCCATCGAGGTGATCGTGCCGACCCCACCGTTGTCGGAAAAAAAGAAGACCACGGTGTTGTCGGCGACCCCGAGCTCGTCGAGCTTGTGCACGATGCGACCGACGCTCTCGTCGACGCTCTCGATCATCGCGGCGTAGCGCGGATTCTGCTGGCCGTTGCTGCCGGCCTTGGCGCGATACTTCTCCGCCAGTTGCTCCTTGGCCTGGATCGGCGTGTGCACAGCGTAGTGGGTCAGGTAGAGAAAAAACGGCCGGTCGGCATTCTTCTCCATCCAGGCGAGCGCCTCATCGGTGAGCCGATCGGTGAGGTACTCACCCTCTTCCCCGCCGGCGCGGAGGCCGCGAATCCGAACGATGTTGCCCTGCGCGGTTTCCCGTTCGTAGGGCCAGAAGTAGCTCGGCGGCGCACCGCGCGCGTTGCCGCCGATATTGACGTCGAAGCCCTGCTCGGTGGGCAGGTGGCCGGGGCCCCCGAGGTGCCACTTGCCGACGCTGGCGGTCGCGTAGCCGACCGTCTGGAGCGCCTCGGCGATGGTGACGACCTCGAGGTCGAGCGTCGTCTCGGTCTCCTCGACCAGCAGCCTCCGATTCTTCGTGTCGCCACGTGCGGCCGGCGCCACCGTATAGATGCCGTGGCGCGGCGTGTACTGCCCGGACATCAGGCTGGCCCGCGTCGGCGCACAGTTCGGCCCGTTGGCGTAGGCGTTGGTGAACACCATGCCCTCGGCGGCGAGCCGGTCGATGTTGGGCGTTTCGTAATACTCGCTGCCCATGAAACCGACGTCGCGCCAGCCCATGTCGTCGATGAGGATAAAGACGATATTCGGCGGGCTTTGCGGCGAGTCGGCCATTCCGCGGCCGCTGCCGACAGCGACGTTGCCGGCCCGAGGACGGGATCTCGCGCGGCCGCCCGCCACCTCCGTCGCCACCTCCGCCGCCGTCCCTTGGGTCGCGGCCTCCCAGGCAAGGTGCATCCCCCCGCTGATAGCAGCGGCAACGACGAACGTCGCCAGCCGTCTCAAAAAATCACCTCCAGCCGTTCTCCTTCGCCGCTCGCCATACGCACACCGGTGAAGGTTCGCATGCTCGGTGTGCCGGGCTCGCCGATGACGATCGTGTAGGTCGCGTCGGCGTCGAAAATCTTGGGCCGGAACAGGTTCGCGGCTGCCCGTATCGTGTACACGATCTCGCCGCTGCCCTCGTCGATGAGCTGCACGACCGGAGAGTCGAGCCCGGAGATCTCCAGCGTCGGCAGGTACCCGACCTCACCGCCGTAGTTGTCGAGCTGGTTGAAGGTCACCGGCCAGCCGTAGAACTGCTCGGCGTCGGGGCTCGAGGGATCGACCCAACGCGGCCAAGCTTCGAAGACGATGTCACGCGACAGCTTGTCGAAGCGGATGATCCCGTATCCCGGGACGCGATCGTAGAGCGCCGAGGGCTGGGCGCCCGACTGCACCGGGTTGGCAACCGCGAGCACCGTCATTCGGTTGCCGAAGCCATCGAAGTGATCGCCGGCGTACGGCGGTGTCCCGGGCCGGCGGTTGGCGCCTGCCGCCGGCGGGTACCAGCGACGCGGCCAGAGGTTGGCCACCGACGGCACGACGAACGCGAACGGCCCGTCGCCGAACTCGTCGATGCCGTACTGGATCGCGCTCCCGAGATGCTGGTCGCCGGCCACGTGGGGGGCGAACGCCTTACGCATCATCCGCAACGCTCGGTTCCGCCCCGACTGCGGCCAGCCGCCGGAGTCGGTATCGGCGGCTTTCTTGTCGCCCTCGATGTACTCATCGGGTCCGGCGAGGGCCAGGCCGGGCAAAACCGCTCCGCTCGCCGCACCGACGGGAAGCGTGGCGAGGTTGGAGAACAACGTCTGCGACAGCAGCACCTTCATCCAGGTGCCGCTGCTCCAGTCTTGCGCCCAGTGGTCGAGGAAGTCGAGCTGTCGGGCTCCGAGCAAAACGGCCGCGGGCACGTCGGACTGGGTCACCGGATCGAATCGCGGGTTCTGAAACCAGCCATTGACGACCCGGCCTTCGTCGATTGTCGTCGACGGCGCCGATTTGAACATTCGATCGGAGACCACCGCCATGCTGACCCCGCCGTAATCCACGCTCGTGTACCAGACGCTGATGTCCTGCTCGATCGGCGTCGGGTCCCAGGCGTCGGGGTGGTGCGACGTCTGCGTCCGGTGCACGGCGTTCACCCAGCGCGGGTCCATCGTGTAGCCACCCGAATCCTGCGCCGTAAGACCGTCGACGGCCTCGCCCTTCTTGCCCCCGGCGCCCCAGATGTTGCCCTGGTAGACGTCGTGATCGTCGGGTGTGGCGATGGTCGGAATGTCGCGCATCAGGTCGCGGAACGACCAGATGAACCAGTACCAGTGGTAGAGGTAGTCGAGCGCCGCCTCGTCAAACGGCGCGCGCACGATGCCGGCGAGGCCACCCTCGTAAATCTGGTCGCCGGCGAAAAACAGCATGTCGGGGTCGTGATAGGCAACCGCGGCGGCAATCTCGGCGTGTGGAAACCAGATGCCGTTGCTGTTCCAGTAGCCGCGCGCCGAGGCGTCGCGATCGGGCCGCGCCGAGAAATGCTGGCAGTTCATCGACGCCAGGATGAAATCAGCCCGCTGCGGCTCGCGCCGGATGGTGCCCTCGTAGGTGTAGGTGTAGGTCTCGGTCAGGTTGGCGGAGAACCCACCGATCCTCAGGTCGTAGACGATCCGGTAGGGCGTATCGACGCTGCCGTCCCAATCGTCGACCCTGAACGGCATCGTGTAACTGAGGTCGATGACCTCGCCGGTCGCCACCGTTTCCCATCGTCCGCCGCGTTGGATCTGCAGCTCGCCGCTGCGAACGTCGGTGGCGCCGAGCGGCCCCATCTGCGCGGTCATCTTCAGGACACCGCCACTGAGCGTATGCATCGCGCCCATCACCGGGCCGAAGGCACGCTCGGCGTGATGCTCGAGCTTTGAGCCGCTCGCGGTCCAGTCACGGAACCAGTAGCCGGGGCCCGTGGTGGCGGTGCTCGACTCGAAGGAGCGCGGCTCCCGATTCGCCAACGCAGGGTTCGCTTCGACCTGGCGACTGTTGTGCGAGACCAGCGCCACATTACCGGAGAGGTACTCGGCGGCGATTCCTTCGTACATCGCGCCGCCGAGGTTGGCACCGGTCTCGCCATCACGTACCGACACCGTCAATCGATAGGCCGTCCTTTGCCCCGATCCGCTGCTTTCTGCCGCGGCGCCTTCGGAACCACCGGGGCTTCCTCCTCCGGTACGGGAAGGGCTGCCGTCCGCTGCACCCACCATCGGCTCCGCAACCAACGTCAGGACCACGTCCTCGAACGACCCTTCCGGCAGCTCGAGGCTCACAGAATCCATAATCGGCCAGGCCTCCGCGCTGGTTGACACGTTGGCACGGACAGACTTGGGACTGTCGATGGTCGAGTTGTTGCGCACCACCACCTTGCCGGTACCGTCCAGCGCGACGATCAACCCACCGTCGGGCGCCGGCCAATCGTGCACCATGGCGCTGATGCGGTAGTCGACGTGGTCGCCACCGGCGCCGATGAGAAAACCGCTCCAGGTGTTCTCGTGCAGCGTGCCGCCGGGCTCGATGGGGCCGGTGCGGACGCTCATCTCGAGACGGCCGGGCTCCTCCGACAGCGCGTAGGTGAGCAGCTGCAGCGTGCGCATCGAGCGCGTCGAGTCCCCGGTGACGGCTTCCACACGGTCGTTCGCCAGCCGCCAGTCCTGCAGCCGGTTGCCGTAGTAGTCAGGGCCGATCCAGACGCGCTCGAGGTCGGGCAGGCGCATGGCGAACTCGGCGCCGTTCTCGTCCGGCGCGCATCCTCCGGAGAGCGCCACGAATACGAGCAGAAACGGAAGAGATAGGGGACGAAACGATAGAGAGACGGGGCCGCGCGGGACGCTCATCCCCCACAAATGCCACGCCGCGAAGATTTTCGCAACGCGGAGCTAGTGTGCTGTGGTGTAAGCGCGATCAGTCTGGTTGCGTTGCCAGGCCCTGCTAACGCTGCCGCATGGTGGCACACATCCAAACGTAGGCAACGAGGCCGAGGCCGATCGGCACCATCAACGTCGATGAAATCGAGCGCAGCAGAGGCTCGAACGACGCCAGCATCCCTGCTTGGAGCACATCGGGGAGCAATGTGTACTCCTTGCTTGCTGTTCTTGGCTGGCCCTCTTATGGCCCCGCGTGCCTGAGCTGTCAACGGATGGGGCTCGTTTTCGTATTCAGGACCCCGCCGTCCTCAATCTCAACCCTCCGCCGGCGGCGTTCACTCCGCGCCCTAGCCGTAGGCGACGCCGAGAGCCTGAGCCGCGACCCGTAAGTGCTTGTCGGCCGTCCACAATTCGATGTTCGAGAGCAACGCAGAGGCGAGCAGATGGACGTCGACGTACGAGAGGCCCACTCCCCACAGCCTCTTCCTCTCGATGAACTCCAGCACTTCCTCGTGCGAAGCGATCCGCGGCCCCGGCAAGCGACCCAGGAGTGTGAGGATCTCGTCGCGGCTGCCGATAGATCCGCACGCGAGCTCTCCAAGGACAAGCGGGTGGCACACAACTTGACGGCCGTTGAGAAGCGCGCCCAACCGAGGGTCGGGCCTGTGCAGATGCGAGATCCACACCGACGTGTCCGCCAACACCAAGGTCTTTAGTCCCCGATGTCTCGGACTTTCGGCATCCGCCGTCGCCGAATGGGCCGCAGGTCCGGCTCGGTTCCGCCGAGCGCCGCGAGCCGCTTCGAGGCTTCCCAAGAAACAAGTGCTTCCAGCCCGGCGTGCACCAAGGCAGTCTTCTCCTTGATTCCGGTAAGCCTCATCGCTTCGGCCAGCAACTCGTCGTCGATGTTCAATGTTGTCCTCATGCGACTATATTATGCATATAGATGCATACGATCAAGTGCATCTGAGGCGTCAACCCCTACTTCTCAACGGCTGGCGTGTGTGAGGACAAGGCGCGCCGATTCGGGCGCGGAGACGTACGTGTCAGTACGTCGAGCACCCGAAACAAGCGCTACGCAATCATCGAGCGCCATCGCGCTCGCGCAGTAGCCACCCGTTGAGAAGTCCATGTTGACAGCCCCTCGTTGGATTTGGACGGCCACGTCACATCGAGTTCCAAGATTTCGGAGCCGGTGTGTCCGGGGCGTTGCCGGTTCGAGCAGGCTCGGCGATGGCTCAGACGTAGTCAGCGGCGAGGTTGTCGCGCACCCGCTCCAGCAGGGCCTTGGTGGCGCGGATGCCATCGGGCTCCGAAAGTTCGCTGCCCTCGTATTCCACCCCCACGTAGCCGCGGTAGCCGGCGTCAAGAACGATGCGCATGAGGCGCTCGTAGTCGAGCAGGGTGTCGTTGCCCTGATCGTCGAAGTCGTAGGACTTGGCCGAAACCGCCTTGGCGTAGGGCATGAGCTCCTCGACGCCGGTGTAGTAGTCGTACCGCTCGTCGCTGCTGATGCGAAAATTGCCGAAATCGGGAAGCGTGCCGCAGCGCGGATGGTCGACCATGTCCATCACGCCGGCGAGCCAGGCGCCGTTGCTGGAGAGGCCGCCGTGGTTTTCAACGAGGACGTTGAGGCCGTGCTGGTCGCCGCGTTCGCATAGCCGGCGCAATCCGTCGGCAGCGAGCTGTTGCTGCTCCTCGAAGCCGCCTTCGCTGGCGGCGTTGACCCGGATCGAATGGCAGCCGAGAAACTGCGCCGCTGCAAGCCACTTGTAGTGATTCTCGACCGCGGTGGTCCGGGCAGCCTCATCCGGATCGCCGAGCCGGCCCTCGCTGTCGCACATGATCAGCAGGCTCGGAATGCCCTGATCCTCGGCTCGCACCTTCATCTCGGCCAAATAGGTTTGGTCCTCGGCCCTATCGAAGAAGAAGGTATTGACGTACTCGACGCCCTCGCAGCCGTAGTCTTCGGCCGCGGCGCGGGCGAAGTCGAGATGGTCCATCTCGCCGGAGCCGAGGGCACGATGCAACGACCATTCGGCTAGCGAGATGCGGAACAGCGGCACCGGCTTGACGACGCTCTCGGGCCCGGCACCGAGTCGTTGGCAACCGAGCGACGTCATCCCGGCGCCGGCGGCAACGCTCGCGGCGCTCTTCAGAAACCATCGACGATTGTGCATGGCCGCAGCCTATCCCCTCACTCGCGGCGCTCCAAGCGCTCAAAGACGTGCCATGTGGCACGGTACTCCGTGGAGGCAATAAGCCAGTCCTGATAATCTCGCGGCCGAGGTTTTATCCACTTGGCGATCGGCATGAATTCGAGCTCTCCACATCCGACCCCCGATCACCCCGTATCGGACAGGCTCGCCGGCCTGCTCGAAATGGGCTTCGAGCGCGTCGATCCGGGGCCGGTTACGACCGAGTCGGTCCGCATCGACGCCGACACCCACAAGGTCTCGCAGGTCCGACCGGCGATGGGAAGCTTCGTCACGATCTCCGTCCTGCACCAGTCTGAGGCGTTGGCCACGGAGGCGATCGGGAGAGCCTTCGAGGAGATGGATCGGATCGTCGCGGTGCTGAATCGGTTCGACGCCAACTCGGCGCTGGCCTATCTCAACGACACCGGCCGCATCGAGGGCGCCCCACCCGAGCTCACCCGGGTCGTTGGCGACGGTCTGGGCTACCACCGGCTCACCGGAGGCGCCTTCGACATCACCGTGAAGCCGATCATCGACCTGTTCCGTGACCCGCAGACCTACGAGCCACGTAAGGCGCCGAGCGCCACCGAGTTGGGCGAAGCGCGTGCGTTGGTGGGTGCCGAGCACATCCGCATGGACGGTCGCGATCTGACTCTTTCGCGCTCCGGAATGGGGCTGACGCTCGACGGTATTGCCAAGGGGTACATCGTCGACGCCATGGCCGACGGACTGCGAGCGCACGGCGTCACCAGGTTTCTGATCAACGCCGGCGGCGACATCCGCGCCGCCGGTGACCGCGGGGACGAGCTGCCGTGGACGATCGCCATCCGTGATCCGGAGGACTCGGCACCGTCGTGGGACAGCGAGTCGTGGCGCCGGTGCGTAGTCCCCGACTTGATCCGGATCACCGACGGCGCGGTGGCGACGTCGGGCAGCTATGAGGTCTACTTCGATCGCCAACGGCTGGCGCATCACATCGTGCAGGGCCAGACGGGGCGCTCTCCCGATCACGCAATGAGCGTGACGGTGACGGCGGCCACCACGATGGAGGCCGACGCGCTGGCGACCGCGGTCTTCGTGCTCGGGCCCGACGAGGGTGCAGGACTCATCAACGGGCTCGCCGGCTGCGAGTGCTTGATCATCGATCGTCAAGGCAAACAGGTTCGCTCGGAAGGCTGGAGCGGGATTGCCGCTTCGGGGGGCGAGCCAGGGAAATGGGTCGGCGGGGCAGGAACGGGGGCCAATGGGCAACGCGACGTCTGATATCACCTACGGCAAATTCCAGCTCACCAGCTTGGTGGCTCTGCGTATGCTCATCGGGTGGCACCTTCTGTACGAGGGCATTGCCAAGATCTTGAACCCCTACTGGACCTCGGCAGGCTACCTGCAGGCGTCGCAGGGTCCGTTCGCCGACTGGTTCGTCAGCCTGGCGACCGATCCGACCCGGCTCGGATTCGTCGACGCCCTCAACAAGTGGGGCCTGGTGTTGATCGGCGCCGCTCTGTTGCTCGGTTTCATGAGCCGACTGGCGGCGTTTTTCGGCGCCGTTCTCCTTCTTCTCTTTTACCTGGCCAACCCGCCGTTGCTCGGCCTCGAAAGCGCCGTGCCAACCGAGGGAAGCTATTTGTTTGTCAATAAAGTGCTGATCGAGATGGTCGCCATGCTGGTGTTGCTCGCCTTCCCCACGAGCCACCTCATCGGACTCGATCGCTTGAAAATCTGGGAGCGCAGCCATGAGTGACGATCACATCCACGACCCCGACCATCGCCAAGAAGCCGCGGAGACCGAATCCAAGGGTGCCGCCCCCGAGTCGCCCGCCGATGATGTCGCGACGGCGTCCGACGGTCAGCTCGGCCGTAGCCCCGGTTGGGGGCGCCGCGAGCTGTTCCGCGCTCTCGCCTCGGTGCCGGTGTTCGGCGCCCTCGCCTACGGCGTTTGGAGCAAGAGATCGACCGCCGAAGAGAAACGCCGGAAGATCTTCGAAGAGCTCGGCGTCACCGGCGATGCGCCGGCCGTCATTCCGCAGGCCATCTCGAATCCGCCGAGCGGGAAGTTGCGACTCGGCGTGGTCGGCTACGGCGGTCGCGGGCAGGCGGATGTGCGTGGCGCCGGCTTCGCGCCGACCGAATGGACCGATCGTCAGGCCCGGGCGGCGGCGCGCAATCGACGCAACCAGACGCTTGAAACGTGGATGGCGCAACACGATCTGCACCTCGAGCTCACCGCGATGTGTGACCTTTTCGACGTCTACGCCGAGCGCGGCGTCGATGCCTCGGCCAACGCCACCCGACCAGGCGGCCGCGAGCAGAAGCCCGCGACCCGCTACCGGACCTACGAAGAGTTGCTCGATTCAGGCGAC
>SMVB01181981.1_pt1 | contig 18951 bp, 13 predicted proteins | sample 2456461 | NCBI WGS metagenome assembly SMVB01 (sample SAMN11095934, study PRJNA526329) | marine sediment metagenome | biome: Marine sediment; feature: Surficial sediment; material: Deep marine sediment; isolation source: Hadal surficial sediment | place: Pacific Ocean | collected 2014-05 | depth...
ACTCGTGACCGGTGCCTGGCGAGTCGTCCAGGTCCAGGCCCGCGCGGGCAAAGATCGAACACACGCGGGCGTGGGCGTACTGCATGTAGGGCCCGGTGTTGCCTTCGAACGCGATCATCCGGTCGAGGTTGAAGACGTAGTCACGGACGAGGTCGCTCGACAGATCGGCGTACTTCACAGCGCCGATGCCCACCGCGCGGCCGATCGCGCCGAGTGTGTCGTCGTCGAGGCCGTGGGTCGGCGCGTTCGAGTCGGCGGCGCGGGTTCGCACTTCCACCGTCGCCCGGTCGGTCGCTTCGGTCAAGAGCGTCGCCAGCAAGACGTTCTCGCCGCTGCGTGTCTTCAGTGGCTTGCGATCGGTTCCAAGAACCGAGCCGAACGGGATGTGGACCAGCTCAGCCCGGCTGCCGTCGGGCAGGCGGTCCCAGCCGATGAGACGGACGGCGTCAAAGACGTCGCGGAAGTGATCGCGTTGCCGCGCGTCGACGACGTAGATCACCCGAGCCGCACCGAGTTCCTGTACGCGGTAGCGCACCGCGGCGAGATCGGTCGTCGAGTACAAGAAGCCGCCGTCGGACTTGCGGATGATCAACGGTCGATCGCGGTCGGCAAAACGAACGATGACGGCGCCGTCGTCGACTTCGGCCAGCTTGGCGGCGAGGAATTCGTCCACGACCGGGGCCAGCCGGTCGCGGTAGAAGGACTCCGGGCGGTTGTGCTCAGCCCCGACTCGAGCGCCGAGCGCGTCAAAGCTCTCGTACACCGCGCGCATCGTGACGTCGATTATCTTCTGCCATTGGCGGAGGAGCTCTTCGTCGCCCTGCTGGAGCCGGAGGAGCGTTTCCTTGGCGGGATCGGCTGCGTTGGCAGCATCATCGGCCTTGCCCGTGTCCTGCTGCGCTCTTCGATAGGCGGTGTCGAGGTCATCGAGCGTCAGCGTGTCGAAATCGGCGTCGCTGGAGCGGAGTTCCTGCAACACCATGGCAATGGTCAGGCCCCAGTCGCCGAGGTGGTTCTGCCGGTGCACGGTTCGGCCGCGACGCTCCAGGACGCGGGCCAGCGTGTCGCCGATGATGGTGCTTCGCAGGTGGCCGACATGCATCTGCTTGGCGATGTTGACACCGCAGAGGTCAATGGCGATCGGTCGGGGGTCGGTGTCGGGTGACACACCGAGCTGGGGCGTGTCCATTGCACCGAGCATGGCGTCGATCGCCGTCGTCTTGAGCCGGACATTGATGAATCCGGGACCGGCGATCTCCAGCGGGTCGGCGATCTCGTCGAGTCCGGCGGCCGCGGCTTCAGCGATCCGGCCGGCGAGGTCGCGTGGGTTGGCCTTCGTCTGCTTGGCGAGCTTCATCACGCCGTTGACCTGGAAGTCGCCGAAGTCCGGGCTCTGGCTGACACGGACCAGCGGATCGGCGTCGGTGTAGTCGTCGCCGAGCACGGACCGGATCGCGTCACGGAAGACGGCTTCCAGCACGGTAGTCGGGTCGCAACTTGTCCTGGGTGTCTGCGCGGTGGTCACTGTCGCCAAGTATAGCTGGCGGTGAAATCGCAGTTTGCGTCAGCGCGAGAACACTCTTGGGGAGTACCGCTGCGCTCGGGTGGCACGGTTGACGGAGTTCGCCAGCGGCGGACACCGTCGGCCGTGGTTGGACGTCGCACCACGGGCGAGCTCGCTATCGCTCGCTCGGCCGTGCCACCCCCGATAGCGCGTTTGTCCTTGCAGGTCCGCTCAGACGTGGTGGATGAATCCACCACGTCGTACGAAAGCGAGTGTCGGCCCGCAGGGCCGTACGGAGCAAGCAGTCATTATGCGTCCGGCCAGACCCGCCGGATGAATTCGGCGGGTCGTACGAGAGCGAGTGTCGGCCCGCAGGGCCGTACGGAGCGCTCAAAAAAGTAAGCTATGATGGCCGACACTGATGCCCGTACCGACCACGAAACCGACGACCGAAGTTGAACGCATCGACCGGGTCGGCGACCTGTCGCACCGCCCGCGTGTCCTGCTGGGCAAGATGGGGCTCGACGGCCACGACCGCGGCGTCAAGCTCATCTCCCGCGCGTTGCGTGACAGCGGTATCCATGTGATCTACTCCGGGCTGTGGCAGACGCCACGGAGCCTCGCGATCTCGGCCCGCGATGAGGACGCCGATTGCATCGCCTGCTCGATGATGAGCAACTCCCACCTGGTGCTCGTGCCGCGTCTGATCCAGCAATGCGCCGACGTCGGCCGACCCGACATGATCGTGAATGTCGGTGGGATCATTCCCAAGGAGGACGTCCAGGGGCTGCTCGACGGGGGTGTCAACCAGATTCACCACACCGGCGCGAGCATGCAGGACATCGTCGACAGCGTCCGTGCGGCAACCCGGCCGTACGTGCCGCTGAAGACCGATCACGCCACCGCGCAGCTGGCGCGGCACATCAGCATGGTCCATACCGGTTTGAAGTGTGATGGCGCACCCAGGCGGCGGCCGGCGTGCGTGGTGGGTCTGACGGGCTCGCCCGGTGCCGGGAAGTCGACGCTTGTCGCCGCGATGGCCACCGAAGCCGTGCACCGCGGGGAGCGTATCGCCGTCGTGGCGTTCGACCCGATGAGTCCGATCACAAGCGGATCGCTGCTGGGCGATCGTCTGCGTGTCGACTTCAATACGCTCGACGAGAACGTGTACTACCGGAGCCTGGCGATCGAGGGCGAGGACTATGCATCACTGCCGGAGATCATCAAACTGATCGGCGGGGCGGGCTTTGACAAGCTCATCGTGGAGACCGTCGGCGCCGGCCAGAACGACGTCGCTATCCGCGAGTACGTCGATCGGACCGCGGTCGTCGTCGTGCCGGGTATGGGCGACTCGGTCCAGATGGACAAGGCCGGGATCCTGGAGATCGCGGACCTGTTCGTGGTCAACAAGGCCGACTACGCCGGCGAAAACAAACTGGTGCGCGAGCTGCGTGATATCGCCGGACAGCGGCAGATCTTCGAGACGATCGCGACCCAGGGCCAGGGCGTCATCGAACTGCTGGACGGACTGTTTACTTGAGCGTTCCGGGTGGCACGGTTGATCCGCCGCAGGCGGATCGGCCGTGGTGCGACGTCCGCCCCCCCCCGGTGCGACTACCGACGGCGGGCCGAGTGCGAGAGAATGGCGAAGGCCACCGACAGCAATGCGGCCGAGCCCGGTGTCGGGATGACCGTGAACAGCCAGTCCGAACTGACGACGTGGTTGCCGGCCGTGCCGTGGTCGAGCCAGCCAAAGCCGGAGATGCCGTCGAAGCCGCGGTGGCCCTGATCGTCGTTCTCGTCGCCGAGCCGGAACGTGAAGCCGTCGCTGTTGGCGCGATCGAACAGGTTGATCGGTACGCCCTCGAAAGTGATGCTGCCGGTGTTCGTGAAGTTCCGCGTCGTGACGATCAGGTCGTCGTCGCCGTCGGCCGGGTGGGCGAGCATGTAAACGAAGTCGATGTCGACGACGCCGGACATCGTCGCGTCATACTGGTTGTCCACGACCAGTCCGCCGAAGGCCGTGCCGTGGATGCGTATTTCGTACGCATCGACACCCACCGCGGTGATGTCAAGCCGCATGTCAGCCAGGGCGTGGTCAAAGCTGAAGGTGAACACGTCGTGCCCGGACGTGACGTTGACCAGCTCGTCGAGACGCAGCCCGTAGCTGGGCGGTAACTCGTTGCCGTCGGGGTGGTCCCCGAGAAGGTATGAGCCGGGCTCCAGAATGATTCCCGCTTGCGCGGGAACGGCCAGGAGGATCAATGCGAGGCTGCAGGATGCGAAAACCGAGAAACGGCGCAACGCAGCACCGGTGCGAACACGGATTTTCATCGTTCTCTCTCTCTAAGCTCTCTTCTCAAACGTGCCCAAGGCCCACGGGCGACCCGGAGCGAGACTCTCTCTACCGACCATCATGGACCATGATTCCGATTACGCAAGTGTTTTCTCGCTGCACCGGGCCGGATAGGCAAAGTCACCCCAGCGGATCCGGCGACTTGGCAGTCTGGGTAGGACCGTGGCCGGTGGGACACCGGCGCCAGCTGGTATCCTGCGATCATGCGTCGTAGCCTGGTTGCCCTCTGGCTGTCGCTGATAATGACCGGTCCGGCGGTGGCGGCGCCCGCGGGCTACTACAGCCAGCCGACGATCCATGGCGACCGCGTGGTTTTTGAGAGCGAGGGCGACCTGTGGGCGACGAGCCTGGGCTCGGCGGCCGGTGAGCCGGTCGTTGCCTGGCGGCTGACCTCCGGCGACGGCAACGAGTCGCGACCGCAGCTGAGCCCCGACGGACGGTGGATCGTGTTCACCGGCGAATACGACGGCAACGCCGACGTCTATGTCATGCCGTCCGACGGCGGCCCGCCGACGCGTCTGACCTACCACCCTGTGGCCGATACCGCGCTCGCGTGGACCCCGGACGGGCAGCGCGTGCTGTTCCGGTCGGCGCGAGCGAACCCGATGGGGCGAACGGAGCTGTGGCGTGTGCCGGTCACCGGCGGAATGCCGCAGCCGTACGACTTTGGCGAGTGCTCGATGGTGGCGCTGAGTTCGACGGGCCGTCGCATCGCATTCACCCGCTGGTCCAACGAGCACTGGACCTGGAAGCGGTACCGCGGCGGAACGGCGCCGGAGATCTGGGTCGGCGATCTCACGGCATCGACGTTCGAGAAAATCACCGACAACCCTGCCAGCGACCTGTTCCCGATGTGGTTGCTGGGCCGCGTGTACTTTCTCTCCGATCGCACGGGGACCGCGAACCTGTTCTCGGTGTCGCCGGCGGGTTCGGGTCTGAAGCAGCACACCGCGTTCGCGGCCGATCCCGCGAACCCCGCGGCGCTCGACGGCTACGACGTTGCCTGGCCCAGCGCCGATGCCCGGCGTCGCGGAACGCGCATCGTGTTCTGCCAGGCCGGCGGCCTGTCGGTGTTCGACCTCGCCACGGACACGGTCACCCGCCTCGACGTGCGGTTGGCGAGCGATCGCGTCGCGACGCGGCGGCGTTTTGCCGACCCCATGGAAACCGCAACGGAGTACGCGTTGTCGCCGGACGGGCGGCGTCTGATCCTCGGCTCACGCGGCGAGGTGTTCAGCATTCCGGTCGAGCCGGGAGCGAGTCTGCAGCTCACGAACACCTCGTCCGTGCGCGAGTGGGGCGTCGGGTTCCTCGGTCTCCAGCAGCTGGTATTGATCACCGACGCGACCGGCGAGCAGCAGATTGCGGTCGCCCCCACCGACGGGTCCGAGATGCCGTCGTTGATCACCGAGGATCGCGAGGCGTGGCTTTTCGCGCCGGTGGGCTCACCCGATGGCAAGTGGATTGCCTTCGGCGACAAGACGCAGCGGCTGCACGTGCTCAGTATGGCAACATTGCAACGCCGGCAGATCGACGCATCCGAGGCGTGGGAGATCACCGACTACCGTTTCTCGCCGGACAGCCAGTGGCTCGCGTGGGTCAAGCCCATGCCCAACGGCTACGGGATGATCCACATCCACGCGCTTCGCACCGACCGGTCGTTTGCCGTCAGCGACGGCCGGCACGATGACCGGGAGCCGCGGTGGGACCCCGCCGGCCGGTATCTCTATTTCCTGTCGCGGCGACACCTGGATCCGGTGCTCGGCGAACTTGACTTCGAGCACGTCTACCTGACCACGACAGAGGTCTACGCGGTCCCACTGGCCCAAGCGACGCCGCCGCCGGACCCGCGGACGGCCCGCGCGGCTGGCTTTGACCTGGAGGCGTGGGCCAAGCAACCGGACGACGACGATGACCCGGACGCCGAGGCGCCCCCGATGCTCGTGGACACCGGCGGCCTGGCGAGCAGGCACTACAGGGTCGCGCTCGAACCCGACAATTACACGCAGCTCGAGGCCGGCTGGGGTTCGCTGACCGTGCTCGTCGAGCCGGTCACGGGTCTGCTCGAAGAAGAGTGGCCGCCGCCGTCGCCCATGACCGAGGGCAAGGCCTCGTTGCATCACTACGACCTGGTCGAGCAGGAGAACCAGACGCTCGCCGAGCATGTCCGCGGGTACGCGATCAGCCGCGATCGCACGACCGTCGCGTGGCCGGCCGACACCGGCTTCAAGATCAAGCAGATCCTGCCGCCGGAGGACCCCCAACAGCTCGACCTTTCGAGGCTCCGCGTCCGCATCGACGTTCGGCAGGAGTGGCGGCAGATGTTCGACGAGGCGTGGCGGCTGCAACGCGATTTCTACTGGGCGCCGAACCATGCCGGCGTGGACTGGGCGGCGATGAAGACGAAGTACGCGGCGCTGCTGCCGCGGATCGGCACGCGGCAGGAACTCAACAGGCTCATCGGCGAGATGATCGGTGAGTTGGGAACCAGCCATACCTACGTCCGGGGCGGTGACGTTCACGACAATGCTGATGCCGTCTCGGTCGGATTGCTCGGCGCCGACATCGACTTCGACGGCCGGGCGTTTCGTATCACCCGGATCCTGCCGAGATCGTCGTGGGACAAGCGGCTGGCCAGCCCATTGGCCGCGGCGCATCTGGGCGTCAGCGTCGGTGACGCGATCACCGCGATCAACGGCATGGAGCTGAGAGCGGGCTCGAACCTCTATGACCTGCTCCAGGACCAGGGTGGCCAGATCGTGCGTGTCACGATCGGCGACGGCGCCGAGGCGCGCAACACCCGCACGATCGAGGTCCGGGCGTTGTCGTCGGAACAGCCGCTGCGGTACGCGGCCTGGGTCGAAGCCAACGAGCGTTACGTGTTCGAACAGTCCGACGGCAGGCTCGGCTACCTGCACATTCCCGACATGGGCGGGGAAGGTCTCGCGGCGTTCAGCCGGGCGTTTTATCCGCAGATCGAGAAAAAGGGACTCGTCATCGACGTGCGTGACAACGGTGGCGGGTTCGTAAGCCAGATGATCGTGGAGCGGCTCAATCGCAAGGTGTGGGCGTTCATGAGAACGCGTCACGGCAAGACCGAGCGTTACCCGGCCAAATCGCTGTACGGTCACATGGTCGTGCTCATCGACCAGTTCGCGGGCTCCGATGGTGACATCTTCCCCGAATCATTCCGGATCAACGAGATGGGACCGCTGATCGGCACGCGAACCTGGGGCGGGGTCGTTGGTATCCGCGGTGACAAACCGTTCATCGATATGGGGCTCTCGATGCAACCGGAGTTCGCGTGGTGGGAGCCGAAGCGCGGCTGGGCGCTCGAGAACAACGGTGTGACACCGGACATCGAGGTGGTCATCCGTCCCGAGGACCGCGTTGCGGGGAAGGACCCGCAACTGGAGCGGGCGGTTGAGGTTCTTCTGGAGAAGTTGCTTAAGGACCCGAAGGAATTGCCGGTTGCGCCGGCGTGGCCGGGTGCGCGGCGATGAACGTGGGGCCGTGGTTGGACGTCGCTCCACGGGCGACGTCGCTACCGCTCCGTCGGCCGTGCCACCCCTATTTAAACGGACCGCGTTCGGTGATCTCGAAGTCGTAGAGCTTCGAGAGATCGGCGGCCGAGAGACTCGGCAAGGCGTTGAACCGGTCGATGATCTGCTGCGGGTCGTCCACGGCCGGCGTGGCGAGCTTGGTCCACTTGTTCGCCAGCAGGTCCGCCAGGTCTGCTGCGGTGTTGCGGGCGTGGCCGGGCGGGTACATGACCAGGCCGCTGTCATGGGTTGCACCGTCATCGGTCGTGATGACGACCGACGTGGGGATCCCGTCCGGGTACTTCGCATCGTATTCCGGGCCGCCATGCTCGAAGGTGATCTTTTGCATCAGGGCGCGTGTTGCGGTGTGCATGATCGAGTCGCTTGTGTAGTCACGCGGTAACAGCATCAGTTTCTTCCACGCTTCGTCGCCGTGGCCGAGTACCTGGGGCCCGTACTCTGCGGCCAGTTCGTGGGCTTTGCGAATGGTGGTTGCGATGATGTAGATCATCGAGTGGTCGGCGGACTGCCGTGTGCGCGGGTCGCGTTTGGCCGGGTCGCCGATGATGCCGAAGGCGGGTTCGTAGGCGAGGACTTTCATCGCCGCAATCCGGTCGGGCGACTCGAGCAGCTCGGTGTGCGTCTGCAACAACGAGATCACGCCGTCGAGCGCGCCGGCGGACTGGTGCTCGTACAGGCCGATCTTGAAGTGCATGCCCGCGACGGCGAAGTCGTCGCCAGAGTGTGTCACGATCAGGTCGAAGGGCGAGGCGTCGGCGGTCGTGTCATTGACGGCACCGTCGCCGTCGACCGACACAAACAGCTGGCCCGGACCCTCGAATGCCCGGAAGATCGCCTCCGGGTTGCGGAACACGTCCGCCGGACCGACGAAACCGCGCATCGATCGCTGCATCGCCAGGACCGCCGCCTCGGTGCTGAAGGCCGCCGAAGCCCCCTTGGAATCCGACAGCTGGCGTCCGGCCCGGATCGCCCGCCAGGGGATGTAGTGCGCGACGACCATGCCGATCGCCGACTCGATCTGTGCAGGTGTTGCACCGAGCATCGCGCCGTAGGCGGCGGCCGAGCCGATCGCCCCGTGCACGACGTGATCGATCTTGTAGGTCTTGAGGCTGAAAACCTCGGCGAGACGGCCGCGGATCTCGTCGAGCAGGAGCATGCCACGCAATGCATCGGCGCCGTCGCGGCCGGCGAGCTGGGCGGCGGCGATCGCGACCGGGTAGAAGTCGTTGTGGCCGAACTCACCGGCAGTATGGCCGGCGTCGGGGTTGTAGCCGAAGTTGGTGCCGTTGGCATCCCACTCGCGTACCGCGGCGCAGTTGGCGACGATCGCCTTCTCCGGCGCGAGCCGCGCACTCGAACCGAAGATCGGTGTGCCCGCCGCCTGGGCGTAGGTGAGCGCTTCGGCACGCAGTACGTGTGGGGCATTGGTGCCCATCGCGATCGCAGAGATTCCGCAGACGATGCTGTCGGTGAAGAACATCAGCGTCCGGTCGAGCGCCGCAGTCCCCGGCTCCCCGAGCTTGCCGTCCATGAAGTCCACGGCAAAGCGGCCGATCCCCAGGGCCTGGTTCTCGTTGCGGGGCAGCGTGATCGCCGTGTTGCTTGAGACTGTTGTCATACGACGACAGTGTAGTGTGTGGCACCCCCGAGCGAGCGCCAGCGAGTTCGCCCGTGGAGCGACGTCCGAAGACACGGGCGACGTCGCTGGCGCTCCGTCGGCCGTGCCACCCCCGAGCGGTCTAGCCCATGAACTTCAGCACGTGGTCCACCTCGTCCGGGCTGCCCATGGTTACGGGCGTGCGCTGGTGGAGCGTCCGTGACGTGACCTCGAGCATCGGCGTCGTGTCCGCGTACGCCTTGCCGCCGGCTTGTTCCACGATCATGGCCAACGGGTTTGCCTCGTACATGAGTCGGATCTTTCCGTCCGGGTGGTCGGTCGTCGGCGGATACAGGAACACGCCGCCCTTGATCAGGATGCGGTGCACGTCGGCGACCATGGACCCGATGTAACGGCTTGAGTAACCGTTCTCGTGGGCCCAGTCGAGATACTGCCGGTAGCCGTCAGGGAACCGCGCCCGGTATGCCTCGTTGACCGAGTAGCTCCTGAAGGCCTTGGGAATTCGGACGTTCTCCTGGACCAGCATGAACGCGCCGACGGTCGGATCGAGCACGAACATGTTCACGCCATGACCGGTCGTGAGCACGAAGACGCACGAGGACCCGTAGAGCATGTACCCGGCCGCAACCTGCCGATTCCCCGATTGCAGCAGCGACGTCTCGATCGGATCGGCGTCGGAATCGTGATGCAGGATGCTGAAGATCGTGCCCACGCTCACGCACGCATCGAGGTTGGACGAACCGTCGAGCGGGTCGAAGAGGATGCAGTACGGTCGGTCTTCCTGCGTTTGCAGGATGCTCGGTTGGTCATTCTCCTCCGAGGCAAGCAGCGCCACGCCCGCTCGTGCGCCGAGGCACCGCAGCAGGATCTCGTTGGCGATCACGTCGAGCTTCTGCTGCATGTCGCCGGTCACGTTCCTCGACCCGATCTCGCCAAGCACGTTCTCGATCCGGGCACGGCGGATCTTGCTGGCGATGATCTTCGCCGAGAGCGTCATCGCCGCCAGGATCCACGTGAAGGTTCCCGACGCATCCGGATGCCGCTGCTCTTCGGCCAGGATGTGGCTTTCGAGCGTCGTGAGGTTGTCGGCCATTGGCACATCGGAAGCGGACATGGTCACCTCTTTGATCGTCGTCATGGGAGCCTTCGTCAAGCGCCAGGGCAGCGGCCCCGCCGGGATATCAATTGTAACGTGACGGCGTTCACCGCTATCGCCTTCCTCCACCGACTTCGCCGGCGACGATCCTCGCCGGGCGAATGCAGGCTCATTCTGCTGGAGCCCCTAAGATGACGGCGCCTCGAACCTGTTGGAGCAAAGAACCATGTCCCAGCCAGTCATCCTCGCTGCCAGGCGGACCCCCGTCGGCCGGTTCCTCGGTGGTCTGAGCCGCGTGCCAAGCCCCCAACTCGGAGCTCTCGCGGTCCAGGCCGTCCTCGAAGACGTTCCCGCCGCCCGCGATCACGTCGACGAGTGCATCATGGGCTGCGTGCTGCAGGCGGGCCTCGGCCAGAATCCCGCGCGGCAGGCCGGTCTCAAGGCGGGTCTGCCGGACACGCTCAACGCGATGACCGTCAACAAGGTCTGCGGATCGGGACTGCAGGCGGTGATGCTCGCCGGCCAGTCGATCCGGGCAGGCGACAACGAACTCGTCCTCGCCGGCGGGTTCGAGAACATGTCGCTTGCACCGCACCTGGAGTACGTGCGCACGGGTGTCAAGTTCGGCGACGTAAAGCTGCAGGATCACATGGCCCACGACGGGCTGACCTGCGCCTTCGAGGGCTGGCCCATGGGCAACGCCGCCGAGCACATCGCCGCCAAGCACAACATCTCGCGGGAAGAACAGGATCGCTTCTCGGCGCAGTCGCACCACCGCGCCGCCGAGGCCTCGGAGAAGTGCTGGTTCAAGGCAGAGATCACGCCGCTAACGGCCGAGCAGTTGAAGCAGAAGGCGGGCGTGGAGAAAGACGAAGGGTTCCGTACCGACACCTCGGCCCAGAAGCTGGCGAAGCTGCGGCCGGTCTTCGTAAAGGACGGGACCGTGACGGCCGGCAACGCATCGCAGATCTCCGACGGCGCGGCCGCGATCATCGTTGCAAGCGAGCGCAAGGCCGAAGAGATCGGCGCAAAGCCCCGGGCACGTATCGTCGATGCCTGTACCAGCGGGGTCGCTCCAAAGGACATCTTCGACGCGCCGGCGGTCGGAATCGCGATGCTCCTGAAGCGGAACAACCTGTCCGTCGGGGACATCGATCTGTTCGAGCTCAACGAGGCCTTCGCTGTGCAGGTGCTCGCCAACATCGGCGAGCTGGGCATCCCCGAGGACAAGCTGAATATCTGCGGCGGCGGTATCGCGTTGGGGCACCCGATCGGCGCCAGCGGTGCCCGCGTGCTCACGACACTGCTTCACCAGATGGAGCGGATCGACGCCAAACGCGGCGTCGCGAGCCTGTGCCTGGGCGGGGGCAACTCGGTCTCGATGCTCCTGGAGCGACCTTAGCAGCCCATCTGGAGCCGGGGTGAACCTGCTCAAAGGTCGTCTCCCGGGTTCGCGGACCTCGGCGGTCGGTGAGATGCATCGAGAGGGGCGACCGTGGCGGTTATCGACCACATCCTGATCCAAGCCGGCTTATCCCCGACATCGGTTTGACCGATGCAACGCGAAGCCACCTTTGCGGCCGGAGCACCGGAGATTCCCCAGACATGGACGCACACCGACTCCGATCGGTCCTCGATCTCATCATCTCGGAGCACACCAGGCTTGGTATCGACGCCAAGTTCGCGGAGTTGCTCCAGGCCCTGAGCGCCTGCGTGTCGAAGCCGTCGAGCCGGTCCGATGAACGGTTCCGGAATTCGTTGATCGAGATGCTGACCGCGTTGCGTCGCGCCCGCACCAACGACTTCGTCGAGAGCAATCGTCGAGTTCTCGTGGAGATCCAGGGCGAACGGATCACGGGCAATGGCCTGGCCGAGCGGATCCTGCAGGTGACCAAGGAGCGGCCGTTCCTGCCCGACAGGGCCCGCGACATCTATGTCGATATCGCCGACGACCTGCAGCGTCGTCTCGGCGCGTGCGCCGCGACACGGGCCGCATTCAACGAGCTCAACCTCGGCCCCGTCACCATGGAGCCGGACGAGTACGAGCTCGGCCTCCTGCTGCCGGACAGCCTTGTTCGCGGCGACCTGGCGCGTCTGTACAAGGAACTCACCGACTGGAACCGTATGTTCCGTGAGCTCATGCCCATCGTCTCGTCGAAACCGGCGGTGGTCGTGCTCCGGACATTCACCGCGAACCGGTTCGAGCTGTGCGTGAAGCTCGACCGCCGGGGTGCTCTCGCCATCGGCACCATGGTCGCCGGGATCTACGAGCTGGGCCGCAAGGTGCAGTCGAACCGGGAAAAGTCCGCTGAACTCGAGCGGGACGACTACCCTGCCGACATCGTCCGCCGCATGGTCGAGTACGAGAAGACGATGGTGCCGTTGGAGATCAAGGCGATCCGGACGCTCGTGGCTTCAAAATTCCTCGGTGACGCCGGGCGACGCAAGGACGTCGCGCGGGTGCTCGACCGGAGCCTGCGGTTCATGGCGATGCGGATGCGAGAGGGCGTGGAGGTCGAGGTCCTCGGTTCGATGACCGGCGATGCGGTTGCTGTCGTCGATACGGTGTCGCCGGTGACCCATCACGTGCGGGCGGCCCTGCACGCCGCCGCCATATCAAAGCCGAAGTCAGCCCCCTCAAAGCGGCAGACCCAGGCCAGCCCCGAGGTCGCCGCGGCGCGCGAAGAGAAGGCGCCGCAGATGCCCCTGAGCGAGATCACGGGTGAATCCGACGAGCAGGCGGCCGCGTAAGAAATACGATCGGGCTAGTTGGCGCTGGCGTAACCGCCCTGGCGCACCTGGATCCTGAGGCTCAGTTGGTGCAGTTGACGATCGGCGCGGCCTGTGAAACCGACGCCCACGTAGCTGCGGAAGTCCGCGTCGGTGAGCGAATCGAACCAGGCGGGTTCGTCCGTGGCCGGCCCGGTGCCGAACAACCGAGTCCGCTTGTTCGTGGCGATCACGAGCTGGCTGACCTCTCCGCGACCATACGCGTGGATGCCGACGAGCTTTTCCTTGCGGCCGAGTTTGAACTTCTCCACGCGGTTGCTTGTGTGGCCGCGATGGGGCGTTTCCTTGATGACGCCGTTCCGCTCATAACTCGTCCAGATCGATGTCACTCGGTCGCCATCGAGGCCGACATGTACGGTCGTGATCCTGGCGCCGACGGGGATGATGTCTTCGAATGTTCGACCGCGGGCGCCACCGAACTGAGGTGTGGAGATGAATGTCCGTTCAGACCCGCGACGGGTGAAGGACTGGCCGATGGGGCCACGGCCCGCGGCGCACCCGAGCGACAGAAGGAGAATCGGGCACAGCAGCAACGCGGCGCCTTGCCGACAACCTCGATGCCGCGCCGAGAACGCACCCAACCTCTGACTCAGACCAATCGCCATCGAAAACACTCCCTGCTCACCGGGCCGAGCCGATAACGTGATGGGGAATCTCCGGTGTGTCTCTGTACATCGGGCGGAGTGGCATCGTGCAAAAGCGCCTCTTGGAAGCCAACTATCGCTTCCGACCGCCGCGACCGAGCCGCGTCTGGCAGTGGCTTCTGACACCGGTCCGCCGCTACCTCGTCCGCCGCATGTACAGCGTCCGGGACATCGACATTCGAGGGGCTCAGCACGTCCGGGCGACGCTCGACGCCGGTCACGCCGTCATGTTCGCCATCAATCACCCCGCCCACGGCGATCCGTTCGTGACCTTCGAGGTCATGCACCGGCTTCGGGTCCGCTGCTGTTATCTGGCCGCCTGGCAGGTCTTCAGGGGCTTGTTCGGACTGCGCGGGTTTGCGTTCCAGCGACTCGGTGCGTTCAGCGTCGATCGCGAAGGCACGGACCTGCGATCGTTCCGGACGGCGGTGGACATCCTTGCCGCCGGCCGGTATTCGTTGGTGATCTACCCGGAGGGTGAGGTCTATCACCTCAACGACCAGATCACGCCGCTTCGTGAAGGCGCGGCGACGATCGCGATCACCGCCGACCGACGTCGGCGCAAGGCGAACGCGAGCCCGGTCCGGATCGTGCCATGCGCGGTGAAGTATTTCTACATCCAGGATCCGACCCCGATCCTCGAATCCGTCATGACGCGGATCGAGCAGCACCTCTACTGGCGGCCGCGACCCCAGACGCCGCTGCACGAGCGGGTGTACCGGGTTGCCGAGGGGTTGCTGGCGCTCAAAGAGCTCCAATACATGCCCGAGCTCGGTCGCGGGTCGCTCTCGGAGCGGCTGTCGGCGCTCACCGAGCACATCCTGTCCGGCATGGAGCAGCGTCGGCTCGGCACCAGCGGGCGTGGCACGGTTGCCGAGCGGGTCAAGACGCTTCGGCAGGATGTTCTGAAGGCCTTGCCCGAAACCGCGCCGGCGGCCGACGACCACACGGATCTTGACGCACTGCACCTGGTCACCCAACTGTCCAGCTACCCCGGCGACTACCTCGCGAAGCAGCCGTCGATCGAGCGTGTCGCCGAGACGATCGACAAGCTCGAGGAGGACGCGTTGGGCGCCGTCGACGCCGGCGCGCGTATGCCGCGACGGGCAGTCGTATCGTTTGGCGAACCGCTGGACCTTGCCGAGGCGGCCGAGGGCCTTTCCGGGCGTTCGGCGGCGGCGCCGATCACCACGCGTATCGAGCAGTCTCTGCAGCAACAGCTCGATGGAATTTTTTGAGCGCTCCGTAGCGGCCTCCGGCCGCACACTCGCTTTCGTACGACCCGCCGAATTCATCCGGCGGGTCTGGGCGGACGGGCAAGGACAAACGCGCGGCGGACGGGTCCTCCGGGCCGCACACTCGCTCTCGAACGGCCTGCTGAATTCATCGGGTGGCACGGTTGACGTCGCGAAGCGACGTCGGCCGTGGCGCGACGCCCAACCACGGCCGACCGAGCTTCGCTCGGTCAACCGTGCCACCCGAGCGCTGCCTGGGCGGTCCGCCCTATCATGCGGTCATGCACACACCCGCAGACCCCGCCGTGACCGAGGCGGAAGCCGAAGCGAGCCGCCAGGGGTTTCCCGCCGGGGCGGTCCGCCTCGATACCTCCGGCAGCGAGCGTCTACCGATCCTGATGGACATGGTCGTCGGTCTGAGCCGTGCCGACGATCCGAAGGAGGTGCTGCGGGTATTCTCGGAGGGGTTCGCCCGGATGTACGGCCCGCAGGGCTACCTCTCGCTCTCGACCCGCGGCCTCGAACCGGGCGCGTACAAGGTCACACGGGTCATCACCGACGACGTGCCGCAGAACATCGGCCGCGCCGATCCGTGGAACCAGTGGTCGAGCATTCCCACGCACCGCGGCGGTTTCCTCGGCTCGATCATAGAGAACCCGTGCCCGCAGGTAATTCACAACCTTTACCTCCGCGACGATCCGGTCATCGGTGACGCGATGAAGCAGTACGGATCGATGCTGGCGATCCCGCTGTTCGACAACGGCGAACCACTCAACTGGTCCATCACGTTCGGCAAGGATCCAGAAGGGTTCAGTCTTCGCGATCTGGAAGAGACGGTCCTGCGTGCGAACCTCGGCGGCGCCACCGTCCGGAACACGATGATCACCCAGCAGTTGCGTCAGACGCACCTGGAGATGCGGAACGAGGTCGAGCAGATCGCCAGTATCCAGCGGGCGCTGTTACCGCAGGTGATTCCCGACATCCCCGGTCTGGATATCGACGTCAGCTACAAGATGTTCGATCAGGCGGGCGGCGACATGTACGCACTGCGTCCGCTGAGGCTCGGCAGCAACGGGCAGGACTTCGACCCCAGCGGACCCTGGGGAATCCTCGTTGCCGACGTCTCCGGCCACGGACCGGCGGCCGCGGTCGTCATGGCGATCATGCAGTCGATCATCGAGACGTACCCGGGGGAACCTGCGGGACCGGCGGAGGTGCTCGAGCACGCGAACCGTTACCTTTACGCGAAGCAGATCGAAAGCCGCTTCGTGACGGCGTTCTTCGCGATCTATGATCCCGTTACGCGACGCTTCACCTACACGCGTGCGGGCCACAACCCGCCGATCTGGATGCGGCCGGACGGCGACGGCTGGGACATGGCGCGGCTGGACGCCAACGGAACGCTGCCGCTGGGCATTACCGGGGATGCGGATTTCGACGAGTCGACCATCACGCTGGAGCCGGGCCAGACGATCGTGCTCTACACGGACGGCATCACCGAAGCGATGTCGCCCGACGGCCGGATGTTCGGCGTGGCGGGTATCGAGGGGTCACTGACCGAGTGTACGGGCTACCCGCAGTGCGTGATCGGGCACGTCACGGCGTCACTGCAGGCCCACGAGTCGAACCGGCGGCCGAAGGACGACCAGACGCTCGTCGTGCTGCGTGTCGGGGAGTAACTGGGGCCTGTCCGGTTTATTCGCTTGCTCGCCGGTAGTACTCGATCGTGTCACGCAAGCCCGTGTCCAGATCAGTGACCGGCTCGTAGCCGAGTAGTCGGGCTGCCAGTGTGATGTCCGCCCGGCTGTGCAGCACGTCGCCGACCCGCCCTGGCGCGAGGTCGTGTACGGGGTCCACGCCGAGAATCGCGGCGATCCGCTCGAGCAGATCACGAACGGTTGTCTTGATGCCGCAGCCCACGTTGACGATCTCGCCTGCGAGCGGCTCCTTCGTAGCGCCGGCGAGCAGGTTGGCCCGGACGACGTTCGTGACGTGGGTGAAATCGCGTGTCTGGGTGCCGTCCCCGTAGATGGTCGGACGAACGCCATTGAGCAGGGCGGTCACGAACAGTGGGATGACCGCGGCATACGACGAACCGGGCGGCTGACGCGGTCCGAAGATATTGAAGTAACGCAGGCTCACGCCGGAGATCCCGTAGCAGAGGCAGTAGGCGCGGAGAAGCTGTTCCCCGGTGCACTTGGAGACCGCGTATGGCGAGAGCGGCCGGGGTACGACGGTTTCCACGATCGGGTCGACATCGAGGTCACCGTACGCGCTGCTGGAAGCGGCGAAGACGATCCGCACCGGTGTCGGGCCACCGGCCGCCGGGCGGACCCGCGCCGCTTCCAACACCCGCAGTGTTCCGGTGGCGTTCACCTCGTGATAGGCCTGCGGCCGCTCGACGCTGCCGGGCACGGATGTCAGCGCCGCGTGGTGAAAGATCACCTCCGAGTCGCCGACCGCTTCCAGCAGGGCGGCGGGATCAAGAATGGAGGCGCGCACGAGACGAACGTCGAGCCGGTCGAGATTCTCACTCGCGCCCGACGACAGGTCGTCGATGACGCTGACCTGGGCGCCGAGCCGGGCCAACGCTTCGCACAGGTGCGAGCCGATGAAACCGGCGCCGCCGGTGACGCAGACGCAACGACCCCGGTATGCATCTTCGAGTGACACAGGCATGCCGGCGATTGTATGGCGTGGCACGGCCGAGCGAGCGCACGCGAGCTCGCCCGTGGTTGGACGTCGCTCCACGGGCGACGTCGCTACCGCTCCGTCGGCCGTGCCACCCGATCAATCGTGAGCGAGCAGGGGCTGCTCAACCGGTCCGTCATCGAGCGGAACCTGATCGGCCTCGTGCCGTTCGAGTATGACGTAATTCACTGGTGGCACCTGCTCGCCGGTGTCCCACCACTTCGTGCGAATATGGACGTACTTCCTGAATTCACGGCGGAAGGTCAGCGTGGCGAGGCTGTGCGAGCCGTCGATGTTGGGGATGAACAGATCCACCTCGGCGTCGATGCCGCGGGCCCGGACCTTGACGATCGAGAATGCGGGCTCGTTGGGGTCGAGCTGGGGATGACCGTCGCCGAGCCGATCGATCACCTTCCGGTACAGCAGGATGCTGGTGCCGGCGGGAAGGTTGATCGCCGGGTCGCCGTCCGGGTCGTACATCGAGCAGGCGTAGTTGACCGCTTCGGCGATGAGCGTGGGGACCGGTTCGTTGGCAACCGAGTACGGGTTGAGGGCGCGGGTATCGGAGGGGAACGTGGCGACCGGGCTGCACGCCGTGAGGGTGGTGGCAACCAGACCGAAAATCGCTGCGTTGAGGATGGTTCGCATCGTTTCGTCCTTGAAAAGAGCGTCGGGTCTCGCCCGTAGAGCTGGTGTCGGAGTCTACCATGAGGGCGATGAATGATCGAATCGTGGTCGGGATCACCGGTGCCAGCGGGGCGGCGTACGCCCGCCGGGTCATGCAGTTGCTGGCCGAGGCCGGGGTGGAGATCCACCTGGCGGTGTCAACGCTTGGGCAGCGACTGCTGTTCGAGGAGCTTGGCCTCAAGCGGATCGACGCCGACGCGCTCACCGGCGGTCGCGGCGACCTGGTGACCGTCTACAGCAACAACGACGTGGGCGCTGCGATCGCCTCCGGGTCTTTTCTCCACGACGGTATGGTGATCGTGCCGTGCTCGGCCAACACGCTCGGCGCGATTGCGAGCGGGCTCGGGGACAATCTCGTCAAACGTGCCGCGGCCGTCGCACTCAAGGAACGACGACGGCTGGTCCTGGGCTACCGCGAGTCGCCGGCGAGCCACATCGACCTGGGCAACATGCTGCGTCTCAGCGAGGCGGGCGCGATCATCGCCCCGTTGTCGCCGGGCTTCTACCTGGGCCCGAAGTCGATCGACGACCTGGTGGACTTCATGGCCGGAAGGATACTGGACCTGCTCAAGGTGCCGCACGGGCTGGACGTGCGGTGGGAAGAGACGATCGGACGCGCGTAACGATGTCCGAAGACACGGGCGAGCTCGCTATCGCTCGCTCGGCCGTGCCACCCGCTCTCGCGTCATCCGTGTCGGCTCGATGCGACGGACGCCGGCGATGTTGGCGAGCTTCTCGAGGTCTTCGACCGCGACGGTCCCGACGAC
>SMVB01334298.1_pt1 | contig 18946 bp, 17 predicted proteins | sample 2456461 | NCBI WGS metagenome assembly SMVB01 (sample SAMN11095934, study PRJNA526329) | marine sediment metagenome | biome: Marine sediment; feature: Surficial sediment; material: Deep marine sediment; isolation source: Hadal surficial sediment | place: Pacific Ocean | collected 2014-05 | depth...
AGCTACGATCCCGCGACCCGCGGCGGAGACGCGCCCGACGGTCGAAAGGTCAGGGGAACCCTCCACTGGGTGTCGGCCGAGCATGCCATCGAGGCCGAGGTGCGTCTCTATGACGTGCTCTTCGATCGGGAAGATCCCAGCAGGACCGACGAAGCCGGCCAGGACTTCATGTCGCACCTGAAAGCGGATTCACTCCGGGTGGTGACCGGCCATCTCGAGCCGAGCGTCACCGGAGCCGCCCCGGGCACTTGCTATCAGCTCGAACGGCTCGGCTACTTCTGCGTCGATCCGGATTCGACCGAGGAACGCCTCGTCTTGAACCGCACCGTCAGCTTGCGAGACAGCTGGGCCAAGATCATCCGGCAGGCCCGTTAGAAGGCCAGGCCTCGACGCGCCAGGTCGCTGGACGCACCCGAGCGGCTGCTGTCGAGGTTCGATGCGACCCCGGCCGGATAAAGTTTCAGCGTACGCTAGCCTTACAGCCTGCTATATTTTTAGCTTCCAGTCCTCTGCGGGAGATCGAATGGCCGAAAATGAACCGGAGCTGAGCCGGCGCGAGCGGCGCAAGCGCGAGGTGCGCGCGCGGATCATGGCCTCCGCCATGCGCTGCTTCGTGCGCCAGGGTTTTGCGGACACGACGGTGGACCAGATCGCCGACGACGCCGACGTCGCCCAGAAGACCTTCTTCAACTACTTCCCGACCAAGCAGGATCTCTTCCGCCAGCTGGCCGAGGAGCGCATCGACGAGCTGCACCAGATGCTCGAAGAGGAGCGTTCGGAGCCGGGGACCACCGCCCAGAAGCTTGAGCACTGCTTCTTTCGTCTCTCGGAGCTGCTGCGCGAGAGGAAGCTGCTGGCCCGCGATCTCATCCTGGAGATCATGCGTGCCAAGCCACCGGGCGACAGCGGTGAACAACTCTCCCAGCTTCACGCATCCTTCGGAGCGCTCTTGCGGGACGGTCAGGAGCGCGGCGACGTGCGTCGGGACCAGAACGTGGACTTCCTGACCGAGATGGTCGTCGGCGGCTTCAACACCGTCATGAGCAACTGGGTCAACATCGCCAACTATCCGGTCAAGGATCGCCTGGCACAGACGGCGGCCTTCCTGGGAGAAGCGATCTCGCCGCGAGACGTGCGCGGTCGCTGAGGCCACTGCGATGAAGGATCTGCGTGGGAAGGTGGCGGTCGTGACGGGCGCCGCCAGCGGAATCGGTCTGGCACTCGCCAGGAAGTTCGGCGCCGAGGGCATGCGTGTCGTGCTGGCCGACGTCGAGAAGGATGCGCTCCAGTCGGCCGCCCAGGGCCTGGAGGCCGACGGCGTCGAAGCCCTGGCCGTTCCGACGGACGTCAGTCAGGCCGAGCAGGTGGAAGCCCTGGCCCAGGCGACGCTGAAGGCCTTCGACGGGATCCACGTCGTCTGCAACAACGCCGGCGTCTTCGCCGGCGGCGTTTCCTGGGAAGCGCCCCTGAAAGACTACGAGTGGCTCATCAACGTGAATCTCTGGGGCGTGATCCACGGGATTCGCACCTTCACGCCGTTGATGCTCGAACGCGGGGAAGAAGGACACATCATCAACACGGCTTCCATGGCCGCCGTGACCTCCATGCCGTTCACGGGCGTCTACTACATGACGAAGCATGCCGTCCTCTCGATGAGTGAGACGCTCTATCACGAGCTTACGCTGATGGGTGCCAAGGTCGGTGCATCGGTGCTGTGTCCCGAGCTGATCGCGACCCAGATCGATCAGTCCGACCGCAACCGACCCGATGCGCTGCGCAGCGAAGGCGAAGCCCCGACTCAGCATGAGGTCGTGATGCAGGCCATTCACGAAGGTGTGAAGACGGGAGTCCCGCCCGAGCAGATCGCCGATCGCGTGGTTGCAGCGATTCGGGAGAATCGCTTCTACATCCTCGCGGACGATGCCTGGCGCAAGACCTGCGAAGTTCGCCTCGAGGACATCCGTCTCCGGCGCAACCCGACCTTCGCGCCGCCCGTCAACGATTGAACCCGTCACGTTTCAGCAACGAAAGGCCCCCCCATGCGAGCAGCAGTCCTCGAGGCCGTCGGACAGCCCCTCGCGATCTACGACGACGTCGAGATCGCCGATCCCAACCCCGGCTTCGTGAAGGTAAAGGTCGTCAACTGCGGGATCTGTCATTCGGACCTGTCGATCACCGAGGGCAAGTTTCCCGCTGCGACGCCCATCATCTTGGGGCACGAGGCCGCCGGCATCGTCGAGGAGGTGGGGGAGGGTGTCACCTCCGTCGCGCCCGGCGATCACGTGGTGCTCTCGCCGGCTCCGCCCTGCGGCAGCTGTTATTGGTGCATCCGCGGCGATGCCAGCCAGTGCGTGAACACCCAGGGCATCGCGACCAACGCGCTTCCGGACGGAACCACGGGTCTTTCGCGCAAGGGGCAGGTCATCGGGCGCGGCGTAAATCTGGCGGCCTTCGCCGAGTATGTCGTCTGCCAGGCAACGGGCGCCGTGAAGATTCCCCAGCAAGTGCCGTTGGACGTGGCCTGCGTGATCGGCTGCGCGGTCCAGACCGGCGTCGGCGCGGTGCTCAACACGGCCAACGTCGAAGCGGGCGCCACGGTCCTGATCATGGGCCTTGGCGGCATCGGCCTGTCGGCCGTGCAAGGCGCCGTCATTGCGGGCGCCTCGCGCATCATCGTCTCGGACCCGGTGGCCGAGCGCGGCGAGGCGGCCAAGGCGTTCGGAGCCACGGACTGCCTGGATCCGACCTCGGACGACGTCGTCAGCTGTGTGCGCGAGATTACGAACGGGATCGGCGTCGACTATGCCTTCGAGACCGCCGGCCTCGCGGCGCTGGTGCCGATGGGCGTGGCGGCGATCCGCAACGGCGGAACCTGTGTTGCCGTCGGTGCGCCCCCCCTCGACCAGAACATCGATCTCGGTCTGGCCTCGCTCTTCGTCATCTCGGGCAAGAAGCTGATGGGCACGCTGCTGGGCAGCTGTCACTCGCTCCACGAGATTCCGCGCTTGATCTCACTCTGGCAGGCCGGGCGGCTGGATCTCGAGAGCCTGATCACGGGCCGTCGACCCCTGGAAGAGATCAACGAAGGGATGGAAGATCTGCAGGCGAGCCGCGGCATCCGCACCGTGCTCACTCTCTGAGGAGGCCACGATGGCGAGTGCCGAGCTCCAGACCGTTCTCGATATGTTGAAGGCCGTGCCCGTGCTCCAGGGGAACACCGTCCACGAGATGCGGGCCAGCATGGAGGCCATGACCGCCAGTGCGCCGCCGCCCGAGGCTGCGACCTGCGAGCCGACCGATGCCGGCGGTGTTCCCGCCGAGTGGGTGACGGCGGACGAGGCGGCGTCGTCCGACCGGGCGATCGTGTACCTCCACGGCGGCGGCTATTGCCTGGGCTCGCTGAACAGCCACCGGAATCTGGCCGCGAATCTGTCGAGGGCCGCAAGAGCCCGGGTCCTGAACGTCGACTACCGGTTGGCGCCGGAGCATCCACACCCGGCCGCCATCGACGACGCCGTCGCGGCCTACGGTCACGCGCTCGACCAGGGTCTGGCCCCCGAGAAGCTGGCGGTGGGCGGCGATTCGGCGGGCGGGGGTCTCGCCGTGGCCACCCTGGTGGCGCTGCGGAACGCCGGGAAGCCGCTTCCGGCGGCCGGCATCTGCATCTCGCCCTGGGTCGACCTCACCCTGTCTGGCGAGTCGATGCAGACGAAGGCCGGCCTCGATCCCATCGTGACCGAGGCTTCCCTGCGGATGATGGCCGACGCCTATGCGCCCGGTCCAGCGGCGAAGTCGCCCGGAGCCTCGCCCCTGTTCGACGATCTGGAGGGACTGCCGCCGCTGCTGGTGCACGTGGGCTCGGCCGAAGTCCTGTTGGACGATGCCCGGAGTCTCGTCGAGCGCGCCGAAAAGGCTGGCGTCGACGTGGAGTTCGATGTCTGGGAAGACCTGTTTCACGTCTGGCACGCCTTTGCCGGTTTGCTGCCCGAGGCGCAACAGGCGATCGACAAGATCGGCGCCTACCTGGACCGCCGCTGGAACTAGCGTCTGGCCACCGAAGCGGCGAACTGCGGGCGTTTCACTTACAGGCCGAGGTTGGCCTTGATGCCGGCCACCGGAGCGGTGGCTTGCAGTTCGCCGAAGCGACGAACTGCGAGCGTTTCACTTACAGGCCGAGGTTGGTCTTGATGCCGGCGATGCCCGTTTTGTAGATGCCTTCGATCATGGCGACGACTTCGGCTTCGGGGTTCTTGGGCTCGAAGCTCGATCCCCACTCGACCCGACAGGTGTTGGGGCCCACCTCGACGATCGTCAGGGTCGCCAGGTAGTTGCTGACAGGGAGCGGACCGTCGCCGAGGATGGCGTAAGCGAAGCTGCGCCCCGCTTCGTCGTAGGACTCGAGCTGCTCCTGCAGCTTCATGTCGCCGGGCAAGGCGATCGTGCGGATGGCGCCGACGCCTTCGCCCTCGACCGTCATGTTCTGGACCATGGGGCCGAGCCACTTGGCGATGCCGTCGAATTCGCGCACCAGCTCCCAGACCGTCTGGGCCGACGCCTGAAGCTCTTCTGTCACCAATACTTTCGACATGGGGATCTCCGGGAGGTTGCGCGGCCGGCTGCCGCGGAAGGTCGTAAGTTCGTGATGCTATCACGGAAGATCAATCCGCCGGGGCGCTAGCTGCATTTGCGCTTTGGTCCTCGAACGGAGGCTGCGGCCCAGCCGGGCTAGACTCGAGACCCAGCCGCAGAGGACCTTCATGCAGTTTCGTCACGGCCATGCTCGCCCCGAGCAGCCGGAGACACCCGCTCCGGACGCCTTCGAGATCCACAAAGCTCGCGTGCGCGACGAGCTGGAGATCGCCTTCATCCGCGAGGGCGTGGGCGGGTACCCGCTGCTGTTGATCCACGGCTGGCCCGAGACCAAGCGCATCTGGTGGCGCAACATCCTTCCGCTGGCCGAAGCCGGCTTCGAGGTGATCGTCCCGGACCTGCGCGGCTATGGCGACTCCGACCTGTCCCAGACCGACCAGTACGACATCGTCGAGTATTCGAGGGACTTGCACGCGCTCGTCCACGATCTGCTCGGACACGAGCGCTGTGCGGTAGCGGCCGGGGACGTGGGCGGCGTCGTCAGCCTCGACATGGCGCTGCGCTTCGGCAAGTTCGTCGAACGACTCTGCTTCTTCAACAGCGTTCCGCCGTTCCTCGGCGAGGTCTACGAGAAGGCCGGTCTCGATCCGAACGCAATGCTTCGTGACGCTACGGGCGACTACCGGATCTGGCAGGGCGAGCGGCCGGACGAGCTGATCAAGAAGCTCGACACGGAGCAGCGTCGCCGAGACTGGGTCGCCAGCATGTATGGTCCGCGGCTCTGGGCCGTCCCCGATGCTTTCAGCGACGCCGATGTCGACTTCATGACCGAGCCGTACGCGCCGGCCGAGAAGATGTTGGCGAGCTGGGCGCCCTACCAGCTGGCCGCCGGCCGTCGGGCTGCGTCCGAGCTGCCCCGTCTGATGGAAAGGGTGGAGACGCTGACCCTGGTCCTCTGGGGACCGGAGGATCACGTACTGTCCGATGATTTCGTGAGCCGCTGCGAGCTGGCATTCCCCAATCGCATCGGCCCACTGGTCGTTCCCTGTGCGGGTCACTTCCTGCAGTGGGAACGGGCCGACATCTTCAACGCCACCCTGTCCGGGTGCTTCCGGGACCTGGTGCTCGGGCGTTGACCCAGTAGAGGAGCAAGCAGTGGAAGTCGGAATACTCGCTATTTTCCAGAACTATCTCGGACGTGGGAAGGACGAGGACGTGGTCCGAGGCGAGATGCGCATTGCCGAGCAGGCCGAGGACCTCGGCCTCGACAAGTACTGGCCCGCCGAGCACCACTTCACCGACTATTCGGCCATTCCGGACAACATCCAGTTCCTGACCTGGCTGGCGGGCAAGACCAGCACGATCCGCCTGGGGACCGCTGCCGTGATCGTGCCCTGGAACAATCCCTTGCGCGTGGTCGAGAAGATCACGCTGCTGGATCATCTCTCCGGCGGTCGTGCGGTGCTGGGGCTCGGCCGCGGACTGTCGCGAATCGAGTACGAGCACTTCGGGATCGACATGGGTGAATCCCGCGAGCGCTTCGACGAGGGGGCGCGCATGATCATCGACGCCCTCGACAGCGGCGAGATCTCGGGCGACGGAAAGTTCTATCCCCAGCCGCTGACGCCGATCCGTCCGCGACCGTTGTCGGGTTTTCGCGACCGCTTCTATGCCGTCGGGATGTCGCCGGAATCCGTGGAGCAGTGTGCGCAGCTCGGTGCCCGTCTCATGACGTTCTCCCAGAAGCCGTGGGAGCTCTATGCCCAAGAGACCCTGAAGGAATACCAAGCGGCGTTCAAGAAGTACCACGGGATCGAGGCGCCGCCCCCGCTGACGGGCGATCTGATGTTCTGCCACCAGGACGCCGCGAAGGCGGAAGAGATGGCGAAGGAGTACATGTCGAACTACTTCCTGACCATCATCCGCCACTACGAGATCATGAGCGACCACTTCAAGGACGTGAAGGGCTACGACTACTACGCCACCAGCGGTGAGCTCTTCGCCAAGGTGGGGATCGAGGTGGCGGCCCAGACCTATGTCCAGGTGCAGAGCTTCGGAACCCCGGAACAGATCCTCGAGAAGCTTCGTTGGCGCCGCGAGCTGATGGGCGACTTCGAGCTGAACATGGTCAGCTTTTACGGCGGCATGGACGTGGATGTGGCAGAGCAGAGCCTGCAGCTCTTCTCGAAGGAAGTCCTGCCCGAACTCCAGGGCTGGTAGCAGAAGAGGGAGAGCCACTCATGGACTTCGATCTCAGCGAAGAACAGGCGGAGCTGCAGCGGACCGTACGCACGGTCCTCGAAGAGCAGTGCCCGCTGAGCCTGGTCCGCGAGGTCGTTGAGAACGGCTCGACTGTCGACCAACCGTGGAAGAGCGCCACCGAACTCGGCTGGACGGCCGTGACCGTGCCCGAGGCGTTCGGGGGTCTGGGACTCGGCTTCGAAGAGCTGGGTCTGATGATCGAGGAGCACGGTCGCGCGCTGGCGCCCGGGCCCTTCGTCGCCACCACCACCCAGTTTCAACCTGTGATTCGCGAGGCGGGGAGCGCCGCCCAGCAAGAGCAATTCCTCTCCGCCATCGCTGCCGGCGAGCTGACGGGCGCGCTGGCGATCGGAAACCAGAACGGGACCGGCTTGGCGGTGGATGCATCGCTTGCGGCGGTCCCGGATGGCGACGGCTTCCGGCTGGACGGACAGCGCTGCTTCGTCCTGGACGGGTCGACGGCCGACGAGCTGCTGGCGGTGGCGCGGGTCGCAAGCGGAGACGGTGTCGGCCTCTTCGTGGTTCCGCGCGATGCGGTGAAAGTCGAAGAGCTCGAGAGTCTCGACGCGAGCCGACCGCTCGTCACACTGAGCTTCGAAAACGTCGCCGTAGGACCTGACCGCGTCCTGGGGATTCCCGGTGAATCGGCCGAAGCCCTCGAGCGCGCGCTCGACCAATCTCGGGTCGCATTGGCTCTCGAGACCGTGGGTGCCTGCCAGGCGCTCCTCGACACCACCGTCGCCCACGCAAAGCAGCGGATCCAATTCGGTCGACCCATCGGTTCGTTCCAGGCGGTGCAGCACAAATGCGCCGACATGCTGTTGGCGGTGGAGAAGGCCCGTGCAGTGGCCTACTTCGCCATGATGACGATCGGCGAAGACGACGCGCGCCGTCGGCTGGCAGCTTCGATGGCGAAGGCCGCAGCCGGCGACTGCCAACGCCTCGTGACCCAGGACGCCATCCAGATCCATGGTGGCACCGGTTTCACCTGGGAGTGCGACGTGCACCTCTTCGTGAAGCGCGCGAAGACCAACGCAGCCCTGCTCGGCTCCGCCGCCGAACACCGCGCGCGCATCGCCGATCTGCTCGAGGCCGGTTAGCAGGCTGCCGAAGAAGTCTGTCGCGCGGCGCTGCGGTCGGGTCGGGCGGGCTAGCCGCGCGGGAGACCCAGTACGCGTTGGGCGATGATGTTGCGCTGGATCTCGGAGGTGCCGCCCGCGATCGTGCCCGCGAACGAGTAGAAGTACTGCATGGTGAACGAATGACGGCTGTAGCGGCCGACGCTGTAGGGGTCCATGCCGATGTCGAGGGCGCTGGCGCCCTCGTGCTCCATGGCCATCAGGGTCAGGCGCTGGGTCAATTCGCTGCCGAAGAGCTTGAGCAGCGAATGTTCGGGCGATGCCTGGCCATGACTGATCTTTGCGAAGCCCCGATAGCCCATGAACTTCAAGGCCTGGGCATCCAGGTAGAGTGAAGCGAGCTCGTCCCGGAAGACGGAGTCCTCGGCCAGGCGGCGGCCGTGTCCGTCCTGCCGCTCTCCGAGCTGCCGAAAGGCTTCGATCCGGTTCTCGAGCTCGGACACCTGGGTGGTCCAGAGCATGCCGCGCTCGTGGGCCAGGGAACCGGTCGTGATCGCCCAGCCATGGTTCAGTTCGCCCACCAGGTTCTCGACCGGCACCTCGACGTCGTCGAAGAAGACTTCGCTGAAGTCGGCTCGGTCCTTGTTGGTGAGTTCGGGCATCGGTCGCACATCGATGCCCGGCGTCTTCATGTCGATGATGAGCACGCTGATTCCCTTGTGCTTGGGAGCCTCGGGATCCGTGCGCACGAAGCAGAAACAGAAATCGGAGTGCTCGGCGCCCGACGTCCAGACCTTCTGGCCGTTGACGATGAAGTGGTCGTCATCGAGTTCGGCGCGCGTCGAGAGGCCGGCCAGATCGCTGCCGGCGCCCGGCTCGCTCATGCCGAGGCACCACGAGATCTCGGCGCGCAGGGTGGGAAGCACGTAAGACTCGCGCTGCTGATCGTTTCCGAAGTCGTGGATCGCCGGCGCGATGATCGTGAGGCCCTGGACGTTGTAGCTGCGCATCAGGGGTAGGCGCGCCATCTCCTCGAAGTAGACCAGTTGCTGGATTGGTGTGGCGTTCTTGCCGCCCAACTCGGGCGGCCAGCCGGGGACGAGCCAACCCGCATCGAAGAGACGCCGCTGCCACTGTCGTGCCCAGTCCGGTAGATCGGCCGACGACTGCGTGGGTTCAGCCAGCCGTTCCTGCTCGTCGGGGAGATTGCCCTCGAGCCATTCGCGCAGCTCGATCCGGAATCGTTCGGTGGCCTCGTCGTAGTGTAGATTCATGGCGGGTCGAAGCTAGCAGAGATGGCGAGACGCGATTCAGTCCGAGAACGGGTGTGTTTCGTTGAGCGCCGCGATGACCGGTTCGAAGATCCGTTGCTTCAGCACCGCAACCGTCGGGCGGTGTTTTCCGGCCCGCTCCAGAGCCATCGCCCGCGCTACGCCGAGCAATTCGTCCTTGGACGCGCAGCGGTCGACGATCCCGGCAGGGAGGGCCTCGAGCCCCGGGTAGCGCCGCGCCGTGAGTACGCAGGCGTGATAGGTCTGGGTCGGTAGCTTCAGGTCGAGCAAGCTGGCCATGCCCCGGGAGAGCGGGCGTGCGGTGGCCAGATCGACCTCGGGAATGCACCAGTAGCCACGTTCTTCCCGCATCACACGCAGATCGTGGGCCATCGCCAGCATCGCCCCCGCGCCGAATGCGTGACCATTGATCGCGGCCACTGTGGGCACGGAGAGTGTCAGCAGCCGGGCGAAGAGGCGCTGGACGCGCGAGACGAAGGCTTCGGCATCGCGTCCACCGGGCCCCATCAACCATTCGAGATCCAAACCATTTGAATAGAACTTTCCTTCACCCGTGGTCACGAGCGCCGTGGTGTCTTCCGAAGCCTCCACCTCATCGAGGGCGGCTTCGAAGGCCTCGAGGAGTTCGGGGTTGAAGCGGTTCTCTCCGCTGTTCATTTGCAGCAGGCAAAGGCCGTCTTCTTGCTTCAGGTCGATCATGACGTCGGAACCGGTGTTATCCTGTTCCGTTCGAGCATACAGGAGTTACGCACCGTGAAGAATCTGTTCAGCTACGAGGGAAAAAGGGTGCTCATCTCGGGCGCCGGGTCGGGAATGGGCGAAGCCACCGCGCGCATCGTCCAGAGTCTGGGTGGCGAGGTCGTGACCCTCGACATCAAGAAGCCCCCGATCGACGATGTGACGTTCCTCGAAGTCGATCTTCGCGATGCAAGCGCCATCGAGGCCGCCGTGACCGAGGTGGTGAAGGGCGGGCCGATCGACGCGCTGTTCAACTCCGCGGGGTTGCCCGGACATTCATTCCCCAAGGTCGACGTCATGCTCGTCAACTTCGTCGGTCTGCGACACCTGACCGAGACCTGTATTCCCCACATGAAGTCCGGCTCCGCCATCGCCAGCGTGTCCTCTGCCGCCGGCGTCGGCTTTCTCGCCATGCAGGAGTCGCTGAAGCCGCTGATGGCGATCAGCGACCACGCCGAGGCCAAGGCCTGGGTGGAGGAGAAGGCACAGGATCCGGATTTCGAGCCGTACACCTTCTCGAAGATGTGCTCCATCTTCTACACGCTTTCGCGCGGGACGACGCTCACACCCGAGACCGGCATTCGCATCAATTGCATCAGCCCCGGTCCCACCGACACGCCGATGATGCCCCACTTCGTGGAGCAGACGAGCCAGGACTTCATGGACAGCTTCCCGAAGCCCATTGGCCGCAATTCGACCGCGGAGGAACAGGGCTGGGTGCTCGCCTTCCTCAACAGCCCTGCTGCCAGCTACGTCAATGGCGAGAATGTCTTCACCGATGGCGGCTTTGCGGGCGGACTGTGGACGGGCTCGATCGACGTGTCTGCCCTGATACCTCCCGCCAAGTAGTCTATTGTCCCCGTGATGGGGAGCGTCCGGGCATGGCGCGCACTGGGTCTGGCACTCGTGGTGCTGGCAGTGGGGATCCGTGTCTGGAACGCGCTCCACTACCCGCCGGATCAGGGCTTCGATGCCAGTGGGAACTGGCGGTACATCTACCGCCTGAGTGAAGACTGGCAGCTGCCCGATCCTCGCGCGGGTTGGTCGACGGTCGATCCACCACTCTACTTCGTGGTTGGCGCCGTGATCTGGGAGATGTGCGAGTCGTTGGGCAACCGCGAGCTGGTGGTCCGCGCCATACCACTCGCGAGCGCGGCCTTCGGGCTCGGGGTCGCGGCGCTCGCGTTCTCGTTGATTCGTCGGACCGACCCCGGCAACGAGCTTCGCGCCTGGTTGGCGGCCGGCCTGGTGCTCTATCTACCGGCCCAGATCCAGATTTCCGCCATGGTGAACGAGGAAGTCTTGCTGGCCCTGCTGTTGGCCATCAGCTTGTGGGGGCTCGCGACGGAGCCTCCAGCCGTGAAGAGCAACGGCGGCAGGCTGCGGCGCACGGTCTGCGTGGGCCTCGCGGCGGGCCTGGCGCTGTTGACCAAGTTGACGGGCGCACTGGCCCCGCTGGTTGCAGTGCTGACCTATGCCATCGAGGGCTGGAGGACCCGAGCCTGGCAGCCGGCGCTGCGCGCTGTTGCCATCGTCGCGTCCCTGACCCTGTTGACCGGGGGCGCGTACCTGATTCGGAATCTCGTGCAATTCGGATTCATCCAGCCGATCGGGCTAGCGGCCCACGCACAGATGCTCGAAATGCCACCGGGCGAGCGTTCGTTGTCGGACTACGTCTCCTTGCCGGCGGCGACCTGGACCGATCCCCAGCTCCTGAACCCCGATCTGTTGGAGTCGGTCTGGGGAAGCACCTTCGTGACGCTCTGGTTCGACGGCCATCGCTTCTTCCTGCCCACCGACGATCCCCTCGTGACACGCCTGGGGACTGCTACATTGCTTCTCGCCCTGCTTCCGACGCTGGCGTTCGGCATCGGCATGGTCCGCGGTGTGCGGCGGATCGCGAGCGGAGCCGGGCGCCCCGATCTTCCCCTGCTGTTGATGACGGGCTTCGCCCTCGCCGGCTACGCCTACTACACCTGGCGCAACCCCTGGTTCGCCGTGGTGAAGGGGACGTCGCTCTCGGCGGTCACCCTCCCATTTGCCTTCTATGCAAGCGAGGTCCTGAGTCCCTGGCTACGACGTCGCGGCGCCCGGTCGGCAGCACTCCTGGCGATGCTGACGGGATTGGTCGTGTGCAGCGTCATTGGAACGACCTTCAACGTTGCCTTCCACAAGACCGAGGTCTCGGGCCTTTCCTGGCAGCTGGAATCCACGACTCCTGGATCGGACTTGCCGACACGACCTTGAGCGGGCGATGAGGCAGAAACTTCCGCTCAACCGCCCCGCAGCACCTGACCCGGTAGCGCGCCGCTGTGCTGGCCGTTCTCGAGCAGCAGTTGGCCGTTCACGATGCTGGCGACATAGCCTTCCGCGTCGACAACGTAGCGTTCCGTGTCGGCGGGGAAGTCCTTGACCAGGCGAACCTTGCCAACGGCCAGGCGGTCGGGATCCATCACCAGGATGTCGGCAAACGCGCCCTCGCGCAGGACGCCGCGGTTCTCGATGCCATGAACGGTCGCTGGCATCAGGGTGTTGCGCCAGACGGCGTGCTCGAGCGTCAGCGGCTCGGGCACCCATTCCGTCAACAGCCGCGTGGTGTAGTCCGCTCCGACGAAGGATGCCAGGTGGGCGCCGCCGTCGCTCGAGCCCGGCATCACGATCGGGTCGACCACCGAAGTGGCGACGACGTGGTGGATGAACTGGCGCGCGACCTCATCGAGTCTCGTCTGCCAGCGGGTTTCCAGGTTCTCCTCGAGGGAGATGTCCAGGAAGGCGTCGAGCGGGTCGATGCCGCGCGCCTCGGCCAGCTGGGGGACGGTGCGACCGATCCAGCTGGCATGGCTCGGGTCTGCCACCGCCTCGACTTCGAGACCCTTCCACTCGAAGGAGATGGCTCGGCTGGCAGGATCGTCGAACTCGGCGCGCATCCGAGCGCGCATCGCGGGATCGCGAAGCGCGTTCGATCGTTCTGGCTCCGGCCGGGTGAGCGCTTCGCGCCACGCCAGCATTTCGTCGAATACGAAGGTGTCGGAAAGCTTCAGGTGCAGCTCCAATTGGTTGGTCGTGAACATTGGGTGCAGGCGGATGCCCTCTTCGAAAGCTTCGTTGCAGAAGTCGAGGGTCGCCCGCCAGCCCATGGGATGGTGCGGGTTCGGGACCAGGATGTTGAGTTCGATGGGGCGTCCCGAGACGCGGTAGATGTCCTTCAGGAGCTGACGATCGCTTTCGTCATATCCCTGGGCGAAGCTGTGCGGAATGATTTCCACCGAACCGCGGTTGAACTCGGCGAGAACCGAAGCGAGAGCCACGATCTCTTCACTTGACGCATGGTTCGACGGAACCTCCCGACCGTCTTCGCCCACGTGGACCTCGATCTGGGAGGTCGAGAAACCCATGGCACCCTGCTGCATGGATTCGCGCACCAGCTGCTGCATGGCTTCGATCTCGGCGGGGGTTGCCTCGCGCTCCGACGCGTCGTCTCCCATCACCCAGCGCCGCACGGCGCAGTGGCCGACGAAGCTTCCGACATTGATACCGAGCTTGCCGTCGAATCGGCTCCAGTAGTCGCCGAAGCTCCCGCCCTTGAACCGGAGTCCTTCGTTCAGGGCTGCCCGCGACATGCCTTCGACCCGCGACAGCATGCCGGCCAGCCAGCCGACATCTTCGGGTTTCGCGGGTGCCAGCGTGAAGCCGCAGTTGCCGGCCAGCGCCGTGGTCACGCCGTGCCAGGAAGACGGCGTCGCCAGCGGGTCCCAGTCGAGCTGAACGTCGTAGTGGGTGTGGACGTCGATGAAGCCGGGCGTGACCCAGCAGCCGTCGGCGTCGATCTCGCGCAGGGCGCTCTCGTTCACCCGGCCCACGCGAGCGATCCGGCCGTCTTTCACGGCGACGTCGGCCGTAAAGCTCTTCATGCCGGTGCCGTCGACCACGCGGCCCGACCGAATCACGAGATCCCAACTCATGGCGGCTCCTCGACGCTGTGGATCACGGGGTGGCTCAGTGTGAAGAAGACCCCGCCCGTGCGTCAACTGTTCTTTCGTGCTTGCCGTATGAACTGGTAGACTGGGCTACCCCGTCAGGTTCGCTGTAGGAGAGAGCCATGCCGAAGGATCCCAAGCTGGACTGGGTGATCGACGCCGACACCCACATCACCGAGCCTGCTGACGTCTGGACCAGCCGCGTGCCGGCGAAGTTTCGCGACAAGGCGCCCCACATCGTCCGCAACGATGACGGCGTCGACATCTGGCAGATCGGTGATCACGCGCCGTTGGTCCCCGTCGGGCACACCGCCGTCGCGGGCTGGAAGGAGCCCTTCCCCGCGGCGCCACGCAACATGGACGAAGTGCCGAAAGCTTCGTACGACGCGAAGGCGCGCCTCGACTACATGGACGAGATCGGCATCTGGGCGATGGCCCTCTATCCCAACGTTGGCGGCTTCGGCAACCAGGGCTTTCTCAAACTGGGTGATCCTGAGCTGATGCTGGCCTGTGTCCGGGCGTACAACGATTTCCTGATCGATTGGATCGAGCCGAATCCCGATCGCTTCATTCCGATCATGGCGACGCCCTTCTGGGACGTCGATGCCAGCGTGAAGGAGATCGAGCGCTGTGCCAAGCTGGGCCACAAGGGCGTGCTCTTCGCGGGCGAGCCCCAGGACCTCGGCCAGCCGTTTCTGGGCGAAAAGCATTGGGATCGCTTCTACGCCGCCGCCCAGGACGCGGATCTCCCCATCAGCTTCCACATCGGAAGCGCCAACTTCACCGAAGAGTTCTCGCCGGAACGGGTTGCGGCCCACGGCATCGCGCCGACGGTGGTGCGCAGCACGGTCTCGATCCTGCTCGAGAACGGCAAGTCGATCGTCGATCTGCTGCTGTCGGGCGTTCTGCCGCACTTCCCGAAGCTGAAGTTCGTGTCCGTCGAGAGCGGTATCGGGTGGATCCCGTTTCTGCTCGAAGCGGCCGATCACTGCTTCAAATATGCAAATGTTTCCGCCGAACGGCCCGAGTTCACGATGCTGCCCAGCGAGTACTTCGCTCGGCAGGTCTATGGCTGTTACTTCTTCGAGGAGCTGGCGCCCCAGCGCCTGATCGACGTCATCGGCGAGGACAACATCATGTTCGAGACCGACTATCCCCACCCGGTCTGTCTCTATGGCAACGTGCGGCAAAAAATCGATGCGGGTCTGGTCGGACAGCCGGAGCGGATCCGCCGCAAGCTGCTCTTCGACAATGCCGCGAAGCTCTACAAGGTGGCAGCACCGACGGCCTAGAGCTCACCGAAGGCCAGCTCATGGCAACGCGAACCTACCAGACCACCGAGGCCTTCCACGAGCTGATGGACGTCGTGCGCGGCGCGGAGCGGCTATTCCTCGAGGGTCCTCGGGCGGCAACGGATGAGGCCAGCGTCGTCGAGGGTTATCGCTGGATCACCCAGATCCTCCAGGTGGCCCTCGATTGCTACCTCTGGGGGGACTCCTCCCGGCCCACCCTGGTTTCCATCGTGGGCCCCACCAAGAAGTGGGGAGGCGACAACGCCGACGCCTACTACCACTACACGGCCATCGACCCCGACCGCACCTACCGGATCCGGGGTGTGCGCGGTGACGCCGCCTACATGTCCATCAGCGTATATGGCGGCCCCAATGACGGCCGCTGGTCGAACCGGGCCGTCTGTGTGCTGAACGACCGGGACATGGAGTTCTCCAACGACGGCAGCTTCGAGATCGTGGTGAGTCCGAACGAGCCTTCGGGCCCTGGCAACTGGATGAAGCTCGAGCCCGACGCCGTCGCCCTCGTGACGCGCGACTACCTGACGGATCCGCTGAATGACAGGCAGGTGAGTTGGGCGATCGAAACCGACGATGCGCCTCCGCCGCCACGAACGAGCGATGCCGATACGGCGTGCCGTTTCCGCAACGCGGCCAATTTTTTGCGCGATCTGCTCAACATCTTTCCGCTGGCGTATGACGAGTCGAAACTCAATACGGTCGACGAACCCTACGCACAGCCAAGGGTCACCTACGGTTGGGCGGCCACCGACGCGGCCTACGGCATGGGCTTCTTCGACATCGGCGAAGACGAGGTCCTGCTGCTGGAGGGACGCTCGCCGGATTGCGCCTTCTGGAACGTCTGTCTGTGGAACCCGTATCTTCAGACCTACGACTACCGCTACGAGCAGGTGACGCTCAACGGGGGACAGGTCCAGTACGAGAACGACGGCTCCTGGCGCCTGGCCATCGCGCCACAGGATCCCGGCATCCCGAACTGGCTGTCCACTGCCGGTCACTCGCGTGGCTTGATCTGGTTTCGTTGGTTCCTGGCCGAGTCGGTGCCCGAACGGCCCCATGCCAGGGTCGTCAAGACGTCTGCACTCTAGCTCGACTTTTCGCCGGCCTTGATCGGCAGGAAGTCGTCCGACGCGCCCACGTCCTTGGTCAGCGACTCCAGCGAGTGCCCTTCGGTCAGCGCCTGGGCCACCCAGCCGGGCTGCTTGCCACGGCCCGACCAGGTCTCGGCGGAGTTGTGGGGATTGCGGTAGACGGGTCCGCGCTTCTCGACGAGTCCGCCGCTGTGCTCGCGGAGCCAGCGGAGCCCTTCCTCCTGGCGCTGGCTGATTTCGCGCCCAATCCGCTGCTGGAGATCTTTCAGCTCCCGCAGCGAGAGCACGGAGAGGTCCAGCTGTTTCCAGTGCGACAAGCGCCCCCCTTGGGGTCGAAATAGTGCACCTCTTCTTCGGCTGCCAAGGGAATCAGCTGGAACTTCGTTCGGCGCTTCCCGTCCGCTATGTCGGGAGCTTTTTGATGGAAGTGCAACGCGCGCCGGATTGGCTTGGGTCCCAACCCTTCTAGCGGTTTGCATGGGGCCGATGGTCCGGCAGCCGTGCGAAGAGGGTCACCATCAGTACTGAGACAGCGATTCCGATCGCGAAGAAGGCGGCGAAGTTCGAATCCACGATGCCCGCGGTCTGTCCGGACTCTTTCAGGAACAGGCCCCAGAGGATCGGGGCGAGGCCGGACGACAATCCCAGCGTGGCCGTGAAGACGGCGATGGCGACCGGGCGTTCGTGCTCTTCCGAGAGCTCGGGCAGGAACGTGAAGTGGGTGGCGTTGTTGATGGCGAAGGCCATGCCGAACAGCATGTAGGCTCCGGGCAACAGCGGCATGAGGCCGTCGGAGCCGGTCACCAGCAACAGCCAGTAGAGGCAGACCAGGCCGATGATCGCGCTGGCCACCTGGAAGAAACGCCGGATCGGCACGACGTCGATGGATCGGCGGACGAACGTCATGGCGATGATCATGCCGGCGAACTGGGCCGCCGTGAACATCAGGATCCGACTCGAGGTCAATCCGGCCTCGACCTTCAGGTAGTAGATCGTGAAGTTCGCCAAGGACGAGGCCACGATCGAGCCCAGCAGACTCAGGATCAGGTAGTGGCGAAACAGGCCGGGCTGGAGACAGAAGCGCCGCGCCGCGCTGGGCAACTTGGAGATCGGAATCGCCGGCGGTGGCGCCGCGTCCGGCAGCCGGGTGAGGCTGAAGACGGCGCAGGCAGAGCCCGTGATGCAGATCACGTAGATGATGCTGAAGGCATTCCAGGACGAGAGCTGTTCGAAGAGGGTTGCGCACAGCAGCAGGGTCACCACGCCGACAGCGCTCACGATCCCGTGATCGGTGGCGAAGAAGCGGCCGCGGGCCGCGTCGGGCAGGATCGCCGCCATCCACGGGATGTGGGCCGCGATGCCGAACGCCCGCACGATGCAGAAGGCCATCACACTGACGATCAGCAGGTCGGCCATCCAGCGCCGTGGCTCCTCCGGTGCCAGCATCGAAAGGGCCAACGGGACCAGCACGAACGTCGCCCGCACGGACCAGGCCAGCACCATCTGGCGTCGGAAGCCGAGTCGCGCCAGGAAGGCAGTCGAGATCACCTGCAGCGGCAGGAACAGGAACACGAACGACGACAGCAGCCCGACCTGGAACGCCGTGGCTCCGAGCTTCTCGGCCAGCAGCAACGTCGGCGTGCCGAGGATGACCATCCACGTGAGGCCGTTGAAGCCCCCGAACCAATAGGCAGCACGAAAGGGTCTGAGCGAGGCCGCGCCCGCAGCAGCGCGGACGCGGTCGGAAGCGGTCACAGGGTCTCCGGGTGGGCGTCAGCCGCCGGAGCATACGGTTTTTGGTTCGGCGCTGCGCGCGCTGACCCGATCAGCGCAGCTTCTTGAAGTCCGGCTTTCGCTTTTCGAGGAAGGCCTGAATGGCTTCGACGTTGGCCGGCGAACCAGCCAGCTGGGTCATGCCTTCATCCTCGACCTTGCGCGCGGCCTCGATGCCGGCCCTGTGGGCCAGCATCAGCGTGCGTTTGGTGGCGCGCAGTGCTGAGACCGGCCACTGGGCGATCTCGCGAGCCTTCTCGAGCGCTTTGTCGAGCAATTGGTCGTCGGGGAAGGCGCGAGCGGCGATTCCCACTTCGACCGCGCGCTCGGCATTGATCCACTCGGCGGTGAAGAAGAGCTCGGCGGCGCGTTGGCTGCCGATCAGCTGGGGCAGCAGGTAGGAGCTGGCCGCCTCCGGCACGAGTCCCAGGTTCACGAAGGGAAGCCGCAGCCGGACACTCTCACCGACGTAGACGATGTCGCACGCGAACAGGAAGGTGGCCCCGATGCCGACGCCCGCGCCCTTGGCTGCGGCGATCAGCGGCTTGTCGAAGGCGAAGAGCGCGTCCATGCAGCCGAAGTAGCCGTTGGGCTGGCCGTCGTCCCGGTCTTCGGCGCTCATGAAGCTGCTGAGGTCCACGCCGGCCGAGAAGTCGTCGCCGGCTCCGGTCACGACCACCACCGAGACGGCGTCGTTCTCGCGCGCTTGGTTCAGCGCGTCGCGAAAGCCGTCCCACTGGGGATCGTTGAAGGCGTTCTTCTTGCGCGGCCGGTTCCAGCTGACGAGCAGCACCCCGTCGTCGTCGAGTTCGGTCAGGACCGGTTGATCGCTCA
>SMVB01266950.1_pt1 | contig 18938 bp, 18 predicted proteins | sample 2456461 | NCBI WGS metagenome assembly SMVB01 (sample SAMN11095934, study PRJNA526329) | marine sediment metagenome | biome: Marine sediment; feature: Surficial sediment; material: Deep marine sediment; isolation source: Hadal surficial sediment | place: Pacific Ocean | collected 2014-05 | depth...
AACGACATTGAAGCCGCCGTACACGTCGGCGAGCGGATAGAGGAAGTGATAGAGCATTCAGCCGGTCCCCTCATGGGCGAGCATTTCGACGACTCGTTCCATTTGCGAGCTGCGGGATCCCTTGACGAGAATCCAATCGCCTTCTTGCGATGAATCCGCAAGGATACTCACGGCCGCTTCGTGGGTGCCGCAGCAGTGGACCTGCTCGATCGGCATCCCGGCGGAAACGGCACCCTCGGCGATGCCGCGCGCGCCGTCTCCCACGGTGAGGAGCAGGGAGATCCCCGATTCAAAGATGTGTTTTCCCGCAGCCCGATGCTCGAGTTCGGCGGCGTCGCCCAGTTCGGCCATCTCGCCCAGTACCGCGATGGCGCGGCCTTGGCCCCGGAGGTCCGCAAGGCTCTCGATCGCCGCGTTCATCGATTCGGGATTTGCGTTGTAGGAGTCGTCGATCAGCGTGATCTTGCGACCCAGCGATCGCTTGCTCATGCGCCCGGCGATACCCCGATAGTTGGCGAGTCCGCTCACCAGGGCATCTGGATCGAGGCCACAGGCGAGGCCGGTAGCCGCCGCGGCCAGGGCGTTGATCACGGTCGTCCCGCCGAGACCGCAGACCCTGGCCTCCGCCTGTCCCCGAGGAGTCGTAAGCGTGAAGTGAAATAGTCCCTCGGGTTCGAAGCGCACGTCGACGGCACGCACCATGGCCCCGGGATTGATTCCGAAGGACACGATTTCACAGGCCGCGCGCGTTGACTGCTGGCGCACCTTGGGGTCGTCCCAATTCGCGATAGCCCTGCCGCCTTTGGGCAGGGCCGCGAACAGGTCTCCCTTCTCGGCGGCGATCTCGTCCAGGCTTCCGAGGTATTCGATGTGTGCTGTGCCGACATTGATCACGCATCCGATGTCGGGTTGGGCGATCTCGGCCAGTCGCGCAATTTCGCCTCGGTGGTTCATGCCCAATTCGATCACCGCGCGCAGCTGCGACTCTTCCCGGGACAACAACGTCAAGGGGACGCCGTAGTCGTTGTTGAGATTGCCTCGGGTCTTGAGACACGGGCCGTCGGTTTCGAGCACCGACGCGGTCATCTCCTTGGTCGTGGTCTTTCCGCTGCTGCCCGTCAAAGCGACGACAGTGCCGCTGAAGCGGCGCCGATGACCCGCCGCAAGATCTCCAATGCCCCGAGTGGTATTCGCAACTGCGATCACCGGCAGCTCGCCCGCCGGGTCCCAGCCGGCCGCGCGATCCGTTTCGATGAGCAATCCCCCGGCACCGCTGTCGATCGCCTGGGACAGGTACTCGTGGGCATCGTGATGGGGGCCGACGATGGCTGCAAATAGCTGCCCCGACGAAACGCTGCGCGTATCGATCGACAGACCCGAAAGAGTCGTTTCGGGCGATCCCGAAAGCAGCGTGCCCGAGCACCAGGCCACGACATCAGCGGCGGTGTAGCCGGTGCTCGTACTCATAGAGACTCCCGCGCGGATAGCGCCCGGCGCGCTTGCTCGCGGTCGTCGAATGGCAGCTTGACGTTGCCGACGATCTGGTAGTCCTCGTGCCCTTTGCCCGCCAAGATCACCGTGTCTTCGGGGCGGGCGATCGAGATCGCGTGGGCAATTGCTTCGCGCCGGTCGGGAACTACGGCATAAGATCGATCGCGCCCGTCGAGGGCTACGAGCTTCACCCGCTCGAGTTCACCGAGGCCCTTCTCCACGTCCCGGAGAATCAGCAGCGGATCCTCGGTGCGGGGGTTGTCACTGGTCGCAAGGGTGCGGTCGCTGTGGCGCGCGACGGCCTCGGCCATCAGCGGGCGCTTGGCCCGATCTCGATCGCCGCCACAGCCGAAGACGGTGATCAGGCGCCCAGTCGAGACCGGTCGCACCGCGCTCAACAATTTTTCGACCGCGTCCGGTGTGTGGGCATAATCGACGATCACCGTCGGAACGTTCTCCATGTCTGCGGCCACGATCTCCATCCGGCCCGGAACCTGGGGGCAGGCGGCAACTCCCTCGGCGATGATCTCCGGTGCAATCTCGAGTCCTACGCAGATGCCACACGCGACCAGCAGATTCTCGAGATTGAAGTCGCCTACCAACGGCAATTCGAACTCCTGCGCACCCGTGGGCAGTTCGACCTGAACCCGACTTCCGGCAAGCGTGATGTCGGCACTCAAGAGCTTTACCTCGGCATCGAGTTCCGGGTTGCGGGTGACCCGGATCAGTCGGGCGCCCCGCGCGCGCGCCGCGTCGATGAAATGCGACGCGTTCCCATCGTCGAGGTTGACCACCGCCGTACCCTCCGGCGCGAGGTAGCGACTAAAGAGCAGCTTCTTCGACTCGAGATACGACGCCATGTCGCCGTGAAAGTCGAGATGGTCCTGGGTGACGTTGGTGATGGCAGCGACCTGAAACTCGCAGCCGCAGACCCGTTCCAGTTCGAGGCCATGAGAAGAGACTTCCATCACCACGCTGTCCACGTTTTGGGTGCACATGCGGCGCAACGTGCTCTGGAGGTCGAGGCTCTCGGGCGTGGTGTTGACGGCAGGTTGCACATCTTGTGCAAAGCGCACTTCCACGGTTCCGATCAGCCCCGTGTTTCTGTGGGCCTTGGCGAGGATCGATTCCACCAGATAACTCGTACTCGTCTTGCCGTTGGTTCCGGTAATGCCGATCAGTGTGATTTCCTTGCTGGGTTCGCCGAAGAACCGCGTTGCGATATGGGCCAGGGCCCGTCGGGTATCGGGAACCACGGCGGCGGTGCAGCCCGCGAGCCGCGTTGCATCCGGGGCCGCTTCCACGAGCAGTGCTACCGCACCCAGGGCGATGGCGCGGTCGAGGTAGTCGTGACCATCGCTCACACTGCCGCGCAAGGCGATGAACAGATCGCCCGGCGAGACCCGACGAGAGTCGTAGGTAATGCCGCGAATCAACGGGTCGCGCACGTCTTGCTCGCCGATCCACTGGGAGGTCGCGAGATCCCTGGGTAGAGCGGCGAGTAGATTCGACAGCTGCATCAGCCTTCGCGTCCTCCGCTGCTGAACGAAACTAGAACTTGCCGCTGGGAGCCCATCACGATGGTGCCCGGGGTAGGGCGCTGGTCGATCGCGAGTCCGGTTCCCCGTACCTCGAGTTCGAGTTTGTTGTGGGCAGCCATCCTGCGAACGGACTCGAGGGTTTCGCCTCGGAAGTCGGGCATCAAGACCCGTTCATCCCCGGGCTGCTCCGCGACAAGCCTCTTCGGAGGAGCCGAAACGGCCGGTGGAGTCTCGATCGTGGGCTTGACCGTCGGCTTTTGCACGGGCTCGGTCTTGACGTCGTCCGCGCTGGAGGTCGTCACGGGTTTGCTCGGAGTTTTGGCCAGCAAGACGCGACGGGTCTGCTTTCTTCGCGGCGCAGGAATGGGTTCGGGGCGAGTGACGATCCCCAGTCGAGCGAGTTGTGCGGCGGCGACCTTTGCGAACAGTGGCGCCGCGACGTCACCACCACCGTGGGCGGGCCCCTTGGGTTCGTCGAGCATCGTGACGATGACCAGCCGCGGGTTGTCGGCGGGAGCGGCACCCATGAACCACGCCGTGTAGCGGGTCTTCGAGTACTTGCCGCGCTTGGTGTCGAGCTTCTGGGCCGTACCGGTCTTGCCCGCGACGCGCACGCCCTTGAGCGCGGCCCGGCGTCCAGTTCCCTCTGCGCTCACAACGGATTCGAGCATCGTCATGACCTGGGCCGCCACCGCCGGGCTGATCACCGGTCGCGCCGGCTCGTGCGCAAGATTTTGCCATTCGCCGCCGGCCGGGCGACGAGCCGAGACCAGATGCGGAGTTCTCAGCTTGCCATCACTGGCGAGGACCCCCATGGCGGCGGCCAACTGAATCGCCGTGACCCCGATTCCCTGTCCGTAGGCCGCGGTCGCATGATCGACGGGCTTCCAGTCCTGCCAGGCTCGCAGCAGGCCGCTGGATTCGCTCGGGAAGCCGCTTCCGGTGGTGCGACCGAAGCCGAAGCGAACGAGCGCAGCATGGTGCGCTTCACGTCCGAGCAACCCGGCAATTTTGACGGCACCGACGTTGCTCGAAAATTTGAGCACCCCCAGAGGATCCAGCACGCCATAGGGCCGGTGATCTCGGATCGTCTTGCCCGGAATCTCCAGGCTTCCATCGCCGGTGTCGATGCGCTGATTCGGGCCGATTGCACCCGTCTCGAGTGCCGCGGCGACCAGGAACGCCTTGAATACCGAACCCGGCTCTATGGCGTCCTGAAAGGCGGGCGAACGAGTGTCGTTGTAGCTGACCGTGCGGAAGTCGTTCGGACTGAAGCCCGGGGCTTCGGCCAGTGCGAGAATTTCCCCGTTCGTTGGATCGTAGGTGATGACACAGCCGCCCTTCGCACCGCTCTTCTTGATCGCGTCTCGCAGAGCCGTCTCCGCTTCGGCTTGCATGGCCAGGTCGATCGTGAGGGCGACGTCGCCGCCGGTGGAGGAAAGGGGTGCGATCGATTCCCGGGTCAGCAATTGTCCCCGGGCGTCACGTTCGACCGAGGAGCGGATCGGGCTGCCGCGCAACCATTGATCCTCCTGTTGTTCGATGCCGCGAACACCCTCACCGTCGATGTTTGCAAACCCGAGGATCGAACCCGCGAGTTCGTCGGCCGGGTAGGCGCGGCGCGGTTCGAGCACGACGCCTACTCCGGGCAAGTCGAGCGCCTTGACCCGCTCGGCGGTCTTCTCGCTGACCCAGCGGGCGACGAAGGTGAAGCGTTTGCGCCCTTGCAAGCGGCGAGCGAGGCTTGCGGTCTTGCTGCCGAGCGCCCGAGCCAGTGCTCTCTGGTTCGCTTGGTTTCCGTCGAAGTCCCGGGGAAGAACGTAAATCGACGGAGCGTGCAGGGTCACGGCGAGTTCGATGCCGTTGCGATCCACGATCTGGCCGCGCATCGCGGGTAGCACCATGACCCCCTCGAGCTGTGCTCTGGCGCGGATCTCGCCCCGGGTGGTGACCACGGTGAGATGCGCGGCACGGGCGGCGAGCAGTACGAAGAACCCGAGAAAGGCGACCCGCAGCAAGGCAACTCTGCGACTGGCAGCGCCCAACTCGGCCCCTCTCATGGTCTGGGCTCAGCGCCCACCGAGGGTGCGTCGAAGTCGGTTGATGCGAAGAGCGTGATCACGCGGTCGGGCTTTGCGAAGCCGAGTTCCGCCGCCCGCTCGCTCAGCAGTTTCGGTTCGCGCAGGCGCAGGAGTTGAACGGTGATGCTGCGCTTTTCATCGAGCAGTTCTTGTTCGAGGGTGACGGACTGGGCGCTGGCGTAGCGCATGCGCACGACATCCATCCTCAAGCCGACCAGCAGCAACGCCGCGAGCACGACCGCCGCGATCCCGGGCAAGAGGGTCTGATTTCGCTCGGCCGCCCAGCTTGGCGCCATGTCGACTCCGATCAAGTCGAGACGGCGGGTTGCTTGGGCTTTACCCAAGCCGCGGCTTGGGCGTGTGCGCAGCCAGGTGCTGAACGGATTCGCGATGTTCATGCCGCTTGCCCGATCCGCTCCGCCGCGCGCAATTTTCCCGAGCGCGCGCGAGGGTTGTCGCGAATCTCGGCGTCGCTGGGTTGGATGGGTCGCCTGGTGATGACGCGCATCGTGATGCTCCCGCCGCAAATACAAAGCGGAGTGGCGGGTGGGCAGGTGCAACCCTTTGCCGCCGCCCGCAGAGCCTGCTTCACGATGCGATCTTCTAGCGAGTGATACGCGATCACCACCAGGCGACCCCCAGGTCGGAGGACCCGTGTTGCTGCAGAAAGACCGTCGCGCAACGCGCCCAACTCATCGTTGACCGCGATCCGCAGGGCCTGGAAGACCAGGGTGGCCGGATTGTGCTTTCGCCCCCTACCGATTCGAGCTGCTTGAATGATCTGCTGTAGATCAGCGCTGGTTTTGATCGGCGAGTCCTTGCGGGCTTCGACGATGGCCTGGGCCAGGCGCTTCGAGCCGGGAAGTTCGCCGTAGTTCTGAAACCAGTCCTGTAGCTGCCGGGCGCTGGCCGTCTTCAGCAGGTCGGCCGCCGTGTAGCCCGAATCGGGGTCCATGCGCATGTCCAGGGGCGCGTCGCTCCCCGCGTCGCTCGAAAAGCGAAAGCCTCGCGCGGCGGTGTCGAGTTGATGGGAAGAGACGCCGAGGTCGAGCAGTACTGCGTCGACGAAAGCGACTTCGAGTTCTTCGAGGACCTTTTCGAGGTTGCGAAACGAAGCGGGCACGGTCCGCAGCCGTTCGCCAAAACGGGAAAGCCTGTCCCGGGCGGCTTTGCGCGCCTCGGGGTCGAGGTCCAGACCGATCAGGATTCCGTCGGGCGAGGTTTGCTCGAGGATCGCGCCGGCGTGGCCGCCGCCGCCGAGGGTGCCGTCCACGACGGTTGCACCTGGGACGAGGTTGAGATGGAGGAGGCTTTCGGAGAGGAGAACCGGGCGGTGTTCGAATTCAGTCATTACGAGAGCCACTAGCCTCCCGCCTGCACCGGGATTGAGAGAATTTGTTTCGCATGGTGAGAGGTGCTGGGGGCCCTGGGTCACCCGTGTCTCAGCGCGTACCCCCCAGTAACCACGCCGAGCAACGATTGGTGTCCCAGGACACCCCAGCCTCTCTACAGGAAGAGCGAACTCTTCCTGTCCCCCACCTGTGTCTCTCTAGCTCGATGGACTTTTGTCCACCGAGAGCTGAATCTCCTCGAGCCGGCTCATAGTTTCGAGCTTGGTTGTTTCAAAGAGTTGTGTGTCCCAGATCTCGATGCAGTCGAGTACGCCCGCCATCGTGACCTTGTTCTTGAGAAATGCGTGCTCCCGCATTGTGGGAGGCACCAGAATTCGGCCCTGGCTGTCAATCGGGCATTCACTCGATCCCGAAATCACGAATCGCGTGTACGCTGCAACGTCGGGTTGGAGTTTCGATTTGGTTGCCAGGTCTTGCTCAATCACTAGCCAGTCCTCATACGGATAGAGCGCCAGGTAGTTCTTGTAGTTCGTCAAAATTGGAGGATTTTCGCTGCGTCGCAGGATTTCGTTGCGAAAGCCGGTTGGGATCTTGATTCGTCCCTTTTGATCTATGGTGTGATCGTGCCGGCCACGAAACATTTTTGGATTCCCTACTCCGTCAGTTCGCTACCTCCGTGATGCGGCTCTCACCTTAAGCCACTTCAAGCCACTTTGTCACCCTTTTAATCCACTTTGAGCCACTTTTCCAAAAAAATTTATGGTCGAACACGATCTCATTTCGATACACGACAATTCATGGACTGAATTCGGTCATTTATCCGAAGATTCTCGGCTGGCTACGCGTGAACACTTCGTCGCGGGTTCAGGCTCGCGTAGGTTCCCGAGTGAACCTGCGAAACCAGGCTGACCAGCTGGTGCAAGTTGCTGCCTTCCGGAGGCATCGCGGGGTCGACGTTTTCAGCCGGTTCGAGTTCGCTCGCGGCCATGCCATCCAGCACCGCTGCGGTTCCTTCCAGGAGCCCCTGGGCCGAGTAGCCACCTTCGAGAAAGTACGCAATTCGGCCTCCACAGACCGTTTTCGCCACTTCTTGGGTAATTTGGGTCAGCTTCCGAAAGCCCGCTGCGGTGATCTCCATCGAGCCGAGAGGATCTGCCTCGTGGGCGTCGAAGCCGCAGGAAACCAGGATGAAGTCCGGGTCGAACTCCCGTGCGATCGGTGCGAACAAGCGCGTCAGGACTCCGATGTATTCGTAGTCTCCGCAGCCCGGCGGCATGGGGATGTTTACCGTCGTGCCGCGGCCCCGGTCGATCCCCGCCTCACCCGCGGCACCCGTGCCCGGGTAGAACGGAAACTGATGGGTCGACAGATAGAGCACCGAGGGGTCATCGTAAAAGCTGTGCTGGCTGCCATTTCCGTGGTGAACATCCCAGTCGATGATTAAAATCTTTTCAATTCCACATGCTTGCTGAAGTGCTCGTGCGGCCACCGCGACACTGTTCAAGAGACAGAAGCCCATCGCGTGATCCGCTTCGGCGTGGTGTCCGGGGGGGCGCAAAGCCGCAAATCCCGTATCCAGCTCGCCCAAAGCTATTTTCGTAGCTAATTCCACACAGCTCCCGGCTGCAAGACGGGCCACGTCAAGGCTCTCAGCGGAAACAAAGGTATCGGCGTCGAGGCGCGTCGGAGCCCGAGCCACCGCCGCTTCGATTTTGCGTAGATGGTCGGGGGTGTGGATGCGGAGGATCTCGTCATCGCTGGCAAAGCGGGGTTTGATGCGCAGCAACGCCCCGGGCGAGCGTTGCTCCCAGTCCGACAGGGCCTGGCCCACCGCGAGCAGCCGGGCCGGGGCTTCCGGATGGCCTTCTGGGCCGGTGTGGGTTTGAAAGCGCGGGTCTTCGATCACACCGATTCGGCGCGTGACGTCCATGGCAATGGATGGTATCTGACAGAGGAAGGCCGTCGAGGTACGGGTTCTAAGAGCACTTGGTGATTGGGGAGATCGCCCCGTGGAACAGCCGCGTTGCGTCGCCTTTACAGGCATCGACACCTACTTCGGCCGTCGCTTGATCGACCGACTGGCGGCGCGGTTGGGCCCGCTGCGTCTGGTCGGCCTCGACACCCACGACCCACCCAACCCCACACCGCCGATGCATTTTCATCGCGTGGATTTGACCCGGCCCGGGGTCGGCGCGCAGATCGCCGAAATTCTCGTCAAGGAACAGGTCGACGCGCTCGTCCATCTGGCGTTCAAGCAGGCGCCCAGCACAGATCAAGACGCCGACCACGAGGTCGAAGTGGCGGGCAGCCTCGAAGTTTTGAACGCAGTTGCCGAAGCCGGTACTCGCAGGTTCGTCCTCCCCTCGACGACCATGTGTTACGGCCCGCATCTCGAGAACCCCCAACAGCTCAGGGAAGACGCGGAGCTCCGGGGTCACGAAGGCGCGCATTGGGTTTCGAATCGAGTACACGTGGAGCACGCGGTTGCGCGCTTTCGCGATTCGACGCCCACTTGCGACGTCACCGTACTGCGTCACTGTTGGATCATGGGCCCGCGCTTCGTAGATCCCTACGTGCGCTATTTCGACGCCGATTGGGTCCCGACGGTTCTGGGCTACGACCCGCTACTGCAGTTCGTGCACGAAGATGATCTCGTCGACGTGATCGAGAAGGCGATCTTCGAGTCTCATCCCGGGGTCTTCAACGTCGTGGGCGAGGGGGTCCTGCCGCTTTCGGGGTATCTCCGGCTGGCGGACAAACGCAATCTGGCGCTGCCCAAGCTGCTGCTGGCGCGCATTCCAGGGTCGCCGATCTCACTCAGTAGCGCCGACTCCGAAGACGGGTTCTACGACTACCTGAAATACATCTGGGTCGCTTCTGGGGAACGGCTGCGGGCCGAATTCGGATCCCTCGCATACACCAGTCAGGAAGCCTGGTCTGCGATGGTGAGTTCCCGCAGATTGCAACACTATCGCTAGCGAGCGCGCCTGCCTGCGCTCGCCGGCTCGAGGACTCGAGAGCCATGACCCCCGATGAGGATGAACGAATAAAATCGAATCCAGTGCCGGCCGACGAGCGAACACAGCGTGCGGCTAGACAGATCGATCAGTTGCGAGAAGCGCTTTCGGGGCTGGGAGACGAGATTCGCTCGCAGCAGCGTCGGGCGCTCCGCGACGAAGGAGAAGCCGGCGGCGGCAGTGAGTGGGGGACGTTGTTCGACGAGTTGCGCCGGCGTGTCGGGACCTTCGGCATGGTCGAGCGAGATCCCAGCGTGGATGACTTTGGCATGGAGGCGAGTTTTGTCGAACGCCTTTCTCCCTTGTTCGACTTCCTCTACGAGAAATATTGGCGCGTCGATCTGACCGGAGATGAGTCGCTTCCGAGCAAGGGGCCGGTGTTGTTCGTGGCCAACCGCTCGGGGCTGTTGCCGTGGGATGGGATGATGTTGTCCCACGCAATCGATCGAAGTCCCGCACAACTCGAACGGCCGCGGTTTCTGGTCGAAGACGATCTGCTGAGGCTTCCGTTCGCCCAGGCGCAGCTCGCGCGAGTCGGCGGGATCCGGGCCTGTCGCGAGAACCTCGATCAGCTGATCGCCCGGGGCCATTCGGTGATCGCGTTTCCCGAAGGCGCCCGGGGAGCCGCCCGGTCGTTTCGCGATCGCTACCAGGTGGGTCGCTTCGGACGCGGTGGCGCGATTCGAGCGGCCATCGAAAACCGGATTCCGCTGGTTCCGGTGGGCATCGTCGGCGCCGAAGAGGCCTACCCGCGACTCGGGGACACGGCCACCTTGGGTCGGCTGGCCTCCCGGGACCTGGGGCTGCCGGTCCTGCCCATCACGCCGACATTTCCGTTGCTCGGGCCGCTCGGGCTGTTGCCGCTGCCTTCGAAGTGGGTCATCACGATCGGCGATCCCATTTCGCTACTCGAACTGGAACCCGACACCGCCAGCGACACTGTATCGGTTTCCCATCTCACCGAGGCCCTGCGCGAAGAAGTTCAGCAGCTGGTAGCGCGCGGCCTCGACGCGCGAACTTCGACCTGGTTGTAACGCAGAGGTCGCCAACCGTATCAACGTTCCGACGAAGCTTCCGATTCATCATCTTGTGAGGGTTCTCGACCCGGCGGATTGGCAAAGGCTTTCTCGAGATCGCTCACGGCTCGCGCAACGCGTTCGAGGTTTTGATTGAGTGCCTCGACGTCTTTGCGTCTGGGCAGGTCGAGAACTTTGAAGACGCGTTCGACGGCATTCTGGATCGCGGCGTCAAAGTCCGGCGATGCGTACGCGATCCAATCTCCCAATCCGCGGCGCTCTGCGCGCGGGGTGTTTTCTTGCTGGCCCTGGGAGCCAGCGTCTGCGCCGCGCCGGCCTTCCGGGCTGTCTCCCACGATGATGCGTCGAAAGCGGTCTTGAATCTCGTCGAAATTGTCGGTGGCGTCGCCCACGCCCTTTTTCAGCACGTCGTAGAGGGCGTCGCCGCCGCGCTCCATGATCTGCGAGAGCAAGCTCGAAGGCGGGGGGCTGTTGGAACGCTTCGAGTCGACCAGGATCTGGGAAAGCGCAATCGAGGTGATGTCGTCACCGGTTTCATTGTCGATGACGCGAACTTCTTCGCCATCGTCGAGCAGTTCGGCGATTCCCTTGAGGGTGATGTAGCGGCTTGATTTGGTGTTGTAGAGCTTCCGGTTGGCGTAGCGTTTGATCAAAATCGACATTGCAATTCTCGATCGATCTCGGCCAATCTCGATGCCAATCTCGGGTTTCACGCGCACGACTCGGGATCATCCACGGTCGCAGCAGCGGGCCTGCAAGCTAGCACGCGCGGGGGGTCGGGGCTGCTACCCCTCGATCACGATGCGCTGGACCCGCGGCGTCCCGCGGGCGGTCCCACCGCTGGAATTGGCTTGCGCAGTCTTGGCGGCCTCGCTCTCTCGGGGGCGTTGCGGGTCGCGCTTGGCAAGCGGCCGGTCGCCTTCCCCGGCCTTGGGTCGAACCCCCAGTTCCCAAAAGAATTCGCGCAGGCCCAGAAACGCGCGGAGCACCGCGCGGGCGTCGTCGTCGGTCTTCGAGCGAACCTCCCAACGCGAGATCTCGGTCTCGAGGGCCTCGAGCAACGCTGTCAGGGCGCTGCTGCTGATGGACGAAGCTTGTCCCGAGAGCGCGTCGCTGATTTGATCCAGGGCCTTGGCAAACTCGGCGAGATGCGGACGGGTCTGCGCGGACTCGCCCGTCACCCCGATGCTGGCCGCGTCGAGAAGCGCCCGTGTACTCGCTACACCTTCGGCGAGCGCAAGCCCGGCGTGGTGTGTGGCGCGCTCGATCGCCTGGCGAACGGAGCCGTCCGTCTTGCTCTTCTGCCCAGACTTTGGCCCAGACTTTGGCCCAGACTTTGGCTTAGACACCGGCGACCTCGCTGTCCCGGAACAATGCGTTCGCGATGTCGCTAAGACTATCGAGATCTTGGATGTCTCGCGCTTGTTCGGGCACCGTGCGAAAGAAGCAGTGATTCCGCGTCGCACGGTCCGACAGGCCCCGGGTGTTCTCGTAGTCGCACAGGGCCGCGCGCGCGTGTTCGGTGGCTGCGGCGACCGCGGCGTCTGCCGCCGCCGGATCGCCCAGCAGGGTTGCGAGGTGTTCGAGGTCCCGTTCCGCGATGCTTCCCGCAGCGAGATCCCGAGGCGGTGGCGTGCCGGGCCAAACGTGCATGCGGTTGATCACGACTCCCTCCAAGGAGGTCTGGGCCCGGTCGAGGTGATCGAGGAACAGCTCTGCGTTGTAGCTGGATTCCCGGCTGGGTCCCGCGACCAGGACGAAAGCGGCCTCGCTTCCCGACAGCGTTTTTTGAATTCGGTTGGCCCGCTGTTTGAAGCCGTCGCTCATGTCGTCGATCGCCACCAGAAACGCGGCGAGGTCGTCGAGAAAACCCACTCCCGTGATGCGTTCGACGAGTTGCAGAACCGCCTGAACCGGTCGCTGAAGCAAGCGTGCGCTGAAGCGGCCGGCCGCTACCGCGGGCTGCACGAGCAACCTGACGAGACGACTGTCGAGAAATTCGATCAGTCGCTTGGGTGCGTCGAGAAATTCCAGCGCGTGTTGAGCCGGCGGGGTGTCGACCACCACCAGGTCGAAGCGTCCCGACTCCGACATTTCAAGCACTTTTTCCATCGCCGCGTACTCGCCGCTCCCGGCGAGCGCCCCCGAGATGTGCTGATAGATGGGGTTTTCGAGAATCTTGCGCCGGGCAGCCGGGTCCGGGGCGAAGCGCGCGATCAGGCCGTCGAAGGTGCGCTTGGGGTCGAGCATCATGGCGTAGAGTTCGAGTTCCGGACCCCGGCCGGGAAGCTTCACCCGCTTGGGTTCGTTGCCGAGATCGCGAATCCCCATCGCGTCCGCGAGTCGTCGGGCGGGATCAATGGTGAGCACCAGGGTCTTGCGTCCCATTTGTGCCGCGGCCAGGCCCAGGGCCGCAGCCACCGTTGTTTTTCCTACCCCGCCGGTGCCGACACAGACAACGATACGACGCTCCCGGACCAGTTCTCTGGGGGTTTGAATCGACATCAGGCTCGGCTCACCGGCTGGGTGATGAGTTCGTCTTCGCCAACGTGGGTCAAATCCGTTCCCGATTTGCGCAGCAATTCGCGTCCGAGTTGCAAAAGGTCTCGCGGGGCTTCGATGCCGCCGGGGATGTCGGACAGTAGGACGATCGGAAGTGCGATGCGGTCGGCCAGTTCAGACACGTGGGCGTGGTTGAGTTCGTAGCGGGCGCGTCGCGAAGCACAGCAGTGGGCGAGCACCCGAGGCGTGGGCAGGGAGCCAAGGTTCGTCCCGGTCGGCAGGGATTCGAGGCGAGCTTCCAACGTGTCAAACTCGCTTGCGAAGGGGACGGGTACCACGCGGTTGACCACGACGCGATCCAGCGGCACCCCCAACTCGTCCCGTGCCCGTGCGACGAGTTCGATGGTCTCTCTCACCGGGAGTTCCTCCGCCAGGGTCACGGGCAACAGACGCGTGCGAGTGGGGTCATGAAGCAGGGTCTCGATATCTCGGGCGCGGCGTCGCAGGGGGCCCGATTTGATCGCCGACTGAACCACGCGGGGTACGTCGAGAAAGGTCAGGCCGTGGCCGCTGGCCGGGGCGTCGACCACGATCAGGTCGTAGTCGGGGCGGCTGCCGGCTCGAGCAGCCTCTTCGAGTTGACCGATCTTGCCCAGGATCACGAGTTCTCGCCAGCCGGGTGCCGCAGCGAGCAACTGTTGGAAACTGGCCTGTCGCAGGGCTCGTTTCACCAGGGAAGTGAGGCCGAGCTGCATGCCGAGATACTCCGCCAGGGCTTCGAAGGGGTCGATGTGGAAGACCCAGAGCGAGGGTTGGAGTTCGCGGCCCGCGTAGCCCACGGGCTCTGAATCGGGATCGAGCAGGCGGTGCAAGTGTTCGTCCCGGCCCAACTCGATCAGGGCAACCCTGCGACCGCTCTCCGCCGCTGCAACGGCGGTGGAGGCCGCCACGGTGGTCTTTCCACAGCCGCCCTTGCCGGTCACGATGATCAGCCTGCAGTCGAGCAGGGGTTTCTCAGCCATTTTCGGCATCTCGCACCTTATCCAAAAACAGCATGATAGTAGAGCCCCGATCTCCCTCGCACCGATTCCGCGATTCAAAGAACCCATAAGCTGCGACGGACCCAGGAGTCTGCGCGGCAGAAGGCGCACCCGTCCCAGACGCGCAGACTCCTAGTGGGCTATCCGGGGGCTTTGGGCGGGCCCCACTTCGCGGCGCTCAAGCGGTGCGCGAGTCCGTCCGAAACACCCACGTGGACCAGCGAAATTTGTGCGAAAGCCATGGAGAACGCCTTGGTCGTTGAATGCAAGAAATGTGGGACGAGATTTCAGCTCGACACCGCTCGGATTCCCGACGACGGGATTCGCGTGCGCTGCTCGCGCTGCAAGAACGCCTTTTTCCTGCAACACCCCTCCCAGAGTCAGGTGAATGCCGTCGAGGCGGTGGTCGAAGGAACTATCGCCGACGCGGGGATGGCCACTCCCGGCTCGACCCAGGACCTGCCGATCGCTTCAAAATCGGACTCGGGCGCTTCGAGTGCCAGTTCCACCGATGCGGATGAGTTTGCCGGTTCCGAGGACGAAGACGACTGGGAATTCAACGAAGAACTTCCGGATCTCGACGACGACGACGACGACGCTTCAGAAGCTGACTTCGGACAGGGTAGCGGGGTCGACGACGGCCTGGACCCGGACTACGACCAGGATTCTCACGACGTCGGTTCGATCGATCTAGACCACGACCGCTCTTTCACGACCGATTCCGAGGACGTCTATTCCAATCCCAGTGGTGGAGATGAATCGGCCGAAGCGCAGTCTTCCGACCTCGACCCCATGGAGATGACCTCGAACGACCTGGTTCCCTCGAGCATGTCGGTCGAGCCACCGCCCGCGCCACCGCCCGCGCAGGCACAGCCAGCCGAGCCCGGCGTCGCCAGCGCGCGCGAAGAGGCATTTGGGTCGGCAGACGATTTTTCGAACCTGATGGATCCCGACGAGCTGCCCCCGGTCGCGACACCGGTGGCGAGCCCGGATGAAGTATCCGAAAACCCCGAAGAATGGGATTTCTTCGGCGACGCCGACACGTCTCCCAGCAGCATGCCGGCCGGGCCCAGTCCGACGACCCAGGCTGCCCCCGACTCCACCAAGGCCGCTCGTAGCAAGCCCCAGGCCGAGGCCCAGATTCCGGGTGACTGGAAGGGACTCGAGGGCGACAAACCCATGAGCGGAATTGCCGGGGTGGCGACCGGCCTGGCTTGGGTCGTGTTTTACGCCCTGGTGGCTGCCGGGGTTTACTTTGGCGTTACGGAATCCGTCGATCGGAGTGTGAGCGCGCCCGCGTTCGTCAGTGTCGGGGAAATGCGGGCTGCCAACATTCGCGGGCAGTTCTTGGAAACCGCCCGGGCCGGAACCCTCTACGTCGTCACCGGTGATGTAGTCAATCCGGGCAACGTCGCCAGGGCGCTGAATCACACAGTGTACGTCCACCTGCTCGGGGAGGACGGTCACGTACTGGATACGCCCCCCGCCTTTGCCGGGCGCGACGTCGAACTGGATCGGTTTCGCGAAATGACGCTAGACGAACTGGAGGCGAGCCAACTGATCGCTTCGCGCTCGTTGGCGTTTCAGGAAATTGGCCCCGGACAATCTGCCAGCTTTGCGGCGGCTTTTGTCGCCCTGCCGGAAGACGCTTCGCATTTCCAGATCCGCTCGGTTGCGTCCGAAGCAGCCGTTGATTGAGCGGTCCTGAACGACCACGCGCAGGCGAGAGTCCCCGGGGCTGCCAGCAGCCCGTTACGGCTTGTTTTCGCCTTCTTCGACGCTCTCTTTTTCGGGCGTCACGTCGATCTCGTCATTGCCCGACATCCCGCTCTTGAAGTTCTTGATCGCCTTGCCGATCCCCGAGCCGAGTTCTGGCAGGCGCTTTGCGCCGAATAGCACGACGACGATCGCCAGGATGATTCCGAGTTCCAACGGTCCCAAACCAAACATCTCGACGTCCCCTCGATTGCAACGCTACCGCATTGCACTGAGAATGTGCCGTTGGATCCATCCTCGGTCAAGCCAGCCGGGCGGCGCGGCTGGCTTTGTCAGGGAGCGGAACTTTCGGCGATTTCCCGCTCGACGATGCGGCGAAACGTCTGAAGCGACTGGGCGCCGCGCACCACAACTCCGTTGATGAAGAAAGTGGGGGTGGCCGTGGCCCCCAAGGCCTTCGCAACCGACATGTCCTGTTCGATCTGTAGCCGGGTGGCGTCGGCGTCGAGGCAGGTCAGGAAGCTCTCCGCATCCAGCCCGAGTTGCGCGGCGTACCCGACCAGATTCGTGACAGAAAGCGAGCGTTGATTGGCAAACAGGAGTTCGTGGTAGTCCCAGAACTGCGCCTGTTCTCCGGCGCACACCGCGGCTTTTGCGGCGGGTAGGGCGTGGCTGTGAAATTCCAGGGGGAAGTGCCTGTAGACGAAGCGAAGCTTTCCGGGGAACAGCTGCTCGAGTTGGCGAAGGGTGGCTTCCGCGCGTTGGCAGAACGGACATTGATAGTCGCTGAACTCGACGATCGTGACCGGCGCATCCACCGGACCACGGGAAGCGCCCCCAGCCGGAACCCGGACCCGCTCGATTGGCGCAGATGGGGGTTGGCGCAGCAGGACTTCGATCGTTGCAGCCCGGCGCAGGTCGCTGACCACGCGCACTGGACGGTCCGCTTCGAGAAACTCGCGAATCTTGGGTCGCAGCTGTTCGATGGGCTCGACGGGTTCGATGCGATGCTTGTTTCGCTGGTAAAAGCTGTCGACTTCTTCCGCGGTCACTGGCCCGAGGGCCGCGGTTTCCCGAGCCAAAAAGGCCTCGGAAGAAAGTCCCTCCCTCGCGGCCGCGAGCTCAATCAGGCTGTCGTCGATCACGCCTTCGAGGCCGGCGCGGTGCATCTCGTAGAGTTTGACCGGATTCTTCTCGATCTCGTGCAGCCAGTCGTCCTTCAGCCAGCGTTCGACTTCCCCTTGGTGGATCGGATGTCCGTCGATCCGCGCGAGCACGGCGCCGGCGGACGCTCGCTGGTTCGCGTCGGCCAGATCCGGGAGGGTGGCTGGGCCGGGGGCCAGATTGGAGCACGCCGCCAGCGACAATGCGGCGGCGACCGGAAGCCACGCAAGGGTCACCCGTTCGATCGATTGAAACACGCCTGATTGCCCCCCTCTCCCCGAAGCGAAACGCTACCCGAAGCCGATCGCGAAGTCCGGGGCGCTCGATTGATTCGCGCGGGTCTACGTGCAACGCTCACGCGATGGAACATCGAGCGCTGATCCAACGGGCCGTCGCCTTGTCGAAGGAAGGGATCGATCGGGGGGACGGAGGCCCCTTCGGCGCCGTGGTGGCGCGGCAGGGTGAGGTGATCGCCGAGGGTTGGAATTGCGTGCTCGTAAACTGCGATCCAACAGCCCATGCCGAAATCGTGGCGCTTCGCGCCGCTGCAAAATCCCTCGCTTCATTCTCGCTTGCGGGATGTGTGCTCTACAGCTCCTGCGAGCCCTGTCCCATGTGCCTGGCGGCAGCCTACTGGGCGCGCATTGAACACGTCTATTTTGCCAATACCCGCGCCGATGCGGCGGCGATCGGATTCGACGACCAGTTCTTCTACGATGAACTTTCGCAGCCGGCTTCCGAGCGTTCGCTGCCGACGACGAGACTCGATGTGGCCGGTGCTGCGCTTCCAATGCGCGCGTGGCACGAAGACTCAGACAAGATCTCCTACTGAGTCGCGTGTACTGCAGCAATTCGCCCCATGACGTTATCGCCTGCGCATCGCCTGCGTGTTACACCGCTTCGCAGCACCGGACGCGTAAGTCTCCCGGGTTCAATGCCGATACGTCTCTACAGGGAGACCGGCGTCCATGATCAAGGTGATTCGCAGCGCACTATTGGTCGCGGTGATTTATTTCGCGGGTAGCTACTACTTCGATCAACCCGAGGAGATCAAGAAAGACGCGGTGGCACTTCGGGAGATGGCCAAAGCTCTGCCCGAACCCGAGCAAGTGTTGGCCACGGTGCGGGCCACCACCGAGCGAGCCGATCAACGGGTGTCCCAGGCCAAGCAGCGCCTCGACTCGGTTCGCAACAAGGTCGAGCAATCGATCGCACTCGGGTCCGAACGGTTCGCCGGATCGGACTGAGCCCGGGGCCAGCCGCGACTGCTGGCCCGCACTCAAATGCGGGCTAGCAGCCCGTTGAACAAGTCCCGCTGTCGCCATGCGCCGGCCTTTCGGTCCAGCCCTGCGTTGCGAAAGCTTGCCCTAGCCAGCTAGGGCTGCGCTTCCGCGCCTTGTTCTGAACCGAAATTCCGGCACATCGCTCCGCGGGACTTATTCAACGGGCTGCTAGGCTTTCAGTCCACGCGCTCATTGGAGTTGAGCATCCGTGACCTCGAGCGAACCCGATGGCGCCATTCCGGAACCTCGCCTCCCCCGAGCCGGGAGCGGCGGTGGCATTGGCGGGGGCGTGCGTCTCCTGTTTGAAGGCATTGGGATGCTGGTTCGCGAGCGCAGCCTGTGGGCGCTCGCCGCCGTCCCGGTCACGTTTTGCGCGCTGGCTCTGATCACCACGGGCTCCCTGATCTACCTCAACGCAGCCGATCTCTTCGCGATGTTGACCGGTTGGCTGCCCGGATTCGAGGTGACGGCGTGGTACGAATGGTTGTGGATGGGGCCGGCGAAGCTCGTGGTCGTGTTGTTGGAACATCTGCTCTTCGCGGTGTTCTGCGGCGTTTCAGTGCTTCTCTCCCTGCTCCTCGCCAACCTGGCTTCGGCCCCATTTCTCGACGTGCTCTCTCAACGCGTCGAAGCCATGGTCGCCGGCACGGTCTCGGACGCGAGCGATGGTGGCCTGGCGGCGATCGCGGACGGGGCCCGCCGGACGATTGCCAA
>SMVB01237228.1_pt1 | contig 18917 bp, 13 predicted proteins | sample 2456461 | NCBI WGS metagenome assembly SMVB01 (sample SAMN11095934, study PRJNA526329) | marine sediment metagenome | biome: Marine sediment; feature: Surficial sediment; material: Deep marine sediment; isolation source: Hadal surficial sediment | place: Pacific Ocean | collected 2014-05 | depth...
AGTTCCTCAACCTCACGGAAGTCTCCACGGTCTGCGTGGCCATGCCGCCGCGTGGGTCCCGCCGCGCGAGCGTCAATCGGATGGTGACCACGTCTCCATCCCGCTCCAGGCAGAACCCCGCCTCGTCCTCCAGCCCGTTTCCGTTCTCGTCGCCCAGCCCGGGCAGCTCGCCCTGGAGCAGCTCGGTGACCCCCGAACAAAGGACGATGCGCGTCTCGGTGGCGAGGCCGACGTCGCGGCGCATGACGAGGTTGCCCTCGTCGACCAGGCCGTCGCCGTCGTTGTCGAGTCCGTCGTCGATCTCGCCCTGCTCGTATTCGAACGCGAACTGGAGCAGGGGCGACCAATCGATGACATCGCCCGTGACCCCGAGGGCCTGGGGAAACTGGATGTCGTCGGTCCAGGCGGGCGTCTCGTTGGCCGGGATCACGAAGTCGCCGCTCGACGACGCGAGCTCGAGCGCGACGCGGTCGAGGGCGCGGCGCGCGCGGTTCGCCAGATCGGCGCGCAGGACCGTGTTCCTGTAGGCGCTGGCGGTCGTGGAGCTCACGAGGGCAGCCGCGCCCAGCACGGCGATCGCGAGGACCGAGCTGATGAGGACCTCGAGCAGCGTGAAGCCGCCGCGCCGGTTGTTGCTCCGCGGCCTGCGCATCAGATGCCCCCCAGGAGCGTGCGAAGCTCGACGCGGTCCGACGACGAGCCGCCGCGCCACTCGATTCGGATGAGCACGGGCAGGAGCCCGTAGTCCTCGGAGTGATCCGCCTCGTCCCACTCGCCGTCGCCGGAGAGGTCGCGCGGCATGCCCCAGGCCTGATCGACGAAGTCCTCGCGTAACACGCCCGGCGCGCCGCCCATCGTCGGGAAGATGATCTTGCCCGGGAACCCGTCGGCGTCGCCCGCGACGGCCTCCAGGCCTGTGACCGCGAAGTCCGCGCCCGGCGCCGTACCGGCTCCGTCGGGGTCGTCCGCGGGATCGCTATTGAAAGCGGCGAAGAGCTCCTCGAACTTGTACGAGCCCTCGACCTGCGTCTGGAGCCGCTCGAGCACGTCGCGCGCGGCTTCCGTCGCGATCATCACCTGGTGGCTGTTGCGGGCCGACGACGCCGATGTGAGGATCGCCTGCGAGAACCCGAGCAGCGCTCCGACCAGAACCGTGATCGCAATCATCACTTCCAGGATCGTGAATCCCGATCGTGACCCGGCGCGCGTGGACCTGCCGTTCGGCAAGCCCACGGAGTTACCCCCGTATCGTCTTCGCATGAATGCTCCCAACCCTGCTCTTGGGCTCTATTGCTACTCGCGTCCCCCTGACGTGAGGGTGGTGCTATCGGTCCCGCCGAACGCCCGACCGAAGACAATTCCCTATTTAAGCATTCCTATCGAACCGCGGGAATCCGGGCCGCATGAGCCGGCATTGCAGGCGGGTCGGACGCACATGGGTTGGACCCCGCGGCGCATTGTCCCGCCGCCTCGGGCCTGCCATACTCCCCGCCCCACCCCACCGCGGGCCGCCCCCGCCCTTCTCCCTCGAGCCACATGACACAGGACTCCGTGTACTCAGGCCGCGATGGCGGTCCGCCGGGGCTGACGCTCGTCGCCTCCGGCAAGGTCCGTGACATCTACGCCGTCGGTCGTGACGAGGAGCAGTTGCTCTTCGTCACGACCGACCGCGTCTCCGCGTTCGACGTGGTGATGAACGCGGGCATCCCTAACAAGGGGCGCGTCCTCACCGCCATCGCGGCCCATTGGTTCGCGAGCACGGCCGACATCGTCCCGAACCACCTCGTGTCCACCGCGATCGAGGACGTGCCCGGGCTCGACGACGCCTGGCGCAAGCGCTTGAACGGGCGGGTCATGCTCGTACGGCGCGCCGAACCGGACCCCGTGGAGTGGGTCGTGCGCGGCTACCTCGCCGGCTCGGGCTGGAAGGAGTACCAGAGCTCGCGGACGGTGTGCGGGATCCCCTTGCCCGAGGGCCTGGAGCAGGCGAGCCGCCTCCCGGAGCCGATCCTCACGCCCACGACCAAGGACGAGGACCACGACCGTCCGCTCACGCCGGACGAGGCGCGCGAGGTCGTCGGGCAGGCGCACTACGCGGAAGCCGAGCGGATCTCCCTCGCGCTCTTCGCGCGCGGCACGGACGAGCTCGCGAAGCTCGACATCGTGCTCGCCGACACGAAGTTCGAGCTCGGAACCCGCGCTGGAGAGCTGATCCTCATCGATGAGGTGCTGACGCCCGACAGCTCCCGATTCTGGCCACGGGACGAGTATCGCACGGGCATCAGCCCACCCAGCTTCGACAAGCAGATCCTGCGCGATCACCTCGAGACCCTCGACTGGAACAAGGAGTACCCGCCGCCCGCGCTCGACCCGGACGTGCTCGAGCGCGTGGGCCGGCGCTACCTCGAGGTCTGCGAGCGCATCACGGGCTCCGCGCCCGTGGGGGTGTGCCCGTGAGCGTCGCCCTCATCATGGGGTCCGACTCGGACCTCGAGCGCCTCGGCGGCTGCATCGACACGCTGAAGCAGCTCGAGATCCCGTGCGACGTACGGGTGCTCTCGGCGCATCGCACCCCCGACGATCTCGCGGCGTACGTCCGCGAGGTCGAGCGCGACACGGCCGTGTTCATCTGCGCCGCGGGGGGTGCGGCCCACCTCGCCGGAGTCGTGGCCGCGCACACGCTGCGCCCCGTGCTGGGCATTCCCATGGACAACCCGCCCCTCGGCGGGCTCGACGCCCTGCTCGCAACGGTGCAGATGCCCGGTGGAGTGCCGGTCGGCGCGCTCGGGACCGGAGCCGGCGGACCGAAGAACGCCGCGCTCCTCGCGGCGCGGATCCTCGCCGTGACGGACGAGCACCTCCGCGCCCGGCTCGAGCGCTACCGCGACGAGCAGGCGGAGGCGGTGCGCGCGAAGGACGCGCGCGTGCGCAAGAAGCTCGGGGGCGACTGAGCCCCATGGCCCTCGAGACGATCCGTTGGGAGGGTGAGCGCCCCGGCCACGTCCGGATGATCGAGCAGACGCTACTGCCCGCGCGCGAGGAAGTGCTCGAGGTGAAGACCGTCGATCAGATGGTCGACGCCATCTACCGCCTGGCGATCCGCGGCGCGCCGGCCATCGGCGTTGCGGCCGCCTACGGTGTGCTGCTCGGGATCCAGGACGCGGGGAGTGCGTCGGCCGAGGACGTCGTCGGACGGACGCGCGAGGTCGCCGCCACGCTCGCGAAGGCGCGCCCGACCGCCGTCAACCTGTTCTGGGCCCTCGATCGCATGGTGGCGCGCGCCGAGCGGGAGCTGAGCTCCGGCGCGTCCGGCGACGGGATCGTGGCGGCCCTCTTCGCGGAGGCGCACGCGATCTACGCGGGCGACCGGGACACCTGTCGCCGGATGGGTGAGATCGGCGCCGACCTGATCCAGGACGGGTGGACTGTGCTCACGCACTGCAACGCCGGGGCCCTGGCGACGGCGGGAATCGGTACCGCGCTCGCCCCCATCTACTGCGCCGCCGAGCAGGGCAAGCGCGTCGCCGTCTTCGCCGACGAGACGCGGCCGCTCCTGCAGGGTGCGCGGCTCACGGCCTGGGAGTTGATGCGGGCCGGTATCGACGTGACCCTCATCACGGACAACATGGCCGCCAGGGTCATGTTCGAGGGCCGAATCGACGCCGTGTTCGTGGGCTCGGACCGCATCGCGCGCAACGGCGACGTGTGCAACAAGATCGGGACCTACGGCGTCGCGCTGTCGGCGCATGCGCACGGCATTCCCTTCTACGTCGTAGCCCCCCTGTCGACGTTCGACCCGAGCCTCGACAGCGGAGACCAGATCCCCATCGAAGAGCGGGCGGCGGAGGAGATCACCTGCAGCTTCGGCACGCGGACTGCGCCGGAAGGCGTGAAGGTCTACAACCCCGCCTTCGACGTCACGCCTGCGCGGCTGATCACGGGGATCATCACCGAAGTCGGACTCATCGAGCAGCCGACCATGGAGAAGGTGGAAGCGGCCCTCGCGCGTGCCTGAGCCCGTCCGCTGGTTCGTCCCACTCCCCTCCCGCTCTGCTCCGTGCCTGCTCTCCTTCATGGGCCGCCGCTCATGACGGCCCGAAAGCGCACGGAAGGCAGGCAAGGAAGGAGCGCATGAAATGGAGCAGAGGGCACGATGCGGAGCCCCAGCGGGGTTGAGGGTCTCATCGGGGCCGGAATCGGTTTCCCTGTTTCCGCGCCGTGCTCCGGTGGGATTCGGCATTGCAAGTTCAGAATGCCGGACCCGCGGGCCGATCCGAGCCGCACGAGAGTTCACGCGTTCCGCGCGGTGGGACTCCCCCGGCCGCCCCGCACCGAGACACACTCCATGACCGCCAAGCGCAAGAAGTCCCCGGCGAAGAAGAAGTCCAAGAAGCACGGCTCCGGCAAGCGAGCGCCGGCCGCTCCGAGGCCCGACGAGATGCCGCCCGAGGTGCTCGAATTCATCACGGCCATCGACGAGTACAAGCGCTCGCACCAACGTCCGTTTCCGAGCTGGAGCGAGATCCTCGAGATCATCAAGAACCTCGGCTACGAGCAGGCGCACTCGTGCGACTGAGCGCCGCGGAACGCCGGGCTCGGGCACGGGCCCGTGAGGGTCTTCGACCGCCCCGAAGTCAGGGGTAGATCGGGTTCGCCCGCGCGACCTCGGCCACCTCGCCCCGGACGCGGTGGGAGACGGACTCATCGCCGGGCTGCGAGAGCACGTCGGCGATCCAATCGCCGAGCTGCGCCATCTCGGGCTCTCCCAAGCCCCGCGTAGTGACCGCCGCCGTCCCCAGCCGGATCCCGGAAGCCTCCATGGGGGGGCGTGGGTCGTAGGGAATCAGGTTCTTGTTGGCGGTGATGTCCACGGCGTGGAGCGCGTCCTCCGCCTCGGCGCCCGACAAGCCGATGCCCGACACGTCGACGAGCATGAGGTGGTTGTCCGTGCCGCCGGAGACGATCCGCAGGCCGCGGCCTGCGAGTGCTTCAGCGAGGGCCTTGGCGTTCGCCACCACGCTCCTCTGGTAGTCGCCGAACCCCGGCTCCGCGGCTTCACGGAGCGCGATGGCTTTGGCGGCGATCACGTGCATCAAAGGGCCGCCCTGGCTGCCGGGGAAGATGGCGCTGTTGACCTGCTTGATGTAGTCCTTCGTCGTGACGATCAAGCCGCCCCGCGGCCCACGCAGGGTCTTGTGGGTGGTCATCGTGACGATGTCGGAGCACGGGACGGGCGAAGGGTGAACGCCCGCGGCCACGAGACCCGCGATGTGGGCCATGTCGACCATGAGCGCGGCGTCCACTTCACGCGCGATACTGGCGAACGCGTGGAAGTCGAGCGTGCGCGAGTACGCCGAGGCGCCGACGAGCAGCACCTTGGGGCGAACCTCCATGGCCTTCTTGCGCACCTCGTCCAGATCGATGCGCTCCGTCACGCGGTCCACGCCATAGGAGTGGAACTCGAAGAACACGCCCGAGAAGTTCTTCGGGTGCCCGTGCGAGAGGTGCCCCCCGTGGTCGAGCGACATCGCCAGCACGCGATCGCCGGGAGCGCACAGCGCCATGAGTGCCGCCATGTTCGCCTGGCTGCCGCTGTGAGCCTGGACGTTCGCGTGCGTTGCGCCGAAGAGCGCCTTCGCACGCGAGCGCGCGAGGTCTTCGATCGTGTCGACGTGCTCGCAGCCGCCGTAGTAGCGTCGCCCCGGGTAGCCCTCGGCGTACTTGTTCGTGAGGCACGTACCCATCGCGGCCATCACTTCGCGCGACGTGTGGTTCTCGGAGGCGATCAGCTCGAGCTGTGCCTCCTGCCGCACGAGCTCCGCATCGATCGCGGCCCAGACTTCGGAATCCGTGCGCTCGAACGCCTTTCCCTCGCCGTGTTCACCGATCACTCGAATCCTCCTCTTCACGCTGCTCCGCCCCGATGCGCGGCGCGTCCACCGGCTGGACCTCTGCGAGAGCCTCGGGCGTCAGGTTGCCGACTTTCTGGTCGCTCTCGTAGACCCCGGTCTGCTCGCGATCGAGGCTGCCGTCCTCATTCCAGAAGAACCACTCCCCGCTCTTCTTGTCGTGCACGAACGTCCCTCGACTCGATTGACGGCCCGTCGGATACCAGGCCTGCGCCGAACCCTCGCGCTCGCCGGCCGTCATCTCCATCTCCAGGCTCTCGCTCCCGTCCTCGTACCACGCGACCTGTCGTCCCTCGACGAGGTTCGCCACGAACGGGCTCTCCGCCTTGAGCCGGCCGTTGCGGTGATAGGTGAGCCACGGACCGATTCGCATGCCGGCTTCGGCTCGGCCTCTGGTCTCGACCTGGCCGTTGTCGTAGTACGTCGTCCACTCCCCGACCATGCGGTCGTCCTCGTACGCGCCCTCGAGCTGCTTCTGCCCGTTGGGGTGCCAGCCTTGGGTTGCGCCCACACGCTTGCCCACCTCGTACGTGATCTCCACGGCCTTCACGTCTCCATGGTGCCATTCCACGTAGAGGCCATTCCTCTGCCCGTCGACGACCTTCACCTCCCAGCGCTTGTCCCCGTTCTCGTGCCAGGCCTCGATCTTGTCGACCATCATGCCCATCTCGAACGTCGACTGGAGCACGAGCTGGCCCCCGGCCGACCAGATCCGGTGGGGACCTTCTTCGACTCCGTTCTTGTAGGCGAGCGACGACTGCACTTGCCCGTTCTCGAACCAGCCCGTGGTCGGTCCATCGAGCACGCCGTTCACGAACGTCTCCTCCTTCTGCCTCGCGCCGGAGGGGAAGTAAGTGTTCCAGACGCCCTGCTCGAGGCCGTCCTGGTACTCGCCCGCGCGCTGCTTCTGACCGTTCGGGTGCCACCAGGTCCACGTGCCGATCTCGCGACCGTACCGCTGCCTGCCCTCGCTCGCCTTGAGGGTCCGACCCTCGTCGTGCCAGCGGGTCTCGAGTTTCACCCCGGCCTCTTCGCCCGAGCCGCTTCCGCCTCCGCAGGCGCCCCCGAAGAGGAGCGCGTTCAGGAGGAGGAACCGACCCAGGGTGCGGCCGGCGCCACCCCCGGAGTTGTGCGGAGCATCGATGGAAGCGTGCATGCGATCATGATATCCGCCCGGGGGGGTGGTTTTCATCCCTGAGGACCCGCCCAGCCGGCCGGGGAGCCTCCCACATTGCAATTCGATTCCGGCTGGAATACGGTATTTTTATCGAACGCCTAAAGTGTGGAGGCGTCTGGACCGATCAACCCCGCGAGCGCCCGGAGGAGCAGGCAGAGAGATCACGCCGGACCGGGCGGAGTGAGCAAACGAGCAGAGCACGGCCCGTGAAGGGCCACAGCCCGTCGAGGGGCAAGAGGAGTTTGGACATGGTCGACGCGCATCATCGCGCCGCGCGGCGCGGAATTGGCTTCACGTGGCTGGCGATCGCACTCGCCGCCCCGCTGGGGATCGCAGACGGGGTCTATCAGGAGGAGGGCGGCCTGCTCGTCATGGAGATGGAGTCCGCGAACCCCGGCGGACAGTGGATCCACGAGACCGACTTCGCGGGCTTCACGGGCTCGGCCTATGTCCGCTGGGACGGTGCGAACTACTTCAACGATCCCGGGCACGACGTGTTCGAGTTCGAGTTCGAGATCCACCAGCCGGGCACCTACCAACTCCGCATTCGAAACCGGCACGAGGACGCGGACTCATCGGAGGAGAACGACGTCTGGGTGCGCATGGACGGAGGCAGTTGGGTGAAGGCCTTCTCCGGCGACAACAACGGCTGGAACTGGCTCACGAACCACGACTTCAGCAGCTCGAACAAGCCCCCCGCGGAGTACGACCTCAGCGCCGGACACCACGTGATCGCATTCTCCGGCCGGTCCACGAACTTCATGATGGACCGGTTCCACCTGTTCGTGGAGGGACATCCGGACGGTACGAACGAGACGGCTCCCGAATCGGCCGTGACCGGCGGCTCGAACACCCGGCCCGTGGCGATGCTGCGCATCACGCCGAGCTCGATCCCCGCCACCGACAACGGTAGCACGGTCGTGACGCTCGACGGTCTGAACTCGTACGATCCGGACGAGGGGCAGGAGCTCACGTTCAACTGGCAGGTCAGGGGCGCGACGTTCGTGGAAGGCACGACGGCGTCCAGCCCGCTCGCCAGGATCACGCTTCAGGGCGGCCACGTCATGCCCGTGAAGCTCACGGTGACGGACAACGGCAGCCCGGCGCGCTCGAGGACCCTCCACGGCGCGATCAACGTCTCCGGCACGGAGGGCTTCGTCACCGGCGAGCCCGTCGCCTGGCACACGATGGAGATCTGGTTCCACGGCCCGGCTGCGAGCGAGACGGGCCAGAGCCCCAACCCATTCTTGGACTATCGACTGATCGTCGCCTTCACCGGGCCCGGTGGCCAGACCTTCAACGTCCACGGATTCTACGACGGCGACGGTCTCGGCGATGACACCGGTGACGTCTGGAAAGTGCGCTTCCGCGCGAATCGGGCCGGAGTGTGGCGGTACGTGGCCAGCTTCCGCTCGGGCGCCAACGTTGCGATCAACACCAACGCGAGCGCCGGGACCGCCATGGCCTTCGATGGGGCCTCCGGGCAGATCTTCGTTCTGGCCCGCGACCCGAACGCGGACGGATTCCTCTCGCAGGGCGCGCTCCAGTACGTCGGCGAGCACTACTTGAAGTTCAGCGACGGCGGGTACTTCCTGAAGGGCGGCACCGACAGTCCGGAGAACTTCCTCGGCTACATGGGGTTCGACGACATCGAGGACAACGGCAACGTGGGGATCATCCACGAGTATGGGCCGCACGTGCAGGACTATGAACCTGGCGATCCCTGGTTCGAGTCGAACACCACGGGCTACGACGCACGTGGCATCATCGGCGCGCTGAACTACCTGTCGTCCGCTCACGTCAACTCGATCTACTTCCTCCCCATGAACCTGGGCGGCGACGGTCAGGAGACGTGCCCGTTCGTCGGCTACGAGAATACGTCGTTCAACAAGCGGCACTACGACATCAGCCGGATGCAGCAGTGGAACACGGTCTTCGAGCACGCCCAGAGGAAGGGCATCCTCCTCCACTTCGTGCTCGCCGAGACCGAGTCCGCCAACGAGAACTGGCTGGACGGCGGCAATCTCGGCGTCGAGCGCAAGCTCTTCTACCGTGAGATGGCCGCTCGCTTCGGGCACAACCTCGCCTTGAAGTGGAACCTCTCCGAGGAGAACGACTACTCGATCACCGAGCTGCAGGACTTCGCGTCGTACATCGACTACGTCGACCCGTACGACCATTCGATCGCCGTGCACACGCACGTGAACAACTTCGGTGACTACAATTCGATCCTCGGCAACGACCTGTTCACGTCGACCTCGATCCAGTACGACCCGAATCAGGCGGGCAACTTCGTCGAGGACTGGCGTGAGAACAGCGCCAATGCGGGGCATAAATGGGTGCTCGACATGGACGAGAACAGCCCGGCGAGCTCCGGCCTCACGGACTCGAACGCGGACGACCTGCGCAAGCGCGTGCTGTACGACGTCTACTTCTCCGGCGGTCAGATCGAGTGGTACATGGGCTACCACAGCCTCCCGCTGGGCGGCGACCTGCGTTGCGAGAACTTCCGGACGCGCGAGGAGATGTGGAACTACATGTGGTACGCACGCAAGCTCCTGCAGACCCACATGCCCTTCTGGGAGATGCAACCCGCCGACGAGCTCCTCACGAGCGAGTCGACGAGCTACGGCGGCGGGCAGGTGTTCGCCAAGCAGGGGACCATGTACGCGATCTACCTCCCGCGAGCGGATGACACGGGGCAGCTCGACCTCTCGGGGGCCCCGGGTCCCCTGCGCAAGCGCTGGTACAATCCACGCACGGGCGCGCTCGAGGGCGAACCCTCCGTCGTGATGGGCGGCGGGAGTCTGAACCTCGGCACTCCGCCCTCGGACCCGTCCGAGGACTGGGTCGTGCTCCTGTCCTCCCAGAGACACTGACCGCAGCCCTCAGGCCACACCCGCGGGGCCGCGCCGTCTCACCAACGGTGCGGCCCCGTGGTGCGTACACCACGCCGCTCGGCCCTCGCGACCGCTCGCGCCGCGGGTTAGGATTCGCCGCCCATGCTCTCGATGACCCCCTCGTCCGGCCTCGTCGGTACTCTCCTCAGCGTCGCTCTCGTCTGTGGGGCCTGCTCGGACCCGCGCCCCAACGTGCTCCTCGTCACCCTCGACACGACGCGCCCCGATTACATGTCGGCGTACGGCTACGAGGCGGGGCACACGCCAAACTTCGACGCCATCGGGAACGAAGGCGCGCGTTTCGACATGGCGATCAGCGCCTCGGCGGTGACGCCCGTCTCCCACGCCTCGATCCTCACCGGTCGGTATCCCTACAACCACGGGCTCCGCGTGCTCTCAGCGAAGGGCGGGGCCCGCCTGCCGGGATCCGAGTCGACGCTCGCGACCGTGTTCAAGGGCGAAGGCTACCGGACGGCCGCGGTGCACAGCGCCTTCCCGGTCTCCGCCATCTTCGGGTTCGCGAAGGACTTCGACGTGTTCGAGAGCTTCGACGGCCTGATGAAGGAGGGCAACAAGGGCACCTCCTGGGACATGACGAAGCTGCAACGCCGCTCGGACCACACGACGGACATCGCCCTCGACTTTCTCGCGGACGTGGATGCGCCTTTCTTCCTTTGGCTGCACTACTGGGACCCGCACGACCCGTGGCTCAGGCCCGGCGACGAGTACCTGGAGGGCGTCCCGCGCGGGCCGGACGGCGAAGTGCAGCCCGGTGTGGAGCTCTACGCGGCCGAGGTCCACTATCTGGACGCGCAGTTCGGGCGCCTGATCCAGGGCCTGAAGGACCGGGGCCTCTACGAGTCCACGATCATCGTCGTCACCGCGGATCACGGCGAAGGGCTCGCCGACGGAGTGGAGCGCCACGATTGGTGGGCGCACCGCATGGTCTACCAGGAGCAGATCCGGGTGCCCCTACTCGTGCGCGCTCCCGGCCTCCCTGGTGGCGCAGTCGTGCATGCAACGGTCCGCACGGTGGACATCGCCCCGTCGATCCTCGACTACGCCGGCCTCCCACCGCCCGAGGGCGTGGACGGACGCAGCTTCCGCAACCTGATCGATGGGCTCCCGGACGAGCCGCGCATCGCCTACGCCGACCAGATCAACGGCTACGACACCAACGCCAAGATGGTGGAGAGGAAGCCCGAGGCCGCGTTCCTGTACATGCTCCTCGACGGGGACTGGAAGCTCACCTACCGACCGCACATGCCGGGCGCGAGTGAGCTGTTCAACCTCGCCGACGATCCAAAGGAGCTTACCAACGTGTTCGACCCTGCCTCGGAGGTCGTCCTGCGCTTGCTCGGGGACCTCGCGCGACGGGATCCGTGGGTGCTCGCCCCATTCCCTCCCGACGGAGGGCCGACCATGACCTCGACGTTGGCCTCGTCGCTCCAGGGCCTGGGCTACGCCCCGGGGACGGTGAGCGCTGTCGATTGGGAATGGGCCTGTCCGAAGCACCCGCGGTTCCGCGCCAACAAGCGCCAGAAGCACGAGGAGTGCGGCTCGATCCTGATTCCTGTGGCTGCGGACTGAACGACCACCCCCGAGCGCCAGGCAGGCAGGAACGGAGAGGAAGGGGGAGGGGGTGGCTGGGCGTCACGGCGCGCAGAAGGTGACCTCGAGCGCGTCCGTGAGGTTGAAGCCGTTCCCACCCGGTCCGGTCGGGTCGCGATACCAGAATTGGAAGTGCCACGTGCTCCCCGCGGTGATCTCGCCCGAGGGCCCCGGTGGCATGGTGAAGTCCATGGCGTAGGACACCGCGCCCACCACCGTCGTCTGCAGGATGGGAAGCCGAACGGTCTGCCCCGTGATGCATCGGAACCCGTCGCCGAAGGGCACCTGAGTGGCGGCGGGGCCGTAGTAGAAGATGCCGAACTGGACCGGCGGGACGCCCACGGCGGTGAGCGTGAAGTCGTTCGTCGCGACGTCCAGGTCGCCCTCGTATCCGATGGAGGCACCCGGGCCGACGGAGTTCGGCGACCCGGTGCAGTGCGGCGTGACCAGGCCGCACCCGCCCATCCCGCCGTTGTCGTTCACCTCTCCGGGCGTTCCCAGGTCGCCCCCGGCCCATGCGCTCTGCGCGTCGGCAAAGTTGGACGCGAGCGGAGGCCCGGCGATGTCGATGCGTTCGGCGGAGACTCCGGCCTGGACCTGGAACCCACCCGAGCCCCAGATCACGGTCTCGATGATCGCTCCGCCCTGTGCCCGCAGGGTCAGATTCGCATTGAAGTTCGCGAACGTGAAGCCTCCGAAGGGTGCGCAGTGAGCGGGAAACACCTGGCCGTTGCGCGCCTCGCGCCCATCGACGCCGAAGAGACAGCGTTCCCCGGGCCCGATGACGAGGGGGCTGGCGAGCGTGTACTGGAGGGCTCCGGACTCGATGTGCAGCCCCGCGAGACTGCGCTCGCCCGAGGCGACGTTCACGAACTCGAACCACTCTCCAAACGTGTCCGAGCTCGCGAGCGGGTCGACGAGCACCTCCGCGATGGCGAGGTCGCCGGGACCCGCGAGCGTCGGCAACTGCTCATACGTGGAGAAGGTGGTCACCTCTCCGCCGCTCACGCGCCGAACCTCGAAGCGATCGCCGTCGGTGGACACGACGATGTGGCTGTTCGCGACCAGGTAACCACCGCTCCCGTTGTTGTTCGCCCCCATCGTCGTGCTCCACTGCACGCGCGCGGCGTCCGTCGTGTTCCAGCGGTTCGTGACGGCTTGCGTCGGGTGGCCGAAGGAGTTGTTCGCGCCGCACGAGTGGACCACGAAGGCGGGACTGAGGTTGCTCACCCACGTCGCGCTGGAGCTCGTGTTCGAGCCGTGGTGGTTGGAGAGCGCCACCTCGACCTGGCCCACATAGGCCGATACCGGGCCCTCGACGTTCGCCGTGCCATTCCCGCCGCCCGTCAGGTCGCCGCCGATCCAAGCGTCGAAATCCCCGTAGCGGATGACGATGCCGATGGACGAGGCATTCTCGCCCTGGACCCCCGACCAGGGGTCGACGGAGCCGGTGGGGAACTGCCCGTTCAAGACCACGAACTCCATCGTCACGCCCCCGCCGAGGGACACGAGGAAGCCGGGGTTGGGGGTCTGGCGCTGTCCGGCCACGGACGCGAGGTAGCCCGTGACGTGCCCGTTCGACGGCCGGTTGAAGTCCCCGCGATCGTAAGCGAGGAACGTCGGGCCGAAGCCTGCGTTGAACACTTCGTCCATGCCCCCGATGTGGTCGGAATGCCAGTGCGACGCAATACCGTAGTCGATCGTCGACACTCCGATCGAGTTCAGATACGGCACGATGACGTTCGTCCCCGCGCCCGCGCCGCCGCCGTCGATCAACACCGTCGTCCCGTCCGGGCTCCTGACGAGAGCAGCGTGAGCCTGGCCCACGTTGATGAAGTGGAGCTCGAGGTCGGCGGCCGCGGCAGGGCCGGCCGCGAAGGCGATCGTGAGGAGCACGAAGGACCCGACCGGGGCCAGCGCGCGTTGGAGGAGGACGGGCGGAGTCTGCATGACTGGGGCGGGAGAGCGGTGTTGGACGGCGAGCCCACCATGGGACCGAGACGGGACCGAGACGGGACCGAGACCCATTTCAGCCTCCGGGACGCGATTGGGGAAGCCGGATTCCTCGCTGGTCCGCCACAGGAATAGAGGAGTCCACCCCCGCCTTCAAGGGATCCAGGCTCCGCCGAGCAGGCGAATGGCGCCAGATGCCCCAATGCGTTCACTTTGGGCCTCCTCTCCCCTCCATCCCTCTCCGTTCCCGCTCACCTTCTTTGCCTGCCTCCCTGGCTCTTCCGGTCCGGCATGGGCGGCGACCCATGACGGACCGGAAGAACCAGGGAGGCAGGTAAAGAAGGTGAGCAGGAACGGAGAGCAGAGGACGCGCGCCTCTTACGGACAGATCTCGTTCATCGCCCCCGGGGTGCCGGTGTCGCTGTTCGCCGCCCCGAGCGGCATGCTCGAGTGGCACCAATTCGCTCCGTCGTCGTTTGCGGAGGCGTTGAACCCGCTCGGATCCAGGCTGATCGAACGGCCGGCGGAGTCCGGCCACAGCATCCCGTCATCGTATTGGATGACGTCGATGACGACCCCACCCATGGTCGAGAGCACGATCTCGTCGGCCCCGTTCGACAGCGTCGTCCCGGAGTACTCGTAATCTATCGGCACGCCCCCGTTGGTGGTGGTGTCGCCGTCGCGTCCGATGACCAGGAACCCGTGGCTGGGGATGAAGAGGCCCGCGCCGCCGTTGTCGAGGACCGTCGCGTCGGAGCCGAAGTCGGACAGGACCAATCCCTCGACGTTCACGAAGGTTCCGGTCGGGTTCCAGAGCTCGATCCACTCGCCGTGCGAGTCGGAGACCGTCGTCGGGTCCTTCATGAACTCGACGATGACGACCTCCGGCGGCTGCACTCCCATGCCGGCGATCCCGGCATGGGGCCCCGCAAGGGCGCTGCTCGTACCGAACTGGGGCGGAGACAGATCGAGCGTGTTCGAGTACGAAGACTCGGTGAGCCAACCGCCGACGGGGATACAGAGCACGCTCACGCGCGGCCCATTCGCGAACATGCTTGGTGGTATGAGAAGATTGAAGGACCCGGCGGCGTCCAGGATGACGGCCAGCGCGAACACGCCGCGCAAGTTCGCCGAGCACCCGGGCAGCAACGGCCGTGGATCGGGGAGCGCGAAGGTCGACGGATCCTCGATGAGGACCACCGCGTCACCGAGCGGAGGCCCGTTCGAGAGGCGCAGGCGAATGTCGAAGGAAGTCGTCAGCGGCTGGACGAAGAGCTGCGGGTGTGGAACACCGGGAGGCGCGCATGCCTGGCCGCTCGTCGGCGCCATGGCGAAGGCGCCGCCGGTTCCTGCGACCATGAAGGCCGCGGTGAGTGCGAAGGGTACTCGCTTCGAATGCATGATGGTCTCGCCCCCCGTGGGAGGCTTCTGCGGACGATCCGAGCCCGCCCGCGCCACATGGCCGAGCCGGGCGCCGACCTCTCCGCCCGCGGAGGCTCGGCACGGGCAACGACCGGAGCCCGGCCGAACGGTTGCACGAATAAACGCGGGCGCGCCCCGATGCCGTTAGGGCCCGTCCGAGCACAAGTGTCACGTTTCGCCGGCCCTCGTCGCCCCTGGCTGCGTTGCGGGGGTCCCCTTCGAACGACCCAAAGGGGTCGTCTCGATCTGCCTTCGGCGGACCGGGGCTTACCTCTCCGAGTATCCAGCGCATACGAATCCAGGCGCCTTGCCAGCCTCCCTCCGGCGGCCATCGGCGGCGGGAGAGAACGGTGAGGAACTTCCCAGAGCCAAGGCGCCGTCATCAGAGGGGCAATTGGCCTGAACATGGCGGGAAGTTCCTCAGGAGGAACGACGATGGCTCGCCGAAACCTTGCAGTTATTCTCGGACGGGCCCTTACCCCTCGACGACCGGGACGGGTCGTCTGCGGGGCCGGTACGCGCAAGACAAGGGCGGGAGCGGAGTTGAAGCACTTTGGGCACTTCTTCATGGACGACCTGGGCTAGTCTGTCGCGATGCGGCGCCTGCCCACGACCTCTCGCCGTCCGCTCCGGATAGTGCTCCCGATTCTGCTCCTCGGGAGTACGGCGAGCGCGGTTGGCGAGGATCCGATCTCGGACGAACTCCCGCCGCCCGAGCCCAGGATCACCCGAGCGGAGCTGGAGCACCACGTCCGGTTCCTCGCCGCGGACGAGTTGCGCGGCCGACGCACCGGGAGCCCCGAGGCGGTGCGGGCCGCAAGATACCTCGCGCGGGCACTCGAACGCGCGGGCCTCGAGCCCGCCGGCGACGACGGCACGTTCCTGCAGGCCGTTCCGCTCGTGTCCTACGTGCACGAGGCCGAGCCTACGCTCGTGGTGACGACGAAGGACGGCGAGCAGCTCGAGCCGCAATTCGGGGAGGGGTTCTCGCTCTCCGTTCGCGACGCACCCCGATCGACGGGACCCCTCCCCATTCGAATCGTGCGCGAGCTCGCGGATCTGCCGGAGGAGGAGCACGCCGGGGAGGCCCTGGCCTTCGACGCCGAGCGCGCGGATCGACGCGAGTGGCTCCGGGCGCGGGGGCTGCACGAGAGCGCCGCGGGTTGGGGGCTCTACGTCATGGGCACGACCCGGCGGGGCCGGAACACGGGGCTGCCGCGCCACAGGCTCCAGCGGATCACGGGCGACGGCGAGGACCGGGCCGACATCCTGGTGCTCTACGGCGAGCTCTGGGAGCGCCTGAAAGCGGGTGAGTTCGCCACGCTCGAGCTCTCCTACCGCACGCGTCGGCGCGAGGTGACCGACTACAACGTCATCGGTCGGATCCGGGGCGTCGGCGAGCTCGCGCGCGAGACGGTCGTGTTCAGCGCGCACTACGACCACATCGGCGTCCGCGACGCCGGCGACGTCCACGACGGGGATGCCGACGGGGCGAGCGAGGCGGAGGACCTCATCTTCAACGGCGCCGATGACGACGCCTCCGGCACGGCGGCCGTGCTGGAGCTGGCCGAGGCCTTTGCGGCCGGCGACCAGCCCGCCCGGACGCTCATCTTCCTGTTGGCCACGGGGGAGGAACAAGGCCTCCTCGGGACCTGGCACTACCTGGACCACCCGGCCGAGCCGCTCGAGGTGACCGTCGCGAACCTGAACTTCGAGATGATCGGTCGGCCCGACGAGCTCGTGGGCGGCGCCGGGAAGCTGTGGCTGACGGGGTTCGAGCGGACGACGCTCGGCCCGGCATTCCAGGAGCGTGGGCTCGACATCGTCCCCGACCAGCGGCCAGGCCAGCGGTTCTTCCAACGCTCCGACAACTACGCGTTCGTCGAGCGCGGGATCGTGGGCCAGACGCTATCGACGTACAACCTGCACACGGACTACCACCAGGTGTCGGACGAGGCGGACACCCTCGACTACGCGCACATGGAGGCCTGCGTGCGCTCCGCGCTCCTGGCCTCGCGGATGCTGGCGGACGGAAGTTTGACGCCGGAGTGGCTCCCCGGCGGGCGACCGGAGCCGCGCTAGCCCGGGTGATTCATGCATGACCCGCGGGTGTGCTCGGCGTGCGCCGTGTCGGCTTGCTCTTCGCTCCACGGCGGTCGCTCCTGAGGATCCGACCGGACCCTCGTCGGGCCACAGCCTGGTGTCGCAGCTGCCCGGTCGAGCGGCCGCGCGTGTGGGGACCGGCGCCGGCCGGTTTGATTGCAAGAGGTCCGGGCAAGTCCCGGGCGGAGGGACCGGGAGGAACGCACGCAGTTCCGTTAGGATCCGCGTTCAACCGTCCCACGAAAGGAGCCCATGGCCACCCCCACGAAGTCCCGCCGCAAGAAGCAGGGCCGCCGCCGCGGCCCGCGCGCGACGGCCAAGAACTCGGACAAGTACGACCTCTACCAGAAGTCCGTGAACTCCCCGGACAACGACGTCGAGTTCCTGATCGAGACTTACACGACGATGCGCGGCCGTGCGCCGCGGCACTTGCGCGAGGACTTCTGTGGTACGGCGGCGCTCGCGGCCGAGTGGATCCGGCAGGGGGACGACAAGACGGTCGAGGGCTTCGACATCGACCCCGAGCCGGTCGAGTGGGGCAAGAAGCACAACTTCGCGTCGCTCGGTGACGCGGCGGACCGGATGACGTGGCAGTTGAAGGACGTGCGGGATCCGTCGGCGAAGGCGCCCGATGTGCGCACGGCGCCGAACTTCTCCTACTGGATCTTCAAGACGCGCAAGGAGATGCTCGAGTACTTCACGAGTTGCCGCGAGGATCTCGCCGAGGGGGGGCTCTACGTCGTCGACCTGTACGGCGGCCCCGAGGCGCTGTGCGAGATGCAGGAGGAGCGCGACATCGGCGGCGGGATCACCTACGTCTGGGATCAAAAGTCATGGTGGCCCGGGTCGGGCGAGTACGAGTCGGCGATCCACTTCCACTTCCACGATGGCAGCAAGATGCGGAACGCCTTCGAGTACTCGTGGCGGATGTGGGGCCTCACCGAGCTGAAGGACATCATGCTCGACGCCGGGTTTGCGAAGGTCGACAGCTACTTCGAGGGCACGGACGAGGACGACGAGAGCGGCGACGGCAACTTCGAGATCGACCCGCGCGGCGAGAACTGCGAGGCCTGGATCGCATATCTCGTCGCGGCGAAGTAGCACTTCCCAATTCGGTGCCGCACACTCCTCCGGTCGCTGGGCGGCGGAGGAGTGTGCGGCACCGTATTGCTATGCGGCACCGTATTGCTAGGTACTAGCCGTCCTCCACCTCGACCTCCACCGACTCGATACTCGTCGCGGTCCAGTCCGCCACTTCCATCGCGATCGGCGTCTCGTGGCTGAAGCCGTAGCCGCGCTCGAGCTCGGGCAACTCGAAGGGGAGGTGCTCGAGCGGCTTCTGCTGGGTGACGACGTTGTCGGGCGTGTCTCCCGGTTCGGGCACGCGCACGAGCGCGAGGGGCACGGGGCCCGGCGCCTGCATCGAGAGCTCCTGCAGGTGCTTCGCGCAGTGGTCGCACTGCTGGCGGTAGAACACGACGTGGCAGTCGGGCGGCAGGAGGTCGATTTGGAGGAACGAGCTGAGGTCCGTCTCGTGCAGGTCTTCGCCGACCCACGCGTCGCTCTTGAACTGCCACCAGAGGGGTAGCGGATCTGGCAGCGCCCAACCCCCGGTTGCGGGCTCGACTTCGCCCGATGAGTCGACATCCGGATCGGCTGGGTTCCCGACTGTCGTACTCTCCGCGGACTCATTCACATCGGTCCCCGCATCCTCCTGCGGGGTGATTTCCGGGGTCCTGAACACGTAGAAGGGCGCCCCAACCCCGACGGCGAGGAGCGGCAGGATCACGAGTGGGCGCAGCGATTGGCGGCGCAGCGCCGACCACGGGCGCACCGCGAGGA
>SMVB01374077.1_pt1 | contig 18913 bp, 14 predicted proteins | sample 2456461 | NCBI WGS metagenome assembly SMVB01 (sample SAMN11095934, study PRJNA526329) | marine sediment metagenome | biome: Marine sediment; feature: Surficial sediment; material: Deep marine sediment; isolation source: Hadal surficial sediment | place: Pacific Ocean | collected 2014-05 | depth...
ATGGAAATTGCATCTTTTTCTTGGTAAAAGGATTCACGCATGAATCTGTCAGGAGCATCGAAAACAACCGGCACGTGCTGCTCACTGCGCACGGCCAGGGATTGTCTTGCGGCGATGTTCACAAGAAAATTAGGCGTTGCCGAAGGCTCCATTGAATCAGCGAGTCGCCCGACCCAACCGTATTCTTCACCACTATTGGGAGCCGCCGTATGCCAATAGGCCATGGATGTAAAATGCGAGAATGACGGATTTTCGTAACCACAACCATGGACTATGGCCATTTTGCCGTCCTTGTAAAGGCGTTCAAACCCGGCCATCCCCGGGTTGAGACCGAAGTGATCATCGAGGATACGCAATTCACTTTTAGGCAGGCCGATGTTAGGTCGGTGTCGATAATAAGCATCGTCTCCGTAAGGTACGACGGTGTTCAGTCCGTCATTGCCACCCGATAGTTCCAATACCACAAGTACTTTGCCATTAGTTGCCGCCTGTGCAGCCACCGCTTCGGCAGCTTGTCCGAATGTTGAGTGCGTCATGAACGCGGCACCCATGGCACCAAGACCAAGGCCAGCCACACCTTTGCGTAGTATCTCGCGGCGGTTCAGCTTGTTTTGAACTAGATCATGTTTTCTCATAATGCGCCTCTAATACGATTAACCCAGTTGGTACTCGGGTTGACTCATGATCAGATGAAGCAGCAATCTAAGGGAATCTTCCATGTAGGTCTGGGCTAAGACTATATCTGATGTCCCCAAGTCACCGGTTAAAAATTCGACTAATATCCGGCGAGAGTCGTTTCCCGGACTAACTTGCATGAAGCGAGCGATGAAATAATCAACCACCTCACCGGTATTCTCTAATCCCTGTTCCATCACCAAGTTGCTCAAATTGATTCTTGCTGTATGACGAGATATTGGCTTCACGCGCTCTATAGCCATCTGCCATCCCCGAAAGCTGCCGTAACGGGTATTAAAATCTTCGTCCCGATCTGCCAGCCGATTGGATTCGGCCATGATTCGGCCATCACCCAAACCAGACGGTTGTGTTGCCGAGGTGATGTCCAGCCCTTCACGAATTCGATTGGCCACGCTGCGAATTTCAGCACTTCCATTGCGTCGGTCCGGCGGCATAAAATTGATGTCCGGAAACAATACGTCGCGGGCAAAGTTGCCCCTTTCAAGTAACAGTCCTGGTGTCACCCAACTGCGTCCACCCGCCCATCCTGCAACCGTTGGGGGACGGAATAGCGATTGACCGAGCGCACCAGTAGCTCGATTAAAGTCCGGCACCCCAGGAACATTATCTAAACCGAGTTTCCGGTACGTAGAGATTACCAGGTGCACTGGACTCTTGATCTGATTGCCGACGGACGCGGGACTGTAAAAATCCTGTGACATGAAGATCGTTTCAAGCAGCGGAGCCAATTCATAGTCTGCGTCACGAAAAATGCTTCCTAATTCGGTTGCCAGGGTCGGGCTCAGCTCCTGGCGAACGAAGAATCGATAAAGCTTACCGGCGATGTACTCAGCAGTGACTGGTTGATCCATGATCAGGTCGATAATCTCAACACCGTCAAAGTTTCCAGTGTGACCAAGGAACGTTTTCTCACCGCTGTCGTGTTGCTCGTCATTGACCACAAACTCCAGATCGATATAGTTCCAGCCAGTGAATGCTCGAGCCGCCTCGCGGATATCTGACTCGCTATAGTTGCCGACGCCCATGGTGAACAATTCCATGATTTCACGGGCAAAATTTTCATTAGAAGCGCCTTTGACATTGACCCCTGCGTCCAGGAAAGACAACATTGCCGGGTCCTGAGCAACAGCGACCATTAGATCGCGAAAGTTGCCGGTTCCCATTTCGTGAAACAATTCCAGTTCTTTGAGCAGCTTGCGGTAATCACGGACTTTGCTTTCATTGACTGCGTAGTGGCCGTGCCAAAATAAAGCCATCTTTTCCTGCAGTGGAGTGTTGGAAGCGACCATCCGATTCGCCCACCAATAGGCCACGCGGTTGGTCTCGAGGACGCTGGCTCGCAGCCAATAGAAAAACTTGTTCACAACGGGTTGAAGCCGACGGTTGCCAGTGGCTTTAACCTTGACTCCCAGTGCCTCGCCTGTGGCTTTTGCTAACTCAGTGGTTGCCGGTCGACTAGGAGGAAAGGGTTCCAGGCCGGGGTCATGAATACCGGAATGCTCGAACGGAAGGAGGTGGCTGTTGTCGACGGAATCGAAATAGACCATGCGGCGAACCGCCTCGGCTGGCGACATAGACGCTAGCACTTCAATCTGCTCGGGGGTCCCGCCGAAGCCGGCACGCTCGAGGAGGTGTGCAGCCGCGTCATAGTTCCAATTTGCTGAAGAAATCGGCGCGAGATTGTTCTCCCAGCCAATAGACCCTACCTGTTGTGCAATGCCTTGGACGGAAGCCAGAACCGCCATGATACCAAGGGGGACAGTCCATTTCAGTCGTCGAAGCATGGGAAAATTCCTGTAGATATCACTGTGAATAAGCGCTCTATTCTATTTCTGAAGCATTGTAGAAGCAATTTTGTCGTAAACGATACCTTTATTAGGGTAAACCCACTCAAATTTAGAGCTCTTGATGCGGCTCTGGACAAAAATTCAAAGCGGATATTTACTATCCAACAGAAAATGAAGTTGTGTAGTTAAAGGGGTTGGAGTCTGAGATATCCCCACAAATATTCAAAGATCGCTATTTTGAATTTTAGTTGAGTGACTGGCAATCCAGGGATGCCTCTTTTGTCACCTGCCCGCGAAGCTGAGCCACCTGGTCCCTGTTCGTGCGGCCAATTATCCCTCACTTTAGCCAGCGCCGCGGAAAAACTGCAAGCGCGAATGATCACAAGGAAAGCAGGGTACAGTATGATCGCCAGGAAAGAATCGCATTACTCGGCGCTGAGATTTGGTGATTATCGAAGAAGCAACAGTAGCTCAGCGTTTAAATTTGCCACCTAGCTTGATAAAAGACACTCTTTTTCATTTTTGTGGAAGTCAACCATTTCCTCCCAGTGGAGTTTGAACTAATAAGCTAATAATACTTTTTTGGCTTACACGATTTACAAATACTACAGGGAGGATTAGTAATGAAACGAATTTCACTAACAGCCATGCTTGGTTTGGTATTTATTTTTGCCATGGGCGTTGCCCAGGCAAGGCCTCATCACCAAGTGACACATAAGAGGGTAACGGTCGAGCGCAAGGTAGTAGTTCAACCAGCTTCCGCTCGCATCGTGGGAAACTATTTAACGAGTCTTAGAATTAGTGCCTTACCGAGGGGCCACAGGCATGTAGTTCACGGCGGGAATACTTACTATTACCATAATGGTGTTTACTACCTGAGTGAAAGAGGCGGTTATGTAGTTGTGAAACCAGTACCGAGCCTACGTGAAGTTACAGTCATCCGACAAAGTTGAAAATCCTTCATTTAGGATCAGATGAGGTTAAAACTGTCCGACTGCGATTAGAGTTTGTTAACCGTGGTCGGACTTGCTAATTTTCTTTAGTATATTTTTGCAAAGACATGCCACGAGTTGATGATCCATAGACATTGCCTTTAGCATCTACCATCACACCTTCCTGGGATCCTTCTTCGTCGGGGTCATCAATGAACGCAAAAACCTTGCCGTCTCTTACGCTGGCCATCCTGATTCCACGTTCGAATCCAGGGTTATTTCGCTGACTTGACGAGGAATCAGTTACATAGAGAATGTCATTGGCGTCAATATGAATTCCACTGGGTCGCCCGAAACCTGACCACTCATCCAGGAAATTACCCTCCTGGTCAAATATCTGAACCCGGTTGTTACCCCGATCAGCGACAAACAGTCTTCCTTGGGAATCCATCGCCAAGGCATGGGGTGTATCAAACTGCCCACTCTCCGTGCCCCTTGTTCCCCAAGTTTTGATGAACTCGCCGGTACTGGTTAATTTGACTATGCGGGCATTAGACCGACCACCATGACCATCCCCAATAAAGATATCCCCATTGGGTGCGACCAAAACGTCAGAGGGCTGGTTGAATTCGTCAGGTCCGTCACCGGCGATTCCCGCTTTACCCAGGATCATTAAGATTTCGCCTTCTGGACTGAACTTGAATACCTGGTGACCTTTACCTTCACGTCGCGGATCTTCACCATTAGGTCCTTCTCCGTCAGTGACCCAGAGATTACCGTCTGCATCGATATGAGTTCCATGGGGACGGACAAACATTCCGCCGCCAAAGCTCCGAAGGAAATTTCCTGACATATCAAACTGCAAAATCGGTTCAAGGTTTGAGCCAACGCAGTTGTCTGCACCGCAACGGTCAAACACCCAGATGCTTTCATCATCGGCCGCCACATCAATACTCGCTGTAGAGCCGAGAGTTCTGCCACTAGGCATCTTAAAAAAGTTTTCGTTGACAGAATAATCGTCGCTGGGTGTATGAGTAGGACCGCCGGTCTGCGCAGAAAGACTTGATGTGATAATCAGCAGGCTTATTGTTACTGTCAGTCTCTTTGGAAAGAGTTTCATTTCTCGAACTTCCCTTGATCTTGTTATATCCACAATTTTAATTTTTTTCAGCGTAGCCGTCTCTACACAAAGTGTCAATTCGATCCGTTTTTTGGCGATTGTTAGTCTATTACAGAATGCGTAATCGTCTTCTTTATGGACTCAGCATTCGCAACTCGATGCCCCAAAATGGCGCAGTGAAATGTAAACACTGCTCACTTTTTTGACCGAGGAGTCTATTTGCTACCAACCTCACAGTTTACGAACAGCAAAGCCGTAAAACTACTTTCCCCCACCTATATTGTGGTAGTCTATGTATTCCGTGGGAAGGGGAAAACCACGGAATCAGCGTCAACATAAAGGTTTTTTTCACCGTATATTTGAGACTTGTGATGGAGAAATCATGCTCAATAATTTAGCCCATTCAGCTACCTCAAACTCCGTTGAGATGGAACGACCGCTTTCTGAGCAATTACAAATCAACGAACAAGAGATCGAAAATCGCAAGGGATTACTCGGCTTCACAAAAGAAGATGAGCAGAACTTAGCCGCTCTACAACTTGTCATAGTTGATCATGTAGATCGGATTATTGATGGGTATTACGAACAACTTTTGCGGTCACAAGAAGTTCGACACTTAATAGACAATGCGGAAACATTGCAGCGCGTATGCGAGATCATGCGTCTCTATGTTATAGAATTGTTCGGAGGCGACTATGGCAGTGAGTACGTCAACAAACGCCTGCGTATAGGTAAAGTCCATCACCACATCGGCCTTCCGCCTAAACTGTACGTCTCCGCGGTAGTGTTGCTGCAGAAATTAATTACCGACGTAATACTCAAAAATGTGCCCGAAAATGGAAATCACGACGATCTACGATCGGCGTTGACTAAGCTGTTCATGTTCGACATGCAACTGGTTTTTGATGCCTATATATCGAGTCTGGTAGCAGAAGAATATTCAGCGTTGGTAGAGTTGACTGAATATTCTGAAAAACTTGAGAAATCCGTGGCCGGAAAGGCTGAGAGGCTACGTGAGGTTAGTACGCGAGATAGCATGACTGGCCTTTACAATATGCGTGGGTTTTCTGAAAACCTGCGCCGTGAACTATCGCTGGCGGACCGGATCACCGAGCCTTTAACTCTGGTCTATTTCGATCTCAACGGACTGACTAAACTGAACGGCACCAAAGGACGCGACGAAGGCGATCGCATTCTGTGCCTTGCAGGATCGGCAATCTTATCCTCGGTACGCGATGTTGATTATGCCTGCCGCTATGGCAGTGATGAGTTCTGTATCATCTTGCCACGTACAAATATGGCCATGGCGCAGGAAGTCTATAATCGGGTAATCCAGACCTTCGATAAAGGTGAGACACTTGGCGTGACATTCAGTGCCGGTATCAGTCAGACAGGCCCTGACTCCTTCCTCCCCATGAGTGAATTGGTTAAAGACGCCATTAACTGGATGCATAAAGCCAAAGCTCAATCCAAAATTAATCCAGGCCACAATACCCAACCTAATGCAGAAAAAGTTGAGGCAAACTGACAAGGACGCGCCTCGTAAGTCGCCAATTAGTGGAGTTGCCATGGAACGGCGGCGCACATCCCATCACTTCTGTTGAGTGACTACCCTATCAGTGTCCACGAACACACCTAACCGATGGGGCTTTCATTGACTATATCGATTATGGTTGCTACGTTTTCCAGTTCTGCTCGTAGATCGGGCCTCAATAGAAATTCCCCAAAGAGGTTAATTATGAAAATTAAACTTATTGCGACAGTTCTTCTTGGTCTGTGGATGACTATGTCGTTCGCGCAGAACGTGCAAGAACTTCCGTTTGAGTCAGTTCCCAATCCGCTGAAATTACCCAACGACATTCACTTCGGTGAGATAGCTGGTGTGGCGGTTAATTCTTCCGGACATGTTTTCGTGTTTTCGCGCGGTAATTCGGTGGGGCCAGCCTACATGGCCACCGCGTCACAATTGCTTGAGTTTGACGCTAACGGTAATTTTGTTCGTGAGATTGGCAAAAATCTGAATGCCTGGTCGTACGCACATGCCGTTCGCATCGATCCCCAAGACAACATCTGGGTTGTCGACAAGGGATCAAACATGATTCTTAGATTTACTCCCGAAGGCCACGTGGATTGGGTCTTTGGTCGCAAAGGGGAGGCATCGCACATTCAAGTACCACCTGATTACGAGACGGTGATGGCTAGAAGATTCGCGCGTATGGGTGTGGATGTCGCTATTCCAGAGAATAATAATCCGCGCTGGCCAATACCTGTGCATAGAGATAACGTTTTCAATCAGCCTACCGACGTAGCCTGGGATTCACAGGGTAACTCTTACTTCAGCGATGGCTACATCAACTCAAGGGTTGGCAAAGTTAACGCACGGGGCGAATGGGTTACCAGCTGGGGATCGCTAGGCACCGGGCCTGGCCAATTCGACACTCCTCACGGTATTGCCGTTTCCCCTGAGGATGAAATTTACGTGGCCGATCGTGGTAACCGCAGGATACAAGTGTTCGAACCCGATGGAACCTACATACGCGAATTCACCATCGACGTCCCGGTGGACACTTCGCGCGGCAAAATTGTGTACGGGCGTGAAAACCCCAATGGTACCAGAGGCTCCCTGGCACCCGGGGCACCTGACGCCCTTTGTATGACACCGGGACCAAACCCGGTACTGTTTATCGGCGATCTTTATCCGAGCCGCATCTACAAAGTATCGCTTGAAGGCGAAGTGCTCGGCGTCTATGGGCAGCCTGGTCGTAATCTAGGTGAATTCGGTTGGATTCACGCCATCGCCTGCCCGTCAGAAGACGAGATCTGGGTGGCTGAGCTTATCAATTGGCGGGTCCAGAAACTTGTTACCAGGGGTACTGGAGATAGATAGAGTTTTTTGTTTTAGGGGTCTGAGCTGACGTTTCTCCCGAAACACCGGCTCAGGTTCAGGTTATTTTTACACCCGTTGATCTGCCGATCAGATTGCGTTGATCTCATAGTAGGGAAATAAATATTGCGCGATCAAGTTAATGGTGTAACTGAAACGTTGCGAAGAGAGATGCAACCTATGGCTACAAACGTAATTTCGACGCAGCGCCGAACCGAAAGTTAGAGAACTGATGGGTATGTGAAGAAAGATAATTAAAATGAAGATGGTTTGTTTCCTTCATTTTGGAACCGAATACACAATAAGTAAGACCTGGCGCCAATAAATTAACCGCGGGAGAAAAGTAAAATGTCCAAATGCCGATTCTTGTTACAAAGCGTGGCCACAACGATGTGTCTATCTGTCTCAGTGCTTTTGAATTCTGCGGCGTTGTATGCACAAATTGACCGAGGCCCACAAGTTGAAAAAACGTTTGGTCAAGGTCTACCTCGAAATCGTGACACGCTACTGTTTACCGACGACCAATACCCAGTCTGGCCATTAACTTCAGAGCAACAGTCCTATTCAAGCATCAACGGTGAACGCATGAAGCAGCAAGTGGTGGATCTCGGTCAAATTGCCATTCGTTATCGCGATGAGGGCCATAAATGGTGGGGACGTCTGCCAGGTACTTCCGCTGATCGCGAAGGTATGGCGTACATGGTTGAGGTGTTTGAAGATCTCGGGCTGAAGGTTGAACATTTCCCCTACGTACTTCCCACGGATTGGAGACCAACGGATTGGTCAGCGAGTTACACAACTGCCGACGGGAGCAACCTCGAATTGACTACTGCCTTTCCAGTATCAGGCACCAAGGCCACGGGGCCGCAAGGAATCGAAGCGGAAGCGGTATGGGTTGGTGTTGGTGCGGGAGCCGACTTTAATGGCAGAGATGTGGCAGGTAAAGCCGTAGTGATCTACAGCGTATTCGTACCCGGAGGACGCAGCCATTCGGCCAGCGATCGCGCCGGCCTCTTCAATGCCAACAGCCGCGCAGTTGAACTGGGTGCTGCAATGGTGGTTAATGTAATGGGCGTGCCCGGAAATGGTCAATTTCAACCTGAAGGCGGTCTACGTGAGGTGCCACAATTTACCTTGAGTATGGATGAAGGCTTTGCCCTGAGGGAGCGACTGGACCGAGGAGAAACTGTGACACTCAGGTTTCGGCTTGAAGTGGAGATAGTGCGGAACCTAGAGACCGAATACACCATCGCGACACTTCCCGGATTATCTGACGAGGAAATTGTCGTAATGACTCATACTGATGGCTATTTCCAGGCGGCAACAGATAACGCCGCCGGTATGGCGAGTGCACTGGAAATTGCTCGATTCTATGCTCAAAAACCATTCCAGGAACGCCCTCGTACCATGCGCTTCATTCAGTTCTCTGATCATCATCATGGCGAAGTTGCTCGTGGTCGTCCCGGAATTGGTATTAACGATTCCTACCCCTGGGATAAAGTAGCGGTCAAATTGACCATGGAACATCCTTCACAGACCCTTCTGTTCATGTACAACAATGCACTGGCTCCGACAAATTCAGTGGGAGCTTTTCGTTGGAATGCACTTGGTAGTCCAGAGTTCGAGCAGATGGTGTTCGACACCCTGCGTGAGTTTGGTGTGTCGGTTTACGCTATTGAGGACGGACCAAAGAACGGTAATTATGCACCGTCGTTCCATATTATCGATCATGTAATCTACCATACTTCACTGGACGTGCCAGAGTTGGTACCTGCCACTGGGCTGGAGCGCAGCACGCGCGCTTTTGCAGCGGTACTTGATCGAGCTAATGGTATGACGATGAATCAACTGCGAGGAGTCAATTTCCCACCCTCTTCCCGACAAGGTACGCTTCAAGGGACTGAGTCGCTCACACAACCACAATAATAACTAATGGCGCAATCAGACGTTTGCTTTTTTGCTAATTTGATGCTTCCAGGTTTTCCTGAAACCGCGCGCCTCGAAGAATATTTGCCATGCCATAGTTGCCTTCGTTACAGGCATACTCGTATAACTGACCTGCTACCTTGGTCATAGGCACAATGGCGGTGAACTGCTCGGAATAGGTTGAGGGATCATCGATCGTGAATTCGTAATCGACGGTATACTGAGCCACCCGGGTAAAACGCTCTGTAAGGACTTTGTCATAGGAGGTGCCGGTAGAGCCGAAGCTTGCTGACAGGCCATTGAAATTACTAGTCACTACCACCAGCGTATCGCCATCCCAGTATCCATGGGAATCTCCACTCCAGAATCTCAGCTTGTCGTAAAGCACTGGTAGGTCGCCTTCCGATGCAAAAATCGGAACAATCCGGGCATCATGGATCATTTCGGTCATGAGTACGACGTTACCCTTGCTCTGAAAAATCTGTAGGTTATTGTTATACAGACTTGGAACAAAAGGTGGCCCTGCATTAAATCCAATTATACAACGCTCAGAAAGTCCTCGGTCTTCTGGACCGTCTGCACCTATACCACCGGCCGATATGCGCACCGGGCGTGACTCACCTGTTGCTCGACCACCGTACACGCCCTGGCCCGATATAGCGCCCTCTACCAAGCTTGGAAGTCGCCCGTCCAAGGGAATAACGATATGGGAGGTACGTACATTGTCTCCAATACCCGCATTCTCAATCCAGAAATCATTATAGGATTCATCCACTCCGCCAATGGGTAAGGCTGAATCGGACCTGGCATCTGCTGCGGCCCGTTCTTCCAGCATCTCAGCCACCTCTTCTTCGGTAAGAAATTGACGCTCTCCGAAATGTGTAGGGCGCTGCATCGGCCTGTAGGAGGAAAAATTCCACACCCCCTGCAGATCTGGCTGTCCCCACTGGGTACGGGGGGCGACATAGTTTTCAGCAGCAAAACTGGTGAGAGAAAATGAGGACATTAAAGCCAGAACAGTGCCTAGTTGAATCAACCAGCTTATTTTTTTCATAGTGCACTCCGTAGAGGAATTGAACGAACTGGACAAACATTAGCTTATTCGTCCTGGCGGCACAAATTAAATATTATGGGTAAAGGGTGTCACGCAACTGAACAATACATAGGATTTCCAATCTTCACTCGCAAAAATAAGTTGAACTTTATTTAATTAGAAATGAGCCACTACCAATAAAGAATCAGGCCTTTTTCGACACACACTACGCATTGAACATGAGTCTATATTTACCAACAGCTCCAGATCAGCTTCGTCTACTGTGAAAGCGGAAATTTCACCGGGCGCCAGGTTTCGCGGATCGGAGTTTTCCATGAATACCTTCGCACGGCGAAGATCGTTTACCGTCAAGTCTCTCGCACTCGCAATAAGCGGTTCATCCTCTATCATTAAGAAAACTCCGACTACAGTACCTACAATGACTGTTAGTAGGAAAAGAAAAAACACGCGTGCGATAAATTTCAAATGCTGAATCCTGTAATCAGAGTGCCCATAGTAATCAGTAGATCGGCCCAGCCTGCCGCGAATTTAGTCAAATGGTAGCTTGGACCAGTGTTGAACAGAAAATTATCAAAGTGCCATCAACCCAGCCGATCAGCAGTTAGACTTCTTTATGCGAAGTCCCCAATGCAACGAAGATAAATTTCCTAACCGAAAAGTCTTCGATCATTTTTTTACAATGGATGTGACTTGGAGATAGTCACGTTTAGTTCACCCTCTGTTCAGCTAGCTTGAGAGAAACTAGCACTACATTGAATGAAATGAGTTCAGTGTTAGATAACTGACAGAAGGAAATTGATAATGACTAAGTTGAGCTTAAAAGTTTTCACAATAGTTTGCCTTGCAGGTTTATCTTTTGCCGCAAATGCCGACGATCGCGATCGCAGAGGTGGATTCTATTCTGATCAGAATGACCGATGGAGACTGGGTATCGATCGTGGCCGACGTGGCTCTGAAATCCTCCGTCGGGACGGTCGTGGCTGGCAAGTAGTACCGGGGTTGGCTACAGATGTTGGGAATGGCTGGGTCATTGGCACTGACCGACGAGGCGGAGGCTATGGCATCTATCGGTGGAATGGACACGACTGGGACCGAGTTCAAGGTGGCGCAGTCAGAATAGGCGGCAGTTATCAAAGGCCCTGGGTAATCAACAACCGGAATGAGAGATTTTTTTGGAACGGCCACGACTGGGATCAAGACAGGAGTTTTAACCATCGAGGTTCACGCAACCGAAATGTTCGCTCATTCCGAGGCCTCGATCAGCATGATATTCGAAGCCGTGACCGACGCGACAATCGAGACAGAAATCGTCGTCGAGACCGCTATTGAGGTAATGATTAATTCCATGGCCATTATGGCCATGGAATTTATAAAGACGCCAGGGGGCTTTTTTTAAGCAATTGCCAACTGGTTGGTTTGAAACCAAGCCTGTATTTCTTTAGACGGAACTGGTTTTGAAAAATAATATCCCTGATAGATATCACATGAAAGCGAATGCAATTTTTCCATAGTTGCTTTATCCTCAACACCTTCAGCGACCACTTCGAGATCCAAGTTATGCGCTAGATCGATGGTTGCTTTAACAATCGCCGCATCGTTTTTATTACTCATCATATCTTTAACGAATGATTTATCTATTTTCAGTTCACTCACCGGAAGCTTCTTAAGATATGACAGAGAAGAATACCCCGTACCGAAATCATCAATGGATATTCGAACTCCCATGTCAGCTATGCGGTTAAGAACATCAAGCGCAAGCTCAGGATCAGCCATAATGGCAGTTTCAGTAATTTCAAGTAACAGATAATCTTTAGGAAATTCTGTAGACAAAATCACACCTGTCAACATTTCTGGAAAATCTGGATCTAGCAAATTTTTGGCTGACAAGTTCACCGCCAAATTAACTTTTAAACCGGAAGAATGCCATAAGGCACCTTTCTGGAGCGCATGTTTTAGCACCCAGCGAGTCAGCGGTTTAATCAAACCGGTCCGTTCGGCGAGTCCAATGAAATCATCTGGCGGCATCAATCCGTGAATACTATGCTGCCAACGGACTAAAACCTCTACCCCTATGGGTTTATTGCTTGACGCCCTAATTTGAGGTTGAAAGTGAAGAAGCAGGTCATCGTTTTCAATTGCCTGGCGAAGTTCGCCCATCAATGTCAAGCGGTGCGGACTATGCTGATCAAGCTCTTTTTTGTAAATAACACTGCCCTTGTTGCCTTGTTTGGCGACATACATGGCAACGTCTGCGCGCTGTATTAAGGTATCGGAATCTTCACCATGTTCAGGGAAAATTACGATTCCTGCACTAGCCTGTACGTCCAGAGTTAACTCATCCAAAATAAACGGAGAGGTCAGTGAGCGTTGAATTTTACGCGCAACTAATGAAACTACTTCGTCGTCGGTTATGCCGGTTAACAGGATGGCAAATTCATCACCACCAAATCGAGCCAATGTATCCGATTCCCTGAGAACGCTCTCAAGCCGCATAGCAACGAGTTTGAGCAGTCTGTCGCCATTTAAATGACCCAGGGTGTCGTTTATCTCCTTGAAGCGATCAAGATCGAGGAGAATGATGGCAATTTTTTTCTTCTCACGACGCGAAAGGCTAATCGCCTGGGTGACTCGATCACAGAACAATACCCGGTTTGGTAAATCTGTAACAGAGTCATGAGTGGCATCATGCATCGCTTTGGTTTCAAGGGCTGCAGTCTGGGTTCGAATCTCAGAGGTTTGATCAGCTACCAGTGCACCGGCCTCATAGGACATAATGGTGCTGACATATTGACCCCAGAAGGCAAAAAAGAATGGCATAACATCCAGGAACCATAGAACCACATTCGATTTTTGCGCCTGAATAAATGAGTCAAAACTTACATTACCGTACAAAACATAGCCTGATATTATCGTGGCTAGTACAATGGCAAACAGGGAAATTGTAATGCCATAGACTGCATATATGGTAACTTTAGATTTAAGTACCTTGGCATTGAACCTTAATGATTGGGCTGAAGACATTTGGCCTTATTCCACGTTAATTTGTCTGGACCAGGAGTTGGATGAGTTTCTCCTATGGTCAACTATGAATATCCTTGTCGAGGGGAATAGGAAACCCTAACCACTCTACTATCGGCTGTTTTTTAGAAGATATAGGGATTGTCACCGGCGCAAATACTCGGTACTTCTACCATCACACCTATTCTCCAGCCGCCTTTTTTTACTGTTTAAAAAAACATGAGCATGCTGTTCCTCATGCGCTTAATCCTTAAGCCGTAATGCCAGTAACTAATTTTACAAGACTCAATCGCTATGTAGACAGGGGTCTAATAGTAAAAAAAGCTTTAATGCGTCTGAGCTTGTATCATCTGTCCACTTCAACAGGGTTTGAGCATAGCAAATCTCCAAACCAGACATCAGCACTGGGTCACAACTTAATAAATCCGTGAAATAAAGTTACCGGGCAGGTGGGTTTATTTGCATTTGCTAGCACTGGATGTATACACTACGGATAGCACTAATTGTTCTTGTTTTGAAACGTAAACTGACTCATTATTGAGGCTATTTTCTGGTTCGTGATACAGGAACTCCATAGCCAAAAACTGACGTGTAGATCAAAACGAGAAAAATCCTAATGATTTATCTAATCGCAGCTTGCCTGGTACTAATAACAGTTGCTCAATTGTGGGGCCAGGAGGCGGCTCAGTTTTTACTGGTAGTGGTGGCTATACTATCGATTTTTGCCATGGTGATATTTATCGTTTATTTTTGGGGCTCAGAGTCTCTGGTCTGGATTAATGACCTATGGGGTTCTTTCTCGAGAAGCCTTGATTCACTACTGGGTATTTAACAACTGTCCTACTCTTCCCCTAACCGTGCTTCTTCGGCTCGATGACCTGACAGGATGTTCATCATTCCATAATTTCCCTCGTGACAGGCGTATTCGTAGATAGAATCATTAGAATGTTCAAAGATGATCCGTCGCGTATAGTCTTCGGTGAAAGACCCTGGATCGTGTACGATAAAATCATACTGTAATTCGGTTTCACTGATTCTGGTTAGGCGCTCCTGATAAACACGGGCCGCTGTATTCAATCCCGGGTCACTTTTTTCATTGAAATTCCGGGTCTCGACGACCAGGGTGTCTCCATCCCAATAACCACGTGAGCTGCCATTCCACAATCGAATATCGTCAGTTAGCTTTGGCATGTCAGTCAAAGGGATAATACGTACGTCGTGAAACATTTCCTGAGTTATAGTCACATAATCCCCAGCTTGGACAATCTGCCAATAACTGTTGTAGCCAGCTCGAAGGTTCGGAACACCACGATGCAAGCAGCGCTCGGAAAGTGAACGATCGAGCCAGGAATCTGCCGGGTGCTCGCGCCTATAGGCTGCCAGCTCCTGTCTATGGGCGATAGCTGCTTCGGTGCGATTCGGATAGCGGCCGTTGGCAGGATCGATAATCTGAGAGGTGCGATTCTGTAGCGTCCGCTCCACCATCCATTGTTGATCGTAATTACCCGTCTGGGTGTCCCGCGACGATTCATTACCAGAAAATGCCGCGTCTAACACGCTATCTCCAAATAAAGCATCGCCGGCATTTTCCTCGATTTCTTCCAGCCTGCGTTCCAGGAACTGCATCTCTTCATCAGTAAGAAATTCCCTATCGCCAAATACTTCGGAGCGTTCTATCGGTGTTATGGAGTTATTCGCCCACACGCCCTGTAGGTCGGGATGACCATCTATAGTACGGGGAAGTAAAAGTTCCTCTGCGGCCAATACGGATATACCGAATGTACAAACTACTGAGTAGGGTAATGCCCAAATCAAACTTTTAATCAAATTTTTCATATTCAGGCCTCTGATCTATCCGCGAATCGTATTCTTATAATTGTTTTTATAGCATTTGTATAGTGTTCAGCAATTCAGCGGGATTGAGTGTGAATTGGGTTTCAAAGCACTTAGACCTTGAAAGTCAGCCAACCATTATAAAGGCAGAGTTTATTTTCTCTGGGTTTCTATCCAGGCTTCGATCTTGTCTTCAAGGACCATCATTGGCAATGGGCCTGACCCCAATACGGCATCATGAAATCGCTTTATATCAAAGTCAGTGTCTAGCTCAGATTCGGCTTTTTCCCTCAACTCCATGATCTTTAACATACCTATTTTGTAGGCAGTAGCCTGCCCCGGATTGTTAAAGTAGCGCCGTATTTCTGACTTGACCGACAACTCAGGCCTGGGTGAATTTTGCAGGGCGTACTCTTCAGCCTGATCTTGTGTCCATTGTTTGGCGTGTATACCGGTATCGACAACCAGACGTACTGCTCGCCAGATTTCCCCCGAGAGACGGCCAAAATCTGCATAAGGATCTTTGTAGCCGCCCATTTCTTTGCCCAGGTATTCCGCATACAAACCCCAGCCTTCGCTGAATGCGGTATAGCCTCGGTTGGCGCGAAACTGCGGCAGGTTTTCCATTTCCTGTTGTATTGAGATTTGCATGTGATGTCCCGGTACACCCTCATGGTATGACAGGTTTTCCAGTCGATTTACCGCGGCAGCCCGCATATCGGCAAGATGAACATAAAACGTCCCTGGCCTCGAACCATTTTTAGTACCACGAGCATAATGCGCCGCTCCGCCAGCAACCTCCCTGAATGCTTCGACCCGTTTCACCTGTAAGCCTGCTTTGGGAAGAATGCCAAAATAATCAGGCAGTTTAGTGTACATATCAGCGAGTAATTCCTCAGCAAGATTCAAATAGTCAGCTCGTCCCTGATCGGTATTCACAAAATAAAATTGGTCGTCTTCTCGCATAAAGTTAAAGAAATTCTGCAACGAACCTTCGAATCCAACCTGGCGTTTAATCTGTTCCATCTCGGATTGTATGCGGGCAACCTCGGAAATACCCAGCTGGTGAATTTCCTCGGCACTCATAGGCAAAGTAGTCATGGTTCTTAGGCGATTGTTATAATATTCCTCCCCGTTAGGAAGAGACCATGCACCTTCTGCAATTTCCGACACATTAGCCCGATCCCGCTGGAGCCAGGCCAGGATTTCATCATAGGCAGGTTTGAAGTTAGCTAATAACGCGGTCCTGGATTGTCTTTGTAGTAGCTGGGCCTGCTGCTCGTTTATGCTGTTGGATGTCACCAGCATAGCAATCTTTGCTGTTATGTCAGTCCAGATATCCGATGACCCCGCATCGGTAAACGGCGCTCCGTCAGTGACTCGGCCTATCTCACTGATCGCCTGATCGTAGTCAAAGAAGGGTGCTCGAACGCCGTCACCAGCAGCCGCCTTGGCTCGTTCCAGGTATTGCAACATATAGCGATTGGATTGATTCAGTCTCGAGACATAATCCTGCATATCCTGTAATGACTCAACGTTGTGATAGTTAATCAGATTATTAGGCAAACTGGTTTGTGGGCCACCGCGACCAAAGATAAATCCATGACGACGAAACGGTTGATTCCGCTCAGCAATTTCCAACTGGTATTCCCATAGATCCCAGGAACGCTGGCTCTCTTCATCCAATGCGTTTCGATCAAAACTTGCCTGCATACGGTCCACGCTGTCGCCGCGCCATGCCAGCCTCCGATCGCTTGCCTGTTCAGACACATCATCCAACTCACCGTGCCCACTCTTATCACCCATCCGTGACTTAGCCAGAGGGCTGAAGTCCATTTCAGTGGCGAATTCCTCATCTAACCAGGCGACGAATCGCGCACTTTCGCTGGCAGCTTGATCTATTGCGAGACCAACCACGTTCGCTACATCAACAGTTCCTCCATCCTGAACCAGTAGATTCGTATCGTTATCGTTACAACCGACAACTGCCAAAAGCATTAAACTGAGTATTAAGCGCATAATGTTTAATCCCGTAGAATCACTCGCTGGTGAACCTGCTAGACTAAACCATGTCAGTGCTACAAACAAAATAAAAAGAGAGCTTCATTCACTGTTGAACGTCCCGGAAAGCCGGTTAAAGGCGCTCTGTTTTCCTCGAGTGGGGGGTAGCTTTTGCTCAATCATTGTCTCTATTAGTCAGTTCTAATAACCCTATGAGCTTTCCCTCAAATTTTGTGCCAGGGTACAACTGCTAGCGCACCAGTGCAGTAGTGGACTAGTGCGAAAGAATATGAAATTATCAGTAGTAATAGTCCGTTTTAGTCAGCTAAAACTGTAAGCTGCAATGTTCCATGGCTAATTCGTTTGCCCGCCGTTGCTCTCAAAGAATCCACTTAGGCAGTGACAAAAACAGTAAGTAGCTAATCATCCAAATAATACAGGAGTAACAACACATGGATCCCAGTCAATTAATTATCCCAATCGTACTACTTGTTTTAATCGTCAGCATCTTGAAGTCGGGTGTTAAATTCGTACCTCAGAACCGCGCCTTCGTGGTTGAAAGATTCGGTAAATTCCATTCCACCAAGGAAGCCGGCTTAAATTTTATTATCCCCTTTATTGACCGGGTTGTTGCAAACCGGTCATTAAAAGAACAGGCCGTTAATATCCCCAGTCAGGGTGGTATCACCAAGGACAATATTTCTCTTACTGTTGATGGAGTATTGTATTTCCGAGTACTGGATCCTTACAAAGCCACCTATGGTGTTGACGATTACATATTTGCTGTCACTCAACTGGCACAAACCACCATGCGTTCTGAGTTGGGAAAGATGGAATTGGATAAGACCTTTGAGGAACGGGATCATTTGAACATCAACATAGTCACAGCCATCAACCAGGCATCTGCTCCCTGGGGTATCCAGGTTATGCGCTACGAGATCAAGGACATAGTACCGCCAGCGTCAATTATGGATGCCATGGAAGCACAAATGAAAGCAGAGCGCGTCAAGCGGGCGCAGATTCTTACGTCCGAAGGGGATAGGCAGGCCGCTATCAACGTGGCAGAAGGTCAGAAACAATCAGTAGTATTAGCTGCTGAGGCTGACAAGTCGCAACAGGTGTTGCGCGCGGAAGGGGAAGCCAAAGCGATCATCGCCGTGGCTCATGCCCAGGCAGAAGCATTGCGCAAGGTGGGAGAAGCGGCAAACACCACCGAAGGACAAAAAGCCATTCAGCTTGATCTGGCCACTAAGGCAATCGAAGCCAAGCAGGCAATAGCCCGTGAATCCTCTGTGGTACTGTTACCTGACGGGGGCACCGATGCAGCCAATGTGGTTGCTCAGGCGATGACGATTATCAATACTTTGAACCAGAATAAGGAACTCCAAGGTGGAATGGATAACAAATAACATGGCAGCTACTCTTGTAGTTATCGGATTAGCCCTGTTGGCCATTGAAGTAGCTGTATTGGGATTTTCCGTTGTCATTCTTTTCTTTATTGGACTGGGGTGTCTGTTAACCGGTGTATTAATTTTCGTCGGCATACTTCCTGGTACTTTATCCAGTTCCCTTCTCGGTGTGGCCATACTGACCATTGCCAGTGCTGCCGGTTTGTGGAAGCCACTGAAGAAGATGCAGGATAATGTTGAACCCAAGACTATA
>SMVB01435149.1_pt1 | contig 18911 bp, 12 predicted proteins | sample 2456461 | NCBI WGS metagenome assembly SMVB01 (sample SAMN11095934, study PRJNA526329) | marine sediment metagenome | biome: Marine sediment; feature: Surficial sediment; material: Deep marine sediment; isolation source: Hadal surficial sediment | place: Pacific Ocean | collected 2014-05 | depth...
CGATCCGGGCCGCTCCCGGACGTACCATCCGCGAGCACCTGCTGTCTTACTCGGCCGTTCTCGGAAGGTGGTTCCGCACACCGGGCACGGAAGACACCGACGACCCTCTGGGGAGCCCCCAGACAGTCGAAGGGTCACGTGAGTGCCTCGGCTGTCACGCGACCACGATCGCATGGAAAGACAATGTCTTCGACGCGTCGCAGTCCGAGCTCGGGATTCAATGCGAGCGATGCCACGGTCCCGGAAGCGCGCATATCGACGCTGTCGCAGGCGGTTCACCGGGAGCAACCAAGATCTTCAACCCCAGCGTTCTCACAAGACACGGACAGGTACGTTTTTGCGCGCAGTGCCACCGCCAACCCATCGACATCGAGCCGCTCGAAGTGCTTGGGCACGACAAAAAGCTCGCGCGTCACGCGGGGGCGGGACTAATGATGAGCGCATGTTTTCGCTCGTCGCCGCGCGATCGTACGCTGACCTGCACCGACTGCCACAGTCCGCATAGGAACACCACTGCCGCCGATCACGTCCAATATCGTGAAATGTGCTTGCGTTGCCACACCGAGCCCGGTCCCGCGCACGAGTACGAGCGGGTCACGCCGTCTTCGGACTGCATCGGCTGCCACATGCCGAAAGAGTCGGAGGGTTTCTACGGCATGACGTTCACCGATCATTGGATTCGGGTGCCGGGTGGCGCCTCGCGTCAACGTGACGACCTGAACTACCTCGAGCTTCTCTACCGCAACGAGTGGGAGATCGACGGGATCGGCGAAGAAAGGCGCTCTCGCCTCGCACTCGGGCTCGCGGAAATCTTCTTCGGGCTCGAGCAGCGCGAGGACGCATTCCAGTGGGTACGCGAAAGCTTGAGCCACGCCCCCGAAACGCAGCATCGACTCAAAGCAGCCGCGATGTTCCGGGAGGGCGGCGAGCTCGACCAAGCAGAAGCCGTTCTGCACGAAGCCATTCGCCTCGAGGCCGATCTGTTGCGCGCCCATTTCGATCTCGGAGAGATCGCCGCGGAGCGCGGTGCGTACGAAGAAGCGACGGCCCACTACGAGCGGGCCCTTGCCATCAGAAACGATTTCGCCGAAGGCCATACTGCTTTGGGAGCCGCGCTGCGGCACCAGCATCGTTTGACGGAAGCGCTCGAGCATTATCGCGCGGCCCTCAACCTGGCACCGGAAAACTCGCCTGATGACTGGATGGTGCTCGACGGCCTCGCCTGGGTCCTCGCGACACACCCCGAGCCCGCGTTGAGAGATCCCGAGGAGGCTTTGCGACTCGCCGAGCGAGCGGCGACGGTTACCGGCTACAACAACCCAATCGTGCTCGATACGCTCGGTGCCGCCTATGCTGCGACAGGAGACCTAGTGACGGCACGAAACGCCGTCCAGCGAGCGATCGAGATCGCGGAAAAAGCTGGAGTCAGCGAGCTGGTCGCGGTTTTCCGCGAACGGCTCGCGGTCTACGAGAGCGGAGCGGCCTTCGTGGCACCGCCCCCGCGCTAGAGGAGTCCCGTCAGCTCGAGACGAGATCCCAGTAGTTCTCTTTACAGTATTCTTCGAGCTGCTTCGCAAGGTGCGACGCCGCGCCCTTCATGCTGCCGCCGCGCTCGCGCTCGTCGGCACCCGTGAACAGCTTCTGAGCGCCACTAGGTAGGGTGACCCGGGTCTGGATGCGATGCCGTTCGGTAATCCAATTGTTGTCGTAGTAGTTCTTCCCGGTGCCCCTGTCGTTGACCCGCATGTCGAGCTCCCGGCGGTGCTGCTCGTGAACGGCGTGCGTCAGGACCTCGACGAGCATGTCCGCGCTTTCCCGGTCGTCGACGACCTTGAGCCACTTCTTCTTTTTGGCGATGCGTTTCGCCACTTCTTTGGTCACCTTGGGCATGTCAACTTCGTCGTTGGCCAGCCCTTCCGTAAAAACGTAAACCATGAATGGTTGGTCCGGTTTCTTGGGTGGCTTCCGTTGCTCCTGGGCGAAGCTAGTGGCCCCGAAATAAGCCACCCCACAAACAATAGCGATTAGGACTCGTCGATGCATCGAGTGCCTCCTTTTCCGTGTCGGCGGAGATTCGGCTATTCGCCGGGCAGTCCAGCCAGTCTGGCCTGTACTCCTTTTTGATCGGGCTTCAGTTCGAGTGAGCGCTCATAGAGACCTTTCGCTTTGTTGATCTCTCCGAGACGCTCGTAGCAATCCCCAAGCGCATTCAGCGCCGTCGTATCGGGAGCCCGGATCGCCGCGGAGCGCTCAAGGTAATCTTTCGCGCGAGCATAGTCTTCTTTGATGTAATAGGCAAAAGCCATTCCTTCGACAACTTCGTACTCGTTCGGAAAGGAGTCCTCGAGAGGCGTGAGCAACTCGAGCGCGCGATCCGCATCGCGGTCGAAGAGGACAATCCCGGCCAGCCGCCACTTCGCCATCGGCAGGTTGGGATTGTCGGCGGCCACCGCTTTCTCATACTGCGCCCTGGCTTCTTGGGTGCGTCCGGACGACATGAGCTCACTGCCAATCGTCATATCGAGCAATCCGGCCACTTCCGTGTTGAAGCTGTGACGATAAATGAACGCCGGGCGAGGCACTTCATTTCTCGGGCTGACGGTCAGGGGAGTGAGTTTCGACGCGAGGACTGTCCCGTCGGAGCCGACGAGCTGCGCCCGCATCGTGTAAAAACCGCTATCGAGACCCAGGAGCGAGACTTGCTTCACGACCGCGCCGTCCCTCGCGGCGACGCGCTCCTCCTCAATCACGTTCTGCTCGGCACCCAAGATCTGGAAAACAACCTCCTGCCCTGGCTCGCCCCCGATTACTTGGACGAAAGCGCGCACGTTGGAGGCGACCGAGAACGTGTTCCCTACGGAGGGATAGACTTCCACTGAGCCGACTTGATACGCGCGGTGTGTCGCCGGGCCGGTGAGATCATTTTCGCCGCCATATCCGAGCACGATATCGCTGAGGGCAGGCTTGCCTTCCTCGATGGCCGGAACGTGAAGGTCGAACTCCGCCGCCGTGTAGTCCTTCGTCGCTCGATTTTTCAACACGATGCTGATTTTGTAGTCGCCAGGGATCAACGGAAAATTGTCGCGGTAAGCGAGCGGATAGTGACTCGCCCGTTTGAACTGGGCCGCACTCATCTGCAGAAGGGGCTGGTTCAAATTGTACGCGACGATCCGGCCTTCGAGGTCGCGTGCTTCGAAATCGACATCGAGCGTCGTATAGTGCCGCGTCCTGCGCTCGTCCACCTCGAAAGTGAAGTTGGCCGGGTCGATATCGAAGGAGAAATGGATGAACGGGATGTTGTCAGGCCCATAGAGCACCGCGTAGCCACTACGGCTGGTAAAATATTTGAACGAATAGTCCGCGCTGACCATATGGCCGAACTGCTTGTAGCCCTCGAGGTCTCGTGTATCGACCCTTTTCGTAGGTGACATTTCGATGTCCGCGAACGTGCGCTGCGCGCCAAGGGACGGACGAACGTTGAGCTCGAGAGGGTCGATCTGGGCGCGCCCGGAGAAAATGTCGAAGCCCGTGTTCTCCGTCAAATCCACCGTCAGCACCGCACGAGCGAGGTCGAGCGAGAGCCTCGAAATGACTTCCAAGCCCTGGTGCTGATTCACTTGAAAGTTCTGGCTCACGTAGCCGCCACGCAGGATGGCCTGAGGCCCATCGTTGAACGGGTTGTAGAGCTGGAACTCCCCGATGTCGTTATCCTTGTAGAACATCAGATTGAAGCGCGGCGGGAGCCCGTCATCGGGATCGCCTCTATAGATCCAAAGCTCTGTTTCCACGACTTCGTTGTAACCGACATAGGCCTGGATCTCCGCGGGCTCACCGAGGATGATGTAATACCTGCCGCGATCGGTTTTCCAGCCGGGGCGCGGAGAATCGCGATTAAGGACGGTGAGCGCGTGTTCGAGGCGCCGGTAGTGCTCAACCTGAAACTCGTTCTCGAGCGTGGCGGGATCGGGATCGCGGCGCGCCCAAAAAGCTTCGATGAAGCGCGTGCGCTCTTCACGTGTCTCGAGCCCGAGAAAAATATCCCTCTCGATGTCGGTGATGATGTACACGACCTCCATCTCGAACCACTCACGATAGTCGTCAGCGACTTTGTCGAGGCGGTCATCCGCTAAAGCGGCAGCGGCGACGAGCAGAATGGGCAGCGTTTTGAGAATCCAGTTGGCCATGATCTTGTAGATTAGCGGGTTCAGTCGCGCCACGCAACACCGTGCTGGCTCTCTACCGAGCTCTAACTATCCCTCCACGGGCGATTACCCGCAAGACGTAACCAACTGATTACAAATAGATTACGCCGGTCCGAATCCGTGCTCACTTCGCAAGCGCGCGCAGACTTTTGTCACTTACGCTCCTGAAGCCCGATCTCGACACGCTCGCGGACCGCGTCAGGAACCGTCTGTCCGAGGTCACGAGCCCGCTCGAGATGGGAAAGCGCGTCAGCATATTCTCCCGTCACGGCCAGGGCCGCGCCGAGCTGTAAGTGAACGACACCGAGCTCCGGCTCGACCTGAAGCACCTTGCGGTAGTGAGCGGCCGCTTCACGGTAGCGCTTCAGCCGGAACATGAACTCTGCCAGCGAGCGGCGCGCGGACACGTTGTCGGATTCGAGCTCGAGCGCGTGGTCGTAATGCGTCATGGCTTTGTCGGTATGACCCTGAAAAGCCAACACGCTCGCTAAGCTCACGAGCGTGGGGACATGATCGCTGCGTCTCACCAACGATTCCTGGAAGTGGCTCACCGCTTTGTCGTACGCGCCTTCCCGGCCGAGCACGGCTGCAAGGCCAGCGTGTCCCGCTGCGTCATCGCCCTTGATCGCGAGCGCTGCCCTGTAATGTACCTTCGCCTCGGGATTCTTGTCCTGTTGCAGCAAGATGTCACCCAGGCGCACTCTCATCGCAGCATCGTCGGGTCTGAGCGCCACCAGGTGACGATAAATGGACTCCGCCTGCTTCAGGTCTCCCGCTTCCGCGAAATCTTCGGCGTGTCCCAACTGGGCGGTCGAGGACACGGATTCCCGCAACATTTGGATATGAAGGGGATCGGCAATCGGAATGGACGCGGCTGAGCTCATCACCCGTGCGGCGGCTTCGATGGCCCTATCGTTCTCGCCCAAACGCCGGTAGAGTCTCGCGAGAGCCGCGTAGATCGATCCCGCGTCCGGGCTCAGCTCGGATGCTCGCTCCAAGTGAGCGCGGGCTTTCTCGAGGTCGCCTTCGCCCATCGTCAATCGGCCGAGCGCGAGCTCCGCCGAGGAATCCCTCGGATCGAGCTCCAACGCACGAGTGTAGAGCGCCTTCGCCTCATCCATGGCGTCACTTTCTTCGAAGAGCTCGGCGCGCAGCACGAGAAGCGCCGGGTAGTCCGAGCGCACTTCGAGCGCGCGCGCGCTTTCCTCCATGGCGGCGGCGCGATCGAAATCGAGCAACGCATGCACCAAAAGGTAGTGCCAGCGAAAATCCGAGGGATCGAGCTCGAGAGCCTTCTGATAGCAAAGGGCCGCCTCCCGCTCGAGGCCATGCGCGTGGAACACGACGCCGAGATCACCCCAGGCCTCGTGAGAGCTCGGCGCGTTTTCAACGCTCTCGCGGAAATTTTGAATCTTATGAGCTACGTCGGGCTCCAACTGCGACCGATCCACGTCAGGAACCTCGGGCGCCTGCGGCGTAGCAAAGCGTATGACCGCCACGATGGCGAGTCCGACGACAACCAGCCCGGCGATTCTCGGAGCGTTTCTGGAGGTCGACCGCTCAGGCTGTTTGCGCTGGCTCCGCTTCATGGTCTCATATTGTCTTAGGCGTCTGGTCGAGCTGTCAACAAGGCACCAGGTTGACAGGACCAAGCGGGCGCAGGAAAATGCGAGGGTATTTTCCATGGCCTCTTGCGCGACGCAAGTGGCTGCAGTGCAAAGGCTTCGATGAAACAACGACTAGCGCTCCTCGTTTGTGCCAGCTACCTCTCAACCCCCGCGATTCCCAATGCCGACGCACAGGACCGCGCCTTTTTCACCGAAGTGACCGAAGAGGTCGGGCTCGACTTCGAGCAAGATCCGGGCACGGAGGGATATTACTGGGCTCCCGAGGTCATGGGCTCGGGAGGCGCTTTCTTCGATTTCGACGGCGATGGAGATCTCGACATCTACCTGCTCCAGGGCGGCCCGCTCCCCGAATCCAAGAGCACGAAGCGCCTTCCCAACAAGCTGTTTCGCCAAAACGACGACGGGTCTTTCGAAGACGTAACCGAAAGCTCGGGTTTGGGCAACACGGGCTACGGGACGGGTGTGGCCATCGGGGACGTCAACAACGATGGCCTCGTCGACGTCTATGTCGGGAACTACGGACCCGACGCCCTCTACCGCAATAAAGGCAACGGTACCTTCGAGGACGTCACCATGGCGTCGGGTATCGCAGACAATGCATGGACGGCCTCCGTCACATTTTGCGACTACGATGCCGACGGTTTCCTGGATCTCTACGTCTCGCGTTACGTCAAACACGACGCCACCAAGAAGTGCATCAGCCGTTCCGGCGCCCGGGACTATTGCAGCGCACAGAGCTTCGACTACGAGGGGGACACTCTCTATCGCAACGATGGTGACGGGACGTTCACGGACGTTTCCACGAAAACCGGCATCGCCACCGTCGAAGCCCCTGGGCTCGGAGTTCTTTGCCAGGATCTTACTGGCGATGGGTTGTTGGATTTCTACGTCGCCAATGACGGTGAAGCCAATCAGCTTTGGGAGAATGCCGGCGATGGAACGTTCAGAGACCAAGCAATCATCATGGGCGCGGCTCTCAACGCGTTTGGCCGTCCCGAGGCGAGCATGGGCGTCGCGGTCGGCGACGTGGATGGCGACGGCGATTTCGACCTGTTCATGACGCATTTGATCAACCAAACCAATACGCTCTATCTGAACGACGGCACTTGGGGCTTCGAGGACGTAACCTCTGCGCGCGGACTGGGAGCGTCGAGTCTGGAATATACGGGGTTCGGAACGGCTTTCGTGGACCTCGATTTGGACGGAGATTTGGACCTCGCCGTCGTGAACGGCCGCGTGGATCAGAATCCGCCGAACCCCGACGCAAAGCTCAGTGACTATTGGAACCTTTACGCGGAGCCTAATTTTCTTCTGGAAAATGATGGCAGCGGAAAATTCACCGAAGTTAGTGAAAAAGGTGGCCGGTTCACCTCCCTCGTCGAGGTCAGCCGAGGTCTCGTCCTCGGTGACATCGATCGTGATGGAGACTTCGACTTCCTCGTGACGAACCTCGCGGGACGGGCCCGTTTGTTTCGCAACGACGCTCCGAGGAAGGGCCGATACTTGATGGTGCGCGCCTACGATCCCGCTCTCAAGCGCGATGCGCACGGCGCCGTTGTCACGGTGAGCGCTTCAGGCAAGACCTATGTACGCATCGCCGATTCCGGCTATAGCTATCTGTCCGCCAACGAGCCGAGGGCGCATTTCGGAATTCCGGGCACGAGCCGCGCAGATTCGATTCGCGTGCGCTGGCCCGACGGATCGGAAGAAGTTTTTCCCGGCGTCGAGCTGGACCAAGCCGTGACGCTCGAAAAGGGCAAAGGCCGCAAAGTTGCCAAGCCCGGAAACTGAATGGCGTATTTTTCTCGCGAGAAGACACTGCCCTTCTTTCTGAGCTGTGTTTTCTTGCTCTTTCTCGAGGCCATGCCGCTTCGAGCGCAACCGAGTGACGGGCATGCGCGCATGCTCGAATTGCTGCGACAGATCATCGAGCATACTCCGAACGATAGCCTTTATCTTGGTGATGGGGAAGCCCGGGCGATGAGGGCTCGCGTCGAAGCGCTCGGGCCGGATGCTCCCGACTACGTTCAGTTCGAGGCGTATTTGAAGCTCGGTGAGGCGGAACAACATGTTGGTCGGGAACAGGCGGCCATCGACTACCTCGAGCGCGCTTACGCCCTGCTGCCGCAGCTCGAGAACGACTTGGCTCCAAATTGGATTGGGCGGCTGAAGTTCGCGCTCGGCGTGGCTCATTTTCGTTTCGGGGAGACTCAGAACTGCGCGCTGAACCACGCTCCAGAAAACTGCATTCTCCCGATTCGCGGCAGCGGCATACACGTCCTCGAGGAGCCATCCGAACGAGCGATCGAGTTTTTCACCGAAGTCTTACAGCACGACCCGCCCGGCTCGAAAGCGTATCTCACCGCGCAGTGGCTCTTGAACATCGCGTACATGACTCTTGGCCGCTACCCGGACGATGTACCCCATGAATACCTCTTTCCGCCGGATGTCTTCAGCTCCGACGAGCCTTTCCCTCGGTTCAAAAACATCGCGCACGAAGCAGGCATAGCAACCTTTTCCCTTTCCGGCGGCGTCGTTGTCGAGGACTTCGACGAGGACGGTTTCCTCGACCTGCTCGTCTCTTCCTACGACCCTTCGGAGCAACTCCGGTTGTTTCAGAACAACGAGGACAAGACGTTTACCGACGTAACGCTAAACGCTGGGATAACAGGTATTTACGGCGGCCTCAATATGGTGCAAGCCGACTACGACAACGACGGCGACATGGACGTTCTTGTCTTGCGCGGCGCGTGGCTCGGCCGAGGCGGGCAACATCCGAACTCGCTCCTCCGGAACAACGGCGATGGCACGTTCACCGACGTAACTTTCGAAGCGGGGCTCGGGGAAGTGCACTTGCCGACACAGACGGCATCATGGGCCGACTTCGACAACGACGGTGACGTGGACCTCTATATCGGGAACGAGACTAACCGCGGGCTCGCCGGTTTGTGTCAGTTATTCGAGAACCTCGGCAACGGTCGGTTCGCCGACGTCGCGCCCAGTGCGGGAGTAACCAACGGAAAGTTCACGAAAGCGGTTATCTGGGGTGACTATGACGGCGATCGCTACCCGGATTTGTTCGTGTCCAACGTCGATGGCGACAACCGCCTCTATCACAACAACCGCGACGGAACTTTCGACGACTTGGCGCTATCCCTCGGCGTAACCGGACCGAGCACGAGCTTTCCCGCGTGGTTTTGGGACTACGACAATGACGGCGTGTTGGATCTCTACGTGACCGGCTACGATGCGCTCGTGGATGACGTAGCGCGATCCTATCTCGGGGAGCCTTTCGCCGCGGAGCTGGCTCGTCTCTATCGCGGTGATGGCAAGGGTGGTTTCGTGGACATGACCTCCGCCACCGGGTTGACGCGGCCGAGCGCTCCCATGGGAGCCAACTTCGGTGACTTGAACGGCGATGGCTTCCTGGACTTCTATTTGGGAACCGGCTACACCGCGTATTTCGCGTTGATGCCCAACCTGATGTACCTCAACCTGGAAGGAAAGCGCTTTGCCGACGTCACGACCGCAGGTGGCTTCGGTCACCTACAGAAAGGGCACGGCATCGCCTTCGTCGACTTCGACAATGACGGCGATCAGGACGTCTTCGAGCAAATGGGGGGTGCACTGCCCGGCGACAAGTACTTCGACGTTCTCTACGAGAACCCCGGGTTCTCTAACCACTATCTCGCCGTCGAGCTCTTCGGCAGAGAGACGAACCGCGCGGCGATCGGTGTTCGCATCCGCGTGGACGTCGCCACCTCGAACGGGGGCCGCTCCATCTACAAGCACGTGAATAGCGGGGGCAGCTTCGGGGCCAACTCGATCCGCCGACAGCTCATCGGACTCGGGAACGCCGAGCGTATCGAACGGCTTACGATTTACTGGCCCACGACGGATCGTACACAGACCTTCGAAAACGTGCCGCTCGACCGAACGATCCAGATCGTGGAAAACCTCGATAGCCTATGGCTTCTTCCGTAGACGCGAACGAAGCTCACTCGAAGACGAACCACGCACCGGATTCGAGTATCACCAGCCTTCGGTCGAGTGGCACGTCGCGTAGTGTTTGACGGCGATCCGTCTTCGGCCAATAGATCTCGACCGCGATGATCTCTTCGGCTTTTCCGAGCCCGATCGTTTGCTCGAGCGGGTTAGCGCCGAAACTGCCACCGCTATTGACGTGCCGGTAGACACTTCTGATGTTACCTGCTTCACGAATCTCTACGCGGATGCGGGAACCGATCGCGGAGCGGTTCGTCTCTCGCCCAATGAGCCGGATCGCGAGCCAATGATTGCCGAAACCAGGGTTCTCATACAAAACGTCTTCGAAGCTATCCCCGGCAAGTGCGCCGCCCATTTGCTCGAAAACGTCCTGGTCACCATCCCCGTCGAAATCGACGAACGCGATGCCGTGACCTTTCTGTAAATGACCGAAACCACCAATGCTGGTGACGTCGAGGAAGCGCTCGCCGTCCCGGTTGAGGTACATGACGTTGGGCATCAACTCCTCGTAGTCGGGGTAGCCGGTCCCAAGGTAGAAGTCGAGGTAACCGTCATTGTCGAGGTCACCGAAGTTGGCGCCCATGGGAGCCGTCGGGCGGGTAAGCCCGGTCTTCGTCGCCACATTGTCGAAACCGCCACGCCCATCGCCTCGATAGAGCGCGGCCATCTCGATGTCGAGCGGTAGATTCAGATAGGATGCTGCGATGTGGGTAATGTCGGCGCTATACGCCGAAACGAAGAGGTCCAAATGACCGTCATTGTCGAAATCCCAAAACCACGCCGGGAAGCTCGCGCGCGGATCGGTGACGCCGAGCTCGGCCGCTTTGTCGGTGAACGTCCCATCGCCGTTGTTCTGGTAGAGACGATTGGCGCCGCGGAGGTTCGAGACAAATAGGTCCGGCCAGCGATCGGCGTTGTAGTCACCCCAGGTCACCGCTTTGGTAAAGCGGAGATTCGTGACCGCGGCTCGCGCAGCTACGTTCTCAAAAGTACCGTCCCCGTTATTGTGAAAAAGTTGAGCAGGCGCTCGCAGTGCCTTCGTCGTCTCGTTGCCGATGTAGAGATCGAGATGGCCGTCGAGGTCATAGTCGGCCCAGGCAGCCGTCTGTGTCGGATAGTGAAGCTCTCCCACGCCCGTCTCGAAGGTCACATGAGAGTGTGCCATCACCGTTGTTCCGAAGGAGCGAGTTCGGATGCCGCCCCGCATCCCCGAGCCACGCGCCACGCAGCACGAGAACGTCTACGTCACCATCGTTGTCGTAATCGCCCTGAACCATGTTCAGACCGCCGGTAAGCCCGAGAAGACCAGCCTGTTCGGTTCGCTCGTCAAACCCCCGTGAGCGCCGTTTGAGGAACAAGCGAAGCTGGCTCGAGGGGTGATAGCTCGAGACCAAGAGGTCGATTTGGTTATCGCCGTCGAAATCATCTGCGACCACGCTTCCGGAAAGCGTGAAGCTCGAAAGGCCGAGCTCCTGGGAAACGTTCGTGAACGTCGGAACGAAGGCGTCGGACGCGAACGCCGCTGTGGCGGGATCAAGTAGGGCTCGGGCATACCGTCCGGATATTTGCCGAGCGTCATGTAGGCGATATTGAGGAGCCAACGAGCCGCTAGGTGGAGCGGGGACGTCTCCGGAGCTCCCGCGAGCACCTCGACAACATCTCGCTCGCCTTCGTCGAACCCTCGCGGCGGCTATGCTGCGCGCCGTCCGATATCGGTAAGATACACCTGTCGGGTGAGGACCCATGGGCGCAGTTCTCGGTCTCACCCCGGCGCAGGTAGGCGACGCCTAGACGGTAGATCACGTGAAGCTTCCACTCGCCGCGCGCCAAATCGCCGCCAGCTTTGTCCATGAGCTCATACGCCGCGGTCAGATGGGCGATGGCCTCGCGCTCCCGACCCAGCCGAAGCTCCGCTTCTCCCAGTTGATACCGAAGCTCCAACTCGAAAATTGGCTCCGTCGCCGGGTCGAGGTGCGCTAGGCGGGCCCGGAGACGCCTCACCTCCCTGTCGGACAAGTCACCGTGCTCGTACGGAGTACGGGCTTCGACTTCGCGAAGAAGCTCCAACATATTTCGGTGTCCCGCAGAGGTCGATTGGGGCTCCGCAATACCTGCGCGGAACCCGAACGCCAGCGCCAACAACAACGTGACGTGGGTGGCATGAAGCGCTGGCATGGTGTTTTCGCGGTGCTCTTCCGCAAGTATACTTGCGCCGCTCACCAAAAAAAAGGGCGGGCCGTGATGGCCCGCCCTCGATTCAAGAGAATCTTTTAGAACAGGTACTTGAACATGATCTGGAGCACCCGAGGGTAACCACCCTGGCCGGTAATCACACCAAAGTTGCTTACGCCAACGCTCGAGCGCGGTCCGTTCCAGTTCGGCTGGTTGAAGAAGTTGACGAACTCGATGCGGATACTGAAGTTCTGGTTGCCTCCAACGCGCGTCATCTTCTCGAACGACAAGTCCCAGTTGAACAGCCACGGGCTCCGGAGGCCGGCATCCGTGAACGGCGTGTTGCCGATCTGGCCAACTTCCGTCACTTGCGCGAATGCCGCCGGATTGATGTAGTTGTCCACGCGGTCTGCCGTGCTTCCAGACGTATTCGGATCCGCGCCCGTGGTATTCGGACGCTGATGGTCGTAGCCGATGGCGCCACCCCAGTTGCTCGACTGCTTGATGGCGAGCGGGAAGCCTTCACGCATGATCGTCGTCATGGCCACGGACCAGCCACCCAGGAGGGCCTCAGCGGCGCCGCCGTCGGGGCTCGGGAAGCGGTACAGGCCACTCAGGTTTAACCAGTGCCGCGAGCTCAACAGCGCGGGACCGAAATCCGCGTCTATACGGTTGGTCACGAAGACCGTACTCTCTTCGTCGCTCAGGCGGTTGGCACTCTCATAGATGTTGTCGCGCTGATTGCTGAAGGTGTAGTTGAACTTGGCACCCCAGGCACCCCGGAAGCGTTTCTCCAACTCGAGCTTGACTGCGTCGTAGCGCGATCGCCCCGAAGAGACTCGCCTGGCGGTAACGCCCTGGAACTGCGGGAACGGCCGCGCGAGCTGCCCTAGGCTGATCGTATCGTTGTCGTTCCCGAGCCCTTGTCCTTGGAATGGGTTCGGGACTTGGGTGCCGATCGCGTCGCCCAGCGCAGTCGCGCCTGCAGGAGCGAGCTGGTTCATTTGAGTGCCCGAGTCGTTCGTCCCGCCGATCGCCAGATCCGAGCCCTTGCTGCCCATATAGCCGACGGTAACGACCATATTGTTGGCAAATTCCTTCTGTAGGTCGAGTGACCACGTCTGGAATTTGGGATGGTTGCGGAACTGGTCGATGTAATTCACGTTCTGGCCCACGTTCTGGAGCCGTCCCAGTGTGTTGCCGACCGGTTGGTTCACACCCGTTGGGAACGGATTCGACAGCGTGCCGGCCCCGCCCCTCTCGAAGTTGTTGTAGGTCGTTACAGCGCTGAACCCAAGGTTCGCATGGTTGGCCGTGCTCGGACCACCGCCGGTGAGAGGCGACCAGAAGATGCCGTAGCCACCGCGAAGGACGACCGAGTCGTTGACCGAATAGGCAAAGCCGGCCCGTGGACCAACCTTGATGCCCGGGGGGTTACCAGTGCGCGTGGCCTGCCCGTCGACGCCGGCGTAGAGGAGGCCACCAGTCAAATTGCCAGTCGGGTTGATCGGGTACGGGTTGTCGAAATCCCAAGCCGTGATGATCTGGTTGTTGACCTCGCCCATGCCCGTCTCGTGCTCGAACCGGATACCGAGGTTGAGAACGAGATTATCGTTGACGCGCCAGTCGTCCTGGACGAAACCGGCACCGTACAAGATGTCGTTCGTGTTCTGGCTGGCGATCGTGGCGTCACCGGTATTGGGAAGTCCGAGCAGCATCGAGGCGATGGAGTTACCGTCGCTACCGGGTCCCTCGGTGAAACGCGGGATGAAGTTGAAATTCATCGCGGCCGGGCGGTTCCAGTCGATCGAGTACTGGCGGAACACACCACCAAACTTCAGCGTGTGCGACCCGACGAAACTCGAGTAGACACTGCTGATCTCTTTGGTTTCGTGGACACGGTTGTTGTTGTCCCAGCTGCCATGCGTGTCGCCGCCGTCTCCGTAATTAGTCGCGCCGATATCCGGAAACTGCTGAATGCCGATCGCCTCCATCGTGGGACCATCGAAGCCGAGCGCGGTGGCGTCCGCGGACGTGAACTCGGGCTCCACGACCGTGTCGTAAAAGCGCGAGTAACCGACCCGGAACGTGAGCACGGACGTGTCACCAAGGATGTGCGTGCTGTTGATGGCCACGAGATTGACGTTGCGGAAAAGAGTGGCGGACCCGGTGTCGTATACCGGCTGATTGCCGTCGAACACGGCCTGGTAGTAAGGATCGGCCGGCTCTGAGGACTTGTAGAACATGTAGGTGCCGGTCAACTGCCAGTTATCGGTCATCGACGAGTTGATGTTACCGCTCGCCTGCCACGCTTTGTTGTCGAGAATCGCGGTGATGGTGCATTGGTTGCCCACGCCTGCCAGGACCCTGCCACCCTGGGGGAGGCAGGTATCGCCGACATCGGCGAGGATCCCGGCTAGGTTGGAGCCGGTCTGGTCAATGCGATTCGCGGGAATGACACCATTGGGGAACGCTGCTCCAGATAGCGGGTCATAAATCGGAAAGCCCAGAGCCGAGAAGTCGCCGGCCGCCATGGCCTGCGTCGGAAAGTTGAGATCGCTCACACGGGAGCTCTTGTTCTTGTAGCCCTCGGTTGCCGCCCAGAAGAAAACCCTGTCACGGACGATCGGACCACCGAACGAACCGCCCCAAAGATGGTACGGCTCGATCGAAGCGTCCTGCCCGGCGCGATCCTCGAACCACGTCGGCGAGCGGCCCCAAGTAGGACGGTTCTGATAGAGGGCCGAGCCAGCCCAGTTGTTGGAACCGCTCTTGTGAACGGAGTTGAACACACCACCCGAAGTACGACCCATTTCAGAGTCGTACGTGGCGATCTGGACTTTCATTTCCTCGAGCGACTCGAAGCTGGGGTTGATCACGCCGCGGTTGACGAAATCGGTCATGACGACGCCGTCCATGGTGTAGTTGTTGCCGCGCTGCGGACCGCCACCGAGAGAAAGGAGCGATGCGTTCGACTGATCCTGCATGCGAACGAATACCGGATCTCCGGCGTGAACGACGTTCGGCGTCGTCACGGCCATGATGAACACGTTCCGACCCGGCGTAGGCAGGATTTCCATCTGCGCCTTGTCGATGGCCGAAGCGATGGAGGCATTGGCCGTTTCGATGAGTGGTGTCTCACCCGTTACCGTTACCGATTCAGCGATGCCGCCGACCGCTAGCGAGACGTCTTGCACGAGTTGCGAAGCCACGCCAATCTCGAGGGCTTCCCGCGTATAGGGCGCAAACCCTGCGAGCTCAACCCCAAGATTGTAGCGGCCGGGCGCCACGGCCGCGAAGACGTATTCTCCGCGATCGTTCGTAACCGACGTACGAGCTACACCGGTATCGACGTTGGTCAGGGTCACAGTGGTCCCTGGAAGCACACCGCCATCGGTGTCCTGCACTGCTCCTCGCACGCCGCCTGTAAACGTCTGAGCTGACGCAAAAGCGGGTACCAGCAGCAGGAAACTAATGAGAACGTAGATAAAGGCTCTCATGCAAATCCCTCCTGTAATTGAAAATGAAGCCAGTGGTGGGACGCGAAACCAGTCCCCCAGAATTGAGGTTTGGCATCGCAAAAAATCGGAAGAAGGAGCCCCAGCCCCACCCGTTCGTACCTCGACACAGCATGACTGGTATAGCTCCTGTCTGTCTCCATCGAGTACTCTCAGGTCTCCCTTAGGCATTAAGACCGGCAGTGAGCTTAGTAATTCACTAACCGGCTGTCAACCTTATCAACGAATAGCAAATCTCGCGCCAAGTTACCTGCGGTCGCGTACGGCGCATGGGTCGGACACAACCTCTTACTTAACAAACACTTAACATTAAACCCACGAGAGGCGAAGCCAGGCTTCGCCTGCCGTTAATCCAATTGTTTGAATAGTCGTACGACGGGCCGGATCCGAAACCGAACACGAGACGGCCCTGTAATATTCACTGCGACAAGGACTTACTGCTTTTCCCATGCATCCATGAGGCCCTGAGCCTCGCCTCCAGGGGCCCAAATCACGAGCGCTTTGACGGGCTCATCGCCGGGAACGATGTGATTCACTTCATCCGGCGGGCGCACGAAACCGAGCATGCCCGGTTTGAGCAGATGGCTCACGCCATTGACGACGTGCTCGAGCTCACCCGAGAGGATGTAAAACACCTCGGTCGAGCCGTGAGGGTGATTTCCGGAGTTCGTACCCGGCGGAAAAGTAATTTCCCCTATCTCGACCTCACCGCCCCCAAGATTCCTCGAATCGAGCAGCATCTTCAGAGTGGTGCCGCTCGTGGGGCTCAGATAGACCTCGTCCTGAAGCATCATTCTTTGGGTCGAAACCGCCGCCCCAAGGGACACACCTATGCCAAAGACGACCGTGAACAACAAAATAAGCTTGATGCGTCGCATCCGATCTCCTCCTTCGGTTATGACGGAAGCACCTCGAGGTGTTCTCGCTCCTCGCGTGAGCCCCGCGTCAGAGCGTGGGGTGTTTCTGATGGTGGTCCGTCTTCGATTGATATGCATGAGCCAGCAATAAAATCTCGGCCTCGCCGAAAAGCTTTCCCGTGAATCTCAAGCTCGTGGGTGTGCCTTCGAAGAAACCGCCCGGCACGCTTACCTCGGGATGGCCGGTCAAATTCGTCAGGCCCAGGTTGCTCCCGATGAAAGCGTCCAAGTCGCCCAGGGCCTCGTCGACCTGTTCCATGATGCGCATCCGCAGACGATTCGCTTGGATGTACTCGACCGCGGGAACGAAGCGCGCCGAGCGAAAGCTCTCCGGCCACCGGCTTTCTTCGGGAGGCGCCTTCATGCTGTCGAGATCGCCTTCGAGCGTCAGGTCGTCGAAAGCCGCGGCGGATTCGGTGGTGAGGATGAAACCGATGGCGTCGGAAGGTACGTCGGGGAGATCGAAGGGCTCGAGCTCGACACCCAGCGACCGGATCACATCGAGCGCTTCGCGGTTGTTTCTTTGGGTCGCTCGCTGCCGTGCGACGCGATCGGCGTTTTCGGGGTCGTCTTCGATCTCGTCGAAAGCCGAACGCAAGTAACCGACGCGAAGCTCGCGTACGTCGCGCCCTCCGTCCCAGACGAACGGGACGTCGAACAGCGTATTGTCTTTTCCGTCCGGCCCCCGAATCGCGTCGAAAACGAGCGCGCAGTCCTCGGCGGAGCGGCACATGGGGCCAATCTTGTCCATCGACCACGACAGCGCCATCGCCCCGTAGCGGCTCACGCGACCGTAAGTCGGTCTCAGTCCGGCCACGCCGTTGCGGGTCGCAGGCGAGATGATCGAGCCGCGCGTCTCGGTGCCGATGGCGAAGCCGACGAGCCCAGCGGCGGTTGCTGCGCCCGGCCCCGCGGACGAGCCGCTCGAGCCTTGCTCCGTGTTCCACGGGTTGCGCGTGCGCGCGCCGAACCAGCGATCGCCGGAAGCAAGGGCCCCCATCGAAAGCTTCGCCACGAGCACCGCGCCCGCTTCGGTGAGCCGGGTGTAAACGGTCGCGTCGGTGTCGATCCTTTGCTCTTTATAAGGTGTGGCGCCCCACGTCGTCTTCGTGCCGCGCACGGCCAGAAGATCTTTCGCGCCCCACGGGATGCCGTGGAGCGGTCCGCGATAAGTGCCCGCGGCGATCTCTTCGTCGGCGCGCTTCGCCTGCGCCGTCGCGATGTCTTCGGTCAGGCTAATGACACAGTGAAGCACCGGGTCATATTTTTTTAAACGCGCGAGATAGAGCTTCGTGAGCTCTGTCGGTTTGACGTCACGCCTCGCGACGAGCCGCCCGAGATGGGTCGCCGGCAAAAAAGCCAGCTCTTCATCCGTCGACGGCATCGAGACATTGACGTCGCTCGGCGCCATCGAGCTCTCGCCTTTCGGGATCGCCTTTCCCGGCGGAACGGGATTGAACACGAGCGCCGGGGCGGTGTCGTTTCCGAGACCGGCAGCGCGGATCGCCTCGAACCCTTTCAAGGGGCTTCGCTCACCGTTGAGCCTTTCGAGAAGCGCTTCCTGCTCGGCCGGCGTGAAGCTGAGGCCCGCGATCTTCTGTGCCGCGTCGATCATCTCGACCGTCACGGTCGGGGCATCGTTCGCGATGGCCGCAAGAGCTCCCGGCATCAAGGTGGTCCCGAGACCGAGAGAAGAAAAACAAGCGACGAATCGTCGGCGGTTCATTTCTGTAGTCATAGTCTCTGCCTCGCGACGAGGAGTCTATCACCGGTACCATCCGTCTCTTCCTGCTAACATGCCCGCTTCTTGACCGATACCACACACCCCTTTCGTGCCCACCCGGCAGGAGCGCCGCGCAGCGCAGTCTGTAGTACGATGAAATCGATATGGACACCGAGAATATGCGGGCGCGCGTCGCGAGCTACTTCGCGCAAGCTCCCTCGGCAATCGTCGCTGTCTACCTCTTTGGGAGTTTCGGCCGTGGAACTTCTGGCGAGCACAGCGATGTCGACATCGCGGTCCTCTTCAGGAAAGCGCCCGAGCGTGCCCTCGACGGACCTCGATTTCGCGTTCAGGGCGAGCTCGAGAAGCTGCTCCGCCGACATGTCGATGTCATCGTTCTGAACGATGCCTCTCCGGATTTAAGCCATCGCGTTTTACGCGACGGAGCGCTCATCCTGGACCGCGATCGAACCTTTCGCCTTCGTTTCGAGGTCAAGAGGCGGAACGAGTACTTGGACTTCTTGCCTGTGCTTCAGCGCTACCGTCGTTACCCGAGAGCTCGGGTGGTGCAGTGACGGATCCTGAGCTCGTCGCGAAGAAGCTCGCACGCGTCGAGACTTCGGTCCGGGAGCTTCAACTACTGAAGTTCGTCGAGTGTGTCCGCGACCGGCTGCCCTAATCACCGGTCTTTTCCTGCTAACATTCCCGCTTCTTGATCGACACCACACACCGCTTTCGCGCCACCG
>SMVB01356911.1_pt1 | contig 18904 bp, 17 predicted proteins | sample 2456461 | NCBI WGS metagenome assembly SMVB01 (sample SAMN11095934, study PRJNA526329) | marine sediment metagenome | biome: Marine sediment; feature: Surficial sediment; material: Deep marine sediment; isolation source: Hadal surficial sediment | place: Pacific Ocean | collected 2014-05 | depth...
ACGGCCAACGTTTCGCCGCGTTCCGTGAGAAGATCACCGACGATGCCGGCGAGCGAACGTTTGTCATCGACGTAAACGTCACCCCCGAGCCGGGCTTTCATTGCATCGCACGTCGCGTTGAGCTGCAAGACGGCGGTTTCGCGACGATCGGCGACCGACCGAATACCGATCTCCACCTCGCCCGGACCACTCAGGATCGTCACGTCGATCCCCGGCCGGTCGTACAGATCGCTGATTCGCGCTTCGACGGCAGCCTCCCCACGACCAAAGACACGCAGCGTCGACAGAACCACCGCCTGCCGGCTCGACACGCCGACCCAATCATCGACGTGCGCGGCCAACATCGGCTTCATTTCAGAGGGCACGCCGGGCAACGCCACAATCGTCGTCCCCGCGTGGTCGACGAGCAGGCCGTCCGCACTGCCCACGCCATTGGCGATCCAACGAGCCCCCGCGGGGCGCCGGGCCTGACGCGCCTGCCGTTCCGTCCAGGGTAACTCGACAGCCGCGAAACGGCGGCGCAACTCCGCCTCCTTCTCCGCGTCGTGCTCCAGCGGCCGCTCCAACACTTGCGCCAGGGCCTCGCGCGTTCGATCGTCCTCGGTGGGCCCGAGGCCGCCGGTGAGGATCACCAGATCGGCCATCTCCACCGCGGCTCGAATCGTCGGGACGATGGCGGCCGGCTCGTCCGACACCGCCACCCGCGCAACGGTCTCCATGCCGAGACGGTCCAACTGCGCCGAGATCCAGACCGTGTTGGTGTCGGCGCGACCGAAGCGAAGAAGCTCCGATCCCACCGCGATGAGCACCGCGCGTTTCATCGAACCAGGCGACCCAGGTCGTCAGGCCCCACGATTCCACCGGACACGATCAACTTGATCGATTCCTCGACGGACAGATCCAGCGTCACGAGATCGTCCTCGTCGGCGAACACGAGCCAGCCCGAGGTCGGGTTCGGTGTGGTGGGAAGAAACACGGGAATCTTGCGTTTCTCGCCGGCAAAGGAATGGCGTTTCTCCGTGGTGACGAAACCGATCGTCCACAAGCCCTTGCGCGGATACTCGACCAGCACCACGCGAGAAAACTTTGCCTCCCGATCCGATCCGAACGAATCGAGGAGTTGACGCAGCGGCCCGTAAACGCTTCGCACGAGGGGTACGCGCAGGATCCAGGATTCGAACCAACGCACCCAACGGCGCCCCGTAAAATTCGAACCGATCACGCCGATCGTATAGATCATGACGGCGGTGATCAGCACACTGGCGACGGAAAAGAATACGCGGCCGATTGCGCCTTCGGGGGGCTCGACCCCGGTCCATTCCACCAGCCGTTGCAGCCGCGGGGTAGCCTGGCGGCTGACGAAGCCGAACAGCAACTGGACCACCCAGGCCGTGACGACCAGCGGCAGGATCAACAGCAGCCCGCGAATGAGGTTGCGCCGAATATGCACGAACATCGTGGAAATCACGAAGCCTGGTCCGGACCGACTTGCTTGGAAAAAGACACGAAGTATTGGGCCATCGAAAACAACGAGAGTGCCAGCACGACCCACAGCGCGATCTTGCCCACGTTGCCGAGCCGGACCCAGCGTTCGATCGAGTCGCTGAGGATCAGCAGCGTGATGGCCACGATCTGGCTGGCCGTCTTCAACTTACCCCAGCTGGATGCGGCGATGATCGACCCCTTGACCGCGGCGATGCTGCGCATCCCGCTGACGGCGAACTCCCGGCCGACGATCACGACGATCATCCAGGCCGGTGCGAGTCGCAATTCAACCAGTGCGATGAACGCGCTGATTGTCAACAACTTGTCGGCGATCGGATCCAGCAACTTGCCAAGATCAGTGATCTGATCCCGCTTGCGGGCAAGGTAACCGTCGAGCCAATCCGTCGAGGCCGCGACCAGGAAAATCGCGACGGCAATGATCTCACGCCACTCCCTGAGCCACGTGACGAGTCCCGTCAGACCGAAGATCTCCTGGGCCTTGGCCAGCGCCCACGGCGGGGTCAGCAGCACCACGACCAGGAGCGGGACCAGGAAGATGCGGGATAACGTCAGCGTGTTCGGCAGGTTCAAGGCCATCGAAAAACCGGCACCTCTTGAAAACGGGGAAGACGATAGCACGCACCCACACCGTGAACCAAGACCACGAACGCCGGGTGAGGCGGAGAAAAAAGCCCGGAGGTTCACCTCCGGGCCGTTTGTCCTAGAACCGCGTCGAGGGATCAGTTCTTGGTCGACACTCCCTTCGACGCGTCCAAGAATGTTTGCGCAAGCGAACCCTGCGGATCGATATCGTCGGTGATCGTGGTCGGATCGAGCAACGGAAATTGATAGCTGATACGCAGCGATCCGTCGTCCGAATCGTACCGGATCACGATGGTCCCATCCTCGATCCCGATCGAGGGATGCTGGCCGCCGATCGAATCGTCGGATATTTGCAACGGCTCCAGCCAGCCGGTTTCGACGAACATGCTGAAATACACGATGCCATGACCGTCTTCGACGTCCCTGTTCCACCAGGCGATGAGCGGCTGGCCCGCGTTGGAGAACGCCAGGCTCGGATCGAGGTCGTCACCACTCAGGGACTCCGGAGTGACCCGCAAGATCCTGCTCCACGCGTACGTCCACGAGGAGTAAACGAGGTCATAGTCGCTTCCGTTGAAGCGGCTCCACACGACCCACGGATGATGCGGGGCTTGGCTCCCCTCCCCGACCGTCGGGATCAGATCGCCGAATCGATCGCCCGCCGGGTTGAGCACGGTCGAACCGTGCCGCAGGCCCATACGCGAGCGCCCCCCCCAGACACCCTGCCTCCACGGCGGACCACCGGGAACGATCGTGGTGGTCAGGTATTCGCCGTCAGGCCGCGTGCGGACCCTGACTTCGGCTCCGGTCTCGATCGCCAGACCGACGGAGAGAAAGCAATAGACTGCGCAAACAATGATGACTCTTCTCATGGTGTTCCTTACGTCCGCGTCTTTTCGATGTGGCGATCGAAAGCGTCGACTTCGGGGAAGCGCCGCTGCAGCAGCGAACGCAGGTGCCGGAGCCGACCAAACGCGATTTTCTCTCGTGTTCCGTGTCCTTCGTTTCGAGCCATGTCCCAACGGTGGTACGCGTTGAGGAACAGGATGTCGTGGTAGGCGTCTTCCGCCCTGGAGGCCAGTGCGTCGGATTCCACCAACATGTCCCGCGCCTGGGAGAAATCGCCATGGTCGCGGAAGGCCTCGGCCAGACGCGTGAGCGACAGGGCCGCGACCCGACGGAAGCCACCCTCCTTTGCGCGGCAGTGGGCCTCGCGGAGGGTTGCGATGCCGTCTTCGAAACGACCCAGCGCCGCGAGGCAGCCACCGATGTTCGTCAGCACCATGGCCTTCATCTGGTGATAGCCGCCCATGTCGTCGAGTACGGCCAGCGCCTCGCGGTAACAACTCTCCGCCGGCGCGAAACGTCTTTCGTCGAACTCGATATTGCCGAGCGAGTTCAACACGCCGGCCTGCGCCGAACGATCACCCTCGTCCTTGGCCAGTTGAAGCGACTCGCGCGCCAGCACCGAGGCGAGGTAGAGATCGCCCAACTCGCGATAGAGGAAACTCAACTGCAGCAGGGCGCGACGCCGCGTTCGCGGCGAGAGTTCATGCCGGTCCTTGAGAATTTCGCGAAGTTCACGCTCGGTCATGTATAACTTGCCGAGCTTCTTGAGCGCGATCGCCATGCGCCACCGTGCTTCGGCGATCATTTCCTTCGATTCGGGCGAGGCCGGCAAGGCCTCGGCAACCTCGAGCGCCTTTTCATAGGTCACGAACGCGCGACCGTACTCGCCACGCTCGATCAACTCGGCGCCCGCCTTCAGCAGACTCGCCTGATCGGCCGTTTCCGGGCGCAGGTGCTGGTATTCCTCGAGGTCGAGGACGTCCGAAAAGTTCTGCACCGGTACATTGAAGACGCGCGCGAGGGCCCGCAGTTTCTCGAACGATGGGATCGCCTTGCCTTTTTCGAAGCGACTGAGCTGAGAATTGTCGATCGCTTCGCCGATCGCCGTGGCTCGCTCCTCCACTTTGCGCAAGGTGTACCCGTACCCTTCCCGTAGCCGACGCAGGTAGGAACCAAGTCGGGTTGGTTCCGCGACCCCGACGGCCCGAGCCAACTCCATCGCAGCGACCCCGCGATTCGGCTCGTGAGGCTTGATTTGTCCCATTTGCCCCCCACCCAAGGTATCCGGCGCCCGTATGGCGAAATCGGATGCTTCTTGTGTATGCCCGGCGCTAACCGCTGTCAAGTCAAGACTTTCGGCGGGTTATCGATTCTGCGGACCCCGGGTCCGCGCTTGACCTGATGCACGCCTGTCCGTACACTCACCGCGTCGAATCCGGCACGGGGATCGGCACGAAGTAACGCTCAAAACTCAAGCTTTTTGGGAGGTTTCGGGGGTTGATCCTTCACGGCGATCCCAACATTCCCGGCTTCTTCATTCGCCTGGGCTACGACCCGGCGCAGGAGACCGCTGCGTTCGCCCGGCTGGAGCGGGGCGAGTTCGACTCTTGCCGAAAGGCGTTGTGGACTCTCGTCCGGGGACTCAAGCTTCCGGCCTCGGAGGCCGATTCCAGGCACCTCGAGCAATTGTTGCTCGACATCCTGCAGAAGTTGAACAGGCGGGTCCATCGTGGGCGCGAGAGTCAATCTGCGTATCAGGCCAGCCGTATACGCCTGATCGAACGCTTTGCACGGGCTACCAGCCCGGACCGGGCGCGCCTGGCGTTTCGCCAGGAGTTGCGTTTGCTGACCAACCGGACCCGGCTCCCGTCGAGTCGCACCCACCGGCTGGCGCTCAGCGCCAGAGTGTTCATCGACACGCATTACGAACAGCGCACCTCGTTGTCGACGGTCGCGGCCCACCTGCACGTCTCGTCGAACTACCTCTCCCGGGTATTCCGGCACGAAACGGGGATGACTTTGACCTCGTACATTCAGCGCGTGCGGATCAACCACGCACGACGCCTGCTCGCCGAGGGCGGCGAGAGCATTTCCGAGATTGCCTACCGGGTGGGCTACCGGAACTACCGGGACTTCTACCGCAACTTCGTCAAGCACGAGAACGCTTCGCCGCGTGCGGTCCGGGAACGATTGTCGCGCGCGGGATGACGCCGTGTTGGATCAGTTGACGAGCGAGATCGTTCCGTCAGCCGCGTAGACGATGCGGACGGGCGCGGCTGACACGACGGCGTCCGCGCGCGGACGCTTCGACGATGGGCGTGCCGCGCCGTTGCCCTCGAGCAAGCTGCGGACCCTACGGATGTAATCGCGCGTTTCGCGGTACGGAGGCACGCCACGGTACCGCTGAACCGCGCCGGAACCCGCGTTGTACGCCGCGAGCGTGAGCGTCAAATCCCCGTCATAGCGGTCGAGCAGCGAACTCAGGTGGGTCGCCCCGGCGCGGAGATTCTGGTGCGGATCGTAGGGGTTGCTGACGCCATACCCGCGCGCGAGTTCGGGCATCAATTGCATCAGTCCGATCGCACCCTTCGGCGAACGGGCGCTGGCGTCAAAACCGGACTCGACCATGGCGACCGCCTTGATCAGGTCCGCCGAAATGCCGGTTTCGGTCGCTAGGTGCTCGATGAACCGATCGTGCAGGGTGGTGGGGAGCGGGTTCACCGCGGTCATCCCGTGCCGGCCGGAAAAACCAGGGACCGGCCGCAATCCGACGCCCCCGACGTTGGTAAAAACGATCGTTCCGTTCTCTTGCTTGTAGTACAGAGCATCCCCGGCGAAACCGCTGCCAGGGAAAAACACAGCCGCCATGGCCGAAAGAACGGCAACCCGGACGATCAGGGCTAGTCTTGACGCTCCATGCATCGCTTGATTTCTCCAGCCGCTTGCCCGAGCGCTTCATCGAGGCGCGCCGGATCCTTGCCTCCGGCCTCGGCGAGATCGGGCCGGCCTCCTCCGCTGCCGCCGATCACCTTGGCCAGGACGCGGACCAAGTCGCCGGCGCGAATCTTGCTGGTCAGATCCTTGGTGACCGCGACGAGGATGGACGCCTTGCCCGCCCCGGCGCGACCGAGAACCGCCACTCCAGAACCTAGGGCCCCGCGGAGGACATCCGCAAGTTCACGCATTTCCGGGGCCTCCAAACCGTCGGCGCGGGCGGTGAACAACTTGACTCCGGCTACCTCGGGGGCCGCCTTGGCCTGTTCGAGCCATTTCTCCCGAACGCCGCCGATCCGCTCTTCTTCCAGTTCGCGTTGCACCGAACGCGCGTGTTCGGCGCGACGCTCAAGCTCCTCGAGAACCTTTTCGCGAGGCACGGAGAGCTGCTCTTCGAGCGTCCGGACCAACGAATGCTCGGCACGGAAGCGAGCGAGTGAGCCTTCACCGCTGACCGCCTCGACACGCCGCGTGCCCGAGGCCACGCCGCGCTCCCCGATCAGCTTGACCAACCCGACTTCGCCAGTGCTCCCCGTGTGGGTCCCACCGCAGAGTTCGAGTGAGAAGTCGCCCATCCGCACCATGCGCACCCGGTGAGCATACTTTTCGCCGAACAGGGCCATCGCGCCGAGCGCGAGGGCTTCATCGATGTCCAGCACCTTTGTCTCGACCAAGAGATTCTCCAGAATCTTGCGGTTGACCAGCGATTCGATATCGGTCAGAGCCTCGTCAGTCAGCCCGGCGAAGTGAGTGAAATCGAACCGAAGCCGGTCGGGCGCGACCAGCGAGCCTGCCTGCTTGACGTGCGTGCCGACGACCTCACGGAGCGCGGCGTGGAGCAGGTGGGTCGCCGTATGGTTGCGCCGCACCGCCAAGCGCCGCCCCTCGTCGATCTCGGCGTACACCGTTTCACCGACGGCCAGATTTCCTTTCTCGACCCGCGCGTGATGGACGATCAGCCCGGTCACGGGCTTGCGCACGTCGGTCACGGACAGCCGGCCGTTGGGTCCGTTGAGCCAACCATGGTCGGCAACTTGCCCGCCGGATTCGGCGTAGAACGGCGTGGCTTCCAGCAGAATCTCGCCCTCGTCGCCCGGCCCGAGTCGATCCACCAGTTTGCCGCCGCGTGCCAGGGCGACAACCGGAATCTGATCCATCCGCACGCGCTCGTAACCGTCGAAAACGGTTTCGTGACGGCCGGGGAGTTTCTGCCAAACACCCTTGCCCGTTTCCCCGGCGGCACCCTTCCAGGACGCTCGGGCGCGCTCGCGCTGCCGTTTCATTTCGGCATCGAAGCCGGCCTCGTCCAACCGCACGCCGCGTTCCTCGGCGATATCGCGCGCGAGGTCGAGCGGGAAGCCGAAGGTGTCGTACAAGCGGAACAACTCCTTACCCGGCAGGACGTCACCGGACTTGGCCAGCGCCTCGTCGAACATACCGAGCCCCGTGGCCAGCGTGTCGCTGAAGCGTTGTTCTTCGAGACGGCCGATGTGGAGAATCGCATCCTCGGCCGCGAGCAGTTCAGGGTAGACACTGCCGAGTTCGTCGAAGACGACCGGCGCGATCTCGTGCAGGAACGGTTCTTCGATCCCCAGCTTTCGTCCGTGGCGAATCGCCCGCCGCAGCAGCCGACGCAGCACGTAGCCGCGCTTGTTGTTGGCCGGCACGACGCCGTCCGCGACGAGGAAGCAGAACGCTCGCGTGTGGTCGGCGATTACGCGCATCGAGAAATCGCGCTCGGCATCGTCGCCATACTTCCCGCCCGCGCGCGACGCTGTGGCGGCCAGCAGCCCCGTGAACGCGTCGGTGGCGTAATTGCTGTGCTTGCCCTGCAGCACCGCTGCGATGCGCTCCAAACCCATGCCCGTGTCGATGCTCGGCCGCGGTAACGGCGCGTAGGTTCCATCGGCCTGCTGGTCGAACTGCATGAACACCAGATTCCAGATTTCCAGGAACCGCCGGTCGTCGTTCTCCGGGGACGGGACGCCCTTGACCGACGTGAACTCCTCGCCCAGATCGAAATGGATCTCGCTGCACGGCCCGCACGGACCCGTATCGCCCATCCGCCAGAAGTTTTCGCTCTCCCCCAGTTTCAGGATCCGGTCGGCCGAGACACCGACCTTGTCGCGCCAGATCGCAAAAGCCTCGTCATCGGCGGGAACGGCGTCACTGCCGCTAAAGACGGTCACCCAGAGCCGCTCCTCGGGAAGACCGTATCTCTGCGTGATCAGCTCCCAGGCAAACGCGATCGCGTCTTCTTTGAAATAGTCGCCGAACGAGAAGTTGCCGAGCATCTCGAAGAACGTATGGTGGCGCGGCGTCCGGCCGACCATTTCCAGGTCGTTGTGTTTTCCGGAAACGCGCAGGCACTTCTGCGAACTTGCGGCACGCGTGTAATCTCGTTGCTCTGCCCCGGTGAACACATCCTTGAACTGGTTCATCCCGGCGTTGGCAAACAGCAGCGTTGGATCGTCGCGTAGGACCAGTGGGGAACTCGGGACCACCTTGTGTTCGCGCTCGGCAAAATAGTCCAGGAAGGACTTGCGAACGTCATGGACTTTCATCGTGGTGCTAGTACTCCGCCAAATAGTCGAGCGCAGCGCGTTGCCGTTTCAGCTCGGCGTACAGTTCCGCGGCGGGAAACCCGGCACGAAGCAGCGCATTATATATGCGTCGTGAACTGGCCGCCGTCGGATCGCGATCGCGCTGCAAACGCCTCGCGACGGATTCGCGAAGTAAGTTCTCGGGGTCGAGTTCACCGCTCTCGACGGCCTGCCGGTAGGCCCGGTCGGCAACCCCCGCGTCAACCCCCCGTTGCTCCAATTCGCGCATCAAACGACCTTTACCGAGCCGCAACCTCGATGAGCGCAGCACGACGAAATCGAGCGCCAACGCGTCGTCGTCGAGCAACCGCCTGCCGACCAGATCATCGACCGTACGATCGGCGTCAGCGGCACTGAAACCCTTGCCGGCCAGGCGCTTGCGAATCTCCGCCTCGGTCAATGGCCGTCGCGCGAGCCACCGCAACGCGAGTGAACACGGCCCGCCGGGCTCCGTCTTTCGCCCGCGCCTCCGATCCAGCGTCGAACTCATGCCCGCAGACTAACAGACCGCCGTCACCCCGGAGTCAAACGACGAGTTCCCGTCCCGGAACCCCCTGCGAGCTTCGGCTGTTCGAAACATCTGGCCACGCGAAGCGGGGCCGAGACTTCGAACCGGTAACGCCCTGCGGGCGTTAGCTGTTCGAAAACTCGAACGGTGAATCCGCCCCGTGCGGATCGTTGGCGAGGTCGCTGTCAGTCTCCAACGATTTGGCCAACGCGGCCTCCATGTCGCTTCGCGCCATCTCCGAGGTCGACTCGATGCCGGCCATCTTGAGCTTGAATTCGTCCGGGTTGGAAGCTTGCCGCAGTGCTTCCTCGTAACTGATCAACTCGGTCTCGAACAGCGCGTAGAGCGCTTGATCGAACGTTTGCATCCCGTACTGCGAGGTGCCCTGAGCGATCGACGCCTGGATCAGCTTCGTCTTCTCTTTGTTCTCGATGCAATCGCGGATGTACGGCGTGACGCGCATCACCTCGACGGCGGGCACCTGGCCCTTCCCATCTTTGCGGCGCACCAGGCGCATCGAAATCACGGCTTTGAGCACCGCTCCGAGTTGCAGGCGCACCTGTTTTTGCTGGTGCGGCGGGAACACCGAGATGATGCGGTTAATCGTTTCGGTGGCATCGACGGTGTGTAACGTGGACAGCACGAGGTGGCCGGTTTCGGCCGCGTTGAGCGCGGTCTCGATCGTCTCGTGATCACGCATCTCACCCACCAAGATGACGTCGGGATCCTGGCGCAACGCAGAACGCAATGCGGAGGAGAACGATTTCGTGTCGACCTCGATTTCGCGCTGGTTGATGAGACTCTTCTTGTCCTTGTGAAGAAACTCGATCGGGTCCTCGATCGTCATCACGTGTTCGGTGCGGTTCGCGTTGATGTAGTCGATCATCGCGGCGAGCGAAGTCGACTTACCGGAGCCGGTCGTCCCGGTGACCAGCACCATGCCGCGGCGTTCCTGCGCGATTTGTTCCAGCACCGGAGGAAGATTCAAATCATGAATTGTCAAGATCTTGACCGGGATCACTCGCAACACCAGGCCCACCGTACCGCGTTGCTGGAACACGTTGCAACGGAAGCGTCCGAGACCGGGGACCGAATAGGCCATGTCGATTTCGAAGTGATCCTTGAACTTCTGTTTTTGACGCGCGCTCATGATGCTGAAGGCCATCGCGATGGTGTCTTCCTGCATCAACCGCTTCTGGTCGATCATCGGCGACAGCCGGCCATTGATCCGCAGCACCGGATGAGACCCGACCTTGATGTGAAGATCTGACGCACCTTGGTCCGTCGCCAGCTTGAGCAAATCGTTGATATGCATCGGTCCCTCCAGGCCATGGATCCAGGCCTGATTCCAATTTGGGGACGACGGTCGACGAAGTCAAACGGGCCGGGCTGCGGAGCCATGGCGCGGGAACATCGTGCGTTAAAAGGCTTTTAGAGGGCGTTTCGGGACCCGTACGGCTGGACTCGATGACACCCCGCTAGCCGAAGATATTGCGCACGCGGTCGAAGAGGTTCGACTCGTCGGCTTCGAGGTCGTCATGCTCGGCAAGATCTTCGAGCAGGCGCCGTTGTTCCACGTTCAGTTTCTTGGGTGTGACCACGCGAATCTGAACGTACAGATCGCCGAACCCACTCGTATCGACTGCGGTCGCGCCCTTTCCCCTGAGGCGAAACGACGTGCCACTTTGCGTCCCGGCCGGGATGCGGAGTCGGTGCGTTCCGTCGAGCGTCGGAATTTGCAGTTCCGCTCCCAACGCCAGCTGGGAAAAACTCACCTTTACCTCGCAACGTAGATCGCGTCCGTCGCGAGTGAACACAGGATGCTCCTTGACTTGAAGCACGACGTAAAGATCACCCGGCGGTCCGCCGCCGCGGCCGGCTTCGCCTTCGCCGGCGATCCGCAACTGCATATCGTTGTCGACTCCGACGGGGATCCGCACCGTCAGTGTGCGCTCGCGTCGAACCACCCCTTGACCCCGGCAGCTCGGACATGGCTCGGTGATCCGCCGGCCGGCTCCGCGGCACGCACCGCAGGGACGCGATAACGTGAAGAATCCCTGGCGAAACGCCACCTGGCCCCGGCCGCCGCAATCGCGGCACGTTTCGATGCCATCGGACCGCGCACCCTGGCCGCCACAATCGTCGCAGCGCTCGTTCCGCGGGACCTTGATCTTGGTTTCCATCCCCCGGACCGCTTCCTCGAAATCGATCTCGAGGTCAAAACGCAGATCGCGGCCGACCGCCCCGCCGCGACGACGCCGGCCGCCGCCGAAGATATTTCCCAGCCCGAACAGATCGCCGAGGATGTCGCTGAAGTCTCCAAAAATATCCTGGTCGAAACCCTGGAACCCGGCGGCGTGGCCCAGCCCCCGTTTGCCGAACTGATCGAAGACGCGTCGTTTCTCAGGATCGGAAAGGACGGCGTAAGCCTCGGCGGCCTCCTTGAACCGCTCCTCCGCCTGCTTGTCGCCGGGGTTCTTGTCCGGGTGATTCTTCAGCGCGGACTTGCGGTAGGCACTTTTGATCGCGGAATCCGCAGCACTGCGATCAACGCCGAGGATCTCGTAGTAGTCCCGGTCGGACACGTGATTAGGCCTCTCCGGATTCCCCGGTTTCCGGCGAGAGACTGCCGGGGTCGTAGAGAATCACTTCGGAGAGGATTCTACCCATATCTGCAATCTTCTCCAGGGCCTCGGTACATTCACCCGCGTTGCCCGATTCCAGCGCGTTCTTGGCGTCGTCGAGGATTCGGCGCGCCTCGACCTGCTGATCCTGGGGCAGCATCGAACCGAACTCGTTGAAGGTTTTTTGATTGCTATCGACCAGACCTTCCAGTCGCGCACGCGCCCGGATGAACTCGGCGCGGCGGCGATCGTCCTCGGCGTGCTGCTTGGCGTCGATGATGATCTCCTCGATCTCCTTTTCGCTCAGTCCACTCGAAGGTGAGACGAGGATCTTCTGTTCGCGCTGGGTGGTGCAATCACGCGCCTGCACGCTGACGATCCCGTTGGAATCGATGTCGAACGCGACCTCGATCTGCGTGGCGCCGCGGGGGGCGGCCGGGATACCGACCAACTCGAATTGGCCCAGCGAATTGTTGTGCGCGGCGATCTCCCGCTCGCCCTGGAGCACATGGATTTCCACTTTCGTCTGGTTGTCGGCGACGGTCGTGAACACTTTCGACTTGCGCGTCGGGATCGTCGCGTTACGCTCGATGATCTTGGTGAACATCCCACCGCGCGTTTCGATGCCCAGCGACAGCGGGGTCACGTCGAGCAGGACCAGGTCCTTCACGTCACCCTTGATGATGCCCGCCTGCACGGCGGCGCCCACGCCCACGACCTCGTCGGGGTTGATCTCGCTCGACGGCTCGCGCCCGAAAATCCCGCGAACCATCTCGATCACCTTGGGCATGCGGGTCTGTCCGCCGACCAGCAGCACTTCGTCGATGTCTGCGGCCTGCAACCCGGCCAGCTTGAGCGCCTCTTCGCAGGGGCCGCGACTCTTCAGCACCAGATCCTCGACCAATTCCTCGAGTTTCTTACGGCTCAGCGAGGTGTGCAAATGCTGCGCACCGGAATCGTCGGCGCTGATGAAGGGTAAGTTGATCTCGGTCGTTTCGGAATGCGACAGTTCGCACTTGGCCTTCTCGGCCGCTTCCTTGAGACGTTGCAGCGCCATGCGATCGGAGCGCAGATCGACCCCCGATTCCTCGCGGAAGGTGTGTAACAACCAGTCCACGATGCGGTGGTCGAAGTCCTCACCGCCGAGGAACGTATCGCCGGAGGTCGATTTGACCTCGAACACGCCCTCGCCCAGCTGCAGGATCGAAATATCGAACGTTCCGCCGCCGAGATCGTAGACGGCGAGCTTGCGCGCCGCGGTGCCTTCGTCCATCCCGTAAGCCAGCGAGGCGGCCGTCGGCTCGTTGACGATCCGCAGGACGTTCAGACCCGCGATCCGGCCGGCGTCCTTGGTCGCCTGGCGCTGCGCGTCGTCGAAGTAGGCCGGCACCGTGATCACGGCTTCACTGATTTCGGTCCCGAGGTAGTCCTCGGCCAAATCCCTGAGATGTTGCAGGAGGAACGCGGAGAGCTCGGGCGGAGAATAGTCCTTGTCACGGACGCGCACCCAGGCATCGCCGTTCTTGGACGGAACGATCTGGTACGGGACGAGCTGCGCCGCCTTGGCCACCTCGGGGGAATCGAACTTCCTCCCGAGCAGCCGCTTGATCGCGTAGATCGTGTTCGTCGGGTTGGTCAGCGCCTGCCGTTTCGCGATCTGGCCGACGAGGCGCTCCCCGCGACCGGTGAACGCGACGATCGACGGGATCGTGCGCGCGCCTTCCTTGGTCGCGATCACCTTGGGCTTGCCGCCCTCCATGATCGAGACGCAGCAGTTCGTGGTTCCGAGATCGATCCCGATCGCTTTCGCCATCCTAGAATCCCTCGCTTTCGAAAGAATCCGTCTCTCGCATGCCCGGCTGTATGCTGACCTTGACCAGCGCCGGACGCAGGAGCCGTTCGTTGAGCGTGTACCCGCGTTGCAGTTCTTCCATGATCGTTTGGTGCGGCAGGTCGGCGTGTTCCTCGGTCGCGACCGCCTCGTGAAGATTGGGATCGAACGGTTGCCCGACCGTATCGATCGCTTCGAGTCCTTCGCGGCGAAGCTCGTCGAGGATCTGGCGGAAAATCAACTGGACGCCCCGGTGGAACGACGAACCGGTCTCTTCGCCCGAAGCCGATCCGATCGCGCGCTCGAAGTTGTCGAGCACCGGCAACAGGTTCTGGACGACGCGGGACGATGCGTGGCGTTGACCGGCTGCGCGCTCTTTCTCAACACGTTTCTTGTAGTTCTCGAAATCCGCCTGGAGCCGCATGCGCCGCGAGCGCTCCTCTTCCACGGCGTTGGATTCGGCGTCCTCGTCGTCGAAATCGAGGATCAGATCCGCAGAGCCGGCGGAATCGCCGCCGGTCTCGTCTTCGATCTCGATCGTCGGAGAGTCCCCGAGTCCTACGATTTCAACGATTTCGATGTCGTCGTCCGACTGCACAGTCGCTTGCCCTTCTGGATCCAACGTACCCATCCATCCGTGGGTTCCCACCCCTTCACTCGCCCCCCCCGGGGTCCACGATGCGGGAGAATCTGGTCCCTGGAACCGGCCAGGTCAATCCCCGGGCCCCGACAACAGCCCGGAAAGGACCCCGGCGAGATGTTCGACCAGCGCAATCGCCTTCGCGTATTCCATCCGGGTCGGCCCTACGATCCCCAAAGTGCCCCGAGTTTGCGTTTCAGTGCCGTAGGTCGCGACCACGAGGGAACACTTACTGAGCTGTTCTTGGGGGTTTTCCGCCCCGATCACGACCTGGACGCCTTCACCGTCGATCACTTGGCTCAGCAACTGAATCAGCGCTTTTTTCTCTTCGAGCGTACGGAAAAGGTCGCGCATCGCGCCAAGTTCCGAGAATTCCGGTGAGCCGATCAGGTTCGACGCGCCTTCGACCAGCAATTCGGCGTCGTCCTCGCGGGACTCCAGCGCCTGCCGCCCGAGTTCCAGGCTCTGCATCATCAGCCGATCGTACGCAGCCCGCTCCTCGCCCATCCGGATGAGCAACCGGTCGCGCATTTCGGGCAACGTCAATCCGCCCAGCTCGTCGGTCAGGTATCTACCGATACGATCCAGTTCGACCTGCTCGGCGGGTTCCGCGATCTCGAGCACACGGTTGTGCACGACACCCGAACGCGCGACGAGGATCGCGACCACGCGGCGGGAGTCGAGGCGCACGAACTCGATCCGGTCGATCGGCACGCGCTGCAGGTTCGGGGCGAGAACCAGACCCACCTGCTTCGAAAATTGCGACAGTTGCCGCGAGACTTCGGCAAGCAGATCGGGGATCTCTCCACGGCTGTCGGCCAGAGCCGTATCGATCGCCTGAGCCTGGCTGGGAGACAAGCGCGTTTTGCGCAGCATCTGATCGACGTAGAGCCGGTACGCCTGATCCGTCGGCACACGGCCGGCTGAAGTGTGAGGTTGCTGAAGCAACCCGCGCTCTTCCAGTTCAGCCATCACATTGCGGATCGACGCCGGCGAGAGGTCGAGCATCGTCCCGCCGGTGACGGCCTTCGAGCCGACGGGCTCGCCACTCAGGATGTGCTGGCGGATGACCGTGCGCAGCACCTCACTGGAACGGCCGTCCAGCTCGTTCATCCGACGACCTCGTCACCACCGGTCTCGCGGCGGTCGCCGGCCTGGGAGGTCAACATTGCGCGGATGAAGCCGTCCAGGTCACCGTCGAGGACGCGGTCGGCATCACCAATCTCGAACAACGTTCGATGGTCCTTGACCATGCGGTACGGCGCAAGCACGTAGGACCGGATTTGCGAGCCCCACTCGATTTTCTTTTTCTCGCCGACCTCCTGTGCCATCGCATCCTCGGCCTCGCGCTCGGCCAACTTGACCAGCTTCGCACGCAAGATCTTCATCGCGACGTCCTTGTTGCGATGTTGTGACCGTTCATTCTGGCACGTTACGACAATGCCGGTCGGGTAGTGCGTGATGCGAACCGCAGATTCCGTCTTATTGACGTGCTGCCCGCCCGCACCTGAGGCGCGGTACGTGTCGATGCGGATTTCTTTCTCGTCGATCTCGACCTTGCCGCCGTCCTCGACCTCCGGAAGCACCTCGATCGAGGCGAACGAGGTGTGGCGCCGGGCCTGGGCATCAAACGGAGAGATCCGGACCAACCGGTGGACTCCGCGTTCGACACGCAGGTAGCCGTACACGTTAGCGCCCACAACACTCAGCGTGGCGCTCTTGATCCCGGCCTCGTCGCCGGCCTGCACGTCGAGCAGTTCGAGCTTGAATCCGCGCCGTTCGGCCCAACGCTGGTACATCCTCAACAGCATCCCGGCCCAGTCCTGGGACTCGGTACCACCCGCGCCGGAATGGATTTCGAGGATCGCGTTCGAGCTGTCGTGTTCGCCGGTGAGCAATGCCTCGAGTTCGACTTCCTCGGCGCGCTGGACCAACCGGTCGACCGCCTCGCCCAGGTCAACTCCCACGTCCTCGCCCTCACGGGCCAGATCGAGGAACGTTTGGGCCTCGTCCAGCAGTTCACCGAGACGGTCGGACGACTCCACGGACTCGCTGAGGCGCGCGCGCCGCTGCTGAATTTGTTTGGCCTTGTCCGGATCGCCCCAGACGTCGGGGTGGGTCAGCCGTTGTTCCAGTTCGTCGAGTTCCCGTTGCTTGGCCTCGACATCAAAGAAACCTCCGCAAGGACTCCACCTTGCCGCAGAGCGCTTCGATTTGCTGGGATAATTCTTGAAGGTCGCGCGTGGCCACGCCATCTCCTCCGCCGATCCGATGTGGCGCAAGATAGCATAGCGAGGCACGACCCATCAGGGTTCTTCAGCGCTTTGCTGGTGCTAGTCGACCTTCGTCGGAAACGCTCCCGGGTGACCCTTTGTTTTGAGCTCGCCGGCGATCGTCGCCGCCTCGTCGCGTGTGCGGTAACCACCGACGCGGACCTTGAAGAGCTGCCCGCTGGGTCCGTCTTCGGAGAACACGTTGACCGGGTATCCGGCGGAGTCAAGTTCGGCCGCGATCCTGTCGGCCGAGCCGCGCTCGCGGAAGGCGGCGATCTGGACGTAGAACGATCCGTTGCCGGCCGTCGCCGGTGCGCTCGCGGCGACGGGCTGCGCGTCGGAAGTCTGCGCAACCGCGGGCGTCGCCTGGCGCGCCGGTTCCGCCACCGTCGATCCTCCGATGGTGTCGAAGCGGTTCGCGCCGACGTCGACGTCTTCGACCTGCTCCGGGGGAACCACGTTCTCCAGCGGGTCGGAGGCCCATTGATCCGACCCCACCGGCGGCGCGCTCGAACGCTCGTACCAGCGCCCGAGGAAAAAGGCGCCGACGAGACCGGCGCCGAGAAACGCGACGATGACGAAAAGACCGACTCCTTCGAGCCGCAGCTCTCGAACTTCGTTACCCTGTCGTTCCGCCATTCTCGTCTTCCCCTGTTTTTTCGGCGATACCCACCGCGTTCTTGGACGTTTTCTTCACCTGTTGCATGGCCCGGTCGGCCATCGTGACCAGGTCCTTCTGGGTTCGAGCATGCAGCGGGAACGCGGCGATCCCGAGCGACGCGGTCATCGCGATCCCGCCTCCGCCGATCTCCTTCTGGAGGAACGTGGAAGAAACAATCGCTTCACGCACTCGTTCGGCCACCTCGACCGCTCCGTGCCATTCCGTTTCCGGTAACACGATGCAGAACTCGTCGCCGCCGAACCGGAACAATTTATCGAACTTACGGATACGATTGCGAATGCGGCGCGAAACCTCGAGCAATGTCTGGCTGCCCATCGAATGACCGTGCAGCGTGTTGACCTCCTTCAGGTTGTCCATGTCGAGGAAGATCAGCGACACCGGCGAACGGAACCGCGCGGCACGCGACAGTTCCTCGGGAAGGAACTCTTCGAAATAGCGCCGATTGAAACACGCAGCGGTGTCGTCCTTGATGATCAAGCGCCGCAGGCCGACCACCAGCAGCGCGTGTCCCACCGCACTGCGCGCGTGCTCGAACAACTCGTCGAGCCGCCGGCAGGTCGCAGCACTGGGCGCACTCTCGAACTCGAGCCAGATCAAACCGGCCCATTGGTTCGCCCGGTTCACCACGGGAATCACTCGGCCGTGGGGGCCTTGGCCGATCCCCGGCGCAACGATCGTCGCCAACGGCCCAAGACCCTTCACCGCAGCGGCGCGGTCGCCGAACCATTCACGGAGCGTCTCGGGTCGCACTTTCCGGATCGATTCGTAACGCGGATCGTCGCGGCCGAAACTTGCTGCGGCGCGGCGGAACGAGCGGCCCTCCCCGGCGGAGCCCCAGGCCAACGCTACCGACGCACCACTCCATTGCACGGCGCGCCGAAGCAACGCGTCGAGCAATTCGAACATGTCCAGGCAGCGGTAGACATCCAGAACCGCTTCGAGCAGTTCGGGATCGTCGCGCAGCGCACTCGTCGAAGCGTCCGCGATCGTTTTCCGTGAGATCGTCGTCAATCGGCATCCCTTTTGGTCGCAGGACCCATCAGGTGGCGGAACAGTTCCACCGGCAGCGGGAAGATCAAGGTGGAATTTCCCTCCGAGGCGATCTCCGTCAAGGTCTGGAGGTAACGAAGCTGCATGGAATTGGGGCTCGTGTCCAGCACGGTGGCCGCCTCGGCGAGTTTCTTGGAGGCCTGAGCCTCCCCGTCGGCGTGGATGATCTTGGCCCGTTTCTCGCGTTCCGCCTCAGCCTGTTTGGCCATGGCGCGCTGCATCTCCGACGGCAAATCGACGTGCTTGACCTCGACCGCCGAGACCTTGATGCCCCACGGGTCGGTCTGGGCGTCGAGGATCGACTGCAGTTCGTGATTGATCTTCTCGCGTGCGGAGAGCAGCTCATCGAGTTCGACCTGCCCGAGGACCGAGCGTAGGGTCGTCTGCGCCAGCTGGCTCGTCGCGTAGTGGTAGTTCTCAACCTCGACGATCGCCTTGCGCGGGTTCATCACGCGGAAGTAAACCACCGCGTTGACTTTGATCGAAACGTTGTCGCGCGTGATGACGTCCTGCGACGGCACGTCGTGGACGATCGTTCGCAGCGAGACGCGAACCATCTTGTCCACCATCGGGATCAGCAGGAACAAGCCCGGACCGTAATCCATTCCGCGCAGCCGCCCGAGACGAAACACCACGCCCCGCTCGTACTCCGGCAGGATCCGCACCGCCTGGGCGATCAGGAACACCACGAACAGGATCGCGAGACCCAAACCAATCAGTGTCGGCGTCATCAACTCACCTCATCCGTCTCCCCGCTCACGG
>SMVB01084816.1_pt1 | contig 18896 bp, 20 predicted proteins | sample 2456461 | NCBI WGS metagenome assembly SMVB01 (sample SAMN11095934, study PRJNA526329) | marine sediment metagenome | biome: Marine sediment; feature: Surficial sediment; material: Deep marine sediment; isolation source: Hadal surficial sediment | place: Pacific Ocean | collected 2014-05 | depth...
ATCGCCGTAACTACTTTATTCCAAAGGATAAAGTCATGGCGACCCTGACGGGATTCGAACCCGTGTTACCGGCTTGAAAGGCCGGCGTCCTAGACCAGGCTGGACGACAGGGTCACCAGTGGCGGGGGTTGCTGCAGATTTCCGGGAGTGGGCCGTGACGGGCTCGAACCGTCGACACCCGGCTTAAAAGGCCGGTGCTCTGCCAACTGAGCTAACGGCCCGCTAGAGGGTAGCACGGGACCTTAGAGCTACTGATTCGGTCGGTCGGGCGGTTTGGGCGGCTCGGGGGGGCGTTGGTCTTCGGGCGCCACCGGGTTGACGATCTCGGCGGTGGCCCGGTCGGAGGCCTTGCCCCAGTCGCGCAGCCGGGTACCGAGATCCTCGAGGCGGTCGTCGACGAGCTCGTTGATGGAACCGCCCTCCCAGCCACCACCCTCCTTGGGCGCGCCGGCGGGGACGCCGGTGAGCACCTCGATGCCCTCGTCGACGTGGCTGACGGCCCAGACGTGGAAGTCGCCGTTGGCGACCGCCTCGACGACATCGAGGCGTAGCATCAAGTGCTGGACGTTGGAGGCCGGGATCATGACGCCCTGCTCCCCGTTCAGGCCACGCTGCTTGCAGACGTCGAAGAATCCTTCGATCTTGTAATTCACACCGCCGATCGCCTGCACCTCGCCCTTCTGGTTGACCGATCCGGTTACCGCGATCCCCTGCTTGATCGGCACTCCGGAAAGAGCCGACAACAGGCAGTACAGCTCGGTCGACGAGGCCGAGTCGCCGGCGATCTCACCGTACGACTGCTCGAAGGTGATCGCCGCTGACATCGACATCGGCCGCTCCTGCGCGAAGCGCTCGCCGAGGAAGCCGGAGAGAATCAACACACCCTTGTCGTGGGTGCTGTGCGACAGCCCCGCGCGGCGCTCGATGTTGACGACGCCGGCGCGACCGAGGTAAACGTTGGCGGTGATCCTCGACGGTCGCCCGAAAGCGTAGTGGCCCATCATGTGGACCGCCAGGCCGTTGACCTGACCGACCACCTCGCCGTCGGTGTCGACCAGCAGCACGTTCCGGCGGATGAGCTCCTGAACCCGATCCTTCACCAGGCCGGCGCGGAACTCCTGCTCCTCGACGGCGCGCTCGACGTGCGCCGCCGAGACGAATTCGACGTCGTCCTGCTCGGCCCAGTACGCCGACTCGCGCATCAGGTCGGTGAGCTCCGAGAAGCGCAGGGAGAGCTTTTCCTGATCCTCGACCATGCGCGATGCCTGCTCGATGAGCGCCGCGAACGCGGTGCGATCCATGTGGCGAAGGCCCTCCTCCTCGACGAAGCGGGCGACGAAGGCGGCCATCTGCATGATGCGGTGTTCTTCGCGATCCGTCTGGTGGTCGAAGTCGGCCTTGACCTTGAAGATCTTGGCGAAATCCTCGTCGTAGGCGAACAGCAGCTGGTACCACATCGGGTTGCCGAGCAGGATGACCTTGGTCTTGAGGGGAATCGGCTCCGGATTCAACGTCTGGGTGGCGAACAGACCGTAGCGCTCGGACAGATCTTCGATGCGTATCTCGCGGTCGCGAATCGCACGTTTCAACGCCTCGTAGACGTGCGGGTTGCGCAACATGTCCTCGACGTTGAGCACCAGATAGCCGCCGTTCGCCTTGGCGAGCGAGCCGGCGCGAATCATCGTGAAGTCGGTCAGCAGGGCACCGAACTGGGCGCGGCGCTCGATGCGACCGACGAGGTTGGTGAACGTCGGGTTGGTCTCGAATACCACCGGGGCGCCTTCGGTGTGCGAGTTGTCGACGACGACGTTGACCTTGTAGCGCGAAAAGTCGGGCTCATGCCGTGGCAGGCGCAATCCCGGAATCGGCATCGGCTGCTCTTCGGTCTCGCGGAAATGCTCGATGTTGTCGACGATGTCCTTTTGCACCTCCTGCAGATATTCGCTGACGCTGGGATACTCGGCGTAGGTGCGCTTCAGATCGACCATCAGCGTGCCGAGGACGTTCATCGCCACCTGCTGGTTGAGGTCGCGCAGCTGCTCTTTCATCGTCTGGTCGACGGCCTTCACTTCGGCCATGACCTCGCGGACCTCCTTTTCGAGTCGCTCCATCTGCTCGTCGAGCTCGCTACGCGGCTCTTCCTTCAGGGCCTCATACTCCTCCTGCGTCAGGGCCTTGCCGTCGAGGATCGGCACGGTGCGGAAGCCCATCGGCGTGCTCTTGAGCTCGAAGCCGCGCTCGCGGGCGAGGCCTTCGAGCTGGTCGAGGAGCTCCTGCTTGCGTTCCTGGTGGCTCTCCGCCGTGCGGCGGCGCTGTTCCTCGTAGTCCTTGCCCTCGAAGGCCTTGGGTACCTGCTCGTGGAGATCCTCGATGAGCTCCGCGCTTGCGTCGCGCAGCCGATGGCCTTTCCCGGCGGGCAGGAACAGCGCCCGCGGAGAGTCCGGGTCTTCGAAGTTGTGGACGTAGACAACGTCGTCGGGAACCGGCTCGTCGGCCGACAGCTTGGTCAGGAACCGGCGGACGATGCTTCCCTTACCGGTTCCGGAGAGACCTGCCACAAAGACGTTGTAGCCGGGCGACTGAATGTCGAGACCGAAGCGAATGGCGCGAACGGCGCGCTCCTGACCGATGATCTCCTCGAGGGGGCTGACGTCCGCCGTAGTCTCGAACGAAAACTGCTCCGGATCACTGCGCTTGCGCAACTGCTCCGACGCCAGCTCGTGGTCGGCTACCGACATCCGCCGGCGCTAGCTGCTCGATTGCACAATCAGACCGACAACGACGACGAGGGCAATGATCGCAATAATGAACTTGAACACCCAGGCTCCGGACCTCTCGACCATGCGGTCGTAGCGCGCCGCGAAGCCGTCCGTCTCGGGTGTCATGTTTACCGAAGGCTTGTCACTCATCCTCGAGGCTCTCCCTGCCGTGAACCAACTGCAAGAACTCGTTTCGCAACACCGGATCGTCGGCAAACTCGCCGCGGTAGGCGAGCGTTTGAACCCGCGCGCCGCGATGCTCCAGCTTCCGCGCGCCGACGCAATCATGCGCGGCGAGCACCAAGCAGGCCGCTCCCCGTGCGCCCGCTCCCTTCATCAGCGCCTCGCACACCTGCCCAGTCAATTGCTCCTGGATCTGCAGCCGGCGTGCCAGGCAGTCGACCAACGAGGTCAACCGGGAAAGGCCCGCCAGCCGGCCTCCAGGGAGATAGGCGACGTGTGCGACGCCGTAGAAGGGTAGCAGATGGTGGGCACACACGGAGACGAACGAAATGTCGGTTACGACCACCATCCCGCTGGAGTCGTCGGGCCATGTCGCACCGAGCGTTTCGACCGGATCGCGGCCATATCCGGACAACAATTGGCCGGCCCAAGCCTCGGCCGCCTTGCCCGGCGCGTCGCCCTCGGCGGCCTCGGGCAAGCCCGCCGCCCGGAGGAATTCGGCGAGGGCCTTGCGCATCGCCGCGACATCCATCTTGCCGGCCACCGTGACCAGCGCCGTGTCTTCAGGCTCGTTCATGACCCTGAGGCGTAACCCGGCGCTCGGGGCGTGTCAAATCGCCCCGTAGCTCATCCGCCACACGAGTCCGCAGTCGCTCACGGATTGATTCGTCATCGCCCTCGAGTCCGGCGACGTCGATGGGGCGGCACACCTCGACCTCGACCGATCCCGGGTAGATCACCTTGCCACCCTTCTTCATCACCTCCCGCGTTCCTCGCACCCGCACCGGAACAACAGGAACGCCGCCCGCTTGGGCGATGAAAAACGGACCCTTCTTGAGGGGAAGCAGGTTGCCGTCACGGCTGCGAGTGCCCTCTGGAAAGATGGCGAAATCAAGCCCTTGCCGGAGCAGTTTCGCCGCCTGGTTGCCGGATTCGATCGCCGCGTCGCGGTCCTCTCGGATGACCGGAACGAAGCCGGCAAGGCGAATCACCCATCCAAAGATCGGAATCCGAAACAGCGAGGCCTTGCCCATCATGCGCACGTCCCGCCGCAGCGCGGCGACCACCACGGGCGGATCGACATTGCTGCTGTGGTTGGGCATGAAGAGGTAGTTTTGTCGCTCATCGAGGTGGTCGAGGCCGCGCACATCGATGCGTACGCCGGCGGCCCACATGCCGAAACGGGCGGCCGGGACGGTAAGCGCATACAGCACGCGCGCCGACCCTATCAACCAGGCGACCAGCAGGGCCGGCGGTCCGACGATGAGGAGGTAGACACTCAATACGACGGCAACGAAGAACGTGCGGAGCCGGGGAGCCAATCCGTGGTCAGTCCGTCAGCAGGTGGTGGTGGAAGTGTTTTTCACCAGGGCCTGCTAGTGGATGCGGTACGTGACGGTGAACAGGGCGATGACCGGGACCGGCTGACCGTCTTTGTACCCCGGCTTGAACGTCCACTTTGCGACCGCCTCCAGCGCCCGCTGGTTGAGATCGTCGTCCGGCAAGCCGCGGATGAGCTTGGGCTCGGCCACGGTACCTTCCACCGTCACGACAGCCTCGATATAGACGTCACCCTGGATACCGGCGCGCGTCGCCGCGGGGGTGTATTCCGGCAGCACCTCGGTCAGCTTGATCGGCGCGATCAGACCACCACTGCCCATCGCCACGGCTCCGGCGCGAGCGCCGGCCGGACCCGGCGGGGCGTTCGGCAGACCCACATCGAATTCGGCGTCGGGATCACCGAACTCCACCTCCGAATCCTCGTCGAGGATCGGTTCCGGCTCATCGGGTGTCGGATCCGGAATCGGCATCGGGTTGGTCTTCTTCTTGACCGTCTTCTTCGGCCGTGAGGGCGGCGCCGGCGGCTTGTAGCGCTTGACGATGGTGGTCGCCATCTGATCGGTCAGCGGGATCGGCTCGACCCGTGCGGTGGGGAAAACGATGAGGAAAAGGATGAAGTGGAACGCCAGGGCCCACATTCCAGCCACCTTGAGGCCCCTCCTGTCGCCCCCGTCCTCGAGGTACTCACGCATCAGCTCGGGCGCCAGGGTGTCGTACTGCGGCGCGCGAGGAGCGTCGGGGTCGGGGAGCAGCTTGGTCGACCGCTTCCGCCTTCGAATACTGACCTTCGTCATATCGGCTGTGTGGCTAGAGGGTTCACGCGGATGTATCTACTTCTTGAGTATACGCAGCGGTGTGCCACCAGGTCTAATAGAACCCGCGACGGTGTTTGCTTCGTGTGCCCGAGCTGATACCTTCCGCTCATGGCCACCGTGACGAAACGTCCCAAGAAAAGATCGAAAAATATCGCCATCGTCCGCCGCGACGACTGCACCGGCTGCGAGGCGTGCATCGTCTTTTGCCCGGTCGATTGCATCGATTTGATGCAGTCGCGGGAGAACCCGGCAGAGAAGTACGTCCTCATCGACAAAGAAACGTGCATCGGTTGCGTGCTGTGCGCCCGCTATTGCCCGTGGGATTCGATCGACATGATCGCCCGCGAGCCTTTCGAACAGCGCGCTGAACTCGTCTTCATGTAGCCGCGCGTCAGCCGCCGAGCTCGCAGCCGTCCGCGGCGCGCTCGAGAGCCGTCGCCGCCTCCTCCGCCATGCCCTTGCTGTGGTAGGCCTGGGCGATGCTGCAATGGGCCTCCGGCAATAGATAGGTCGACATTCCGCTGAGCTCCACGACCAAACCCAGCGTGACGATGGCGCGGTCGAAGTCGCCGCGACTCGAGTAGGCACGCCCCAGCCTCAAGTACAGGTCCGGAATCTGCGGTCGCTTGGCCGCCGCGGCGCGGTATTGAGCAAAAGCCGGGTCGGCGGCGCCCTGTTGCTCGTAAAGCATCCCCAGGTTGTACTGCGCTGCACCGACCTCGGGGTTGACCGCCACGGCGCGTCGATAGACTTCTTCGGCCTCCTCGAAGCGCTCCGCCTGCGCCGCCGCCTGCCCCTCGCGTATCAGCATCACCGAGAGCAGGCCTTGGACATTCTGGTCCGAGGGACGAAGCTCATAGAGCCTCTCGAGGTTCTCGATGATCGGAGCGCGGTCGCCGCCGACGTACGCCCAGCGTTCGCCCAGCGTAAGCGTGTACTCCTTCAGGGCCTCATAGTCGTCGGGATGTTCTTCGAGGTACTCCTGGTAGAAGCCAACGGCGCGCGCAGAATCGCCGTCGCGGGAGGCTCGCCGGGCGGCGGTGAGCAAGCCGGCCTCCGAATCGGCACAAGCGGCGGTGCCTACCACAAGTACGACCAGCCACCCGATGAAGGCGCCCCGGAGCGCGCTCATGGCTCGACGACCCCCGAGCGCTGCCGCTCGGCGAGCAACTCGCGCTGCTTGTCTTGATAGGCCAGCCAGACACCGCGGTGCGCAACCGCCCGGGCAAACGCGTGGCCTTGGAAAAGATCGTCAATCTCGGTCAATCCGATCGCCGCAGCCAGCGCCTGGCGCGCCTCTTCGTGTTGGCCACGGTCCCAAAGCATGCCCGCCATGATCTCGAGCCGGCCCCGGTACCTCTTTCGGGCGGGATCGTCAAAAGACTTCGAGACCGCGTCACTGATGGCGTCCTGCATCCGAGCACGACGCTGCTCGTCGGAGATCATCAACGTGCTGGTTTCAGCTTGGTGGATCTCCTCCGCCGCGGCGTCAATAGCGGCCCCCTCCAGCGCCCAAGACTGGAAATGGGGCTCGCGCAACAACGTCATCGACGCGTCGATGAGCGCCTCGTCGGCGCCGACTTCGGTCGCCGCGAGGTGTTCATAGATGTCGGGCGGTCCCGCCGGGCCCGGTTCCACACCCGCCACTGTCGCCCAGGTGCGAAAGCCCGCTGGCAACTCGCGGCCGTCGGAGATCACCTCGTGGGCAGCACCTGCAAGGATAGCGCTGGCGCGCTCGACCGGAACTTGCTCGAGGATTACCGTCTGGCTGGATTGCATCTGTTCGACGTATTCACGAAAGCCCTTGCGCGTCACCGTCGCCACTTCGGCTTCGCGGATGCCGGTCGTATCGTCGACGACCGCCTGCAGCAAGCGTGAGCCGCCGCTCGGGGCGCGCCATACCACCCAGACGAGCCGCGAGCCGCGCCCGTCGACGCTGGTGACGTAGGCGCGCGCATCCTCGAGCGAACCCGACCCGATCGCCATCGAGAACGTCGCGCCGTGTTCGCCTCCGGCAGCCGATTCCTCGACCTTGACACCCTGCGAGCGTAGCCGATGCAACGCCTTCTTCGCCTGTTTGACGCTCTCCTTGTCGTCCGCGGCAGCGAGGAATCGCTGCAATACCTCGACGGCCTCGTTGCTTCCCTGGGCCGCGATCCACTCGAGGAGCGGGGCGTCGAGCTCGGGTTCGATGCCCAGGGCGATCTCGACCGCCGACAACTGGTCAACACCGGCGGCCCCGAGCCATGCGTCGAGGGCCGGGCGACGCCAAGTCGCCGGCCATTCCAACACCACGGCAAGCGATTCGGTATCAGGATCGGCGACGAGCGCATCGACGACAGCGAGCTTCTCGACCGCGTCGAGATCCGGATCGACCTCACAACGACGCATCGCCTCGACCGCCTCCCGCTTGGCGTCGAGTCCGCTCGGACGCGCAAAGGCCACTTCACGAACCTCGTCGAGCACCGCCGCGCACCGCATCAGCGATACCAGATGAATGGCCGCGGCAACATCGGCTGCGCCGGCTCCGAGCAGTGTCAACCGCAGAGCCTCGGCGACCTCGTCCTCGTGCTCGAAAAGGGTCTCGATCTCTTCGATCGGGCGCGGCCCGTCGATACCGTACGAGCGGATTCGGGACACCGCTCGGCGGGTGGCTCGCAAGACTTCAGGGCTCGGCTTTTCGTTCATTTCTCGATTATAGGTTCCGCTATCGACGCCGACCACTTGCCCACCGTCAGGGTGGTGAGAATCGTCGCAATCGTGCGTCCGATACGGCTTCCCGGCAAATGAGAGCTTGACGCTCCGCGTCTCCGTTGCTATAAACGCGCCGTAAGCAATCACTTCGGAACCCGTTTCCAATGTCAGGAGGGTACCCCGGCCGATGAACAAAGCTAACTTGATCGACAAGATGGCGAGCGACGCCGACATCACCAAGACGGCGGCCGCCACGGCGCTTGACTCCCTGCTCGGCAGTATTGCCTCGACCCTCAGCCAGGGTGGCAAGGTCACGCTCGTAGGCTTCGGTACGTATTCGGTGTCGCATCGCAAGGCACGCACCGGCCGCAATCCCCAGACCGGCGCCACGATCCAGATCGGGGCGAAGAACGTCCCCAAGTTCACGGCGGGCAAGGCCTTGAAAGACGCGGTCAACTGACCGGCAGCGTTCCCAACGCTCAACGGCGCGGCTTCGGCCGCGCCGTTTTTTCTTGCCTCGGTGAGGCAAGCACTTCCACCCCGGCGTGCAGAAGGGCGTTGAGAAATGTGGGCTAATCAGTCCCCGTAGCGCTCGGCGATGATCCGCAGACCCGTCAACGTGAGGTGCGGATCGACATGCTGGATGCGCGGGCACTCGGGCGAGATGATCGGCGCCCAGCCACCGGTTGCGACGACAACCGGCTCGGCGCCCAGCTCTTCCATCAACCGCCCGACGATGCCGTTGACCAGGTCGACGTAGCCGAAGAAGATCCCGGCCTGCATGCTACCGACCGTGTTGCGGCCAATGACGGTATCCGGACGGGCAATCTCGACGCGCGGCAGGCGCGCGGCGCGGCGCGTCAAAGCATCTGCGGAGATCCCGATCCCCGGCGAGATCGCGCCGCCGAGGTAGGCGCCATCGGCGTCGATTACGTCGAACGTCGTCGCCGTGCCGAAGTCCACGACGATGGCCGGCTTGCCGTAGATCTCGCGCGCCGCGACGGCGTTGACGATGCGATCCGAGCCGACGTCCGAGACCGGCGAGTAGAGCACCGGCATGTCGTGCACCAGCCCCGGAGTAACGAATAGCGGCTCCACATCGAAGTACTCCTTACCGAGCCGATCCAAAGCACCATCCAGCGGTGGAACGACCGAGGAGATCACGATCTGCTCGACATCCCGCGCCTGCAGGCCATCGAGGCTGAAGAGCGTTCGGGCAAGGATGCCGAATTCGTCGACGGTGCGCGCCCGGTTGGTCGACAGCCGCCAGTGGAAGAGCAGCTCGTCGCCCTTGTAAACCCCCATGAGGATCTGGGTGTTGCCCACGTCGATGGCGAAGAGCATGGCGGTTAGCAGGCCGTGGTGAAAGTGTGTTGGGTCTGGTTAGAGGGCACCGAAGTCGGTCAACAGCTGGAAGTCGCGGTAGCGCCGCGCGATCTGCCCCTGGTCAAGGTCGACGATACCCTCGACGCTGAACCTCTCGACGCAGAACGAAGCCAGCACGCTGCCGGCGACTACGGCTCGTCGCATCGCCGCCGGGCCGTGCTCGCTGTGTTTGGCGAGATAGCCGAAAAAACCGCCGGCGAAACTGTCTCCCGCACCGGTCGGATCGGCCACTGCCTCGAGCGGATAACCCGGGGCGTGAAACATCTCATCACCAAAAAACGCCAGCACGCCATGCTCGCCCCGCTTGACGATCAGCGCGGTGGGGCCCATCTCACGGATCGTCGCCGCCACCTCGACCAGGTTGTATGAGCCCGCGAGCTCACGGGCCTCGTCGTCGTTGATCACCAGCACGTCGATATCGCGCAGCAGATCGCGCAACTGATCCGGCTTGCCTTCGATCCAGAAGTTCATCGTGTCGCAGGCGACGAGCTCCGGGCTGTCGACCTGCTCGAGCACCGACATCTGCAGCTCGGGATCGATGTTTGCCAGGAAGACGAACGGCGACTGGCGGAACTCGGGCGGCAACTTGGGAGCGAAATTCTCAAAGACGTTGAGCTCGGTGAACAGCGTCGTGCGCTCGTTGAGGTTCCACGAGTATTCCCCGCCCCAGCGGAAGCTCGGCCCGGCGGCGTGCTCGATACCGTCGGTCTCGACGCCGTGACGGCGGAGCAACTCGAGGTGTTCGTCGGCGAAGTCGTCGCCGACAACGGCGACGACCCGCACCTTACCAAAATACGAAGCGGCGAGCGCAAAATAGGTTGCCGCACCACCGAGGGCGTTCTCGACCTCGCCGTAGGGTGTCTTGACGGTGTCGAAAGCCATGGAGCCGACAACGACGATGCTCATGACTCTGCGCTCCCGGCGGCGCCCAAGACCGGGTCGAGGAGCAGCGCCAAGCGCTCACGCGCCTCCGCCGGTATGGCGTCGGGGCTGGTCAGCACCGCGTTGCGGAGCGCTGTTCGGCAACCGCAACCCCGTTCGTTGGAGAAAGAGGCGACCGCTCCCCTGACGATATTCTGCGCGTCGCGAACGTTCTGCGTCAGGTTGGCGATGATCATCTCGGCGGTCACCGAGTCGTGTTCCGGATGCCAGCAGTCGTAGTCGGTGACCATCGCCAGGGTGGCGTAGCAGATGCCGGCCTCGCGGGCCAGCTTGGCCTCGGTGAGGTTGGTCATGCCGATGATGTCCATGCCCCACGAGCGGTACAGGTCGCTCTCGGCGCGGGTAGAGAATTGCGGGCCCTCCATGCACACGTACGTGCCGCCCATGTGGTGGGTGCAGCCGGCCGCCTCCGCGGCGGCGGCGAGGACGCCGCGCAGATCCGGGCACAGCGGATCGGCAAAGGCGACGTGCGCCACCACCCCGTCGCGGAAGAACGTAGCGATGCGGCCGCGGGTGCGGTCGAAGAATTGGTTCGGGATGACGACGTCCAACGGCTCGATGTGCTCGCGCAAGCTTCCCACCGCGCTGGCCGAAAAAATGGCGTCGACGCCGAGGCTCTTCATTGCGTAGATGTTGGCCCGAAACGGAACCTCTGAAGGGCTGTAGCGATGGCCACGTCCGTGGCGGGACAAGAAGCAAACCTGCTTACCCTCCAGAGCCCCCAGAATGAACGCCTCGGACGGATCTCCGAACGGGGTGGAGACGTTGATCTCCTCGCGGTCCGTGAGCTCTTCCATCTCGTAGAGGCCGCTGCCGCCGATCACGCCGATTCGCGTCTCAGGCATAGGTTCTCCTCGTCGTCATCCGTCGAGTCTGCGGTCGCCGGCGTCAGTGCCGCGTCGCCAGCATCTCACGGGCGTGTCGCCGTGTGGCCTCGGTCACTTCCAGCCCCCCAAGCATACGCGCTAGCTCCTCTACTTGCTCGCCCTCGACGAGGGTCCGGGCCGCCACTTCAACGCGGCCGTCGTCGGTCTCCACCTTGGTTATGGCGACGTGCGTGTCGGCATATGCGGCCACCTGCGGCAGGTGGGTGACGACCAGCACTTGATGGCTGCCACCGAGCGCCACCAGGCGCTGCGCCAGCCGTTCGGCGACCCGACCACCGCCGATCCCCGCATCGACCTCGTCGAAGACCATCGTCTCGAGCGGATCGCCGTCGGTGGCGGTGAGCTTGAGCGCCAACATGACGCGCGACAGCTCGCCGCCCGACGCAACCTTCGAGAGCGGGCCCGGCGCCTCGCCAGGGTTAGCGGCGAGGACGAACTCGACCCGATCACTGCCGAAGCGACCGGCGCCTTCCGGCAGCCCAACCAGCGCTTGGCCGCCGCGCGGACCCACCGCGACATCGAAGCGCGCCCCCTCCATGCCGAGCTCCGACAGCTCGCCGAGCACTTGCTGCTCCAGCTCGCCGGCAGCCTCGCGTCGCGCCGCGCCGAGCTCAGCGGCCGCTCGCCGGTATCTGTCGGCGGCCGCATCGAGCGCCGTTTGAAGCTCCTCGAGGCGTTGGTCGTGGCGCTCGAGGCGCTCGAGCTCGCGGCGCGCTTCGTCGCCGTGCTCGATGATTGACTCGATGTCGTCGCCATATTTGCGCCGCAACCCGTGGAGGGTGCCGAGCCGTGCCTCGACCTGGGCGAGGCGCTGGGGCTCGACCTGCAGCAAATCGCGGTAACGCTGCAGGGCGCGGGCCGCCTCCTCGGCAGCGAAGCGGGCGCCGCTGACCGCCTCGATCTCGACCGGCGAGCCGGGATCCAGCTCCCGCATGCGCTCGAAGTCGCGCTCGACTCGGGCAAGCAGGGACGCCGCGGAAGAGTCCCCCTCGTAGAGAGCTTCTACCGAATCGCCCGCCAATTGCATGAGCTCCTCGGCATGTGCCAGGCGCGTACATTCGTTTTCGAGCTCGGTGTCCTCGCCGGCCCGCAGGTGCGCCGCTTCGATCTCGTCGGCTTGAAAACGCAGCACATCAACTCGCTGCACGCGGTCGCGGTCGTCCATGGTGGTGGCAGAGAGACGATCGGCGGCTTCGACAACGTCGTCGTACGCCGCGGCCACCGCCTCGCGCAGGGACTCGCAGCCGGCGAAGCGGTCGAGCAGGTCCCGATGCGCCCGAACGGCAAGGAGCGATTGATGGGCGTGTTGTCCGTGCAGATCAACGAGGCGATCGCCGATCGCCTTGAGCTTCTGCAGGCTGACCAGTTGATCGTTGACGTAGGCGCGGCTTCCGGACGCCGTGATCACTCTGCGCACCACGATGGAACCGTCCTCGGCAGCCAGCCCGGCCTCGGCCAGCTGAGTCGCGAGCTCTTCGTCGCGTGGCGCCACGAACGCCGCCTCGACGACCGCACGGTCGGTTCCGGCCCGCACCTTCTCGAGCGACGCACGCTCGCCGAGCACCAATCCCAGACCACCGAGAATGATCGACTTGCCGGCTCCCGTCTCGCCGGTGAACACCGTCAGCCCGGGCGAAAGCTCGAGAGACACGTCGTTGACGACCGCCAGGTTCTTGATGCGCAGGTAGGCAAGCATGTTCGTGTCTAGCAGGGTGCTAGAAGAACCCCCGGGAGTTCTTCAGCGCCCTGCTAGTATCCCCGTCCCGGCGCGAATCCGCCACCTGCATGAAACGCAGGCCGGGAAAGCCAGGATTCGTCTCCATTCCGCTGTCGTCCCCTACTCCTATACAGACGGACGCGCGCGTGCTAATTTGGCGACGGGTGGTGGCAAGTGCGTATCCGCGCGCATGGGTGCTCGGAGCAGCTTGCCGCGTGGCATGCACGCGAATCCTTCGCGATTCCCCATTTTCCCCGAGTAGAGTCCCGAATTTGAACGCTTCGCTAGTATTGCAAGCGGGAGACGGGATTATCGACCTGGTACGGGGCGCCGGGGCGATGGCCTGGTTTCTGCTGTTCGTCCTTGCTGTCTTCTCCGTCGTTTCCTGGGCCATCATCCTCGATAGGGTCATGCTCTTCCGCAAGGCCGAGCGGGAGTCGGAACAGTTCCTCGAGACCTTCCGCGGCTCGGCCAAGTTCTCGCAGGCGAAGTCGGCTGCCGAGGAGCTCGAGACCACTCCCCTGTCGGCCATGTTCCTCGCTGGCCACGCCGAGCTCGCCGCCCAGATGGAAGGCGGCAAGGACGGCGGCGAACAGACCCCGATCCAGCTGTCCTCCTTGCTGCGTGGCCTGCAGCGGGCGGCGCGTTCCGAACGCAGCCGCCTGCAACGCATGATGATGTTTCTCGCCACCACGGCTAGTGTTTGCCCGTTCATCGGCCTCTTCGGAACCGTGTGGGGCATCATGACGTCGTTTGCCGCCATCGGCAGTTCCGGCTCCGCGGATATCGCGGTGGTAGCACCCGGACTCAGTGCGGCGCTGACCACCACGGCGGCCGGCCTTGCCGCCGCCATCCCGGCGGTGGTTGCACACAACTATCTGCTAACACGGATTCGTGGCTTCGCAGGCGGGATGGAAGACTTCGGGCTCGAGTTCCTCTCGCTCATCGAGCGCAATTTCCCCACCAAGGTGTAACGCACCATGGAATTCGGCTGGTTTCACGACGACGAAGAAGGGCTCGCCGAGATCAACATGACGCCGCTCGTCGACGTCGCCCTCGTTCTGTTGATCATCTTCATGATCACCGCCCCGATGCTGGTGCAAGGTGCCAGCGTCGACCTGCCGCAGACACGGCCCATGAGCAAGCTGCCGAGCGGCAACGTGTTCGTGACCGTCGACGAAAACGGCGACATCTACATGAACGATATCGTGACGCCGCTCGAGCTCGCAGATCTCGAGGAACGGTTGGTCCCGCTCATCGAGCTCGGACAGTCCGTCTATTTGCAGGGCGATAAGGCGACCAACTACGGACGGATCATGGAGGTGATGGACGCCATCATCGCCGCCGGTCTGGAAAACGTGAACCTGGTCACGACGCCGGTTCCCCCCAACCAGCGCTAGCCGGCCGGCATGAACGTGTGGTGGGTCTGAAGAGATGAGCTCGATCGAGGCGCTGCATGCCGACCGCGTCTACGCGATTCTCGAGGGTCGCCAGAAAGCGGAGCTACGCTTTCGATCGGCCATCATCACGTCGACAGCGCTGCACACCGGCGCCGCCCTGGCGATTCTGCTGGCCCCTCTGCTCATCCCCAAGCCGGTCCTCTTCAACTTCACCCCGGTCAACCTCGTCGAGCTGACGCCACAGCCCGAAGCGCCGCCGCCCCCGGCGCCCGAGGCCGAGGAACCCGCCGCGCCGGAGCCCGAAGAGGCGCCCGCTCCGGAGGAGATCGAACCGCCGCCGCCCGAGGATATCCCCGAGGACCTCGAGGCCCAGCGCCGCCGGGAGGACGAGGCGGAAGCGCGGCGCCGCGAGGAAGAACGACGCCGGCAGGAGGAGCTTGAAGCTCAGCGTCAGGCCGCCGAAGAGGCGGCGCGACGGCGGCGGGATGAGGAAGAACGGCGCCGCCGGGAGGAGGAAGAGGCGCAACGCCGCGCCCCGCAGAAGGCGGCCCGGCAGGAGGCCGCTCCGGCGGAGCCGCAGGAAGTCACCCAGCAGGCGCAACGTGGCCGGGTCGGCATGTCGTTGACCAGCGACAGCGGAACGGTGAGCGAGCAGGAGCAGACCCTGCTGACGTTCTGGATCAACCGCGTGCTCGCCAACATCGCCACCAAATGGGATCCACCGTCGCGGCCTCCGGGCTCGCAGGAGATCCTCGCAATCGTCCACTTTCGGGTCGGCCGCAACGGCCGGATCATCGTCGATCCCGATACCCGCACGAGCAGTGGCAACCGGCGCTACGACGCCGCCTCCGTCCGCGCCATCTTGGCGGGGCAACCCTTTCCACCCCTACCGCAGGCCTACCGGGGCAACACCCTCGGCATCAGCCTCGGTTTCCGACAGTGAGAGCAACCATGGCCTCCCGACGTCGTTTGCCCATCACGTTGCTGGTCGCGGCGGTTGCCATCGCCACTGCCGCTTCCCTCGCCGCCGCACCGACACAGAACCAACAGGATCAGGACATCTACCTCGAGCTCAGGAACAGGGCCGTCCAACCCATCACCATCGCGGTGCCGACCTTCTCGATCATTCGCGGAGCCGAGGGCGAAGCCAACATGCTGCATCGGGTCTTGTTGGCCGACCTGAACTACTCGATGGTGTTCGACCTCGTCGATGCGGAGTTCTACCCGGACATCGAATCCGGCGACGGGCCACCCGATTTCACCGCCTGGCGCCAAACCGGCGCCGAAGCGTTGATTCGCGGCTTCGTGCGCCGCGACGGTGACGATCTGATCGCCCAATTTCGCCTCTATGACGTCGCCAGCGGCCAGCAGATCATCGGCAAGGTCTACTACCAGGAGATCCCGATCACGGCGGCTACGATCTCGAACACGGAGTTGCGCGCTATCGCCCACGAGTTCAACGACGAGGCCGTCTTCTATTTCACCGGCCAATATGGCGTCGCCTCGAGCCGCATCACGTACGTCTCCAGCCAGCGGGGCCCCAAAGAGATTTACGTCATGGATTACGACGGCTACGGCAACCAGCGCATCACCAACGACGGTGGCCTGGCGTTGAGCCCGGCCTACTCCCCCGATGGAGATCAGATCGCCTACGTTTCCTACCGTTTGCACAACGGCATCCCGAACGTCGATATCGCCATGCTGAACCGGAGCGGCGGCGTTCCGCCGGTGATCATCCGTACCGCCGGCCAGGACAGCAGCCCGGCGTGGTCGCCGGACGGTCGCCGCCTGGTCTTCTCCTCCACCAAGGACGGCATCGACATCGGCAATACCGAGATCTACACGTCGAAACCCGACGGCAGCGACATGCAACGAATCACCATCAACTCCGAGATCGACACGTCACCGACGTTCTCACCCAATGGCCGGGAGATCGCCTTCATCTCGACGCGCAGCGGCGGCCAACACCTGTACAAGATAAGCATCGACGGCACCAACATCCGCCGCTTGCAAGTCGAGGGCACGCAGATCGATTCCCCGGCCTGGAACCCGAACCCCCAACTTTCCGACCTGATAGCCTATGCTGCCTCAGAGGGGGGTAACAGGTTTCAGATTTTCGTGTACTCTCTTAGCTCGCGCCGCAGCGTTACAGTGACGCGAGGCTATGGGCGTGCCGACTCTCCGAGTTGGTCGCCCGACGGAAGACAGATCGTTTTCGAAGCGGCGCAAGGCGGCCGGACCCACATTTTTGCGATCGGGCTGGACGGCTCGCGGCTGCGACAACTGACCAGAGAAGGCAACAACCAGAGCCCCTCTTGGGGTGGCAGATGAGCGGTAAGTGCTCACCGAACGGAGGAAGAGACCGATGAAAGCTCTCCTACAACGCACAGGCCTCGTTGTTCTGACGATCGCGGTCGCCACGCTGGCGGCGTGCTCCAGCCAGGCGCCGCCGGAACCGGCGCCGACCCCGCCGGAACCGGCGACAGACGAGGCGCCGCAGCCTCAACCGACTGAGGAGCCGGATGAGGCCGGAGCATTCGACGAAGCCGAACCCGGGAGCGACGTTCTCTCTATCCAGGAGATCAACGAACAGGGTGTCCTGAAGACGATCTACTTCGACTACGACCAGGCGGAGATCCGGCCTGACCAGCGCGCCACGCTGCAGGCAAACGCCCAGTACCTGCGCGACAACGGCAACTTCCGCCTGCTGATCGCGGGGCACTGCGACGAGCGCGGTACGCGCGACTACAACATGGCGCTCGGCGAGCGCCGTGCCAGCGCAACGATGCAATACCTCGTGTCGCTCGGCGTGCCGCGCGACCGCGTCGACATCATCTCCTACGGCGAAGAAGTTCCCGCCGCCGACGGCAACACCGAGTCGGCGTGGGCGCAGAATCGCCGAGCTCAGTTCCAAGCGGTCGAGGGCAACGACCGCTAAGCGTACGACTCAGGGGCGGGTTCTCGTCGTAGCCGAGCGCCCGCCCCTGAACACGTTCTCCCCGAACGCCCCGGAGAGGCCTTGAACGAACGCCGGCAGCCGCTCACGCTCCCCTTGATTGCGCTGCTGGTTGTCGTTTTCGCGGCCCCCGCCTGCGCCTCCATGCAACAGCGGGTGACCGAATCCGAGAACCGCTCGAACACCCTCGAGGCGCAGGTCGCCGATCTTCAGGCGAACCAACAAAACATCATCAGCCGCCTCGCCGCGTTGCGCGCCACGCTCGAGGACGCGCTCGATCCGATACGCGCCCAGCAGGCCGGCGGCGGTGCCGACCTTCGCGCCCTGGAGGCTCAGGTCGCGACCCTGAGCGAGCAGGTCCGGCAGCTGACCACGGCGCTCGCTGTGGCCCAAGCCGCCGCGGCAACAACGCCGACGACAGAAGCCCCGACGCTGACCACGCCGATGCCGGCGGCCGGCGGCGGAGCGCCGGGCAACGTGCCGGACACCACCGCCGAAGGAGCGGAAGACGCGCTGTTCAACAGCGCCTACGCCGACTACAGCGCCGGGCAATTCATCGTCGCGGTGAGCGGATTCGAGGAATTCCTTGTCCGCCATCCGGCGTCGGCTCGTGCCGCCGACGCCCTCTACTGGATCGCCGAATCGCTTGCCGCTCAAGATCTGCACGATGACGCCCGCCGTCGCTTCCTCGAGGTCACGCAGGCGTATCCGGGCAGCCCAAACGTCGCCGACGCCTTCTTGCGCGCCGCCCTCGAAGCCGTCGAGCTGGGCCAGCGCGACGCCGCCATCCGCGAGTTGCGACAGCTGATCGCGGCATACCGTGGCAGCGACGCCGCGCTGATCGGCTGTATGCAACTCGATCGGCTCGGCCAATCTCTGCCCACAGGCTGCCAACTTCCGTCTCAATAGGCTCGAGGCGCGCACGCCGGGTGCTCGGATGTGGATCGCGGAGCGCGCTTTCCGGGTTGGCGCCTGGGTCATTGGAGATGGAGGAGGGGGCGGTGGCTGCTGATTCGATCGGGCGGCCGGACACCACCTGCCCGAAGACCGATGGTGCCAGGGTCGAACCGCCGGCGGCGTCATTCCTCAGAACTTGAACACCGCGCCGACAAGCACGTCGATGGCTCCCGCCCCGGGCACCAGGAGCAAGAACGAGTGGCGGCCCTCGACCTTCAGGCCGAAGCTCTCCTTGATCCAGTAGTTGATGCCTCCGCCGTAGTGCATAAGAAAAGCGGCGGCGCCCTGTGCAACCAAGAAGCTGGGCCCGCCGCGCACATAGGGATTCACCGGTCCTGCGGTGTGGAACTCGTAGAGGATGGCCGGGGCGATCATGGCGACGCCGTCGCCGAGGTCCTCCTCGAACGTCGTCAGGTAACTGACGTCGATACCGTAGCCGAGGCCGTTCGACCAGACCTTCTCGACCATGCCGCCGAGGCGCAGCGGCGTGATTCCGGTCACTGGGGTGCCACCCGCGATGAACATGCCGGGCGCGGCGAATCCCGTGACGCGGGTCGTGGGCCCGGCATCTTCTTGAGCCTGTGCGGGCGCTGCGAACAGCACCAAGGCGCACAGAATAATCAGTGTCCTTCTCATCTCCTGCCCCCTTTCTCGGGGTCGAGGGACCATCGCTCTAGTGATTTACTTAAGGACCGAGCGCCGGAGGTTACGCGCAGGGGAGGTGGAGCCGTGGCTAGCCCGGATATCTGAACGGGTTGCGAAGGCGAGCCGGCCCGAGGGCGTGTGAGGACAAAGGCGCGCCCCAACTCGTACGCGGAGGCGAGCTTGTCAGCACGTCGAGCACCCGAAGCAAGCGCAA